>Ga0209530_1000518_pt1 | contig 26421 bp, 15 predicted proteins | sample BlaSpr_A8_Ref_O1_FD_187987 | JGI IMG/M metagenome (GOLD analysis project Ga0209530, IMG submission 187987) | Forest soil microbial communities from Thunder Bay, Ontario, Canada - Black Spruce, Ontario site 2_A8_Ref_O1 (SPAdes) (version 2) | ecosystem: Environmental > Terrestrial > Soil > Boreal...
CAAGCGCCGCCAGCTTGTCGGCCCGTACGCGCCAGCACTGATCCCGATCCTGTTCGCCGGCGAGTTCCACGACCGCATCGACGAGGTCATCCGGCGCGTCATCGAGCAGGCCCACGCCGGACACAACCCATCCAGCCATCCTGAATCCAGTACGCCGATAGCCGCCGCTGCTGGCAGGCTGCCCTCCATGGCTGGCGCAGCGCCGGTACTGGCGAGTGCCGCGGCTGGATCAGGTGCGGCACAGGTACTGGACCGCCGGCAGCGGCCTACGGACAGGCCGCGGCTGCTGCACTCCGTCACGCGCAGGCCCGTGCCTTATGCCGCTGCTGCGGCAGTGATCGTGCTGATCGTCTTGGCGGTCCTGCTCGTACCGCACGGGCATCCCGCATCCGCCGCTGGCGGCAAGGGCGGCACCGGCCCGGTCGTCACTACAGCGCACGTGGCCAAGGTGCCGCCGGCCGGCCCGGATGGCTGGGCGTACGACGCGCTGTATGACAGCGGCGGGCCTGTGATCACGGTGTCGTGCCCGGCGGCCAGCTTCTGCATGGCCGTCGACAACAGCTATAACTCTTACATCTTCAACGGAAGTAGCTGGACGGGTCCGACCGTCATTGACCAGGCCGCCGCTCAGTCCGCCGCAGCGAGCGGGTCTGGCCCAGGTTACATTTCAGTCTCCTGTGCCACGCCGCGGTTCTGCGCGGCGGCTGACGATCTGGGCGACCTGTATATGTTCAACGGGACATCGTGGAAGGGGCCGGTGTCCTTGAGTGATTATGGCGGTCTGTCCGTCTCCTGCCCGGCATCCGGGTCGTGCCTGGCCATGGACGACAACGGGCGCGCCTACACCTACAGCGATGGTGCATGGACGACGCATAAGGGCGTGGCCCCGCCAGCCGGGGGAATCACCCAGGACAGCGCTGTCTACCAGGTGTCCTGCGCCTCAGCGTCATTCTGCGCGATTGTCAGCGCGACCGGATCGGCCTGGACCTACAACGGCACTGCATTCACGGGCCCGGTCAAGATCGACGCCTCGTCCGGCAGTACGGCCGACACCGCAGTGACGATGATGGTGTCGTGCCCTTCCGCGGGATTCTGCATGGCCATCGACGAGAACGGGAACGCATACACCTTCGACGGCGCGTCGTGGAAGGTCAGTGACATAATCCGCGGCAATGGCGGCTACGGCAGCGTCTCATGCTCCTCTGCCTCCCGGTGCATGACCCTGGACAATCAGGGCAACCTGTTCTGGTTCACCGGGTCGGCATGGAACCTGGACGAGTCCTTCATCTTTACCGGCTCAAGCGACGGCATGCTGCAAGCGGGCGTGTCGTGCCCGTCCGCCGCGTTGTGCGTCGCAGTAGGCGAGGGCCAGTACGGGATCTGGCGGTGAAACGGCCACCCGCCCCGCAAGAGCCGACACTGACACCAAGGATGCCTGTGGGGCTCGATTACTGTCAGCTCGCTGGTCCATGCCGGGATGCGTCCAGGTATGTCCGCGCAACCACCGCAACGCGGCCCGAGGCTCCGTCACCAGGAGACGCGCGCGGGCACCTACACCTGCCGACTCTTAATCCGCGGGGCCGTCTCGGTAGCTGTTTACCAATCGTCAGCGGGACAATTTCAGACATCCGTGCGGATACCAAACGTCGTTGAGTGGAGTATTCGGGCTTAATGGAGTATCTGGGGTATCGGAGTGCACCGAATACTCCACCAAGCCCGAATACTCCACGACATCACCCGGCTGGCCGCCGCCGGGTATCCGTTTTGCCCACGTTGACCGGGGGGGATCCTGGGGCTCCGGGAAACCCCTAGTGCGCCGCGTTGCTCGGCGTCCGCACACCTTTCCGGATTTCTTCGCTGTTGCTTGCTGAACAGCCACTGGTCTCGGGTGCGCCAGTCGCAGAAGCAGGTGTGCCATCGGTCCGCGAGCCGTTCGTACTCCCCGCCGCATGGATCACGCAAAGCAATCGAACGGACACTTTCCCCGCCCTAATCCGAAGACCCGCCAACGCCCGAACGCCAGCGGTAGAGCCGGTCGTCGCCCGAGCGGAAAACGCGCAGGCCGGGCGGTATCTGGTCATTTTAGGCATCTCTGACAAGTAGTGATCTATGCCACATTAGGACCATTTCTCGATCCGTTCCGGCGCACGGTACGTAGTAGCAGATGAGTGTGTTCACATCTTTCAAAGGAGAAACGTTTTGCGGACTACCACTCATTTTGTGCGCCGTAGCGCTTATGCTGCCGCGCTGGCCCTCCTGGTCACCGGGGTCGCGAGCGTCCCCGCGCTGGCCGCCGGCACCACCCCCACGACCCTGGCTCCCAGCGACGGTGTCGGTGGCGACCTTTTCGGCGAGTCGGTCGCGACCTCGACCACCGGCGCAGTCACCGCCGTGGGCTCACCCGAGCACAACAGCTCGGGCGCCGTGTATGTCTTCACCGGGACCGGCACGAAGTTCTCCCAGAACGCGGAACTGACCCCGAGCAACCCCCAGGCCGATGAGCAGTTCGGCCAGACGGTGTCGATATCCGGTAACGGCGAGACCCTGGTCGCGTCCGCCCCGGGCGCCTCGGGCACCAGCGGCAGCGACCAGGGTGCCGTGTACGTCTTCAGCGACGCATCCGGCACCTGGACCCAGATCGCGGAGCTCACCGCTGCCGGAACCAGTGAACTCGGCACGTCGCTGGCGATCTCCTCCGACGCCTCGACCATCGTGGCGGGCGCCCCGGACAGCAACAGCGATGCCGGGGAAGCGTTCGTGTTCACCCAGTCCGGCAGCACCTACGTGGAAACCCAGAAACTGACCGAACCCACGACCACCTCATCAACCGACACGGCCGCCACGGTACTGACCCGGGCAGGGTCGGCCGCCCCGGCCGCAAAGAAGCCCAAGCCCACGCCCACCCCCGCGCCGACGTTCCCTGCCCAGCTCGGGGCCAACACCGCGATCTCCTCTAACGGCTCCACGATCGCGTTCGGCGAACCCGAAGTCGGCGTGACGGACGTGTTCACCAAGGCCGCTGGCGCCAGCACCTGGACCCAGACGGCGCAGCTCCACGGCGGCGGCGACTCGGTCGCGGTCTCCAGCAGCGGAACCATCGTGGCGGCCGGCCAGACCGGCATCAACAACCTCAATGGCGCAGTGTTTGTGTTCACTGAGTCCGGCAGCACCTTCACCACGGCCAGCGAGGTGCTTCCGCCCGCGAACACGACGAATGCGGCCTTCGGGGCCGGCGCAAACATCGGCATGTCCTCCGACGGCTCCGTCATCGCGTTCGGCGCCCCCACCGCGACCGCGGGCTCGGCTTTTGAGTCGGGCGAGGTCTTCGTCGCAACCGAGACCAACGGCACCTGGGCGCTGACCGGTACCGACACCGAAGCGAACCCGGTCTCCGACGATGACCTGGGCGGCGGAGACCAATCGGTCGCCGTCGCGGGCAACGGCTCGGCGATCGTGGCCGGTGCCCGTGCAGCCAACGGCCAGACCGGCCAGGTGGAGGTATTCCCGGTGAGCTGACCCGTCAGCACTCTACGGGCAGGGCCGCCACTTGCCGCGGCCCCGTCTATGACGCCAAGAGACCCCTGCTCAGCAGGGGTCTCTTGGCGTCATAGACGGTCAAGGACTAGAACCCCGAATCCGGGGATTAAGAGTCCGCATGCGGGTGGCCGTCGAGAACACGCAGCTCAGACGGTCGGCGCAGGGGAGATTGACACGAAGCGCCGTACTCGCCCGGCAATGGCCCGCGGATATCCTGATCATGCCTTTGCCGGTCAAGCAGCCGGGCCGCGTGGGGCCCCGGCCGTAACGGCGTTGAGGAGCGGGAATGAACGGGGATGCGCCCGCCGAGGTCCGATTCGGACTGCTCGGGCCCATACTGGTGTCGTCCGCTGGATCGGCGGCCGCGGTGCGAGCGGCCCGCCAGCGCACCCTGCTCGAGGCGCTGCTGCTCCGGGCCAACCGCGTCGTAGCCGCGGATGAGCTGGCTGATCAGGTCTGGGATGGCGTGCCGCCCGCAGGCGCGGCAGCGACGCTGCCGAGCTATGTCCTGCGGTTGCGCCGTGCGCTGGGCCCGGTCGCGGGCGGGCGGCTCCAGACCCGATCGCCCGGGTACCTGATCGAGGTCCGGGAAGACAGCGAGCTGGATCTGCAGCTATTCGCAGCCCTTCGGCGCATGGCCCAGGACGCGGCTGCCGGTCAGGACTGGAGCGGCGCGGCGGCCGGCTGGCGGGCGGGCAGCTCTCGGGCTCTGGCGCGGCGCTTGAGGACGTTACCGACACCTACCTGAAGGCGCGCGAGCTGCCTGTCCTGAGAGAGGGCTGGGTTCAGGTGCACGAGGCACTGGCTCGCGCCGACCTGGAACTGGGCCGCCCCGGCGAGGTAGTGGAGCAGGTGGTGCGGCTGCAGGCGGAGTTCCCGTACCGGGAAGGGCTGTTTCACCTGCTATCAGCTGCCAGCCAGCTCCGCGTTCGTCCGCAGCACCCCGGCCAGCCAGCGAGGCCAGGCCTTCGGTATCGCTCAAGGCGGGCTAAGCCTAGGGCAGGGCGCGGTGATGATCGCGGCGGGCGGCGCTGCGCAGCACTATTCGCCCGCCGGAGTCATCGCCGTTTGCGGCCTGCTCGGCGTGATAGCCGTAATCCTGATCACGCTTACTTCCCTGACAGACCGGACGGCTTCCCTGGCGGACCGGACGGCCAGCTAAGGCAGTTAAGGCCGTCCGGTCTTCGCAGGCGAGGAATGCAGCTCCGGCGATTCGTGTTGACGCGCCCGTGAAGAAGATTGGATTTCTTTCGTTCGGGCACTGGTCGGCGTCACCCGGCTCGCAGACGCAGTCAGGGTCGGACGCGCTCCTGCAGTCGATTGACCTAGCCGTCGCCGCCGAAGAGCTCGGCGCGGATGGCGCGTATTTCCGCGTGCATCATTTCGCGAGGCAGCTGGGATCTCCGTTCCCGCTGCTGGCGGCGATCGGAGCACGCACCAGCCGGATCGAGATCGGTACAGCGGTCATCGACATGCGCTACGAGAACCCGCTCTACATGGCGGAGGACGCTGGGGCGGCCGACCTCATCTCCGGCGGACGGCTCCAGCTCGGGATCAGCCGCGGCTCGCCTGAGCAGGTGATCGAAGGCTGGCGATACTTCGGCTACCAGCCGCAAGAGGGTCAGACCGACGCCGACATGGCCCGCGGGCACGCCCAGGTGCTGCTCGACGCGCTGCGCGGCGAGGGCTTCGCGGAGCCCAATCCTCGCCCGATGTTTCCGAACCCGCCCGGCTTGCTGCGCGTCGAGCCGTACTCGGAAGGGCTGCGTGACCGTATCTGGTGGGGCGCCGCGTCACAGCAGACGGCCATCTGGGCAGCCGAGCTGGGCGTGAATCTGCAGAGTTCGACCTTGATCACCCACGAGTCGGATAAGCCCTTTCACCTGCAGCAGGCGGAGCAGATCCAGGCATTCCGTGACGCCTGGCAGAAGGCTGGCCACGAGCGGGAACCGCGGGTCTCGGTAAGCCGGAGCATCTTTGCCCTCGTCGATGACCGGGACCGGGCCTACTTCGGCGCCCGGAACCAGAGCAGCGACGAGATCGGGTTCATAGACGCGAAGACCCAGGCGATCTTCGGCCGCACGTACGCTGCCGAGCCGGATGCGCTAATTCAGCAGCTCAAGGAGGACGAGGCGATCGCGGCCGCTGACACGCTTCTGCTCACCGTGCCGAACCAGCTCGGTGTCGACTACAACGCGCACGTCATCGACAGCATCCTGACCCACGTGGCGCCGGCGCTCGGCTGGCGCTAAGCAGGACTAGATAAGGGCGGCGGGGACAGGAAGCGGCTGAGCTGTGGAGGCTGTCGCCCGGGGCTTCCCCCCGGGCAGGCTGCGCGGACTTACCGGGCCGCGTGATCGCCCATGGCGCGTTCTCCAACACGAACGCGGTGATAGCAGAATGGGTAAGTGGGGTAGCTGATCAGCCGGTGATGTGAGGAGCATTGCGCACCCGCATGAGTTCATAAGTGAAATTCGGTAACTTAAACTCCGTCCAGCAACTTACTTTATGGGCAAAGCCTCTGGAATCAGTCATTACTGATCCGCGAAATGACTGGAGGATAAATGGCCAGGAAGATCGTCCGCGCCGGGATGGTCGCGGTTCTCGCAGGGTCGGCCCTAGCGGCCGCGGTGCCCGCGCAGGCCTCGCAGATCCGTCCTGGTGTCGTCCAGGGCTATGAGTACGTGACGACTTATTAAAGCAATGCTCAGGAGACCACTGTCGTTGGTACGTATGCCCACGGCAGCTGCGGGAACTACGATACCGGCGTTACCTCCCTTTACCGCACCATTGACATGTACCAATGTCCCGGCTAAGCAATTGCTGGGTAAGCTAGCCGACCTAAACTTGTTGGGCGCGAGGAAGCGTAGACGTCATCACGCTAAAACTTATTTGCCCCACTGCTTTGAAGATCAAAGGAGTGGCGCGGCGAATAGATCGGCCACGACGGCAGTCGGCACACACTGCAGCAGCGCGATCACTGATCGCGCTGCTGCAGTTGCGGGCCCGTCTGATAACGAGAACCAGCGCTCTATCCGCGCGCCACCTTCTAACCGCTGCATACGTTGCCGTTCAGGTAGAAAGCGGAGGGCGCGGTGGTCACACCGCTGTCGTTGGCGAGGAAACCGAAGTTCACTGTGCCGCCACTGGCGCCGATCGTGGCGGTGTAGCTGGCGTTGGTGACCGTTACGGCCGTGCCGGACTGACTGACTGAGCCGTCCCATAGCTGGGTGATGACCTCACCGGAGTTCGGCCAGGTCCAGGTGAGCGTCCAGCCGTTCACCGCGGTCGTGGAATTGTTGGTGACCGTCACGCCGCCCTGGAATCCACCCGGCCAGGAACCGGCTACCGAGTAGGCCACGCTGCATGTCGTTCCGGATGACGGAGGCGGCACAGTAAAGGTGACCGGAGGTGACGGTAGCGAGGTGTTCGCATGGCTGTCCACCGCGACCACGTAATAGCTGTAGCTGTCTCCGATCGTCAGGCCGGTCAGCGTGACGCTGGTGCCAGTCGTGGTGGCGGCCAGCGTGCCGCCGCTGGTGTACACGTCGTACGAGGCAATCGGGTAAGTGCCTGGCGTGGAGGCAGTCCAGCTCAGCGTCGCGGTGCCGGATGTGCTGCTTGACGTACTTGAGGACAGGTTGGAGACGGTTGGCGTGCCTGGCGCGCCAGGGGACGTGACGCCGGTTCCGCCGCTGCCCGGGATGTGTACAACGGTCAGCGAGTAAGGAGCCACGGTGACGCTCGACGAACTGCCCGATGCGCTCGTGACCGACGTCGCGTTGTTGGCCAGCGTGTAGACCGTGGGCGTACCGGACGCGGTGAAGTTGCTGGAGGACAGGCCGACCGTGTACGAGTTCGACGGGTCCTCGTTGTCAATCAGGATGTTGAGGTTGCCACTGGTGTCGCGGACGGCGTGCACCCGCAGTAGGGCCTGGGATGAGGTGCTATCGACCATCTCGTCGCCTGGCGCCTGCAGCTTGGTCAGCATCTCGGCTGCGTAGTACGGCTCGAACGGGGTATCTACGGCTGGCTCGGTGACTCCGCTGCCGCTGCTGGCGTTGGAGAACATGCCCTGGTCGTCGTAGTCTTCCTCGCCGTCGACGGTGCTCGGTGTGCCGAGGCCGTTGTGCTCGTCCCACCAGTCGACGTTGGATGCGCCGTTCTCCAGCCAGGTCATGTACATGTCCGCCGTGTACAGCGCGCCGGGCATGGTGTCCAGGTCGATGCTGGAGTTCGTCTCAGTCACGATGACCGGGACGCTGGCGGCATTGCTGATTCCGGCATACTCGCTGATCTCGCTGTGCAGCGTGGAGATGATGCCGGCGATGTCCTGCGGGTCGGTGAGCATGCCAGCGGTGGTGGTCCCGCCGGGGTAGTAGTGCACGATGACGCATTGAGTGTGGCTGCCGAGCGCGGTCAGCACCGTCTGGTTCCACGGCAGCGGGTACTCGGAGTTCGTCACGCCGTCTGGCCAGAAGCCGGGGGTGGTCAGCACGGCGCAGACCTTGGCGTTTGCGTTCGCCGCGAGCATCGCGCTCTGAAAGGAGAGGAAGTTCGCCGCGTACTGGGTGGGGCCGCAGTCGTAGGTCTGCGACGGCTCGCTGCCGATCGTCACCGGCGAACCGCTCAGGCTGGTCTCGCAGTGCGAGTCGGTCTCCCAGTTCGCGCCGTAGGTGCCGTTGCCGTAGACCTCGTTGCCGACCTCCCAGTACTTGACGTTGTCGCTGGCGGCGGCCGTAACCCAGGCCGCGGCCAGCGACGACGTCCCGGTGCCGTAGTTGACAGTGATGACCGGCGCGGCACCCGCGGCGTTCACGGTGGACATGAAGTCGCTGAAGCTGGTGTTGGGCGCGACGTAGCCGCCGTCGACGGCGGTCTGCGTCTGCCAGTTGTAGATGTCGGAGTACGAGCCGCCGGGGTATCGAAGCGCATCGATACCCGCGGCCTTCAGCAGGGGCGGGATGGCCGTGTCGTTCATGTCGCTGTCGTACACGGCCGTGCTCAGGCCGATGGCATTGCTCGGTATGGTGCCGAGATCATCGGTGGCGTTCACAGTGACGGATGCGGCCGTCTGCGCGACTGCTGGCGACGCGGTGGTGATCGCGGCGACGGCGCTCGCCGCGATCACGCTCATGGTGGTAAACAGGGCAAGCCAAGGTCTGGCTCGACGGTGCCTTCGGCTCATCGGTACCTCCGTGTGCGCTTCGTCGAAGCGCTTCAAGCCCGTATATAGGCGCCGCGCCGTCCGCCTGTCCATCGGTGCCCTGCAGCCCGTCGCTGGCACGCCGTTATGCCGCAGGTCACTGTGCTGTCATGAAATGAAAGAAGATCAGGTTGCTGCTGTCCTGAAATCTAAGAATCACCTGTTTTCATGAAGAGAACGACTGCGCAGGCACCTACATCGACCTGCTGACCGCGTGGCTCGGCTCCGAGTCGACCAGCTACCTGGCCTGGACCTGGGACGACTGGGCAAACGGCTGCTCCACCGGGCCGGTGCTGATCACCGACTACAACGGCGACCCGACCGCCTACGGCGCCGCTTACCAGGCTCACCTGCTCTCACTCGCCGGCTGATCCTGCCGGAACATCCACGCCCGACGGAAGAAAAGTGATCGAAAATGACCACTAATTTTCCGCCGGGCGTTTAATTTCCGTCTAAATCTGCTCGTGGGCCTGGGTCTTAGGGCCTGGAGTGGGCCCCCGCAGCCGTGGTCAGCGGAGTAATCGCCGCGATGCCGAACGCCCCGGGCAGGGTGAGCTGCCCGGGGCGCTGGCGGGGGGCACTGCCGTCAGGTGGTGCAGGTGGCTCCGTTGAGGGAGAACGATGTCGGGTTAGCGTGGCTGCTGGTCCACGTGCCCTGGAAGCCGTCCGTGATGTTCGCGCCTGGCGCGATGGTGCCGTTGTAGCTGGCGTTGGTGAGCGTGGCGTTCTCGCCGGTCTGGGAGAAGCCGCCGTTGAAGTTGCCGGTGATCTGCTCGTCGCCCGGGAAGGTGAAGGTCAGCGACCACCCGTTGATCGTGGTCGTGCCGGTATTGTCGATGACCACCTGGGCGGTGAAGCCACCGGGCCAGGAACTGTTCAGCGTGTAGATGACCTGGCAGGCACCGGACCCGCTGGCGGCGCTGACCGTCCAGGTAAAGCTGGCCGTGCCCGTCGCCCCGGTCGTATCGGTGGCGGTGACCGTGACGCTGGAACTGCCCGCGGTGGTGGGAGTGCCGGAGATCAACCCGGTAGAGGAGCTGATCGACAGGCCAGCGGGCAGGCCTGTGGCGGTGTAGGTGAGGGTCTGCCCGGTAGCCGAGTCCGAGGCATGGACCTGCAGCGAGGCGGCGGTGCCGACGGTGCCGGTCTGGCTGCCGGGGTTGGTCACCGTGACGGTGTTGCCCGGTGCGGTGGAAGATGCGGGGATCTCGAAGGTGACCAGCGACCGGGCGGGCATGGTGTAGCTGAACGCGCCGCTGGAGACCGTAGTGGTGGACTGGGCGGCGATGTCGCTGGAGCTGTTACTCAGGTAAGGGGTGACGGTGGCGCCGTTGGCGACCCCAGTGTCGTCCAGGTTGAAGGTCAGCGGGTCGGTGCTGGTGCCAGTGTTCATCGCGACAACGGAGACCGTGCCGTTGGTGTTCTTGAACGCGTCCAGGGTGAGGTTGGAATCGGAGGTCGTCGCTGCGATGCGGACCGCCCCGGGCCGGACGAACCGGCTGAAGTTGCCGAACGCCCACAGCCGTCCGGATGGGGTGACGGTGGAACCGTTGATCTGGATCAGGGACTCGTTATCCCCGTTCACCGACGGGGTCCCCGATGCCCACCAGTACAAGAACGCGGACAGGCCGGCGTTGTCCAGGCCGTTGAAGACGTTCTGCGCCCAGCTCATCCCGGACGCGTCGGTACCGTCGTCCCAGGCGGGGTCCCACGACTCGAACGTGGACCATTCGGTCTCCCAGGCGGGCTTGGTCCAGCCGGTCAGCACGCTGTCGGGGGCCTCGGTGTAGCCGTGGCTGGCGAAGATCGCGGTGTCCGCGCTGGCGGTGGAGTCGGCCTCGATCGCCGCGGCGTACTGCTGGGCGTAGTCCCAGCCCTCGGTGGCGCAGCACTCCAGCTTGGTGGACAGGCCAGAGGCGGCCAGTGCCGGGCCGAGCACGTCCAGGACGTTGACCGTCTGGGCGGGCGTGAGCTGCATGCTGTCGTAGTCCGTCGACAGGTTCGCCTCGTTCTCCGGCCCTATGTAGGTGAGCGAGTCTCCGGCCGCGGCGTAGTCCTTCGCGTACTGCACCAGGTAGTTCGCGTAGGCCTGGACCCAGCTGCCGCTGGAGCAGGTGGCACCGGACACCCCGCACAGTGCGCTGCCGTTGTCGGTCTCGTCGTCCACCTTCATGAACGCCGGGGCGCTCCACGCGTCGGCGAACACGTTCGTGACGCCGTAGTCGGCCTTGATCGTCTGGGCCAGCCACAGCTGTCCCTGGTCGTCGTTGATCGAGGCCAGCGAGGCATACGACGGGGTCGCCGACGGCGAGGACGGAGCGGTGGGCTCGATCGTGTCACCGGAGTCCGCGCTGATCTCGTTCCGCAGGATGTCTAGCCCAGCCCCGCTGGAGGCGCTGTACAGGTAGTTCAGCGCCTGCGTCTGGGCCGCCGATGACGCGTCCATGATCACCTGGGCCTGGCCGAACCCCTCAGAGGCTCCGAACCCGGCCATTGTCTGATAAGTCGTTCCGCCGTTGATCGTGGCGGAATCCTGTGCGTAAGCCGGCACCGCCCCGTAGATCACCGCCGTGGTGGCGGCGAGGGTGATAGCCGTGGCGGCGGCAATCGGCCGAAACTTCATGGGCATTCTCCGTAACTATGCGCTCCCGAGAGGTACATCGCGGATCGTACGACCGGGCCTAGATGGCAGCCACCGGCGTGCGACCACGACACGGGATAGTGCATGTCAACGGCCTGAAGGCAGCGAGTCTTACTGAAAATTTCACGGAATTGCCGAGGATAAGCCCTGGTCCGATACATTTCGAGGCCGGCGGGCAAGCGCGCCTGGAGACCTGCGGCCCGGCCGAAGCGACAATGGTGACGTTTGCCCACATGCCAGGCAGCCCGGGTTGCCCGGCCCAGCAGCAAGGGGAACCGATGCGCTACGGCTATTTCGATGACGAGCATCGCGAGTACGTAATTACCCGCCCGGACACGCCCTTTCCCTGGGTCAACTATCTCGGCGCTGATGAGTATTTCGGTATCATCTCGAATACGGCAGGCGGCTACTCCTGGTACAAAGATGCGCGGCTGCGCCGGATCACGCGGTACCGGTATAACAATGTGCCGGCCGATGTGAGCGGCCGTTACCTCTATCTTCGTGATGACGGCTCGGGTGAGTACTGGTCGCCGACGTGGCAGCCCACGCGGTGCGAACTCGATGACTACGAATGCCGGCACGGGCTTTCGTATACGAAGATCGCGTCGCTACGGCGGGGGGTGCGTGCCGAGACGCTGTATTTCGTGCCGCCTGGCGAGTCGCTCGAGATCTGGCGGCTGCGGGTGTGCAACGAGCGCGCCGAACCGGTCCGGCTTTCCGTGTTCTCTTCGGTCGAGTTCTGCCTGTGGGATGCGCAGGACGACGCGACGAACTTCCAGCGCAACTACTCAACGGGAGAGGTAGAAGTTACCGACGGGGTGATCTACCACAAGACCGAGTACCGGGAACGACGTGATCATTTCGCGTTCTTCGCGTGTTCCGAGCCACTGGCCGGGTTCGATACTCAGCGGGATGCCTTCCTCGGCCCCTACCGTGGCTGGGACCGTCCGCTGGCGGTTGAGCGCGGTGAGTCGTCGAACTCCATCGCGCATGGCTGGTCTCCGCACGGGAGTCATCACGTCCGGCTCGCACTGGCCCCCGGTGAGGTGCACGAGGTCATTTTCCTGCTCGGCTACTGGGAGAACCCGCATGAGGAGAAGCTCGACCCGGCCGATCCCGGGCTGGTCAACAAGGCCCTGGTCCGCCCGGTCATCGACCGCTGGCTGCGGCCCGCGGCAGTCGAGGCGGGGTTCCGAGAGCTCCGGGAATCGCGGGCATGCCTGGGATCGGTGCTGCAGGTCAGCACGCCCGATGACGATACGAATCGCATGGTGAACATCTGGAACCCGTATCAGTGCATGGTGACGTTCAACATAAGCCGTTCTGTGTCGTTGTTCGAATCCGGTATATCCCGCGGCTTCGGGTTCCGGGACTCGTGTCAGGATCTGCTGGGCTTCGTGCAGCTGGATCCGGACCGCGCCCGGGCCCGCATCCTCGACCTGGCCGCTACTCAGCTCGCCAGCGGAGGCGCGTACCACCAGTACCAGCCACTGACCAAGCGCGGCAACGACGCCATCGGATCGGGGTTCAACGATGATCCGCTGTGGCTCATCGTCGGCGTGGCCGCGTACGTGAAGGAGACCGGCGACGCGACGATCCTGGACGAGCTCGTGCCCTTCGCCGAGCGGGGGAGTACCCCGGTGCCGCTGCACGAGCACCTGCGCCGTTCCTACCAGTACACGCTGGACCGGCGCGGTCCGCACGACCTGCCGCTGATCGGCCGGGCCGACTGGAACGACTGCCTGAACCTCAACTGCTTCTCCGGCACGCCCGGGGAGTCGTTCCAGACGACGGCTAACACCACCGACGGCACGGCGGAGTCGGTATTCATAGCCGGCCTGTTCGTGCTCGCCGCGGGGGAACTGGCCGGCCTGGCCGAGCTACGCGGCCAGGCTGAGGATGCCGGCTCCTGCCGGACCGAGGCGGAGAAAATGGCCGGGGTGGTCATGCAGTCCGGCTGGGACGGCGATTGGTTCTTGCGCGCGTACGACCATTACGGCCATCCGGTCGGGTCCGCGGAGAACGCGGAGGGCCAGATTTTCGTCGAGCCGCAGGGCATGTGCGTTCTGAGTGGTATCGGCGTGGAGAATGGCATGGCGGCCAAGGCGCTGTCCAGCGTGAACGAGCACCTGGCGACCAGCCACGGCATCATGCTGCTCCAGCCTGCCTACAGCCGCTACCACGTGGAGCTCGGCGAGATCTCCTCCTACCCGCCTGGATACAAGGAGAACGGCAGCGTTTTCTGCCACGTCAACCCCTGGGTGATGATCGCCGAGGCGATGCTCGGCCACGGCGACGCCGCGTTCGGGTATTACCAGCGCATCAACCCGTCGGCCCGCGAGGGGATCAGCGACATCCACCGATGTGAGCCATACGTCTACGCCCAGATGATCGCGGGGAAGGACGCGCCGGCGCACGGCGAGGCGAAGAATTCCTGGCTCACCGGAACGGCGGCCTGGAACCTCGTCGCGATCACCCAGTGGATCCTCGGTATCCGCCCAGAACTGGACGGGCTGCGCGTCGACCCGGTGCTGCCGGCGGAATGGCCGGGTTTTACCGCTACCCGGCGATTCCGCGGCGCGACCTACAACATCAGCGTCCGCAACCCCGGCCACGTGAGCGGCCGGGCCGGCTGCGTGCGGGTGGACGGCAAGCAGATAGAAGGAACGCTCCTGCCGCTCGTGCCGGCCGGCACCACCGTCCAGGTTGACGTGCTGATCGGTCCCGGCTAACAGCTCGAGGGTGCGGCCAGGGCGTTGTAGGCATCGATGTCGTAGGCCCAGCCTTTCGCGACCGGGCCGTCGCTGGCTGGGTCACCTATGTCGTCGACGAGGATGCCGTCCTGGCTCTGCGCGTAGCTGGTATAGCCGTGGTTCAGCTTGTAGCTGAGGTCCTGGCTGCCCACATCGTACTGGGCGGCCGCGGGCGCGTCGGCGCAGTCGAAGTCGCCGAGCGCGGTCAGCGCGACGCGACTGCCGGTGACGTTCATCCAGCCCTCGTAAACGTAGAGCGCTGAGCTGCGCAGGCCGTCGGCGTCCGTCGAGTCAAACTCGTGGCCCATGCAGCACTCGCCCTCATACGGGCTGGTGGTCCCATCCGCGATCTCGGCCGTGACCGTCGCGCCGTTGGACGCCCCGGTGACCGAGCTGGTAACGGTGTTGTCGAAGGTGTCGGACGCGAGCTGGTTCCAGATCCCCATCGGATCGGTGGCCGGGATCCCCTTCCAGACGAACGGGATGTCGATCGATGCGTCCGCGGCGGATCCGGCCGTGGCGAAGCACCCGCCGGCGTTGGTGAGACCGGCGGCATCGAGCTCGGAGGTGACCGTAGCGTCGTTGAAGTCCTTCAGCATCGTGTCCCATGCCGCCGGCCCGAAGAACTCGATCGCGGCCAGCTCCACGTCGACGTAGCCGTCCTCGTAGTTCGGGTTGTTGGTCTTGCTGAAGTCGCCATAACCGCAGATTCCCGAGGAGAAGTTGTTCGCGTCGTTGTAGGTGTAATTCCCGGCGTACCCCATCGCGGCCTCAAGGAGCGACACCTTGGACTGTTCAGTCGCCGGCAGCGCGTTCCAGGCCGGGCCGTTCTTCAGCAGCAGCAGCGCCTGCGCGACCGGAGCGTGCGCCCAGCCTTCCAGGCCGCCGTCCGCATCGGGCTCATTCCCGCCGGCCACGAGGTTGGCGACCTGCGCGAGCAGTGCGCTTTCTACGGTCGTCCCGTTGCTGGCGGTGGCACCTGGGTGTTCATACTCCACCAGGGCCAGGTAGTAGAGCACCTTGGCCTCGTAGATATTGGTGGGGCTGGTGCCCGGCCGCGGAACGGCGGAGGCCGGCGCCGCGAACGCGATGAGGGGCGCGGCCACCGCGGCGTTGATGTCCGCCTGGGTGAAGCTCGCCTGGCCGCCTGTCCCGGTGCCCGTCCCGCCGCCGGAGCTGCCGTTACCCGCGCAGCTGATGCTGGCCGGGGCGTCGTTCGTGCCGCTGTAGCTGAAGTTGGCGCCGATCGTGGTGGACGCGCCGGCCGCGAGGGTGCCGTTCCAGCTCGCGTTGGTGACCGTGACCGCCTCGCCCGACTGACTCCAGCTGCCATCCCAGCCGTCGGACAACCGCTGGTTGCCCGGGTAGGTGTACTGCAGCGTCCAGGCCGTGATCGCCGGGCCGGTGTTCGTGATCGTGATCGACGCCCCGAAGCCGTCGCTCCACTGGCTCGTCACGGTGTAGGCGGCCGAGCAGCTGCTTGCCGCGGCGGCCGGCGGTGCCGCGGCCAGCGGCGCCACCACGAAGACACCGGCGCACAGTGCCATGGCCGCGGAGATAGTGGCACAACGCTGGAGGTTTGATCGCATAGCGGTTCCTCTTGCGTGAGAGATGACGGGAAGGGAAATGTCATCGTGCGGACCCCGTTATGAGCGTCAAGCTTTCGCCGGATCCGCTCGCCTGACCTGCGAGGCCGCTTGAAATTTTCACCGTCGGCGGCCGCTTGGCTCGTGAATTTGTGCTGGTCACAGCGGCTGAATTGCCCGGCGGAGACAGGATGCGAGCAGCGCTATTGGCAGTGGCGGCGCCTGAGGTTAGCGTCGCTGAGCTATGAGCACCTTCCGCCGCCACCTCGCCGTGATCGCGAGCGCGCTTGCCATCGCCCTGGCCACGCTGACCGCGCTTGGCTCCGCGCCGGCCGGCGCCGCCCACGCTATGACGGCGGCTACGGCCGCGAAGGCCATGCCCGGCATCGTGGCCGCCATCGGGGAGCAGGCCGTCGCCGCGGCGCCGGCGCTGTCCGGCCAGCTGGCCCAGTCATCCACCGTGGGTGCGGGGTACTGGCACACCAGCGGCAATCAGATCGTCGACTCCGACGGGAACCCGGTGCGGATCGCCGGGATCAACTGGTACGGCTTCGAGACGCCGGACGAGATCGCACACGGCCTGTGGGTGCAGGACTATCGCACGATCATCGATGACATCAAGACCCTCGGCTACAACACCATCAGGATCCCGTTCTCCAACCAGATGGTGGAGACGCCGATCGTCCCGCAGAACCTCGCCTTCAGCAGCAACACCGGCCCCATCAACACCCCGCTGGAAGGGCTGAACGCGCTCCAGGACCTCCAGGTGATCGTCACCTACGCCGGTGAGGAGGGGCTGAAGGTCATCCTCGACGACCACCGGTCAGAGGCGGGGGAGTCGGCTGAAGAGAACGGCCTGTGGTACACCTCTACCTACACCAGCCAGGACTGGGTGAACGACTGGGTCACGCTGGCCAAGATGTTCGCCAACGATCCCACGGTGGTCGGCTTCGACCTCCGCAACGAGCCGCACACGCCGGCCGGTGACACCTACGCCGAGGGCGCCACCTGGGGGACAGGCAACACCGCGACCGACATCAGGCTCGCCTACGAGCAGGCCGGCAACGCCATCCTGGCCGTGAACCCGGACGCGCTGATATTCTGCGAAGGGATCAGCGAGTACCCGGACGCATCCTCCTCCACCGGATACGACTCCACCTGGTGGGGTGGTGACCTTCAGGGCGTCCAGCAGTACCCGGTGGCGCTCAGCTCACCGGGGCATGTGGTGTACTCGGCGCACGACTACGGTCCCGTCCTGTTCCAGCAGACCTGGTTCAGTTCCTCGACCACGCCGGCGTCCCTCGACGCGGTGTGGAACATGTACTGGGGCTACATCTACGCCGACGGCATCGCCCCCATCTGGGTCGGCGAGTTCGGCACGGACAACACCTCCTCCGACATCGAGTCCACCACCCCCGGCTCGCAGGGCCAGTGGTTCGAGAGCCTGGTCGCCTACCTGACGGCGAACAAGTGGATGGGCTGGACGTACTGGGCGCTCAACGGCGAGGACGCCTACGACTTGCTCGACAGCAACTACGACCCGACGCCGGTCAGCTCGGTGAAGCAGGATCTGCTGCAGACCATCCAGTTCCCGCTGCCCGGCGCGGTGAACGGCACCCCGCCGCCGACCGGCTCGTCGGCGCCGGTGTCGTGCTCGGCAGCGTATTCGCTGACCAATTCCTGGCCGGGTGGCTTCCAGGCGCAGGTTGTGCTTACCAACACTGGTACCAGTGCGATCGCCCCGTGGTCGCTGACCTGGACGTTCCCCGGCGACGAGCAGATCTCCAGCATGTGGACCGCCAGCTATACCCAGTCCGGCGAGAACGTCACCGCGACCAACGAGTCCTACAACGCCACCATCGCGCCGTCGGGCTCGGTCACCATCGGCTTCACCGGGACGTACACGAGCAGCGACGCGTCGCCGACGAGCTTCTCGGTCAACGGCACCGCCTGCAGCTGAGGAGAAAACGTTGAGAACCCTGCCACGGGCACGTCTGCTTCTTTCCTCGATCGGAGCCGCGTTGCTGCTGGCCGCGCTCGGGGTGGTGGCCCTGCCGAGGACGGCGCACGCGGCGCCCTCCACCACGGGCGTGTTCGATTATGCCGAGGCGCTGCAGGACTCGATGTTCTTCTACGAGGCGCAGCGGTCCGGCCAGCTTCCGCCGGATAACGAGGTGGACTGGCGTGGCGACTCGGATCTGTCCGATGGCTCGGACAACGGCGTCAACCTGACCGGCGGCTATCACGACGCCGGGGACCTGGTGAAGTTCGGCCTGCCCGAAGCGTGGGCGATGAACATGCTCGCCTGGAGCCTGCTCGACTACCCGGCCGGGTACGCTGACGCCGGCCAGACCCAGACTGCCGAGGAGAATCTGCGCTGGGGCGACGACTACATCCTGTCCGCCGCCACCGGCCCGGACACGTTCTACGGGCAGGTCGCCAACCCGTCGACCGACCATCAGTACTGGGGACCGGCCGAGACCAACCCTACGGTGCGGCCGTCGTACGCGGTGACCTCGTCCTGCGCGGGTTCGGACCTGGTTGGCCAGGCGTCTGCCGCGCTCGCCGCGTCGTCCATCGTGTTCAAGACCGCCGACCCCAAATACTCCGCCGAGCTGCTGTCGCAGGCGGAGTCGCTGTTCACGTTCGCCGACACCTACCTTGGCGACTACTCGAACTGCATCACCTCCGCGCAGGGGTTCTACAACTCCTTCAGCGGCTACTGGACCCAGCTGGTGACCGCGGAGATCTGGCTCTACAAGGCCACCGGTACCGCCAGTTGGCTGACCAAGGCGGAAACCGACTTCGCGAACATGCCGCTGGCCTCCCAGTCCACGCTGCACGAGTACAACTGGACGGTGAACTGGGACGACGACAGCTTCGCCGACTACGTCTGGATGGCCCAGCTCACCGGCCAGCAGCAGTACATCACCGATGCCGAGGACAACCTGGACTGGTGGACCACCGGCTTCGAAGGGACGCAGGTGTCGTACTCGCCGGGCGGCGAGGCCTTCCTGAACACCTGGGGGTCGCTGCGGTATTCGTCCAACGCCGCATTCCTCGCCCTGGAGTTCAGCAACTACCTGACCGCGAACGGTCTCGATCCGACCCGGGCGACGACCTATCACAACTTCGCTGTCCAGCAGATGAACTACATCCTCGGGCAGAACCCGAACAACATGAGCTACGAGGTCGGGTTCACCAACAACGGCACGAACACCGCGTGGTCGCAGTACCCGCACAACTCCACTGCGCACGACTCGTGGGACGACAACCTCACCACGCCGGCCCAGACCAGGCACCTGGACTACGGCCTGCTGGTAGGCGGCCCGGACTCGGCCAACGACCAGTACACCGACCAGCGTGCCAACTACCAGGAGACCGAGGGCGCGCTCGACTATAACGCGCTGTTCTCCGGTGACCTCGCCGCGCTCGCCCAGCAGTACGGTGGCACGCCGATCGCGGACTTCCCGGCGCCGGAGACGCCGGACGGTCCGCAGATCTACCTGCAGGCCGCGATCAACAACCAGAGCAGCAACTTCATCGAGATCAAGGCGCTCGTCAACAACCAGTCGGCCTGGCCGGCCAGGCAGATGCCGGACGCCAGCTTCCGCTACTACTTCACCCTGGACTCCGGCGAGACCGCCAGCCAGATCACGCTGTCCTCGTCCTACAGCCAGTGCGGCGCGCCGACCGGACCGTTCCAGTACTCGGGCTCTGTTTATTACGTGCAGGTGTCCTGCGCCAACCTCAACATCGAGCCGGTGGGGGAGGACGACTACACCAACGACGACTACCAGGCCCAGGTACAGTTCCGGATCACGTTCCCGTCGGCACACAACCCGGCGGAGGACTGGTCGTTCCAGGGCATCCCGTCCACGGTCGGCGCGACCCCGGTGACGGTCAGCGACATGACGCTCTACTCCGGGAACACGCTGGTCTGGGGCACTCCGCCGGTGTCGGCCTCGGGACCAGCGGCGCCCGGGTCGCTGACCGCGGGATCGGTCACCTCGACCGGTGCCACGCTGTCCTGGACCGCCTCGACGGCCGGTACCAACCCGATCGCCGGCTACGACGTCTACACTTCGGCCGGGACGCTGGTCGGTACCACCACCTCGACGTCGTTCGCGCTGACCGGCCTGAACGCGGACCGGACCTCGCCTTACGGGTACTACGTGACGGCCGTGGACAGCCAGGGCTACGCGTCGCCAGCCTCGAACATCGCGCAGTTCATTACCTCGCCGGACACGTCGCTGACCGCGTCTGCCACGGTGCCGCCGTCCTCGCCAGGCACGCCGTCGGTCAGTTCCGTCAGCTCGACCGGCGCCACGCTGTCGTGGGGAGCTTCGGTCGCGGGGACCAACAAGCTGACCGGGTACCGGGTATATGAGCTGGCACCGTCGACCGGGCTGGTGGCGACCACCACCTCACCGTCGTACACGCTGACCGGGCTGACTGGCTCGACGGCGTACGCCTACGTGGTCGAGGCGATCGACAGCCAGGACAGGACCTCGCAGTTCGCGACGCCGGCCACGTTCTACACCGGGGCACCTGCCACTACGTCCTCGCCGTCGCCTTCTCCTTCACCGTCTTCTTCACCATCTCCCTCGCCGTCGCCCTCTCCTTCACCATCGTCTTCTCCATCTCCATCTCCTTCTCCGTCTCCTTCTCCGTCGCCTTCTGGATCCACCTCGCCGGGCGCGCTGTCTTGCTCGGCCGCCTATTCGCTGGTCAACTCATGGACCGGTGGTTTCCAGGCGCAGGTGACGCTGACCAATACGGGCACCGGCACGATCAACCCGTGGACGCTCATCTGGACCTTCCCGGGTGACCAGCAGATCAGCGACCTCTGGAATGCCACCTACACCCAGTCCGGCGAGAAGGTCACGGTGACCCCTGAGTCCTATGACGCGTCCATCGCGCCAGCTGGGTCGGTCACGATCGGCTTCACCGGAACATTTACTAACAGCGACGCTTCCCCCACCAGTTTCTCGGTGAACGGAACCGCCTGTACAACCTGAACCCCAGGATTCGCGGTGGCCCGGCTGCCAGACAGCAGGCGGGCCGGTGCGGTTAGTACCGCCAGCTCGGCCCAGGACAGCCTCGGGCCACGGCCTGGCGCTCCAATGGCGCCACCTCGGTCCTACGCAGTAGAATTAGTAGGTGACGGCCTGCCGACGCTGCCCGGTGCGGGGATACAGATCAGCCCCGGCATGCCGCCGGTGGCACACCGGGCCGATCTGATCTTCGGACGGTTATGCTGCCAGTGCGGTCCAGCGACTTAATCGGGTGACTTATGAGTACCGCTGCCAGGACACGGGCGAGGCTGTCATCCATCCCCGCACCTAGAACGAATGGATGCGCTAGCCGGTTCATCGTGGTTTGAGGAGCAAGCCGACATTAACGAACCACAGCGTGGCCGCAAGAGCGCACGTTAACACAGCGCACGTGCTCGTCAGCGGCGCGTGAGCCGGCGCGGCGAGTGACGGCCCGCCAGCCGCTATCTCAGAGACAAGCGAGTTGAGCTGGATCGAGTAATCGAGCCACTGTTCAGAAGACCGGCGCTTAATTCAGAACGGACGCCGGCTCCCGGCGCCCGAAGCCGTGGAATTCGTGCTGGGTAATACAGCCGGCGGCTTGACTGCAGAAGAGGAGGCAGGGCGCGATGGTGACCGGCCTGAAGCGGTGCCGGAACCTGCGCTGACGCCGGGTCCGGCAATCTCGGAGAGGGCTGTCCGCGACCGTCTGCGTATGTTTATCTTCGAGCAGGTCAGTGAGCGCACACGCGAGGTCACCGACGGCCTGTGGGGGTGTACCGGGGCGCGCCGCGATATCACCAGACCTCCGTTTCGAAGTGAAAGAGCCGGGGTGAGATCAATATGGTGTCTATGGCGCTCGTGGCCGCGATCGACACCGAACTGCTGGAACCGCCGGACGCCGGCACCGAGTCCTGGTCGCAGCAGCCGCCCCGGCAGCCGGACCTGCTGTGGATCCTGGCGATCTGGCCCGAACGCGACCTGGTACCGCGGGACGTGGCATCCGAGTTCGCCGCGCGCTCGCTGTGCGTGTGGCGGGCCAGCCAGGACGCGATGCGTGACTGGCGGCCATCGCCGTACACCGGGCCGGCCGGTGTGTCCGGCCTGCCGTCGGCCATGGCCCTGCCGGTGACGGTTGTCCAGCGCAGGCACGAGTGCGGTAGGGACGAGCGCCTGGCTGGCGCGCTCCGCGAGCTGCTCGGCTGACCAGTGATGAGCACCGGAACCGAGACCAGTCAGCGCCGCCGGCGGCGCGTGCGGCTGACCCCGGTGCGGCCCGTCCCGGTCGAGTTCACCGGGGAGCGGGCCGGCGAGGGACCGCTCACCTTGGGCCAGCTCAACGTCTACGCATGGGTAACCGGAACCGTGGACGACCTCTACGCGATCCTGCGCGCCGAACTCCCGTTGCCGGGGGTGGTGTCTGTCGGCCACGTGGCCGAGGCGGCCGCGGTGCTGATCGCGCGGCACGAGAGCCTGCGCACCACCTATGTGCCCGGCTATGCGCCCGGCGAGCTGCCGCGTCAGCGGGTCGCGGCGGCCGGTGTCCAGCTGCTGGAGGTCTGCTCGCTCGGCGAGGGACAGTGGGGACCCCAGGACCGCCCCGCGGTAGGCGAGGCGCTCGTCCGGTGGCTGCGCCAGTCACCCGATCCGGGGCGGCGTCCGGTGCGCATGGCGGTGGCCATCGCTCCCGGCGCGGGCGACCGGGTCATCGCGTGCGCCGCCCGGGTCTCGCACCTGTCGGTGGACCACGGCGCGATCGAGATCCTCAAGCGCGATTTCGCCGGCCTGCTGGGCGATCCCGCCGGCCGGCCGGCCGGCGGGCCTGGCCACCAGCCGCTGGACCAGGCCGAGCAGGAGGCGACGCCGGCCGGGCGGCGCCGGGCTGAGGCGGCACTGGACTACCTGCGGGAGCAGTCGTGGCGGATCCCCCGCTGCCTGTACGCGCTGCCGGGCGCCCGGACGGCCGGTGAGTCGCTGGTGGTGGAGCTGTCGTCGGTGGCCGCGGCGATGGCCGTGCGGCGGGTGGCGGCACGGACCCGGATCAGCCGGTCCAGCATCGTGCTCGCTGCCATCTGCGCCGTGGTCGCCCGTCGCACCGGCTACCGGGAGCTAGTGTTCCCCCTGGTGTCCAGTAACCGTTTCGAGCGCCATCTGGTGAACTACGTCGGCTCCCTGGCCGAAGTCCCCATCGCCACCGTCGAGATCGGCGGGAGAAGTTTCGACGAGCTGGCCGGCCACACCTGGACCACGGTGATGGAGGCGAGCCGGCACGCCAGGTACGACCCGGTCAAGCGGGCTGCCATGGCCGAACTGATCGAGCACGAACGGGGCCTGCGCTTGATCTACGACCCGATGTTCAACAGCCTTGTCCCTGAGTCGTGGTCCGGACTCACCGCGGGCGTCGGGTTCCAGCCCGAGGAGATCGACGCCGCACTCGCCCGGACCGAGCTGCGGTGGCGCCCGATGCCAGTCAGCGGAAACCCGATCCAGTTCAGCCTCAACCAGATCGATGGCTGCCTGCGAATGGACGTGTGGAACGCCGATGCCGGCCTGCTGCCGCGGGCCGAACTGGAGTCGGTGCTGCTGGCCGTCGAACGGCTGCTGGTGGCCGCCGCGCACGGTGACGTGCCCGGCGGCCGGATGCCCGAAGTCATCGGGCTGGAACCTCTCGCCACCCCGGACCGGATACTGGTCGACTCCTGCTGGGTCGAGGTAGCCGACGTGCAGCGCCTAGTGGAAGACGCCGTTGCGCCCGCGGTGGCCCGTGTCTTCGCCTCGGCGGGCGGCCGCCAGCTGGTCGCCTGCCTGACCGCCACCGATGCCGTCCGCACGCCGGAACAGGCACACGCCCGCTGCATGGCTGCCCTCGCGCACCACCCCACGGCCATCACCCCGCGCCATTACCTCATATGCCGCACCGCACCGTCCGACCCGTCCGACCCCGCCACTTGGCCGACACCTCTGGCCACCGGCACCGGCCGCGCCCGAACCCGCTAAGCGGCGTCTCCTGGCCTCGAAGCAGGCTCGCGGCCCGTCACTGGTCGTGACGGTAGCCCCGTGCAGGGCCGCATCAGGTTGGCACCCTCCGTTTACAGGCCACGCACCGTACGCCTCTGACCAGCACGGATGTCTCCGTGGCGGCAGTCGCCGGACCACGACGCCGTCCGTATCGAGCAGCACCGACTCCAGGCGCTACGCCGGAAGACCCCCCGGCGACCTGGTCTGGATGCTGCGGCGCGGCGTGCTCCTGGACGAAGCCGCGCCACCTGGGCGGTCTGGCCCGGTCAGCCGGCCGGCTCGCAAATGCCTGACCAGCCGGGATCCGTTCTGACCTCGGGCGGCGATGGGCGGCCGGATGCGATCTGCTGTCCGATATACGCCAGCGATGGAACCTGACTTGTGACAGGTTAGTGCGCACTTGAATAACCGGGTGGGCCTGATTCTGCTCGCGAGAGCGCTGGCCAGGTCCGGCGCGGCTGCCGGCCAGCTCTTGCGCGATGCGGGGGTGGCCAGCGTGCGCGATCCTTGTGGTGGTTGCTGTGCACAGAGCCGGTCGCTAGTGTGAATGGAGCGTGCGAGGGCGCTGCCAGTCCGCGGGCAGGGATTTTCCCACCTCGAGCAGCAACTTCAGCGCACTGGGCAAGACCAGCCTCTTTCCGGCCGGGCGAGCGGACCTCGGCGACGGAGGAGGTTGTGATGCCTGATCGTCATTTCGAGTTGCCGGCTCATCCGGACCTGGAGTACTACCGCAAGCAGGCCAAGCACCTGCTGCGCTCGTCCGAGGCGGGGGATGCCGCCGCCCGGGACCGGGCGGCCGAGGTGCTGGGCGACCGGGGCGCCGGGCGGTTCCTGCTTAGCGATGCCCAGTTCGTCCTCGCCCAGGAACACGGATTCCGGACCTGGGCCGAGTTCCGGGCGGATATCCAGAGCCGGAGCACTACCGGCGACCGGCCGGTCTCCCGCCTGTGGGGGCGAGGGGCAGGCGACTATGCCTCGTCGGCCGATTCCCTGCTCAACGAGCTGCGCCGCGGCGACCCGGGCGCGCTGGCGCGGCTGCGGGCCTATGTCCCCAGGTACGCCGCTGCTACCGATGCCGCCACCGCTGAGCTGCGCGACGCGCGGCTGATCATCGCCCGGGAACTCGGCTTCCCGACCTGGCGGGAGCTCGTGGCGGGCGCCGAGAAATTTCAGCGCGATGCCGCCGAACGCCAGGAGAGGTGGCGGCGCATGCGTCCGGAGGCCGAAGCCCTGCTGGCCGGCGACACCGGCCGGCTGGCCCAGCTGACCGCCGGGCAGGCCGGCACTCTGCTGGAGATGCTCGCCATGCGGGAGCTACTCGGTGCCAAGCTCGGCGAGGGACTCGGCGCGCCCCGCGCCGCCGTCGATGTGCTGATCGGCAAGGCCACCAGCCTGGACCTCCCGCTGCCCCAGGCCGTCCGCTCCGACCGGGTGGAGTACGTGCGCCTGCTGCTGGACGCCGGCGCCGACCCCGGCACCCGGGCGGGCGGCATCACGCTGCTGGAGAACGCCATCTACCACGGCAGCACGCGGCTGGTCGACCTGCTCGCCGAGCACGGCATCGTCCCGGGGGCGCTGTGGACCTATGCCGCGTGCGGCCGGCTGGATCTGGTCCGGGCCTGCTTCGATGCGGACGGCAGGCTGCGGCCCGGCGCCGCGCTGCCGCGCCCCAACCTCGTCGACTACCTCATGGTCCCAGCCCGGAACCCGGCGACCGACGATCCGGAGCAGATCATGGCCGAGGCGTTCGTCCACGCCTGCCAGCACGGCCGGACCGAGGTGGTGCGCTGGTTCCTCGACCGCGGCCTGAACCCCGATGTCGCGCCCTACTTCGGGCGGACCGGCCTGGTCTGGGCGGTCATGTACCAGCAGCTGGAGGTGGTCGGCTTGCTTATGGAACGTGGCGCCGATCCGGCCCGCGGCGACGAGATGGGTCCCTTCGGCGCCAAGGCCGTTGTGGCCATACTCCTCGCCACCGACCAGCACGACCCCGTGGTCCGGCAACTCGACAAGCTGATCAGGTCCCGGTCGCGCTGAGATCGGCAGCAAGGAAGTCTCCTGCGCGCGGCCCGCCCTGGCGCAGCGGGCCGCCCTTGAAACCGTGAAGAGAGCTGTCACAGCGCCGGTAGCCGCAACCGTTCACAGGAGACGGTTCCACAGACCGCTCCCTTTCTGGCCAGGGCGCGCAGAACCGGGTGATCTGCAGAGCCCGAATGTGCTCCATTGGCCGTCCACAAGACCCGGCATCCCGAGTGGAGGTGCCGGGGTCTCGCGTGTCCAGGTACGAGGTCGGACGGAACGAGAGAGTCAGGTCGCGGTACACGTCAGGTTCGACAGCGAACTGGGTGCGGTGCCCGTCCCGAGCAGGCCGAACGTGGTCGAGCCCCCCGCGGGTATCGCGCCGTCGTAGCTGAGGTTGCTGATGTCGACGGCGGCACCCGACTGGGTTTCGCTGGCGCTCCAGATCTGCGAGATCGTCTGCGACCCTGGCCACGAGTAGCCGACGTTCCAGCCGGTCGTCGCAGCCGCGCCGGAGTTCGTCACGGTGAACCCGAGCTGGAACCCGCCCGACCACGAGTTGGTCACCGACCAGGTCACCTGGCAGCCGCCGGTTGCCGTCGGGGTAGGCGTGGGGGTCGGCGTC
>Ga0209530_1000519_pt1 | contig 26390 bp, 27 predicted proteins | sample BlaSpr_A8_Ref_O1_FD_187987 | JGI IMG/M metagenome (GOLD analysis project Ga0209530, IMG submission 187987) | Forest soil microbial communities from Thunder Bay, Ontario, Canada - Black Spruce, Ontario site 2_A8_Ref_O1 (SPAdes) (version 2) | ecosystem: Environmental > Terrestrial > Soil > Boreal...
GCCCTGACTGTCTACCTGCGGGATGACGCGTTCGCCGCGGCGATCACCGACCCGAACCCCGTCACGACCGACAGCCAGCACCTACGCGACCGGCTGCAAGACGGGCTTCACGGCCTTCTCGCTCGGACGGCCGCCGCCGACGCAATGCATCCGGATCTCACCGTCGCCGACGTTATGCTCCTGCTGTGCGGAATCGGCTTCGCCATCCGCCATGCCCCCGACCACGACGACCCCGGCCTGCCCGACCGCTACCTTAGTGCCTTGCTCGATGGTGTTCTTACTCGCCACGACAGGTGAGGGTGGGCACGACGCAGCCACTGCAACCGGGCGGTTTCGGTCTGTTCGCCGAACCGTCTGAGTAGCGTGCGCGTGCTCATCTCGCTGTGCCGGGCGATCTCGTCGAGGCACAGTTCTCGCCTCGCGTTGTCCCCCGGTTCCGTCGATGTGGTGAGTGCTAAGAAGAATTCGGTTGATAGAGGTCGCGCGATCACCCTCGCGTCGGGCTGCTTTGGTGTTGAGGTTCTTCTGGCAGGTGTTCGTTGCGGTGAACGTCCATCGATTGGATGCCGATGACGGCTAACAGACGCAGGGCTTGTTCGGACGGGCTGGCCGGTTCGGCGGTGAGCAGGACCAGGTGTTGGTCACGGTCTGGAATCGTCAACACGTCGCAGAACAGTTCGAGCGATCCGACGACGGGGTGGTGCACCGGTTTGGTGCGGTGATGCTGGGTCTCCACGAGCTCAAGTTCCCAGAGTCGGCGGAACTCGTCGCTGCTGGTCTGCAGTTCGCTGACCAAGTCATGGATGGCCGGGTCAGTAGGATAGCGGCCCGCGGCGATACGTAGGTGGCCCGCGGCGAATCGGCCGAAATCGTCGCCCATACCGTAATGCGGGGGGCCGGAGTCTGTCCGCAGAAAATATTGCCGGATGAGATTGCGGTCGCGTAGGGGTAGGGCGGAGAAGTCCTGCAACAGCGCCGCTGCCAGTGCGTTCCAGGCCAACACGTCGTACTTGGCGTCAACGACGACGGCAGCCGTATCCGGCATCCGTCCCAGCAGATCGATAATGCTGGTCGGCACGTCTCGGCTCGGTCCAGCCGGCGGCCCGACCGACTCGCCGGCCAACTCGAAAAGGTGCGCGCGTTCGTTGTCGGTCAGTCGCAGTGCCCGGTGCAGGGCGCTGAGCACTCGGCGCGACGGCCGGGGCCCGCGGGCTTGTTCCAGCCGGACGTAGTACGCGACGCTGATGTACGCCAGTCGGGCGACCTCTTCGCGGCGCAGCCCTGGGGTGCGGCGGGGCCCGTCGGCGGGCAGGCCGACCGCGGCGGGCGTCAACCGCTCGCGGCGGCTCCGCAGGAAGGTAGCCAGCGCCCGTCGGTCCATCACTTGATTATCGGCCTATGCGGGACTCGCGCCAGGTACTTGTAGTCCCTGGCAGCGTCCAGACGCCGCGCCCAAGGTAGAGGCATGACTGATGAACAAAAGGTTGCCCTGGTGACCGGCGCGAACAAGGGGATCGGTAAGCACATCGCCCGCCAGCTGGCGCAGGCGGGTCTGCTGGTCTTCGTTGGATCACGCGATCGCGCCCGCGGCAGAGTCGCCGTCGACGAACTTGCGGCAGAAGGGTTGTCGGTACGGCTGCTGCCGCTGGACGTGACCGACCCGGTCTCAGTGATGGAAGCGGCCAAACAACTCGATCAAGATCGGGGTCACCTAGATGTTTTGATCAATAATGCTGGGATCACCAGCGGGCTGGAACCTGCCTCGCAGGTGAGCGTCAACGACATGCGCCGCACCTACGAAACCAATGTCTTCGGGGTGGTCGCCGTCACCAACGCGCTGCTCCCATTGCTGCGCAGATCGCCGGCGCCGCGAATCGTGAACGTCTCCAGCGGTCTGGGCTCGCTGTCCATCATGTCCGATCCGGCGTTCGCGTTCGCCGATCTCAACAACGCCGCCTACCAGTCCTCCAAGACAGCCCTGAACGCATTGACTGTGCTGTATGCGAAGGACCTGCGCTCCGCCGGGATCAAGGTAAACGCTGTCTGCCCCGGCTACCGTGCGACGGATCTCAACCGCGGACTGCCAAACCCGGGCGCCGGCGACCCCGCCGATGGAGCCAAGATTGCCGTCCAACTCGCCCTCATCGGCGACGACGGCCCGAGTGGCGAATTTTTCAGCGACACCGGCACCAGATACCCCTGGTAACACCCGGCTCAAGGACCCCGGAACCACCAACACCCTGGCCTCGAAACCCTGGCCACTCAAGCCGATCCCAACGCGGAACGAGGTACTCCGTGGGCCGCACCTCACGGAGGCACCGACAAGACCGCGGCTATACAGCGCTATCTACAACAACGAGAGGTACCCCGTCATGACACAGCGTCCGCTAAAGCTCGGTGTGACCCTGCTAGGCCTCAACAGCGTCCCGGAGATGGTCGAGGAGGCCCGCCAAGCCGAGGCGGCGGGTTTCGAGGTGATCCTGCTGCCCGATCATCTCGGCTTCACCGCGCCGCTGGTGCCGCTGGTCGCGATCGCCGAAGCCGCCCCCACCGTCAAGGTCAGCAACCTGGTCCTCAACTCGTCGTTCTACCGACCCGCGCTGCTGGCCCGCGACCTGGCCAGCGTGGACTCGGCCACCGGCGGCCGGTTGATCATCTCGCTGGGCACCGGATATGTCGAAGCGGAATTCGACGCGGCCGGAATCCCGTTCCCCGGTCCCGGAGCTCGAGTCAAGATCGTCGCCGAGCACGTCAGCGAGATCCGCCGGCTGCTCTCTGACCCCAGTCACATCCCCCCACCCGTGCAGACCCCGCCGCCGATCATGGTCGCCGCCCAAGGCGACAAGATGCTGACGCTGGCCGCCCAGCAGGCCGACATCGTCGCGATCGCCTCCATGGGCACCGAGGCCGACCTGGCCGGGCGGGTCGCCTTCGTCGAGGAGAAGGCCGGTGACCGCTTCGATGACATCGAGCTGCAGTTCGGCTTCTTCCAGGTTTCCATGGACGACCCCGGCGACCTGTCGGTGCTGCGGTTGCTCGAACCCCACGCCCCCGAGGAGGAGATCCGCAAACTGACGACCCTGCTCGACGTCCCGGTCGCGGCCGCCGCCGAGCGTGTTCAGCGCCTCCACGAGGAGCTGGGCATCAGCTACTTCAGCTTCAGCAAAACCCCCGGCACGTCCTGGGACACCTTTGGGAAGCTGATCGCCGCGCTCCGATAGCCCGCACACCCACGCGCACAGAAGGACTTCACTCGGAGCGGCCCGCGGCCTTCATGCGGTCCAAGTCGGCCATCACCACGGTCCTGCCCGCGGTGGCCCATCATCTATCTTCCGTTCTCAGCTCAGTACATCTTGTACCGATGTAATAAGCATTAGATATAAGCTTGGCTCCGCTCCAAGTCGTGAGCCAAAATTCGGTGACAGCGGGGCTTTGACGCACGCCGAAATGCCCCGCCGAGCAGCGATCCGAACGATGAAGCGTGATGCAATAAGTGTTGCAGCACAATAGTAAATACCGATCTATCGAGACCGCGTCGGGGCTCGCGGGCACCGGCGACGCGTCAAAGCGACCGATCCACGTTTGCGCCGCCAGCTGGTCGCCCGGGCGTGACGCAGGGACCCTTGCTAGAAGGCGTCCGTCGTCACATCTATATAGGTAACCGATAGAAACGTGATATGCATAGGGGTATGGAACAGTCATCCCGGCTTGCCAGCCGAGAGGACATCGCCGAGGGGCTAGGGCAGGCGGCGATCCTCGTGGTGCGGCACATGTCCGATCGCGCAGCACTGAACCTGACCGCCTCCATGGTGCTGGACACGCTCAACTGGGAAGGGACCGGTCCGGGTAACGACGCTGGCCGCGGCGGCGGGCATCGGCCAGCCGTGGTCACCTGGGTCGATGACCCCGAAGACGGGCGGGCCGCTCTGGTAACCATCACCGACGCCGGGCGGGCGCCGCTGGACGATCAGCGGCGCAGCCGCCGCGACCAGCTGGCCGAACAGCTGACCACCCTGCCGGCAGAAGACGAGGCCACGTTGACGCTGGCCATGCACGTGGCTCTGCCCATCATCCGCCGACTCATCCACAACGCTCACCGGTCCCGCACCCAAGGAACGGCCGATCGCGGCACCGCGTCACTATCGATGAAGACGCGCGTCGGCTCCGCGGGACCGCCGAACACACCGGAGCCAGCATGACTGTGACCACGCCGATCACCACGCCCTTCAAATGGGAAACCACCGCCGCCGAGGTTGTCGCCGGGATCGATCTGGCCGGCTGCCGGGTCATCGTGACCGGTGGGGCATCCGGTATCGGCCTCGAGACCGCGCGTGCGCTCGCCACCACCGGCGCAGAGGTGACCCTCGCGGTCCGCGACGCCGAGGCAGGCAAGCGCGTGGCCTCGCAGATCGAGGCCACCACCGGAAACACGCACATCCTGGTCGCACCTGTTGACCTCGCCGACCCGGCATCGGTCGCGTCGTTCGTCGCCGCGTGGGACGGACCGCTGAACGTCCTGGTCAACAACGCTGGAGTCATGGCATGCCCGCAGACCCGCACACCGCAGGGCTGGGAGCTTCAGTTCGCGACCAATCATCTCGGCCACTTCGCGCTGGCCGCCGGGCTGCACCGCGCGCTCGCGGCCGCCAGCGGGGCCCGCATCGTCTCGGTCAGCTCCCGAGGCCACCTGCGCTCGGGAGTGGTCTTCGACGACATCCATTTCCTCAACCGCGCCTACGAGCCGTGGGACGCTTACGCACAGTCCAAGACCGCCAACGTGCTTTTCGCGGTGGAGGCGACCAGGCGCTGGGGAGGAGACGGCATCACCGTCAACGCGCTGCAGCCGGGCGCCATCCGGTCCAACTTGCAGCGCTACATCACCGACGAGGACCTGGAGCGCGCCCGCGAACACATCGACGACGACAATGGGAGCTTCCACTTTAAGACCCCAGAGCAGGGAGCCGCAACCTCGGTGCTGCTCGCGACCTCACCGCTACTCCAGGGAATCGGCGGCCGCTATTTCGAAGACTGCAACCAAGCAGGACCAAACCAACCCGGCACCGGTCGTGGCGTCGCCCCCTACGCGCTCGACCCTGACGCGGCGACGCGGCTCTGGGAGATCTCCCTCCACACGCTGGCATCCTGACGACAAACCGCGGAGCTGCGTTTTATACCCGGACGCTGCTCACTTCCCGCGGCCCGCGTCTTTCATCCGCTCCAGGTTGGCCATCACGACGGTCTGCCCGTCGGTCGCGGCCAGCGCCCTGGTGTGTCCGAGATGATGCATGTCGAAACAGGAGGCGATTGCGGTCGAGAAGCCCATGGTGTCCAGGGTGTGGTTAACCGCCCGCTTGGCCATCCGCAGCGCCCAGGGGTCGGTCTGGGCTACGCGGTGAGCGAGAGTCATGGTGGCCGACTGCAAGTCCTGCAAGGGCACCACGTGATTGACCATCCCGGTGCGCAGCGCCTCCTCGGCGGTCACCGATCCGGCGGTGAACAGCATCTCCTTGGCTTTGCGGGGCCCGAGTTCCCAAGTGTGGGCGTGGTATTCGATGCCCATGATGCCCATCAGACCCACCGGGTCGGAGAACTGCGCGTTGTCCGCGGCGACGATCAGATCGCACGGCCAGCACAGCATCAGCCCGGCCGCGATGCACTTGCCCTGCACCGCGGCGATGGACGGCTTAGGGATGTCGCGCCAGCGTCGCGCGTACTCGAGGTAGCCGCGGGTCTCCCAGTCGTAATAGGTCTCCGCGAGCAGCTTGCCGTCGGTGCGCTGCGGACTAAGGCTTCGCCCGTCAGCCGACGGATCGGTGCCCGACATGTCGTGCCCGGCGGAGAAGTGCTTACCGGTGGTCTGTAGAACGATGACCCGGACCTCGGGGGCTTCGTCGGCGCGCCGCCAGGCGTTATCGAGGTCTTTGAGGATGCCCGGTGTCTGGGCGTTGGCGGCCTCGGGGCGGTCCAAGGTGATGACCGCGACCCGATCGTCGACGTCGTAGTGGACGAAGTGCTGAGCTGTCATGGCTGCATTCCTTTCGGGGGGGTCCTTACGACGCTTTCCTGCGCGAAGGACGCGACATGTGATCCGGACTGGGTGTAAACGTCGCCGGTGCCGAAGCCGCGGCCGCCGACCAACCGCACGCCGTGGATCTGCACCCGCAACCACTGCGCGACATCGAACGGCTGGTGAAACCACACCGAATGGGTCACGACGCCGGTTTGGACGCTGACGTGGGCATCGCGCCGACTGACCCCGGGCACCGCTTTGAGCAGGGTGCCGATCAGCGGCCAGTCTGAGATGTAGGCAATGACGGGTTGGGCAAGCGCGGTATCGGTGAAGTCCGGGCAGCGCATCCAGAACGCCAGGTCCGCGGCCGCGGCATCCTCGACATCCAGACCCTCGCCGATCAAGCGGGCTTCGCCCGGAATCACAGCGAAGTCAATGGGTTTGGCCGCCATCGGATCACCGGGGGCGGCGGCGCTGTACTGATAGTCGTACCGTTGCCCGGCTTCGTCGGCGCGGTCGACGAGGATCGACGCGGTCGCGATCACCCGGCGGGCGGACTCCTGGCCCTGCCACGCCACCGCACGCCGATGCCCCAGCGAGCGACCGTCGTGGGTTTGCTCCAGGTCCAAGTACAACGGCTCAGCGGCGCGTCCGGCGCGGGGAAACGCAATTTGCAGTGACTTCACTGCTTTGGCCGAGCCCGGCGGTGCGGCGGCAACGATGAGCTGAGCCATGATTTGTCCGCCGAATATCCGCTCTACGCTCGGGTCCGGAACGGGCAGCACGGTGCGGCCCTCAGTGTCGTCGCCCAGGGTGAGCATGGCGCGAAATTGATCGAGATTCATCCCAGCCTTTCCACTGTGCTCGCCGTTGCGACCAGCTTGAACTTCTTGACCTTGCCCGATGGGGTCATCGGCAGAGCGTCCACGAAATGCCATGCGACGGGCGTCTTTTGGCGGGCCAGTCCGGTGGCGTGCAGGTGACGGGACAGGTCTTCGGCCGACACCTGGCCCGGCTGCTCGAACACGACAAACGCCACGGGCACCTCGCCGAACCGTGCGTCGGGTCCGGGCACTACGGCGGCGTGGCGCACCGCTGGGTGTTTGACGAGCAGGTCTTCGATGTCGCGAGCGGAGAACTTCTCGCCGCCACGGTTGATCACGTCCTTGACCCGCCCGGTGATGGTGACGAAGCCGGCGCCATCGACGAGACCGACATCCCCGGTGGAGAACCATCCTGCGTCGTCGAGGGCCGCCCGGTTGGCCTCAGGGTCGAGATAGCCCAGCATCTGCTCGGGTCCGCGCACCAGCAGCTCGCCTGCACAGCCCGCGGCCAGTGGCTCGCCATCCGTCCCGACGACCCGGACCTGCACCCCCGGGGCGATCGCGCCATCGGTCTCCGCGCGCAAGTCGAACGGATAGGCACGGTTCATCACCGTCACGGTCGGAAGCTCGGTCATCCCGTACACCCGCGCGGCCGGAATTCCCTGCTCTTCGCTGCGTTCCATGACCACGCGCGGCACCGTCGCACCACCGCAGGCGAACATCCGCAGCGGCAGGTGCACGCGGGCGGCGCGGGCGGCGTCGGTCAATTCCTGTAGGAACACCGTCGCCCCGGCCGAATAGGTCACCCGGTGGCGCATGATGTCGGCCACCGCGACGTCGGCGTCCCACCGTTCGGACAGCACCGCTGAAGCGCCGACCAACAGCGGGATCGTCATCGCGTTGAGCACACCGGTGATGTGCTGCAGCGGGGCCGCCATGTAGGCGACGTCCTCCCAGGACAGGCCCCACGCATCGGCGAGCTGGCGGGTTTCGGCCAGCAACGTGCGCGAGGAGTGCACTACGGCCTTGGCACCCGAGGTGGTCCCGGAAGTGAAGAGGATCAGGCAGGGTTCGTCGGCCCCAACGTCGGCGGACTGCTGGCGGCGGCCGTGCGAGACGACCACGTCGAACGGCGACCAGCCCGGCCGGGTTCCGCGCAGTACGATGCGGGCAACGTCGCCGAGACCCGCCCCGGCGAGCAGGTCGTCGAACGCTTCGGCGTGGGCGAAGCCGCGGAACGTCTCGGCGGTCACCACAGCGGCCGGCCGTATCTGCTCGATGAACTGACGCAGTTCGTGTTCCCGGTAGAACGGGGCGATCGGGCAGCTCACCGCGCCGGTGTGCCAGATCGCCAGGCCCAGCACGTGGGCTTCCCACCAGTTGGGCGTCTGCCAGCACACCACGTCGCCGGGCCCGACGCCCGCTCCGGCCAGCCACGCTGCAGCGCGTTCGACCACCTCGAGCAGCTCCTGGTAGGTCAGCTGATGGCCGCCTTCGATGACGGCCGACTGTGAGCCCCACTGCCGGGCAGCACGGACCACCGACGCAGACATCGTCAGATCGCTGACGTAGCCGAAGCGCCGGTATTCCGCGAGGCGGTCCGGGGCCACCGGGGGCGCCACGATATCGGTCGCGGTGAGTCGAGTTCGGTTCAACCTCATCCGCCCATGCTCATTCCGCCGTCGACAGTCAGGACCGCGCCGGTGATATAGGAGGCGAGGTCGTCGAGCAAGAACACGACGGCGTGCGCCAGCTCCTCGGGACGGCCCCAGCGACCGACGGGGATCATCGACGTCACCGCATCCCGGTCGGTGTACACGAGCTCTTCCGACATATCGGTGTCGAAGCTGCCGGGGATCACGCAGTTCACGGTGATGCCCTTGCGGGCGACGGCGCGCGCGCAGGATCTGGTCAGGCCGACGATGCCGCCCTTGGCGGCACCGTAAGCGACCTGCACGGGGCTGCCCAGCAGCGCGGTGACCGAGCCGATGTTGACCACCCGTCCGGAACGCTGCTGAGTCATGTGCGCCAGTGCGGCCTGGCTGAGGAAGAATGCCGAAGACAGGTTCACCGCGACCTGGCGGTGCCAGTCCTCGGGGCTGACCTCGCTGAGGCGTTGCTCGTTGACCATCCCGGCGTTGTTGACCAGATAATCCAGCCGCCCATGCTGCTCGAGAACCTCGGCGACCAGGCTCTGGCAGGAAGTCGGCTGCCCGACATCTGCCTGATGCAGGGTCACGGTGGCCCCGCAGCGCGCGGCGTCGTCGTGCACCGCGTGCGCAGCGACGTCGTCGCGGGCGTACGCGGCGGCCACCGCGACACCGGATTGCGTCAGCCGCTCGGTGATGGCACGACCGATCCCCCGGGTTCCGCCCGTGACGAGCGCGACCCGGGTGTCGGCTGCCATTACGGGGTCCTCGCGGTTTTGGCTGCCACCCGCGCACTCAGGCGCTCCAGTAGGACGCGGTGCTCCTCGGTGTCAAAACACGCGCTTTCGGCGCGGGCACAATCCGGCAGGATCGCGGCAGCACGATCGATGTGGGAGTTCAGCAGCTGGCGGGCCTGCCGGACGGCCTGCGCCGGGAGCGCGCCGAGGCGCTTGGCCAACTGCAGCGCCTCCCCCAGCACCTCGGATGCGGGTACTGCCCGGTTCGCCAGCCCCAGGCGGTGGGCTTCGGTGCCGCTGACCCGGTCTCCCAGGAGTAGATGTTCCTTGGCGGCGGACAGGCTGGTCAGCAGCGGCCAGAGCACCAGTCCGCCGGCGCCGTCGAGGAGTCCAAGCGAGACCCGCGGGTCGCTGAGGAAGGTGTCTTCGGCCATCACGACCAGGTCGCACAACAGTGCCGCTGTGACGCCGGCGCCGACCGCAGCACCATTGACGGCGGCGACGGTCGGGAAAGGCAGGCGCGTCATCACCCAGAACAGCTCCTGATGGGCATCCAGCACCGCGTCGCGCATCTGGCGGTCGTCGCGCATCGCGCGGATGGTCTCGATGTCCCCGCCGGCGCTGAAGGCGCTGCCCTGGCCGGTGAGCACCATCGCGTGCACGTCGGCGTCGTCGCGTAGGGCGAGGACGGCCCCGAGCAGGGCGTCGGTGATCTCGGCGTCCATGGCGTTGGCCTTGTCGGGTCGGGCCAAGGTCACGCACGCCACCGGTCCGTGGCGTTCCACGACGACGGCCGGGTGGGCGTGCGTGCAAGACGGGTCGCCGCCGCTCACAGGTCCACCAGCCGCGGGATCGTCCCGGCCGAGATCAGGTGGGCGCCGATTGCCGTCGGCAGTTCGGTGGCCGAACCCAGTACCGAATCCAGCACCAGCGCGCGGGCCAGGAACAGGTGGAAGGGATGCTCGGCGGTGAAGCCGATGCCGGCCAGCACCTGCTGGCACTGGGTGGCAGCGATCCGGGCCGCGCGCCCCGCCAACGATTTCGCCAACAGACCCGCCAGGAAGGCGTCGTCGGCGTCCCAGGCCGATGCGAGGGCTGCTGCTGCGCCTTCGCGGGCGACGTGTGCGTCGGCCAGGCGATTGCGTACCGCTTGAAACGACCCGATGGGCCGGCCGAACTGCACCCGGCTGCGGGCGTGGTCGACGGCAAGGTCGATCATCTGGCCGACTGCTCCGAGGATCTGGTATCCCAGCGCCAGCCGGCCTGCTGTCGCGACCGCATCCCAGGCCGCGACGGCCGGCTTCCCCGCGACGATCACGTCGGCTGTTACGTCGGCGCCGGTGATTTCGGTCATCGCCAAGGCCGGATCAAGACCGTTGACCCGCCGCGTCGAGATTCCCGAGGACTCCTGCAATCCGATCCAGGCCGGCTCGCCGCGGATCACGACCGGCGCCAGATATGTGGGGGCCGGGCGCGCCCCAATGACCAGGCCGCGTACCGCCAGCGGCTCGCCTTCGGTCGCGCCGACCTGGTCGGCGCCGATGCCGGGCAGCGCGACGTTGCATTCTGTCGCCATCGGCAGATATTCGGCCAGTGGTTGCAGCAGGACATCCTGCAGCGAGGTGGACATCGATCCGGCGCGACCGAGTGCGGTGAACAGCGTTGACACCGCGTCGCGGGGTGCCTCGGCGAGCAGGTCGGCGAACCCGAACGCATCGAGTGCCTGCGCAAGTTCGGTTCCGTCGAGCTCCTCGGCCAGTCCGCGCAGCGTCGCCGCCATGAGGACCCGCTCCGCCGCGTCGATGGTATGGGCCTCAGTCACGCGCTTCTCGGCAATCCGAGCAGCCGCGACGCCACGATGTCTTTCTGTATTTCACTGGTGCCGCCGTAGATGGTGGCAGCCCGCGAGTACGCCCACTCGCGCCGCCACGCCCGGCTTCGCGCGGTGTCATCGGTTTCCATGTCGCCGCGCAGCAGATCGCGCGCGACATCGAACACGGCCTGGTCGGCGGCGGCAATCATGATCTTGTCCACCGAGGCTTCGGGACCGGGAAGATCACCTGCAGCGATGCGGTCCTGCGTGCTCTTCGAGGTGGCGCGGAAGGCCCACAACAATTGATAGGCCTCGCCGAGCGCCGAAGACGCTCCGTCGCCCGCGGTGTCAAGGAGCAGACCGAGATGGTGGGCGAGCCAGGCGCCACGCTGCCAGAAGATCGGGCCGCGCTCACACGACAAGATGAACTGTGCGACCCGCCAGCCGGCGTCGAGCTCACCGAGCAGACGCTCCGCGGGGACCTCGACATCGACGAACGACGTCGAGCAGAATTCGTCGACGCCGGCCATCGTTTCTAGTGGGCTCGCGGTCACTCCCGGTGTGTCCATGTCGATCAGAAAGGCGCTGATACCCCGCGACCCGGGGCCGCCGGTGCGGGCCAGCACGATGCACCGGGTGGCGTGGTGAGCCCAGCTGGTCCACAGTTTCTCACCGTTGATCACCCAGCCGTCGGACCGGGGGCGCGCAGTCGTCCGCATCGAACCCAGATCGCTGCCCGCGTCGGGCTCGGAGAACCCCTGACACCAGAATTCCTCGCCGCGCAACAGCAGCGGGAAGATATCCTCGACCAAGTCGGGCCGGCCGAACTCGGCCGCCGCCGGCCCGAGCACTTCGTGCATCGACCAGGACGTGGTGTGCACCAGCGCTCGGCTGGTGAGCTCCTCGCCGAGGACGGCGCGCAGGATCGGCGAGCCACCCAGGCCACCGATGCGCGTCGGCCATCCCCAGCGCATCCAACCGGCGTCGAACAGCAACCGCTGCACGCGACGTTGGTGGTTCAACTGGGCCTCAACACTCTGGTCCTCGATCGCCGGGACCAGCGGCTCTCCGACCTCGTCGATCCAGTCCCGTACCCCGGCGCGAAATTCGCGCGCTTCCACGACAGCTCTCCGTTCTCAGGCCTCGATGAACCCCGAGGCGACGTAGGCCTGACGGATCGGCGGCTTGAGATCGTCGGGGAACGCAGTCTGCGGGGGCCGGGCGGGGTGGTCGCCGATGGGCATTCCGAGCAACGAGGCGCCGAACTTGAATCCGGCTCCCCAGTGGGTGAACATTCCGGGTCGGGCGGGATGCGACTGGTAGCGGCGGCTCGCCTCACGCATGGCGGTCAAGCCGGTCTCGGCGGCGAAGGTGTCGGCGCGCTCGAAATCGCCTTGCACCAGCAGTTCTCGCCATTCGCTGAACAGCAGCGCACCCGGCTTCTCGTAGAGGTAAAGCGCCGAACCGAGCGCTCCTGGGTGGGGTATCCCCAACCGGATCCCGGCCTCGTCGGCCGCTTCCCAGATGACCATCTCCGGGGCCAGCTCATGGATTGCCAAGCTGTGCTGCGCGTCGAGCAGCCCGTTCTTCAGCCCGCACAGTGCAGGGACCTCGTGGTAGAGCTCGACGCATTCCTCGGGGGTGAGTATCAGCCCCGTCGAGTGGGAGTTGAAGAAACCCAGCGGCATGTCGGTGCGGTCGGCGACGTAGCGCAGGTACTCGAGCACACCGGGCTTTCCGGAGCACTCGAAGTAGGGCGTCAGGATGTAGCAGATGTCGGCGCCCAACTCTTGGGCGTTCAGCGTGAGCTCGACGGCCTGTTTGGCCGTGTCGGTGCTCGACATCACCTGCACCAGCGCGCCGGGTTTGATCCGTCGAGCCTCCTCAATGGCGACCCGGGCTACTTCTTTGAGTTCGTCGGTGGTCAGTGACCAGAACTCGGCGATGCCGCCGGTCAGCCAGATACCGTCTTGGTCCAGCTCGACCAGACAGTGCCGCACCAACGCGCGTAGCGCCTGGTAGTCGATGTCGTCGCCATCGAGACCGCAGAACGGGGTGTATAGCGAACTGCAGTTACCCCACAGGTGTTCTGACGCCCAGTCCTTCGCCTCTTTGCCGGTGACACCTGTGACCACAACCGACTCCTTCTGCACACTGCTGCCGGACGCGAGTTTCTCGGGTCAGGTGATGACTATCACGTACGCGTCATGGTAGAACGATATCTGCGCGCATTGCAAGGAATAGGTGCGCAGTCGATGCATCCTGATCCGCGTATTTCGTTAGATTCACACGCAGAACACTGAGGAGTGTGATGTCGCAAAGCATGGAGGGCCGGGTCGCCGTGGTCGCCGGTGCATCGATGGGCGTCGGCCGGGCCACGGCGATTCGCCTCGCGCAGGATGGCGCGACGGTAGTGCTACTGGCCCGCCGCAAATTGCTTCTCGACGAGGTCGTCGAGATCATCGGGCCCAGCGCCGTCTCGATCGTCACCGATGTCACCAACAGCCAAGATGTGCATGCCGCCTTCGATCAGATCGCGGCGCAGTTCGGCCGTATCGACGTCCTGATCAACTCCGCAGGCGCCAGCCGGATTCGGCTGATCGAAGAAGCCAGCGATGAAGACATCGCCGTCACGATCAACACCAACCTGGTGGCTCCCATCTACACCACGCGCTCGGCCATTCCGCTGCTGCGCGCGGCCGGCGGCGGCGACATCATGAACATCTCCTCGGAGATCACCCTCGACGACATGCCGATGATGACCCTCTACGCCGCCAGCAAGCGTGGCCTCAACGGTTTCACCGGAGCCATGAGCAAGGAGCTGCGACGAGAGGGCATCCGGGTGACCCTGGTCATTCTCGGCGCGGTCGGAGATACCGGAATCCACGAGAACTTCGGCCCGGGCGACCTCGAAAAGGCCTGGCCGCTGTGGGAAGCCGACGGCTACCTGACCCGAATGAGTGGCACCCACCTCCTCACCTCGGCCACCGTCGCCGAGGTGCTGCACGACGTCATCACCCGGCCCCGTGAAGTGATGATGGACGTGGTCCACGTCCGTCCGGCGAGCAGCTGACCCGCCGCCGACGCTAACGGGCTCCTTCCGGGCCAGAAATGAAACTGCAAAGGAGACATAGTGATTCGACCGATGGACGGCGTCCGGGTGCTGGAGGTGGCGCAATTCACCTTTGTCCCGGCCGCGGGTGCGGTCTTGGCCGACTGGGGCGCCGACGTCATCAAGGTCGAACACGCCGAAACCGGTGACGCCCAGCGTGGCCTGAGCGCCCTGATGGGCATGCCGGTCGGCAGTGGGTCCTTCGCCCCCTTGATGGAACACCCCAACCGGGGCAAACGCAGCATCGGCCTGGCGCTGGAGCAGCCCGGGGCGCTGGAGGTCCTGCACGAGCTGATCCGTATCAGCGACGTGTTCCTGACGAACTTCCTGCCCGCGGCGCGTCGCCGGCTGGGCATCGAACTCGACGACGTCCGCAAGATCAATCCGGACATCATCTACGTCCGGGGATCCGGCTTCGGCGCCGCCGGCCCCGACAGCGAGAAAGGCGGCTATGACAGCACCGCCTTCTGGGCCCGGGCCGGCAGCGCGGTGGGGACCACCCCGGTGGATTACGACGGCCTATGTGTAATGCCCGCCGGCGCCTACGGTGATTCACTGGGCGGGATGACCATCGCCGGCGGTATCGCCGGCGCCCTGTTCGCGCGGGAGCGCACCGGTGAGACTTCTGTCATCGATGTGTCCCTGCTCGGGGTCGGTGCCTGGGCCAACGCGCTCTCGGTGGGTTTCGCCCTTCTCGAGGGCAGCCCACCGGAGCGCCGCGCACCCGGCAACTCGGCGCCGACGAACCCGCTGGTCGGCAACTACCGAACCGCCGACGACCGTTGGCTCGTCCTGGCGATGCTCCAACCCGGGCGGTACTGGCCCGAGTTCTGTCAGCACATCGACCGTGAGGACCTCATCACCGACCAGCGATTCGCTACCGTTGAGGCACTGATGGGCAACGCGCCGGCGGCGGCCGAGATCGTGCAAGAGGTACTCGCCGCGCGGCCCCTCGCCGAATGGATCGCCCGGTTCGCCGGCATGGAAGGACAGTGGGCCATCGCGCAGGATCCGTGGGAAGTGGGCCAAGACCCGGCGTTGCGGGCCAATGGGCTGATCGCCGAAGTGCTCGACAGCGAGGGTACTGCCCGGGAACTGGTCGCCAACCCGGTCCAGTTCGACGAGAAGCCGGTACAGATCACGCGGGCCCCGCAATTCGCCGAGCACACCGACGACATTCTGCGTGCCCTCGGCAAGTCCGACGACGAACTGATCGACCTCAAGATCAGTGGTGCGGTGACCTGAGGAGAGGCGCCGCGGCGGTCAGGTCGCCGTGCGGAGGATGGCCGCCGAGCAGAACGCCCACAGGTGATCGGCACTCGTCGACTGCCCACCGGACAACACCGCGGAGTGCAAGGTCGCCAGCAGCAGTTCCTGAAGCAGCGCGGCCTGGGTGGCCAGCGGGACGTCGTCCCGGAGCAGGCCGGCCTCCGCGACCCCTTCGAGCAACTCGACGATGAGAGAGTGCAGGGGTTCCAGGGCGTAAGCGAGGTCATTGGGGCGGGACTCGGTGAGCCGCAGGTGCAGGACGCTGAGTCCGCGCGCCAGTCGGGCCGGCATCGCGGTCTTTTCGGACAGGGCCTCCATCAGGGTCCGCAGCCGCAGCACGGGATCGGTGACGCCCTCGCACCGCTCCCGCATCATCGGCATCGCCGTGGTCCGCAGGATCGTCTCGTACACGGCCAGCAGCAGGCTGTCTTTGCCGTCGAAGAAGGTGTAGAACGTCCGCTGCGACATGTTGGATTTGTCGACGACGTCCTGGATGGTGAAGTCGCTTTCGTCTCGCTCCCCGAGGAGCTCTATCGCCGCCGAGACGAAGCGGTCGCTGCGGGCCTGGGCACGCGCGCGGGCGTTGCGCAGCGACCGGTCGACGCTGTCCTTCTGCCAACTCGGTTCGCCTACCTCTGCCGGCTGATGATTCTTCTTCGCCTTCAGCTCAGTTGACCGCGCCATGACTCCCCGCTCTCTCAAGGTCGACTTCGGCCAGGAAGTCACCGATGACCCCCTTGACCGTATCCGGGCACTTCTGGTGGGCCGAATGCGCTGCGCCCGCGATCTCGACGAACCGTGCCCGCGGATTGACTTGCGCGAACCGCCTACCTTGCTGCTGACGCGTTGGTTCGTCCCGGTCGCCTGCCATCAACAGAATCGGGCAAGCGATGCCGGCCAACGTGTCATCGGACAATTCGGGACGAGACACGCTGTCCTCGTGCAACGCTGTGACCAGGTCGCGCCAGTGCTCGGGTCCATGGGTGGCCTCGTGCAGGCGTCGTAGCGCGAACGGCCAGGTGCGGTGCAGATACTCTAGGCGCGGAACGCGGTAGTCGCTGGGGCGTCCAGTCCCCGGGGAGATCAGGACGAGAGATCGGGCCGTTCCCGGGTTGTCCAGCTCCAGCGTCAGCGCGATCTCCGCGCCGTAGGAGAAACCCACGATATGCGGGCGGCCCATGTCCAGGTGGTCGATGAGATAGCGCAGGTCCGCGCGGATCGCGTCCCCGGTCGTGGCCGTCGGCCGAAATTCCGATCGGCCATGGCCGCGCAGATCGGGCAGGATGCAGCGATAGCCTGACCCCAGGGCGGCGGCCAGGTCAGCCCACTCGAATTCGCCGGTCGCGGTCGCGCCATGGACGAATAGGATCGACTGTGGTCCGTCGCCGACTACCGCATACGCCAGCGTCAACCCATCGTGTTGATAGGTAAAGGCACGAGCTGCGCCCGGCTGCTCACTCATGACGTCCGTCAGACAACAACGTGGTTCTCGTTCACTGACAGATCGCAGGGCCGTGCGGAGACAGACGACCATAATTCAGCCTTCATTTGTCTCCTAACGCCCTCCGTTGACGTCTACCGAATTCTTGCATTGCGCCCACGATATTCTACCGGTGCGAAACGCTCAGGTGCCGCTTGACGAGGTTAACACGCCAAAGCTGAGCCGACCTGCCTATCAGTCGCGTGACAGTCGTTGCTGCCCGCGGAGTCGTAGCCGATCCCCCCGCTGGATGTTCACCTTCGGGGATGGCTGGTCCCACGGCGCACTGCTGGCCGTCGCCGATCCTTGGGATCTGCTTCGACGGCGGCGGGTCAGTGGCCTGGACGGGTCAGCCCGAGAAGATCGAACATATTGCCGCCCATCATCTTTCGCACGTCAGTAGCAGGGAACAAGTCGCCCATTTCCTTCGCCCAGTGCAGCGGGTCGGCCATCCCCTCGGGGTGAGGGTAATCAGAACCGAACAGGATGTGCTCGGGTGACATGAGGTTCACCAGATCCTCGATGGAGTCTTCCCAGAACGGATTAATGAACAGGTTGCGCAGGAATACCTCACGGGGGTGTTCGGCGAATTCTTGCGGCATCTTCTGGTACGTCTTCTCCAACGCCTTGAGGCACGAGATCGCCCAGCTGCCGCCGTTTTCCACACTCGCGAGTTTGACGGTGGGGAATCGGCTGAGCATGCCGTGGCAGATCGCCGCGGTAATGGTGTCGTTGATGGCCCGCCCGGGCGACACGGCGTCGTAGAACGGGTTGGGCTTGAACGCCAGCGTTTCCCGGTTGGTGCCCTCCCAGTCGTTGATGTACCGCTGGTAGCCCGAGTCCGACGCGTGCAGGGTAACCAGCACGCCGGATTCGGCGACTCGGGCCCAGAACGGATCGAATTCCGGCAGGAACGGGGACCGGGTGCCGCGGTGACCGGCCACCGGTGCCGGCCGCATCAACACGACTTTCGCGCCGCGGTCGAGCAGCCAGTCGAGCTCGGCCACCCCACGCTCGGGGATGGACGGGTTCACGATCGGGGTGGCGAAGATCCGGTCGCGGTAGTTGAAGGTCCACTCGTCGTAGAGCCATTGGTTGAACGCGTGGATGACCGTGCAGGTCAGATCGGGGTCGTCGGCAAGGCGGACCTCGAGCAGGCTGGCCAGGGTCGGGAACATCAGCGCCGCGTCGAGTCCGAGTTCGTCGAGCAACCGAAGACGCGGCTCGGCGGTGCGGAACTCCTCGCCGGTGCGCATCGGCTTGCCGGCCAGCTCCCGCAGCGACTTGCCGTCGGGATTGTTGCCGGAGAAGTACTCGGCGAACGCCCCCGGGCGAGCGACGACCTCGAACGTGGGGTTCGGGATGTAGTCGCTGATCACGTTGTCGACGGCGATCTTCGTGCGCCCGTTGACCTGGACGTACTTGAACAGCCCGTCGTACTTCGCGGGCAAGTGTCGGGTGAAGGCGTCCTGCGTCTCGTACAGGTGGTTGTCGGCGTCGAATACCGGAAAGTCGAGTTTGCCCATGATTGCTCCTTTGCTCATGATCGGTGTCGGGGGACTGCTGCGTTGGTCCGCACGTCCCGGAACGGGCGGTCCAGGTCCTCGGCACGCTCGCGCGGCATCCCGAGTACGCGTTCGCTGATGATGTTGCGGGTGATCTCGGTGGTGCCCCCGCCGATACAGGGTCCTTGTCGGCCGAGGTAGGCCACGCCCAGCTCGCCGGTCGGATCGTCGTCGCTCCAAGCGACCGCCCGATCGCCGGCGATCTCCAGCGCAATGCTGGCCAGCCTGACCCGCATCATCCCGTTGGACAGCCGAGGGATCGATCCGGCCGCGCCCGGGAGACGGCCGGTGCGGATGGACGTGGCGATGCGCCCGACGAGCGCCGTGTGCACGCGCGTCAGCACCCGCGCTTCCCCTATCAGCTGTCGCACTCGGGGGTCCGTCGCGCCGCCGGAGTCTTGTGCGAGTGCTGCGGCGCTGACCTGGTCACTCTCGTGGGCGGCGGTGCGCGGCGCCATCGCATATGGCGAGGATCCGCTCATCGCCTCGCGTTCGTGCAGCAGCAGCCGCGACGCGACGTTCCATCCATCGTCGACCTGGCCGAGGAGCTGATCGGCGGGGACGACGACGTCATCGAAGAATTCCTGACAGAAGTCGTCGCTTCCGTCCACGTGTTTGATCTGGGTAATGGTGATCCCGGGTTGATGCACTTTGACGATGAGGACGCTGAGCCCTTTGTGCTTGGGAACGTCCCAGTCGGTGCGGGCCACACACAACGCGTAGTCCGACTTCCACGCATACGTACTCCAGATCTTCGACCCGTTGAGAACGAAGACGTCGCCGCGGCGGTCAGCCCGCGTCAGAGCCCCCGCCAAGTCGGAGCCGCCGGTCGGCTCGGAGAGGAACTGGACCCACAGCTCCTCACCCTTGAGCGCGGCGGGGATGAACCGCTTCTTCTGCTCTTCGGTGCCGAAGTCCAGGATGGTCGGCAAGATGATGGTGAAGGTAGGGATGTTGAACAGCCGGGGCAGCTCGTAGCCGTAGCTCACGTCGATGAACGCGTCCTGATATTCCGCGGGCAACCCCCGCCCGCCGTACTCGACCGGGTAACACAACCCGGCGAACCCGGCGTCGAAGAGTTTGCGTTGAATCGCCTTGGCGCGCACCAAGTGGTCGGCGTCGTCGGTGGCATGTCCCAGGTAGGGGTCGGCGCCGTCGAGGGGCACCAGATTCGCGGTCACCCATTCCTTGGCCCGCGCATGGAAGGTGCCGAGGTCTTCGGCCCGTCCTCCGGATGCTGTCGTCGTCACGGTCATGGTCGTTCCCCTATCCGACCGGCGAGGATCGCCACGCGATCGCGCTGGTGCATTGGATCGCCGTAAGTCTGTCGATTGACTACGACCCGACGCAGATACAGGTGCAGGTCGTGGTCCCAGGTCACCCCGATCCCGCCGTGCATCTGGATGCAGTCCTGGATCAGCTCGGGGCATCGCTCGGCCACGTAGGCCTTGGCGATGCGGACGACCTCACCGGCGTCGGGGGCGCCGTCCTGGACGGCCCTCGTGGCGTCGACGGTGATGGCCTGTGCGGACTCGAGCCACAGCTTCATGTCGGCGAAGCGGTGCTTGAGGGCTTGATAGGACGCCAGTGCGCGACCGAAGGACGAACGGTCAAACGCGTATTGGACGGTGAAGTCGAAAACCCGGTCGGTCGCGCCCACGATCTCGGCGCACTGCAGTACCAGGACGGTCTGCAGTTGCGCCTCGAACGACAGCGAAGCGCCACCCAGGACACCCACCACCGCCGAGGACGGTACCCGCACACCGTCGAACCCGATCTCGGCGTGTCGGCGGACCAGGTCGAGCCCGCGCAGGGGGGTGATCCGCAGACCGGGTGCCGATGACGGGACGAGGAACTGGGACAGGCCCTCGGACCCGGTGGCCGTTACCAGCAGCCAGTCGGCCTGCCCGCCGGTGTCCACGGGTCGTTTCACCCCGTCCAGGACAAACTCGGCGCCGTCGCGTCGCACCTGCAGGGTCATCCCGTCCGAAGTGATGTCGCGGCCCGGCTCCGCGACGCACCACGCGGCGATCGACTCGCCTGAGAGCAGGCCCGGCAGCACCTGCGATGCGAGCTCCTCGGAGGCTTCGCGTGACAGGGTCTGCGCGACTACGTTCGTCGCGATCAGCGGCCCCGGGGACACCATCGCGCCCATCTCCTCGGCGACCAGAGCGAGGTCACGCAGTCCCTCGCCCGAAATGCTCCCTCCGCCTCGCCGCTCGTCGACGAGCAGCGATGTCCAGCCGAGTTCGGCACCGCGCTGCCACCACCGGCGGTCAAACCCTGCCGCGTTCTCGGCCAGCGCCCGCACCGCGGTCAACGGGACGGTCGCGCGCAGGAACTTGCGGGTCGTGTCTCGCAGCAACTCCTGATCCGGAGTCAGATCAAGATCCACAGTCGCCCTCGATCACCGCGCCGCCGACAACCGGCGCCCGCCCGCAGGCGGCCGCACACGGTCCAGGATCCCGAATCGATAACACCATTCTATCTAAACTAGTATGACTAGTGTTCGGGAAACAACGCGTTCGCTGCATTTGACGGTTATGACGTTGCCGTATGAAGGGCTCCCCGTCACCGATGTAGGGCGCGGATCATCGCTCGCGTCTCGCGTTGCGAGGTGGCAACCACCGCAGAACGGCAAAAAGGCAAGGAGGCTCCTAAGCGTGGTCCGAGACATTCGCGAGGGTCCGGTCGAGGAATACTGGGATCGTCTGCGGGAGATGATGGGTCCCGGCGGCCTCATCACCTACTGGTATCTCGGCCGGGCGTTCAACCAGACCATTGATCCCGATACGGTGCGGCTGCGCCGCGACATGCGCAACAACGCCGGCGGAATCATGGCGGCGCCACTGGCGATCGCCGCCCCCGAAACCGGCGGCTGGCGAGATCGCGAAGTGATCCCAGCACCCGTCACCTACGGGCTGCACATCCTCGACGACGCCCGCGACGTCGCCGAGATCCGGGTGGCCCGCGCCACGGTGCGCCGAGGCGCCAAGATGGGCTTTAGCCGGTCCCTGATCACCGACGCCGCCGACTCCTCCCGAGTCATTGCCATCACCACCGGCGTCGGCGTCACCCTCGGCGACGCGCCGCCGTCGTTTCGGCCGGTGGACGTGCCCCCGGAATTGCCCGACACCGCCGAGCTCCCCCCGCTACACGTGGTGTTCGGCGCGCGGCGCACGGCCGACGGCTGGCGGCTGCCCGCCCTCACCTCCCGCCACGCCTCGACCTCGGCGTCGCTGCACCTAGGCCCGATCCACGTAGTGCTCGAGGCCGCCGCCACGGAACTGGCCGCCGAGCTGGCCGGGACCGACACAGTCCAGGTACGCGACTGGGACGTCCATTTCGTCAGTCCCGGCCGCATCGGCCCGTTCCTCGTGCATCCGGAAGGGTGGGCCGGGCCAGACGGGCGGGTGGCGGTCCGCTTCACCCTTGTCGACGAGGGCCGCGACGGCGTGGTGGTCGCTGCCGGCGCAGCGGCATTCGCGGTCGGGTGGCCGTGACGGGCTGAGCGCGCGACGAGCCCCTGCTGGCTCAGCTCCAGTCGATGGATTTGAGTTCGGTGAACTCCTCGATTCCGTGGTGGCTCCACTCCCCGCCGATGCCGCTCTGCTTGAAGCCGCCGAAGACACCGCTGATGCCCACACCGTTGGGCTGATCGGCTGACCAGCTTGTCGTAATCCCACCGGTCACTCACCGCGCACGACCTCCAGCTCGAAGAGATTCGATGCCCGCTGCACCCCAAGGCGAGGGCGCTCATGTCAGATGACGCGAGCAGCCTGTCCTCACAGGGAGAATATCATGGTTCTAACACGACACCTGATATATCTTCATCCGGACAGACACGATCTTCGTACTCCCAGACGAAGGGTTCCCACCGTGCAACATCGAGTCATCCAATGGGGTACCGGCAACACCGGGGCGCACACGTTGCGGTTCCTGCTCGAGGACCCGGCGTTCGACGTCGTCGGGGTGTGGGTGAACCGGGAGCAGAACGTCGGGCGCACCGCCGGCGAGCTCGCCGGGCTGGCGACGGGTGGCCCGAGCGCAACCCATGACGTCGATGCTCTTGTCGCGACAGCCGCCGACTGCGTCGTCTACATGGCGGCAGAACCCACCGGATCGCCCAAGGAGCCTGGCACCGACGGCTGGGAAAGCGTCGACACGATGTGCCGGCTCTTGGCCAGCGGCAAGAACGTCGTGGCCACTGGCATCTCCGGTCTGACCAACCCGCGGGCGTTCGGCGGCGGCGTCTACGATCGCCTGCGCCTGGCGGCCGAGTCGGGCGGGACCACGTTCTTCGGCACCGGCATCGAACCGGGGTTCATGTGCGATGCGCTGGCGCTCAGCCTGAGCAGCATCTCCCGCGATATCAGGTCGATCCGCGCCCAGGAGTCCCTCAGCTACGCGACGTATGACCAGCCCAACTACCACGTCTCGCACGGCGGGATCTGGGGGGCGCCGTGCGACCCGAGCTTTGGCGATGCGTTCGCCGAACACATCCTCGCCGCAGGAATGGGCGGCCCGGTGCTCCTGCTCGCCGAGGCTCTGGGCGTGACACTCGACGACCTGACGGCCGTGGTCGACCTCGCCGCCGCCACGGAGGACTTCGAGGTTCCCATGGGACCGATAGGCAAGGACACGGTGGCCGGATACCGCTTCGAGCTACTCGGCATCATCGGCGGGGAGGCCAGGATCGCCGTCGAACACATCACCCGGATTCATCCTGACGTGGCGCCGCACTGGCCGTCGGTCGGTTCAGGCGGGTTCCGGGTGATCGTCGAGGGCACACCGTCATTCACTGCCGAAGTCATCTTCGACGAGGACGACCCGACCACCGCGGGTTGCGTGGCCACGGCAGCGCGAGTCGTGAACTCGATCCCCACCGTGTGCGCCGCACCGTCAGGCGTCTGCTCGTTTCTGGATCTGCCTGTGATCAGCGCCGCTGGGTCTTTCGGTGCGCGTCTCGACTGATGTCAGAGCAGGCCGCGCGCACCGTGCGGTGGCAGGTCCAGGTAGGTGAGCACACCGGCAGGCGCTACGCAGACCGCGGGAATGGCGTTGGTGACCGGCGTGACGGCGACGATGTAGCCGGCGTGGGTGCTGTCGCCGAAGTCCGAGGTGAGTGTCATGTCCACCTTGATGTTGGGCTCACCGTCGATCACCACCCGGTAGCAGTCGTCAAGGCCGTGCTCGGGGAAGTCCTCACGACGCAGTTTGGTGATGTGCTCGATCACGATGCGTGCCTCGCCGTCGACCATCCCCCTGATTTCGAAGGACATGCCCGACACGGTGCCCTTGGCGATGCGGCCCGAGGCGATCTCGAAATCCTCGTCGGCGTGGATGACGTGGTGCGCCTCGTCGATGCTGTCGAGTGTCACGCCCATCGCATCGGCCAGCATGGCGACGGAGGGTCCCCAGATGCTGGCTGTCACACCGGGCAGCAGAATCATCGAGGAGGAAGTATCGGGCTCGCCGAAACCATAGAGACCCAGCTGCGGGTTGTTCCACGGGCCGTAGTTGTAGATCTCGAACAACCTGATCGAGCGGACCTGCTGGGCCACGGTGAGTGGCGCCAACGCCAGCCCGAAACCAGCCCACCCCGGGTCTCCCCCGCTGGTGTAGAACGACGTGTTGCCGGCCAGGCAGGCTTCCTGGAGGCGGTCGTAGATGTCTCCGCCCTTCGCCTTGGGGTACACAAGCGCCGGATCGGACACGTTGACGACGTTCTTGCCTGCCCGCAGCATTTTGATGCAGTCGTTGACCACATCGTCCTCGCGCCCCATGCTGTCGGCGGCGTACCAGATGCAGTCAGCATCGCCGGAGATCAAGGCGTCGGCGTCTTGGGTGGCCAGCACACCGATCGGCGGCATCCGGGACAGCTCACCGACGTCGCGCCCGGCCTTTTCCGCCGAGGACACCCAGGTGCCTATCAACTCAAGGTCGGGATGTTTGAGGATGCTCTGCACCGCCAAGGTACCCACGTTTCCCGTTCCCCACTGAACGACCTTGTAGCTCATGGTTCTGCTCCGATCCCGGTCGAGCCCAAGGCCGCCGTCTATGGAAAGCATCCTTCTACATACAGGAAGATATAGTCTGCTTTTGATGACAGTTGTCAATACCAGTCAAGTAACCCCGGCTGTTCATCGCTGACATGCTGACAACCACCGCCACCGCCCGGTCGGCGACAACCGAGAAGTGAGTCCAGTGACGTATTCACGCGAAGAACTTGCGGCTGCCCACGACCACCTCATCGCGCTCAGCGTCGCCGCGCAGGGCAATGGGCAGTGGGACGATTACTGCGAACTGTTCACCGAGGACGCCCTCTATATTGAGCACTTCTTGGGGACCTACCACGGGCGCGCTGAGATCAAGCAGTGGCTCATCCCGGCCATGACCGCGTGGCCCCAAATGCGGTTTCCCGTGCTATGGCGCACCTACAACGAGGAAGACGGGCTCGTCGTGTTCGCCGTCGGCAACGACATGCCCGACGTCGACGGGAACGGGCCCTACTCGGTGCCGTCGTGGACCCTTCTGGAATATGCGGGAAACAACCAGTGGTCGCGCGAGGAAGACATCTATAACCCTGACGCCATGCTCAAGATGCTGAGTCGGTGGTGCAATGCCGCGGGCGTCCCATTTCCTGCCCCCGAAATTCACACCTGACGAGTGTCACTCAGCGCCCAAGACCACATCTGTCAGTGCCTTCGGCGCTGTTGGCGCATTTCTTTCCGATCCTCGAATGCCAGGTCAGGCAACCGTCCGAATTGCAGTTGCCAGGTATGCGCGCAGTGAGGCTGGCAGGCACCGTGAGTGGGCGTCAGCGCTGACGACATCGGCGCCCGGCACGGCAATCCTTAAAGCATGGTCACAGCGCCGGCACCGACTCAGCCAATCACGGGTAACGAGTCAACCGAATTCGTCAGCGGACCTCCCTCGGGAGTGAAGTACGCCGCCGAAGCGATCGGCACGTTCTTCTTGGTCTTCACGGTCGGTGCCGCAGTCGGCGCCGGCAGCGTGTTCGCCCCGCTTGCCATCGGCGCGGTCTTGATGGTGATGGTCTACGCCGGTGGACACATCTCGGGCGGGCATTACAACCCTGCGGTGACCTTGTCGGTGCTGGTACGAGGCCGGATCGCCGTGCGTGACGCCTTCATGTACTGGATCGTTCAGTTCGGCGCCGGGCTGCTGGCTGCGGCAGTGGTGCGTGGGATCGTTGATCCGGCGCGGTCTACGACCACCGTGACCATGGCGCTGACCGGTCACGCGTTGCTGGCCGCATTCGTGGTGGAGCTGTTGTTCACCTTCGCCCTCTGCCACGTGGTACTCAACGTAGCGACGAGCAAGAGCCATCGGGACAACTCGTACTTCGGCCTGGCAATTGGTTTCACCGTGCTGGCAGGCGCTTTCGCGGTCGGCGAGATCTCCGGGGGCGCGTTCAACCCGTCAGTCACAGTCGGCGCGGCCCTGATGGGCATGTTCGCCTGGCCGACGCTGTGGGTGTATCTGGTCGCTCAAGTCATCGGCGGCGCCGCAGCCGGAGTCACCTTCCTCGTGCTCAATCCTGACGACAAATGATGACGCCCCCAACGCCGATCGCGGGGTGGGCGAAAATCCTCAAGGACGGGAAGGCCGTATGAGCCGGGCACTCGTGGTGGGCGGATCTCTCGGGGGCCTCACCGCAGCGCTGGTTCTCCGAGACCAGGGATGGGACGTCGACGTTCTGGAGCGTAGTGCGGCTCCGCTGCAGGGACGCGGGGCCGGCATCGTCGCGCACCCCACCACTGTTCGCTATCTCGTGGAGCGGGTCGGTAAGGCGATTGGCGACATCGGCTCGTCCAACGAAGCGCTGAGCCGTTCGTCCAGGTGATCGTCGACCTCGAGGTGTCGCAGATCGCCTTCGGAAGAAGCTGCCTGATCGGCGATGCGGC
>Ga0209530_1000521_pt1 | contig 26335 bp, 18 predicted proteins | sample BlaSpr_A8_Ref_O1_FD_187987 | JGI IMG/M metagenome (GOLD analysis project Ga0209530, IMG submission 187987) | Forest soil microbial communities from Thunder Bay, Ontario, Canada - Black Spruce, Ontario site 2_A8_Ref_O1 (SPAdes) (version 2) | ecosystem: Environmental > Terrestrial > Soil > Boreal...
CACCTTGCTCAGTGCGGCGGCGTAGGTGTACTTGCCGGACAGCCGGTGACCTTCGACGTAGACGCCGCAGTCGATCAAGGTTTGGCTAGGCGGGTTGGGAATGGGGTGTACGTGCGGCGTATACGCGCGGGGTTTCGCGATTGGTCTCAGCGGTTCAGGCAATGCGTCGAACCCCTGCGCCACCTCAACCTCCTATCGCTGCGCGGGTCTGGCCGAGCGGTGCTCAATGCTACGCGTCCTGGCAGAACGCGGCACGAAAAGCGCATGGCGGCTGCTGCCTCATGACGGTTGCTGCAACGGCCCCATGGGAACCCGGTCTGGTGTTGGACCGAAGGTTTCGGGCCAGCAGCGGTGCGCTAGTTTCGACGTAGTTTCATCCGAGACCGATAGTTTCACATCCCGACCTTCTCCATAAGGAGCAAACCGAAGTGAGCGCAAGTCCTCTCAAGGTCGCCGTCACCGGCGCTGCCGGCCAGATCGGCTACAGCCTGTTGTTCCGCCTGGCCAGCGGTTCGCTGCTGGGGCCGGATCGCCCGATCGAGCTGCGGCTGCTCGAGATCGAGCCCGCGCTCAAGGCGCTCGAGGGTGTCGTGATGGAACTGGACGACTGCGCGTTTCCGCTGCTGGCCGGCGTCGAGATCGGGGCGGACCCGACCAAGATCTTCGACGGCGTGAACCTGGCCCTGCTCGTCGGCGCCCGTCCGCGGGGCCCGGGCATGGAGCGCGGTGACCTGCTGGAGGCCAACGGCGCGATCTTCACCGCGCAGGGCAAGGCCCTCAACGAGGTGGCCGCGGACGACGTGCGCGTCGGCGTGACCGGCAACCCGGCTAACACCAACGCGCTGATCGCGAAGAGCAATGCGCCCGACATTCCGCGCGAGCGGTTCTCCGCGCTCACCCGTCTCGACCACAACCGGGCCATCTCGCAGCTGGCCAAGAAGACCGGTGCCGCGGTCACCGACATCAAGAAGCTGACGATCTGGGGCAACCACTCGGCCACCCAGTACCCCGACGTGTTCCACGCCGAGATCGGCGGCAAGAACGCGGCCGAGGTCGTCAACGACCAGGCCTGGGTAGAGGACCACTTCATCCCGACCGTCGCCAAGCGCGGCGCGGCGATCATCGACGCGCGCGGCGCTTCCTCTGCCGCCTCGGCCGCATCGGCGACCGTCGACGCCGCCCGGGACTGGCTGCTGGGCTCGCCCGACGGCAACTGGGTCTCGATGGCCGTGGTCTCCGACGGTTCCTACGGCGTGCCGGAGGGCCTGATCTCGTCGTTCCCAGTGACCACCAAGGACGGGAACTGGAAGATCGTCACCGGACTGGAAATCAACGACTTCTCCCGCGGTCGGATCGACAAGTCGACCGCCGAGCTGGCCGACGAGCGCAACGCAGTCACCGAGCTCGGTCTGATCTGAGCGACCCGGCCCCGGGCCGGATTAGCCGAGGCGCACAGTACCCTGATGCGGTGCCAGAAATCGTGTCACCGGTCGTCATCGGAGATGACGAGATCTTCGACGCCCACCTGGCTGGGAAGCTTTCCGTAGAGCTGAAAGCCCCGCTGGACACCCAGCGTGCGTTGTCGATCGCGTACACGCCTGGCGTCGCCCAGGTCAGTCGCGCGATCGCCGCCGATCGCACCCTGGCCGCGCGCTACACCTGGGCGAACCGGCTGGTAGCCGTGGTCAGCGACGGCAGCGCGGTACTCGGTCTCGGCGACATCGGCCCGGCGGCGGCGCTACCGGTGATGGAAGGTAAGTGCGCGCTGTTCAAGACATTCGGCGGGTTGGACTCGATCCCCATCGTGCTGGACACCAAGGATCCCGACGAAATCATCGAAACCCTGGTGCGCCTGCGGCCGACATTCGGCGCCGTCACCCTCGAGGACATCTCCGCACCGCGCTGCTTCGAGATCGAACGTCGCGCCATCGAAGCGCTGGACTGCCCAGTGATGCACGACGATCAGCACGGCACGGCGATCGTCGTGCTGGCGGCGCTGATGGGCGCCACTAAGCTGCTCGACCGCGATATGACGTCGTTGCGGGTGGTGGTCTCCGGCGCCGGTGCCGCGGGCGTCGCGTGCTCGAACCTCCTTCTCGCAATGGGGGTTACGGAGATCACCGTGCTCGACTCGCGCGGCATTCTGCATACCGGCCGCAATGACATGAACAGTGTCAAAGCCGATCTGGCGCAACGTAGCAATCCCGACGGCATCACCGGCGGCATGGTAGAAGCCCTCGAGGGGGCCGACGTGTTTTTGGGACTGTCCGCGGGTGTGGTCCCGGAAGAGCTGATCGCCACGATGGCGCCCGGTGGGATCGTGTTCGCGCTGTCGAACCCGGACCCGGAAATACATCCTGACGTCGCGGCAAAATACGCGGCGGTGGTGGCGACCGGCCGCAGCGACTTTCCGAACCAGATCAACAACGTGCTGGCCTTCCCCGGGGTGTTCCGCGGCGCGCTGGACGTCGGCGCGCGCCGGATCACCGAGAAGATGATGGTGGCCGCCGCCGAGGCGATCTTCTCCGTGGTCAGCGACGACCTCGCGCCTGACCGAATCGTTCCGAGCCCACTGGACCTGCGCGTCGGGAAAGCGGTGGCCGCCGCGGTGGCGACCGCCGCAGATACGTCGGGGTGAAACTCGGCAGGCTGGTTGCGCTGCTGCTCACCGCCACACTCGTGGTGCCTCTCTGGGCGGGCTGCGCTTCCGAAACCACCGACCACAAAGCTCCACCGGACGTGGTGGTCGGATCCGGGCCTGACTCTGAGTCGATGCTGCTGGCCGGCATCTACCTCGCCGCGCTGCGCTCATACGGTTTCGGCGCGCGCGCCGAGACGGCCGCCGACCCGATGGCGAATCTGGACTCGGGCGCGTTCACCGTCGTCCCGGCCTTTACCGGGCAGATGCTGCAGGTCTTGCAGCCCGGTGCGTCGGTGCTTTCCGATGCCCAGGTATATCGCGCGATGGTCTCGGCGCTGCCCGAAGGCATCGCCGCAGGCGACTACACCACCGCTGCTGAAGACAAACCCGTGCTGCTGGTTACCGAGTCAACCGCCAAGGCCTGGGGCGACCGTAACCTGAGCGCGGACCTGAGCGCGCTGCCGAAACACTGCGCAGGGCTGGTCGTTGGGTCCGTCGCGCGCGTCCAGCCACCCTCGGCGGTGGGATCATGTCGGCTACCGGCCCCGCTGGCGTTGCCGGATACCGCGGCAATGGTGGCCGCGCTGCGGGCCGGGCAGCTGACCGCGGCGTGGACCACCACCGCAGACCCTGGTATTCCAGGCGACCTGGTCGCGCTGGCCGACGGTAAACCCGCGCTGATTCAAGCCGAGAACGTGGTGCCGCTGTATCGCCGCAACGCGCTGACCGACCGGCAGCTATTGGCGATCAATGAAGTCGCCGGCGTGCTGGACACCGGGGCGCTGGCTGAGATGCGCCGCCAAGTGGCCGGCGGCACCGACCCGCAGGTGGTGGCCGGCGGTTGGTTGGGCGAACACCCACTGGGGCGTTGAGCCGTCCGCTCGTCATCGAGTCTGCGAGGTCGGGTGTCAGTCCTGGCGAGGCAGCAACCGGCGTAATACCGGCGAGAACAGCTGCTGATATCCCGAACCCGTCAGCCGTATCATCAGGTCCAGGGCCTTGGCGTCCGGGCCGACCAGCACCCGGGCTTTGTTCTTGCGTACGGCTTCCAGGATGATCCGGGCGGCTCGTTGGGGGCTGGTGATGGCCATCCGCTTGTCGAACACACTGGCCAGTTCAGCCGCGTCGAGTCCCTCGGCGGCGGTGGCGTTGCGGGCGATCGCGGTCTTGATGCCGCCGGGGTGCACCGTGGTCACCCCGACCGGGTGGCCGGCCAGCACCATCTCTTGTCGCAGCGCCTCGGTGAAGCCCCGGACCGCGAATTTGGCCGCGTTGTAGGCTGATTGCCCCGGCACTGAGAACAGCCCGAACACGCTGGAGATGTTGATGACGTGGCCGTCCCCAGAGGCGATCAGGTGGGGCAGGAACGCCTTGGTGCCGTTGACGACGCCCCAAAAGTCGACGTCCATCACCCGTTCGATGTCCTTGAATTGGCTGATCTCGATGTCGCCGGTGAAGGCGATGCCGGCGTTGTTGTAGATCTGGTTCACCTTGCCGAAGTGGTCGCCGACCGCGTCGGCATAGGCCAGGAAGGCCTCGCGTTCGGTCACGTTCAACCGGTCAGCTTTGACCGGCGTACCGATCGCCTTCAACTGCTGCTCGGTCTGCGCCAGTCCTTGGGTGTCGACGTCGCTGATCGCCAGCTTGGCACCCGAGCGGGCCAGCTCGACGGCCAGCGCCTGGCCGATACCAGAACCGGCGCCGGTAACCACAGCGACCTTCCCGGCGAACCCTTCCATGAGCACCCTCTCCCTCGTGTCAGCTGATCTGCGTTGAGGTTACCGGTACCGGCGGTCCCCGGTACTAGCGGGTGGATCGAGTGGACTCAGGTGCACTCAGCCGAACGCCGTGTCGAGAATCTCCTGCTGCTCAACGGCATGCACCTTCGACGAACCTGACGAGGGGGCCGACATCGCCCGGCGCGAAATGCGCTTGATTCCGCTGAGCAGGTCGGGCAGCACCTCGGGCAGCGTCAGGCCCAACGACGGCCACGCGCCCTGGTTGGCCGGCTCTTCTTGCACCCAGAAGAACTCGTCGGCGTTCTCGTAGCGGCCCAACGTCTCGCGCAGTCGGCGCCGCGGCAGCGGGGCGAGCTGTTCGAGGCGCACGATGGCGATGTCGTCGCGCTGGTCCTTGGCCTTGCGGGCGGCTAGCTCGTAATAAATTTTGCCGCTGGTCAGCAGGATTCGGGTGACCTTGCTGCGGTCGCCGATGCCGTCTTCGTAAGTGGGTTCCTCCAGCACCGAGCGGAACTTGATCTCGGTGAAGTCCCTGACGTCGCTGACCGCTGCTTTGTTGCGCAACATCGATTTCGGCGTGAACACGATCAGCGGGCGCTTAATCCCGTCGAGAGCGTGCCGGCGCAACAGGTGGAAATAGTTGGCCGGAGTCGAGGGCACCGCGATGGTCATCGAACCCTCGGCCCACAGCTGCAGGAAGCGTTCGATGCGGCCGGAGGTGTGGTCAGGGCCCTGCCCCTCGTGCCCGTGTGGCAGCAGCAGCACCACCGTGGACAACTGGCCCCACTTGGCCTCACCGGAGCTGATGAATTCGTCGATGATCGACTGCGCACCGTTGAGGAAGTCGCCGAACTGCGCCTCCCACAGCACAACGGCATCCGGGTTGCCCACGGTATAGCCGTACTCGAACCCGACGGCGGCGTACTCAGACAGCGGTGAGTCATAGACCAGGAACTTGCCGCCGGTGGGGCTGCCGTCCTTGTTGGTCGCCAGCAGCTGCAGGGGTGTGAATTCCTCGCACGTCTTGCGATCGATGATCACCGAATGCCGCTGGGAGAAGGTGCCACGCCGGGTGTCTTGGCCCGATAGCCGCACCAGCTTGCCTTCGGCGACCAGTGAGCCCAGAGCCAGCAACTCGCCGAAGGCCCAGTCGATCTTGCCCTCGTAGGCCATCTCCCGGCGCTTTTCCAGCACCGGTTGCACGCGCGGGTGCACGGTGAACCCTTCTGGGACAGCCAGGAATGCGTCGCCGATGCGCGCCAGCAATGATTTGTCCACCGCGGTGGATAGGCCCGCTGGGATCATTTGGTCGGATTCCACCGATTCGCTCGGCAAAGCGCCGTGCTTCTCCAGGTCGCGAACCTCGTTGAACACCCGCTCCAGCTGGCCCTGGTAGTCGCGCAGCGCGTCCTCGGCTTCCTTCATCGAGATGTCGCCGCGGCCGATCAGGGCTTCGGTGTAGGTTTTGCGGGCCCCGCGCTTGGTGTCGACGACCTCGTACATGTAGGGGTTCGTCATCGACGGATCGTCGCCCTCGTTGTGGCCGCGCCGGCGGTAGCACAGCATGTCGATGATGACGTCCTTCTTGAACTTCTGCCGAAACTCCACGGCCAACTTGGCCACCCACACGCAGGCTTCCGGGTCGTCGCCGTTGACGTGGAAGATGGGCGCGCCGATCATCTTCGCGACGTCGGTGCAGTACTCGCTGGACCTTGAGTACTCGGGCGCGGTGGTGAAGCCGATCTGGTTATTGACGATTAGGTGGATGGTGCCGCCGACGCGGTAGCCGGGCAGGTACGCCAGGTTCAGCGTCTCGGCGACCACGCCCTGGCCGGCGAACGCGGCGTCACCGTGCATCATCATCGGCACCACCGAGAAGGCCTTTTCGTCCCCTTCGTCTTCGGAGCCTCTGTCCAGCAGATCCTGCTTGGCCCGAACCAGACCCTCCAGTACCGGGTCCACGGCTTCCAGGTGCGACGGGTTGGCGGTCAGCGACACTTGAATGTCGTTGTCGCCGAACATCTGTAGGTAGATACCGGTAGCCCCGAGGTGGTATTTGACATCGCCGGAGCCGTGCGCCTCTGCCGGGTTGAGGTTGCCTTCGAACTCGCTGAAGATCTGCGAGTACGGCTTGCCGACGATGTTGGCAAGCACATTGAGCCTGCCTCGGTGCGGCATGGCGATGACCACTTCGTCCAGGCTGTGCTCGGCGCACTGGTCGATCGCCGCGTCCATCATCGGGATCACGCTTTCGGCGCCTTCCAGCGAGAACCGTTTCTGCCCGACGTACTTGGTCTGCAGGAACGTTTCGAAGGCTTCCGCGGCGTTGAGTTTGCTCAGGATGTATTTCTGTTCTGCCACAGTCGGTTTGACGTGCTTGGTCTCGACGCGCTCTTCCAGCCACTCCTGTTGTTCGGGTTCGAGGATATGGGTGTACTCGACGCCGATGTGGCGGCAATAGGCGTCGCGCAGGAGGCCCAGAACGTCACGCAGCTTCTTGTACTCACGACCGGCGAAGCCGTTGACCTTGAACACGCGATCGAGATCCCACAGCGTCAGGCCGTGGTTGAGCAATTCGAGATCGGGGTGGCTGCGGAACCGGGTGGTGTCTAAGCGGAGTGGATCGATATCGGCCATCAGGTGGCCGCGGTTGCGGTAGGCCGCGATCAACTCCATGACGCGAGCGTTCTTGTCGACGATCGAGTCCGGGTTGTCGGTGCTCCAGCGTATCGGCAGGTACGGATTACCCAACTCGCGGAAGACCTCGTCCCAGAAGCCGTCCGAGAGCAGCATTTCGTGGATGGTGCGCAGGAAGTCACCGGATTCCGCACCCTGGATGATGCGGTGGTCGTAGGTCGAGGTCAGGGTGATCAGCTTGCCGATACCCAAATCGGCGATGCGCTCCTCGCTGGCGCCCTGGAACTCGGCGGGGTATTCCATCGCACCGACGCCGATGATGGCGCCCTGGCCGGCCATCAGCCGCGGCACCGAGTGCACGGTGCCGATGGTGCCAGGGTTGGTCAGCGAAATCGTCACGCCGGCAAAGTCTTCAGCGGTCAGCTTGCCGTCGCGTGCGCGGCGGACGATGTCTTCATAGGCCGTGACGAATTGCGCGAATCGCATGGTCTCGCAGCCCTTGATGCCGGCAACCACCAGGGAGCGTTTGCCGTCTTTGCCTTGCAGGTCGATGGCCAGGCCGAGATTGGTGTGAGCGGGCGTGACGGAGGTGGGCTTGCCGTCGATCTCGGCGTAGTGCCGGTTCATGTTCGGGAACTTTTTGATCGCCTGCACCAGCGCGTAGCCCAACAGGTGGGTGAAGGAGATCTTGCCGCCGCGAGTGCGCTTGAGCTGGTTGTTGATGACGATCCGGTTGTCGATCACCAGCTTGGCCGGGACGGCCCGGACGCTGGTGGCCGTTGGCACGTCCAGCGACGCGGACATGTTCTTGACGACGGCTGCGGCGGCGCCGCGCAGCACCTGCAACTCGTCACCTTCGGCCGGTGGGGGAGTAGCGGATTTGGCCGGCGCGACCGCGCCGTTGCCCTCCGTTGCGGTGCTGGCGGGTTTTGCAGCGGGCTGTGCCGGCGCGGCGGGCTTGGGTTGCGCAGCGGCCGATGCAGGCGGCCCGGCAGCAGGGGGCAGGGTGGCTAGGGCCGGTACCGGGGTGGGTTCGGGGGTCGCTTCGGGGTTGTAGTCAACCAGGAACTCATGCCAGCTCGGATCGACCGACGAGGGGTCGTCGCGGAACTTGCGGTGCATCTCCTCGACCAGCCACTCGTTCTGCCCGAATGGTGAACTGATGTTGCCCACGGCCGCTGTTCGCCTCGATTCCTTGTTCTTTTAAGTCCTGCTAGCGCTATTGCGCGACGCCGGCGACTTCGTTCACCCCGCTTGGCGAGGTATCTCATGCCCGCGGCGGTCAGAGAACTTTTCCGCCCCATAAAGGCTAACGCTTCGCCGGCAATTCGCCAGAGAGACCGGGGAGCCCGGGGTCTAGCCGGCTTGGTGGGTGGTCGGCAATAGGCGCAGGGTGGCTGGCCAGCGCGCGGGCGGGGCGCCGAAGGCGTCGCGGGCGTTGCGCACGATCTTCTTGCCCACGAGGCGGTTGCCGACGCCGCCGACCGCGGCGCCGATGCCAACCGGCAGCATTTTGCCGAACATCAGCGCGCCGCGCCGCACCGCGTACCGCTTGACGAAGTACTTGAGCATCCGCGCGTTCAACCGTGCCAGCGTCGACATCGGCAGTGAGGCCATGCCCTCGGCCAGCCAACCGCCGTTGGTGCGGCCCGGACCGAGCAGCTCACCGATGGCACGCTTGCTGTCGTCTCCGACCAAGACAGCCAGCACCAGAGCTCGGCGTCGTTCCGCGTGGTCAGCGGGGATGCCGTACACCACTGCATTTGCCAGCACGAAGACCGTGGTGGCCTCGAGGAAGAACACGGTTTCCCCGGCTCCCGCAGACATCGCCGCCAACGTCCCGACACCGGGAAACGTCGCCGCCGAACCCACCGCAGCACCGCTCGCCGTCAAAGCGGCCAGGTAGCGCTTTTCCAGTTTGGCGACGATCTCGCCGGGGCCGGCACCTGGATGCGCGCGTCGCAGCCGGGCCACATAGGCTTCCGCAGCCGGCCCTTGTAGCCGCGAGCTACGTTCGATGACCTGCGCCAATGCCCGCGCGGACGCTTTGGGCCGACCGCCTGCGCTGGTCTCGAGCGGTCGTGGTCCACTCCAAGACCTATCTCGAGACCCTTTCCATTGGGCGCACATATTGCCTCTCCTGTTAATTGCTTCCCTCCAGGCTAACCTCCGCTCGGCGAATCGCAGCCACAGCCGAAAACCTGCCCCTTGATCGACCTTGCATAGGCTCCGTGGCTGGCGAGCTAGTTGCGCCGCCCGGGATAATGCCCCAGTGGTGGGCACTCGCCGGCATGTGGGTGGACCACCCGCAGGCGGCGGGTAAACCGGTCGACCGGACATAGGGCTGGACGCCATGGTCGGGAGCTGAAACGAGGTGGGCAGATGAGCACGGCGACGCCCCCGTCCCCATCGAGCTCCGGAAACCCCTGGAACGCGCTGTGGGCGATGATGATCGGTTTCTTCATGATCATGGTCGATTCGACCATCGTCGCGGTCGCCAATCCGACCATCATGGCCGACTTACATATCGGGTACGACGCCGTGGTCTGGGTGACCAGCGCCTACCTGCTGGGATACGCCGTGGTGCTGTTGGTGGCCGGCCGGCTCGGTGACCGGTTCGGTCCGAAGAATCTCTACCTCATCGGTCTGGTCGTATTCATGCTCGCCTCGATGTGGTGTGGGCTGTCGGGCAGCGCGGCCATGCTGATCGCGGCCCGAGTCGTGCAAGGTGTCGGCGCCGGGGTGCTCACGCCGCAGACGTTGTCGACGATCACCCAGATCTTCCCGCCGCATCGGCGCGGTGCCGCGATGAGCGTGTGGGGGGCTACCGCCGGGGTGGCCAGCCTGGCGGGGCCGCTGGCCGGGGGCGCGCTGGTCGACGGGCTGGGTTGGCAGTGGATCTTCTTCATCAACATTCCCATCGGCATCGTCGGGTTGGCGTTGGCGGTTTGGCTGGTCCCAGTGCTGCCCACCCATGCGCACCGGTTCGATCTGGTCGGCGTCGGGCTGTCCGGGGTGGGCACCTTCCTGATCGTCTTCGGGTTGCAGCAGGGCCAGTCCGTACATTGGCAACCTTGGATTTGGGCGGTGATCGTCGTCGGTGTCGGTCTCATTTCGGCATTCGTCTTCTGGCAGTCGGTCAACACCCGCGAACCGCTGATCCCGCTCAAGATGTTCGGTGACCGCGACTTCAGCCTGTGCAACGTCGGGGTGGCCATTACGTCGTTCGCGTCGACGGCGATGATGCTGCCGGTGACGTTCTACGCGCAGGCGGTGTGTGGGCTATCGCCGACGCGTTCGGCCCTGTTGATCGCGCCGATGGCGATCGCCAACGGTGTGCTCGCGCCGTTTGTCGGCGTGATCGTCGACAGATATCACCCACGGCCCGTGATCGGTTTCGGCTTTTCGATGCTGGCAATTGGGCTGACATGGCTTTCGTTCGAGATGGCTCCGGGCACGCCGATATGGCGGTTGCTGTTGCCGTTCGGCGCAATTGGTGTCGGGGGTGCGTTCATGTGGTCGCCGCTGACGGCCACCGCGACGCGCAACCTGCCCCCACACCTGGCCGGCGCGGGCTCCGCCGTGTACAACTCGATCCGGCAGCTCGGGGCGGTGCTCGGGAGCGCTGGCACGGCCGCGTTCATGACATCGCGGATCAGCGCCGAGATGCCGCGATACGCACCCGCAGCGCACAACCCGACCGCCCTGGAACTGCCGGACTTCGTGCGCGAGCCGTTCTCCGCCGCGATGTCGCAGTCGGTGCTGCTGCCCGCATTCATCGCGCTATTCGGAATTGTTGCGGCGCTGTTCTTGGTCGGCTTTACGCATTCGCCCGGCGAATTCCGGCCCGCCGAGCTGACAGGCCACCCGCCCGACGACGGCCTCGTCGACGACGACTACGACGACTACGTCGAGTACACAATTCGTCGTGAACCGGATACCGGGCACCGTCCGGATACCAGGATCCCACCGGCGTACGAGGAAGAAGGCGACACCGGTCCGCTGCAGGTGCAGGTCGGTCGGCACTCGTCCGGGAGGTAGGGCAGTCAGCCAGGCAGATCGACCGACGTTAATGCCAAAAACGCGCCCAAGTCGACCAGGCCGGCAGGCGTAGCGGGCAGATGTTCGGTAAGTGTCTCCGAGCGCACGATCACCGCTGCATACTGTGCCCTGCTGATGGCGACATTGAGTCGATTCCTGTTGAGCAGGAAGGAGATTCCGCGTGGTACCTCATCGGCGGAAGAGGCTGTCATCGAAATGAAGACTAGCGGCGCCTGCGCGCCCTGGAACTTGTCGACTGTTCCGACCCGGACGCCGCCGAGCCCAGCCGACGTCAACACTTGACGCACCAGCGCCACTTGGGCGTTGTACGCGGCCAGCACTAGCAAGTCGGAGGCTGCCAACGGCCGGGTACCGTGCTCGTCGGTCCACGACGCGCCGAGTAGCCGCTTGATCTCGGCGGCGATCGCGTCGGCCTCCTCGGGGCTATCTGTCGAGTTGCCTTGATGGCCAACAGGAAGCACGTGCAGGCCGGGCTGATACCCGTCGAGGCGACGCGCGGCGGTGCGCTCGGTGTGTGAATGGAGTCGGCCCTCGTAGGACAGCGTGGAGACGGCGGCGCAGACCGCCGGGTGCATCCGGTACGAGCGGTCCAGGAAGTAGCCGCGTTCGTCGGGCAGCGTGTGCTGACCGTCAACCAGCCAATCCAGCGCCGACGTGTCGACCGGCTCGGGATGTGTGCCCTGACTGACCTGGGGCAGCTGCTGTGGGTCTCCGAGCAGCAACAGATTCCCGGCCGCCGGTGCCACGGCGATGGTGTTCGCCAAACAGAACTGACCGGCCTCGTCGATCACCAGCAGATCAAGGCTGCCCGGGGGAACCCGATTGGCATTGGCGAAATCCCATGCCGTACCACCGACCACACATCCGGCGTTGTCGGCAATGAATGCGGGGTATTCGCTCCCTTCGATCTCCTGCCAGCGCGGAGCGTTGTGGTCGTGGCGTTTCTTTGCAACCTGCCGTGGATCGAGGCCGGCGTCGATCACACAGTCCAGCAGGTTCTCCACCGTGGCGTGTGATTGCGCGACAACTCCAATGCGCCAGCCATGGTCGACGACCAACTTTGTGATCACACGCGCGGCGGTGTGCGTCTTGCCGGTTCCCGGTGGTCCGTGCACCGCCAGGTACGACGAGTCCAGGTCCAGTGCCGCCGAGGTGATGTCGGTGACGGTGTCGGCGCCGCGGGCGAGCGGAGCGCCGCTGCGGGTGCGGGGCGCGCGACGCAACAGAATGTCGACTACAGCCGTGTGTGGCAGTTGTGGCAAACCGGCGGATATGGCAGTGGCCGTCGATTCGATCGACTCGCGCAGGGCTGTTGTCGGCACGGGTGGTCCGGGGGTCAGCGCGAATGGCAGTTGGTGAAATATGTTGCCATCACTGCCTACCCGCTCAAGGATGACCACCTCGCTGGGCGCGCTGATATCATCGGCCTCGACAACTTCGGCCCGGGCGGCCGCCCGCCGCTCGGGATTGTCGGCCAGGCACGGCGGAGCCGGCGGCTCGTAGAGCGCAAACACGTTTGTCGTCAGGTCGCCCCGCGCCAACTCGCCGCTCAACCGCACCCGTCGCTGTAGCTTGCGCGCGCGAGGAGGCGTCTGCCAATCGACGACCACTGACGCCTTCTCGGCAATGAAAACGTCGGTGTTGTCGGCCCATTCGTCGACCGGGAAGTTCAGCCGGTCGAAATGCGCCCACCAGAACGGTTTGTCTTCTCGGCGATGGTAGCCGCGCGCCGCGGCCACCATCGCGACCGCCGTCTGCTCGGGTGTGCGGTCGGCGATGGCGGCGTCGCCGGTGAAAGTCGTCAAGGCCTTCGTCAGCTGGTCGTGGTCTTCGACGGTGTTGCCTTCGGGAACTGGTTGGGCGCCAATCGGTACGACGCCAGATTCGTAAGCGCGCAGCATCAGCCAGTTGCGCAGTTCCTGAGTAGACCGGCAGTCGTAGAGGTTGTAGTCCTCTATCTCTTTCAGAACGGTTGCGGCTTCGTCGAAGCGGCGGGGGGCCTGCAGTTCGCAGTACCGTGCGTAGGAGGTGATCGAATCGGTGGCCGTGGTGACGTCGCCGCCACGCAGCTGCGCGCCCATGTAGAGAGGCTCCAGTGCCTTGAGGCTGAACGACTCGGCACCGACACGAATGCTCTTGCGCACCAGCGGATACAGGTCGACAAGCGTTCCGCTGCGCAGTAGCTCGTCGACTTCGTCCTCGCCGACCCCGTACCGTCCGGCTAGCCGCAGCAGCGCGGTCTTCTCGTAGGGCGCGTAATGGTAGATGTGCATGTTGGGGCGACGTTTGCGACGCTTGGCCACCATGGCCAGGAAATCGATCAGCGCCTTCCGTTCGTCCACCCGGTTATGCGCCCACAGCGGGCGGAAGTTCCCTGTGGGCCCGGCTTCCAAGACGCCGAACAGGTATTCCAGACCCCACTCGTGACCGTCGGCGGTCCACAGCGGGTCACCTTCAAAGTCGAAGAACAGGTCGCCGGGATCCGGCTCGGGCAACAGTGTCAGCGGCTGCGGATCAACGATCTCGAACTGCGGAATGCCGCTGTCGCGTTGCAGAATTTGCAGTTTGGCTTGCGCGGTCAGCTTGCCCAGCGCGCCGGGTGTCAGGTCGGGCACCGGACCGGAATGACCGGCCAGTTCGGCGATAGTCATGACTCCGACGTCAAGTAGCTTGTCGCGCTGGCTCACTCGCATACCGGCGACAAGCAGCAGATCGTCGCTCGCACGCAACTGTTCTTCGCATAGCGGGCAACGAAAACAGGCCCGCACCCCTTCGTCGTCCCAGCGCACCGTGGTGCCTGCGGCGTAATGGTCGTCGAGCAGCCGCTGTACAAGCCCGCGCTGGGATCGGTAGACCGGGATCAGGTCGCAGACGCGATACCGTACGACCGTCCCGTCGCCCATTAGCAGCTCGGCCTCCGGCGCGGCCGGGACGCCCGAGCTGGCCAGCGCGTCCGCATAAGCTGCCAGCTGCAATAGTGCGGTGATCTTGGGCGAGCGAGCCAGCTTGGTGTCGGTGACCCGGTATTGCTCGCCTTCTCGCACCAGGAAGTCGGCGAACCCGAGGAAGCGGCCGTCGAACATCGCGGCCTGATACACAGCGGGAGCGCGCTTGGCGATGGCGCGTTGGGTCGCCTCTGCAGCGGCTGCCAGCCCTGCGAGCGTGTAAGCAGGGCGGCCGATGACGGCGACCGCATCCCCGAATTCGTCACGCAGCCGGTCGAGTTCGCGTCGCTCATGGTCGTTACCGAGAGCGACGGTTCGCGCGAGCAGCTCGTCTTCGGCAGACTCCGCGGTGACGGCGGGGCCCCGGCCAAGTTTCGCGTCGAAATCCCGTAGCAGGGCGTACTCGCACCGGGCGGCGGCGGCAAGATCCGACGCGCTGTAGACGACGCTGTCGCCCGTGACGAACACAGCTGCAACTGTAGGTGAGGCGTCCGACAGAATCGGTGGCACCGACTAACAGCGGCGGCGACGGCCGGGGGTGGTGGTTACGGCGGTTCCGGCGGTGTCGTAGCCGCCCCGGACGGCGAGCGAACGACAGCGACGGTAAGGGCGGCGACGGCGGCTCCTGGCCCACTGCGACCGGCGGCACTGGTGGCGCCAGCATGGCGGACGGCACCGCCAGCAGCCCCGGTGGCGGTGCCGTTTGCCGCGTGGTAGCTGCTGAGTAAGGCTGAGACCGTCACCGTATGTTGGCTGATGCACCACCTGGCAGCAGATAGCGCCCGGCGGCGCGGCGCCGCCGGTGTCGGGGCGAACAGCGGGTGCGGTCCTGACCAGCCGGGTGATTACCCGGTGCGGCGGTTGGGAGCCGCCGCTACCGTTGCTGGGCGGCTGGGTCTGGTGGTGGCGGCCGAGGCAAACGGCGGGCGGGTGTGACCCGCATGCCCGCAACCCGATGAGCACATGGCCAGGCGCCCAGCTGTGTGAACTGTCGGCCGGTGGCGGTGGCGCCGGCGCCCACTCGGTCTGATTCACACACCCAGGCTCCTTGTCCAGATCGCTGCAGCACAGCAGCGTGCGCTCGTCGTCAACCAGGACAATCAGGTCGTGGCCGGTATGTCCTGTTCCTGGGTGGCTGACTCGTGCCGTTGTGCCCCAGATCAATGGCGGTGGCCTAGACCCGGTGCTCGGGCGGTTGCAGGGCGGCGATCGCGCGGTCCGCTTCTTGTGCGTCGGCCCCCGGTCGCTTAGAGCATCGACGCGGTGCGGCTCAGCCTTCGTCCTCGTCTGGGTGACCTCCGATGCCGCCTGTACCGAGGCACCGGCAAATCCCGAGGAGCCGAGAACATGGTTGAAATGCTTGCGTCAACTCAATATGAGTTACACAGCGCACGCGCATCGACATCGATCGCCGCCGCCGCCTCGGTGAGTGTCGTGCCGGTATCGACCAGCAAGGCACCCTCGCTGCCGGCCACCAGGCCGACGGCGACGTCAAGGATCGGCGGGCGAGTGCGATATGTGTGCTCGCTCAACCGCTCCCACCAGAACTTGAAACATTGACCGTAGTAGTTGATCCGGATGGCCGACGATCAACAGCGCACAGCGCGCGACCCGCCTGCCGGCTCGCTCAGCGGCCGGGGGTATTGCCGATCAGCTCGACCCCGTTGCCGTTCCAATGAAACTTGACCGAGGTGTTCAAGCCATTGATACCCCCGGGATATGTCAATGCCACTGTGTCGCCGTTGGTTTGCGACGTGTCGATGCCGTTGAACCCGTAGGTGTCGGGCACCCCCTGCGGGATGAACTGGCCGAGATGGAACAGCACCGCCCGGGTGGTGGGATTGACGGCGTTGGTGTTGGCTTTGATGACCACCGCCGACAGTTGAGCGCACTCGTTGTAGTTACCGGCCAGCGGCTCGGGGTTCCAGGGCTGCTCACTGCGCGGATCACGAGGCAGCTCGGAGACCACTTTTGCGATGGTGGGCGAGGCGAGGTTGACCGCGCACGGGTCCGGTGGGGCAGTGCTGCCGGGCGGGGCAGCGGCCCCGGACGACGGGCCCGGCGGAGGAGCAGTAATCGAATCGGGCGAACTCGGTGTTGTTGCCTGCGGCGTCTTCGCGACCGTGGAATCTCCTGAACCGCAGCCGCTCAACGTCGCGGCGACCAAAGCGACAGCGGCCAGGCCTGCCAGTAGCTCGGTAGGGCTAGGTAGCGACCACACACCGCGCACCGTACCGTCATCTGGCTCGCCGGTGTGGCAGGCGTGCCGCGCCGTCGATGACCGAGGGCGACCCGCCGCGCCCGATGCGACGGTGCTCGCGTTCGCCACTAAACTCCATAGACGATGACCCTCCCGGACAGCTCGCCTGTGGCAGCCTCAACGACGTTTGCCGACCTGCAGATTCATCCCCAGGTCTTGCGAGCGGTCGCCGACGTCGGTTACGAGTCGCCCACCGCTATCCAGGCGGCGACGATTCCGGCTCTGATGGCCGGTTCCGACGTCGTCGGACTGGCACAGACCGGCACCGGCAAGACGGCGGCTTTCGCGATCCCGATCCTGTCGAAAATCGATGTCACCAGCAAGACAACTCAAGCCCTGGTGCTGGCGCCCACGCGCGAGCTGGCGCTGCAAGTGGCCGAAGCGTTCAGCCGCTACGGGGCTCATCTGCCGCAGATCAACGTGCTACCGATCTACGGCGGGTCGTCCTACACGGTGCAACTGGCCGGACTGAGACGCGGCGCCCAGGTGGTGGTCGGCACCCCGGGCCGTGTCATCGACCACCTCGACCGCGGAACCCTGGACCTGTCGAGGTTGGACTACCTGGTGCTCGACGAGGCCGACGAGATGCTCGCCATGGGGTTCGCCGAAGACGTCGAGCGCATCCTGTCCAACACCCCGGAATACAAGCAGGTGGCCCTGTTTTCCGCGACCATGCCGCCCGGGATCCGCAAGATCACCACAAAGTATCTGCACGATCCGTTCGAAGTCGCGTCCAAAGCGAAAACCGCGACAGCCGAGAACATTTCGCAGCGCTACATCCAGGTCGCCGGTCCGCGCAAGATGGATGCACTGACCCGCGTCCTCGAGGTCGAGCCGTTCGAGGCGATGATCGTCTTCGTCCGCACCAAACAGGCGACCGAGGAGGTAGCCGAAAAGCTGCGTGCGCGAGGGTTGTCGGCGGCAGCCATCAACGGCGATATGCCGCAGGTGCAGCGCGAGCGGACCATAGCCGCACTCAAAGACGGCCGCGTAGACATCCTGGTCGCTACCGACGTGGCCGCGCGAGGGCTGGACGTGGAGCGTATATCGCATGTGCTCAACTACGACATCCCGCACGACACAGAGTCTTACGTGCACCGGATCGGACGCACCGGGAGAGCCGGGCGGTCGGGGAACGCGCTGCTGTTCGTCTCACCGCGGGAGCGTCATCTACTCAAAGCGATCGAAAAGGCGACGCGGCAAACACTTACCGAGGCCGAACTGCCCAGTGTCGAGGACGTCAACGCGCAGCGGGTAGCAAAATTCTCCGATTCCATCACCGACGCACTCGGTGGGGCGGGAATCGAGCTGTTTCGCAGGCTGGTCGAAGACTATGAACGCGAGCACGATGTCCCGATGGCCGACATCGCCGCGGCGCTGGCGTTGCAGGCCCGCGATGGCGAAGCGTTCCTGATGGCACCCGAACCGCCGCCGCAGCGACGCGAGCGGTCCGAGCGCCATGACGAACGTCGGGACGGTCCCGAAAAGCCGAGGCAGAGCAGAGCTTTCGCAACCTACCGCATTTCCGTGGGCAAGCGGCACAAGATCGGTCCGGGTGCGATCGTCGGCGCCATCGCCAACGAGGGAGGTCTGCACCGCAGCGATTTCGGCCACATCGCCATCGGGCCGGACTTCTCATTGGTGGAACTGCCGGCCAAGCTACCCGGCGCCACATTCAAAAAGCTTGAGCAAACCCGTATCTCGGGCGTGCTGATCAACCTTCGGCCAGAGCGGAAATCAGAGAAGGCCCGGTCGGCCGAGCAGCCCCCCGAAAAGGCCCGTCGCGATGGTGGCAAACCACGCGGGAAACACCCTGGATGACCCTGTCCGAGGAACAAGACGCACGGGGGGGACTCGAACAGATCTCCCACGTGGACCGGGTCGCATCGCTAACCGGTATCCGTGCGGTCGCCGCAATCCTTGTCGTGGGCACTCACGCGGCTTACACCACTGGCAAGTACACACACGGCTACTGGGGCCTGGTCGGTGCGCGGATGGAGATCGGCGTTCCGATCTTCTTCGTGCTGTCCGGCTTCCTGCTCTTCCGCCCATGGGTGAAATCGGCCGCCACCGGCGGTCCACCACCCTCGCTGAGCCGCTATGCGCGCCACCGGGTTCGGCGCATCATGCCCGCCTACGTCGTCACCGTGTTGGTCGCCTACGTGCTGTACCACTTCCGCGCCGCGGGGCCGAACCCCGGGCACAGCTGGACGGGACTGCTCCGCAACCTGACGCTGACGCAGATCTACGCAGACGGCTACCTAGGCAAGTACCTGCATCAAGGTCTTACCCAGATGTGGAGTTTGGCGGTAGAGGCCTCGTTCTATGTGGTGCTACCGCTGCTCGCGTACCTGCTGCTGGTCCTGATCAGTCAGCGGTCGTGGCGGCCGAAGTTGCTGGTGGGCGCTCTGGCGGGGATGACGTTGATCAGCCCGGCATGGTTGATCCTGGTGCATCTGGATCGCTGGATTCCCGACGGCGCCCGGCTGTGGCTTCCTACCTACTTGGCCTGGTTCCTCGGCGGCATGTTGTTGGCGGTACTGCAGGCGATGGGTGTGCGCTGCTACGCGTTCGTAGCCATACCGCTGGCGATCATCTGCTATTTCATTGTCGCCACGCCAATCGGAGGCGCACCCACCACGTCCCCGGCATCGCTGCCGGAGGCGCTGGTCAAGACGGTCTTCTACGCCGTGATCGCCGCATTGGCGGTGGCGCCGCTGGCCCTGGGTGACCAGGGCCTGTACTGGCGGCTATTGGCCAGCCGGCCGATGGTGTGGCTGGGCGAGATCTCTTACGAGATCTTCCTGGTCCATCTGGTGACGATGGAGTTCGTGATGGTCTATGTAGTTCGGTCGCATGTCTACACCGGGTCGATGCTGAACCTGTTCGTCGCGACATTGGCGCTGACGATCCCCTTGGCCTGGCTGCTGCATCGCTTCACGCGCGTGCGGAATTGACGGCGACCGGCGTCACGATCGGGACGACGAACTCCTCGATCATCGCTCGCTCGTCGGCTTCGTCGTGGCCGGGAAACATCAACAGCGAAATGATCACCCGCACAACCCAACGGGCCCGGCGTTCGACGACGGCGGGGTCGTCGGGACCCAGCGAATTGAGGAACGCGGCGGCCAGCGCTGCGATCACCTCGGACTGTCCGGCCAACTCGCCACCGGTCGGCGGGCGGGTGGTGGAAAACCACGACGCCAACGCGGGGCTGTCGCGAACCATCCGCAGTGTGGCGATGATGCTCGCGACCAGCCGTTCGCGCGGGTCGTCGACGCCGTCGATCTGCTGCTTGATCGCGCGACCCAGCCGGTGCGTCTCGCGATGCACGTAAGCGGTTCGTAACGCCTCCCGGTTCTCGAAGTACCGGTATAGCGTCGCGCGGGAACAGCCTGCGACCCTGGCGATCTCGTTCATGCCGATCGAATCCGAGTCGCGCTGCGTGTAGAGCTCCTCAGCGGCGTCGAGAATTCGGTCCGCGGCAGCCGCCGTACGATCCCCGGCCAGCCAGTCCTTCCCCGGAGTCGGGCGCGGCATCAGGACTTCACCCGGAACGGCACCGACAACGGACGCCGAACATAATTGCCGCCGGCCCACACGATGCCGGACTCGTCGACCTCGAAGTCCGGACAACGAGCCAGCAGCTCGGTGAGCGCGACCCGCGATTGCATACGGGCTGCGGCTGCGCCCAGGCAGTGATGTGCGCCGTGGCTGAAGGTCAGGATGTTGCGTGGGCAACGGGTAACGTCGAGTTGGTCTGCGTCTGGGCCGTATTCGCGTTCGTCGCGGTTGGCTGACCCGTAGAGCAGCAATACCCTGCGCCCGGCCGGAATGGTGGTATCACCGATCGTTGCGTCACGGGTGACCGTGCGCGCCAGTCCCTGCACCGGTGCCGTCAGCCGCAGTAATTCCTCGACCGCATCGGGGATCAGTCCCGGGTTGTCGACCAGGAGCCGCCGTTGGTCGGGACGCTGGTGCAGCAATGGCATTGAGCCGCCGAGCATTCCGGTAGTGGTGTCGTTGCCGCCGGTGACCATCGTGAACGTGAACGCCAGCACCGACAGCGTGCCGACGATGTCGCCGTCGGCGCCGACCCCGGCGGCGACCAGATGGGAGATTGTGTCGTCCTCGGGTTCAATTCGGCGCCGCTCGATCAGCCCGGTGAAGTAGGCCATCATCGACCCGACTGCATCGCCGACGGTGCCCAGTGCGCCAGCGATGCCGACTTCGGCGGTGTTGGCCGCGACGATTGCCTGGGTCCAGCCGTCGAACTGCGCCCGATCTTCTTCGGGCACACCAAGATAATGCGCGACCACCATCGACGGCAGTGGCTTGAACAGCTCGGTGACGATATCGCCGCCACCGTTGGCGCGTAGCTTCTGGATGCGCTCGACGATGAAGTCGCGCACTGTGGGCTCCACCGCCTCGACCTGTCGGGGGGTGAAACCGCGCGACACCAGTTTGCGAAACTCCGTGTGCACCGGCGGGTCCTGCATGACCATCGGTGGGTTATTGCGCAGCCCAATCAGTTCCAGGTCTCGGTAGTTGACCGTGAGCCCCTGTGCGGAGGAGAACGTCTCGTGGTCGCGGGCCGCCGACCAGACATCGGCGTGCCGGGACAACACGTAGTAGTCGTCCTCGGGGTGTCTGGGGGGGATGACGTGGTGCGCGGGGTCGTGGTCGCGCAGCGCCCGGTACATCGGCCAGGGATTCGGCCAGGTGTCGGCGTTGGCGAGCTGGAACTTGATTGGCGCGTTGTGAGACATCACCGCAGCCATGTCTCATTTGTACGACAGCATCAGCAGTATGTCAACGACCGATTGTGAACCTCGTGATGCGGCACGCCAGAAATCCACGTAATCGGTCGCACGCGGCGGCGCGGGGATTTCAGGCTGTGAGATGTGGTCAACCGATCGTATGCCGGCTGATAATTCGGCGGCGGCCGATACCTCGCAGAGGGCGGGCACAGCCCAGAGGAAACCTCACACGACCCGCAGCCCCTCGGGAACGTCCTGCGGATTGCGCCAGAAGGCGTCGTTGACAAACCGACTGAACAGGTCCGGGGGCAGCAAGGTCGCGCGGGGCTCGGCCTTGACCGTGCCGCGCACGGTGTGCAGCCCCGGAGTCCCGGCACGTTGGTCGAACTCGGTGACGTCGTAATCGACGTGGTCGAAGTCGTGCTCGAACGCCGGCTCGCCCAGAAAGGCATAGATGGCGTGCAGCGCCTTGGCCGGGTCGCTGGCCAGGGTTTCGTACTGGACCAGCAGCAGACGCTCCTTTTGCGCGCCGTAGCACCCCTGCTTCAGGGCATTGTAGGGACCGCCCACCATTCCTTCTTGCGCCACGACGTCATTGGCGCGGGTATAGACGGTGCCACCGGGGTCGTAGTTGAAAATCGACGACGGGCTGAAGACATTGCGCTGGATCACGCGCTCGATGCTGTCGACCACCCACGGCAGTTCGCGCACGCAGGCAATCACTTTCGCATCGGGGAACAGCCGCGCAATCGCCGGCATCCACGCGCACCAGAAGCGGTTGGTGTCGAAGATCACCTCGGCGGTGCAATCGGCATAGAAGTTGTCGAACAACCCATGCAGGATTCGCTCGCGCTTGGCGTCATCGATGAACACCGAAAACTCGTTGCGTGCGCTCATCTGGCCTAGCAGTGCACCGAACAGGCCGGCCAGCGGACCCGACATACCGGCCTCAAACCGCGGGTTTTGTCGCAGCAACGCCGCCAGCAGCGTCGAGCCAGAACGCGGCAGGCCCGAGATGAAGTGGATGGATGCCACGTGCGCTCCTCTAGTTGGGCCCAGTTGGGTGATGAATTCTGATGCGGATCCGTTGCGTTGAAGTCGACGACCTCAACCTGGACACCACGTCGAGGCTAAGAGCATTGAACTGCAACGCATTTCATCACCCGCCGGCTGGTGACTGGGGTATTATCTTGGCTGGCACTTTGCTCGCGATACCGCCGAGACCGATGACGGCCTGACTGAGCTGACGACGAATTGTTGCCGTTTCAGGTTCTTTTTTCATCCGGCTCGTCGTCATCGTCATCGTCATCGAGCTCGTCGTTGTCGGACTTCACGCTCGGCAGCATAAATGAGAACCTGCCCACTGTCGATGAATTCGCGACCTTGGCGATCGTCCTCAGGCACAGCGAGAAAAGCGGTGACGGTGGCTGCGGCTTTGCCGGCCAAAAGCATGGCGCCGGTGGTGAAGCCACCGGCGACGAAGGCAAGGTCGATTGTCGCAGCTCCGAACATGCCGATGCGTTCGGCGTCGACCAATTCGTGCAGACGGGGTGCGTCGTCGTTGTTTGCGCACGCGTCGAACCAGTCGGCGAGTCTACCTGTCAGTCCGGGAGATACGGGCACGCTTGCTCGCTGCGACTCGACAGCGGGCCGTCAGATGCGCACCGGGCGCAGGCTAGATCGCGGCGCCGGGGTTCAGGATGCCCAATGGGTCTAATGCCTGCTTGATGCGTCGGTTCAGGTCCATCGCCTCGGGCCCCAGATATCCGTCCAGCCAAGGCCGCTTCAGCCGGCCGACGCCGTGCTCACCGGTGATCGTGCCGCCGAGGCCGACGGCCAGGTCCATGATTTCGCCGAACGCGAGATGGGCGCGCTCGGCCATGGCCGCGTCGGCGGGGTCGTACACGATCAGTGGGTGGGTGTTGCCGTCACCGGCGTGGGCGATCACCGAGATCATCAGGTCGCGCTCGACCGCGATGCGTGCGATTCCGGTGACCAGTTCGCCTAGCGCCGGCAGCGGCACCCCGACGTCCTCGAGCAACAGCGACCCCTTCTTCTCCACCGCCGGGATGCAGAACCGGCGGGCGGCGACGAACGCCTCGCCCTCGTCAGGGTCGTCAGTCGAAAACACCTCTGTCGCGCCATTTTCGGCGAATACCGCGGCCATCACTTCGGCATCCTCGCCGGAGGCCCGGCCACGCTCGTCGGAGCCGGCCACCAGCATGGCCGCGGCCCCGCGATCCAGGTCCATCCGCAAGGTGTCCTCGACGGCGTTGATCGCCACCGCATCCATGAACTCGAGCATCGACGGGCGCAGCCGCGCCGACACCCCGAGCACCGCGTCGACCGCCGCCTCGACCGTCGCGAAGGTGGCCACCACAACGCTCGACACGTTTTGGGCCGGCAGCAGTCGCAGCGTCACCTCGGTGATGACGCCCAGCGTCCCCTCGCTGCCCACGAAGAGCTTCGTCAGGCTCAGCCCCGCCACGTCCTTCAAGCGCGGCCCACCCAGCCGGACCGCGGTGCCGTCGGCCAACACCACCTGCATGCCCAGCACGTAGTCCGTGGTGACGCCGTACTTGACGCAGCACAGGCCGCCGGCGTTGGTGGCGATGTTGCCGCCGATGCTGCAGATCTCGTACGACGACGGATCCGGTGGATACCACAGGCCGTATTCCCCGACGGCCGCCTTCACCTCGGCGTTGAACAGGCCGGGCTGACATACCGCGGTGCGGGTGACCGGGTCGACGGAGATCTCACGCATCTTTTCCGTCGACAGCACTATCCCGCCATCCAGCGCGGTCGCGCCGCCCGACAGGCCACTGCCGGCCCCCCGGGGCACCACCGGAACCCGGTTGGCGGTGGCCCAGCGCAGCACAGTCTGCACCTCTTCGGTCCGCAGCGGCCGCACCACGGCCAGGGGCTTGCCCGCTGAGGGGTCGAACGCGCGGTCCTGCCGGTAGCCCTCGGTGACGGCGGGGTCGGTGACCACCATCCCGTCGGGCAGGTTGGAGATCAGGCCGCCCAGCACATCCACGGCCCGATCCTACGGCTTGGCTTCCTCGGCAAACTCGGGCTCGCGGTCCAGTTCGCGCAGCGACGGCAACCCGCAAGCGATGAGGCCAATCAACAAGATGGGCACCGCCAACGTCAGGAACGTGACCTTCAGCCCGGCGGCGTCGGTCAGCGGACCGGCCACCAGCAAGCCCAACGGGCCCGCGGCGTAGGTCAGCCCCGTCATCACCCCGACCACTCGACCGCGCAGCTGATACGGTGCCCGGGTCTGCATCACGTAGTTGTAGATCGGCTGGATCGGCCCGTAGACCAGGCCGGTCACCGCGCAGAGCACCAGGATCACCGGCAACGGCGGCAGGAACCCGATGCCGGCCGTCGCCGCACCGAAGGTGAGGGTCGCCGCCAGCACGGTCGTACGCCGCCGCATGTATTTCGACAGCACGGCATAGCCCAGCGCGCCCGCCAGCCCGCCGACCCCGAGCGCCATCAATGCCCAGCCCAACTGCGCGGGTTGGTGCCGGTCGGTGAAGTACTTCGGGAACAGCACGCTTTCCATCGGCAGGTACAGCGCGGTGACGATCAGGTCGATCAACCCGAGTGTGCGCAGCACCCGCAGGTTCCAGACGAATCGCATTCCCTCGGCGATGCCGGACAGCAAGCCTTCGGGTCGCGACGCGTGGTGGGGCTTACCCACCCCCTCGAGCCGAAGCGCGGCTATTGCCAGGAAGGACAACCCGAACAACCCGGCAGTGATCCACATCGTGTCGATGCCGCCTACCGCGGCGATCATCAACCCCCCGATGCCGGGGCCCACGATGTACGCCAGGTTCAGGATCGCCTCGTAGATGCTGTTGGTGCGGTCCAACGACCAGCCCGCCCGGGCCGCGGCCTCGGGCAGCATCGACTGACGCGCTGTGGTCCCGGCCGGGTCGAAACCGGCCGCGAAGAAGGCCAAGACGGCCAGGACCGCGACGTTGATCGCGTCCACGCCGCAAAGCAACCCGATGAGCGGGACGGCAGCCACACTCGCGCCGGACAGCGAATCGGCGACCAGCGACACCCGGCGCCGACCGAAAAAGTCGACAGCGGTGCCGGCGACCAGCGTGGATAACACCAGCGGGATTGCCATGGCGGCGGCCACGAGCGACGCGTCTTTCGCGCTGTCGTGGTGCTGCAGTGCCAGCCACGGGAAGGCGACGATCGAGATGCCGGTACCCGCCGTCGCCGTCAGCGTGGCGAACAGGATCAGGAATGCCGGGCCACGGATGCTTTTCATCGGGTATCCCGGCTGAATCTAACGCCAAAGTGGCGTTCGCAGCGACGAATTTCACCAGAGACGGCGCCTGAATGCAGGATGTTCATGTGCTCGTCCATCCAAATACCGGCCAGGTGTTCAGTTCTCCCGTTGGTCCCGGTACCGGCTGGCCGGGCGATCCGGCGACGCCGCGGACCCCGGTGGCCGCCGACGCAGCGCGGGTCTTGGCGCTGGCAGGTCAGGCGCAATCGATACCGGAACTCGACGCCATGGTCAGCGTGTGCCGCGCCTGCCCCCGGCTGGTGACGTGGCGCGAGGAGGTCGCCGTCGCGAAACGGCGGGCCTTCGCCGACCAACCGTATTGGGGGCGGCCGGTGCCGGGCTGGGGATCCGAGCAGCCGCGGCTGTTGATCGTCGGGTTGGCCCCCGCCGCGCACGGCGCCAACCGGACCGGACGGATGTTCACCGGGGACCGGTCCGGGGATCAGTTGTACGCGGCACTGCACCGGGCCGGCCTGGTGAACTCACCGCTCAGCGTGGACGCTGCGGATGGTTTGCGCGCCAACCAGATCCGGATCTCGGCGCCGATACGCTGTGCGCCGCCGGCCAACGCCCCGACGCCGGCCGAACGCGACACGTGCTGGCCCTGGCTGGAGGCCGAATGGCGGCTGGTATCCGCCGACGTTCGGGTGATCGTCGCCCTTGGCGGGTTCGCCTGGCAGATCGCACTGCGACTGCCGGGCGCATCCGGGGCGCGAAAGCCGCGGTTCGGCCATGGCGCGGTTGCGGAGTTGCCATCGGGTGTGCGCCTGCTCGGCTGCTATCACCCGAGCCAGCAGAACATGTTCACCGGGAGGCTGACTCCGGCGATGCTTGACGATGTTTTCACCGAAGCCAAGAAGCTGGCCGGGATCACATGACGGGCCGCGGCGAAGCCGGGCGAAGCGAGTCGCCGCTGTTGTCCGGGGAACGTTCCCGGGCCTGCGGGCGTTGACGCGATCGTGCGTCTTTCCGTTCTTGA
>Ga0209530_1000522_pt1 | contig 26251 bp, 19 predicted proteins | sample BlaSpr_A8_Ref_O1_FD_187987 | JGI IMG/M metagenome (GOLD analysis project Ga0209530, IMG submission 187987) | Forest soil microbial communities from Thunder Bay, Ontario, Canada - Black Spruce, Ontario site 2_A8_Ref_O1 (SPAdes) (version 2) | ecosystem: Environmental > Terrestrial > Soil > Boreal...
CATCGTCGGCGGCGACGTGTTCTACAACCAGTGCCACATGATGGTCGCCGCCTCCACGCCGCAGAGCCGCGTGAACTGGATCGCCGATCTCGACCGCCTAGCCGCCCTGAACCCGAAGATCGCGGTGGCCGGACACAAGAAGGCTGGCACCCCGGACACCCCGGAGGCCATCGAGGCCAGCAAGCGGTACCTTACCGACTTCGGCCGTCTCAAGGAGTCGACCTCCAGCGAGCACGAGCTCTACGATGCGATGACCGAGCTCTACCCCGACTGGGCCAGCCACCAGGCGTGGCTGATGTTTGGCCTAGGCTGACCTTGAGAGGAACAAGTTGATGGCCAAGCTCCCGCTGCCCCCAGAGGGAATGGTGCTGACCCACTTCATCGTCTCGGACGATGTCGAGCGCTCCCGACGCTTCTACACCGAAGTACTCGGCGGCAGGGTTGCCTTCCCCGGAGACCCGGTCAACGTCGCACTAGCCAACAGCTGGATCGTCATCAACTCCGGCGGGGGGCCGACCGACGACAAGCCTACGGTCACCCTGGAGACGCCACGCGATCCCGACCGGGTCAGCAGCTTCCTCAATATCCGGGTCAAAGACATAGACGCCGTGTACGCCGAATGGAGCGCCCGGGGCGCTGAATTCCTCACGCCGCCGAAACAGCATCAGTACGAGAAACGCTGCTACATCCGCGACCCCGACGGCCACCTGATCGAAGTAGGGCAGACCACAGACCCAGACGGCGACTGGTCACCCGCCCACTGGCCATCGAGCACGCCCGCCGAGGAGTCCGGGTGAATGCCGAGACACCGGCGGTCTGATCGGCGCCCTGCACCTCGTACTGGCAGGCCGGAGTTCACCTGCGAATGACCTGCCGAGCGGTCGACTCACCTGGCCTGCGGCGAAATAGCCAGCTTAGGGATCCTCATTAACGATGCGTCGGATGGCGGAGGCGACCGGTGCCGGCGGCCAGAGGCGGGGGCCAGGCAGCGGGGTCGGCCGGGTCGGACAGTACGGTGCGGCAGATGACGTAAAAGCGAGGGGTGATGGCCGTAGGGTGGTCCGCGAGGACGGCCATGCAGCGGGCGTGCACCTGCTCCGGCGTGCGGACGGCGCTGGTGGCGGCCAGGTAGGCGACCAGCGGGCGACCGCCAGCCGAGGCAAAGACCTGGGCCACGGCGGGCGCGACGGCGTCCTCCACCAGGCGCTGCACATCGGCCACCTCTACCCAGCAGGAGTCGACCAGGATCCGGTCCGGGGTGCCGGCGAGGGGTTCCAGCCCGATGATCTCGGGCATCCGGGCGAAGGGCACGTCCCCGTGCGCGGCTGCCACCAGCAGCCGCTCGACGGCCAGCAGCACCGACTCCGCTTCGGCCCGCGGCACCAGGCCGGCGTCGCCGCCCCACGCGTCCAGCCGCAGGCGGCCATCGACCTGGCTGAGGGTGAACCGGATCGGCAGTGTGCTGACCGGCATCGGGCGCCACCGCAGCTCGGTCCGGGCGAGCGCGACCTCGAACTCCTCGGGCTGGAGCCCGACCCCAGCGGTCAGTCCAGACCACGACTCGGGGACCAGGCTGTTGAACACCGGGCCATAGCTCAAGCGCAGGCCCCGTTCGTGCTCGGTCAGTTTGTCCATGGCGGCCTGCCTGGCCGTGTCGTACCTGGCGTGCCGGCTCGCCTCCGCCGCCCTCATCCAGGTGTGGCCAGCCAGCTCGTCGAAACTTCTCCCGCCGATCTCGATGGTGACGAAGGGGCTCTGGGCCAGGGAGCCGACGTAGTTCACCAGGTGACGCCCGAAACGGTTGCCAGAAACCAGCGGGAACACCAGCTCCCGATAGCTGACGCGGCGGGCGATCACGGCGCAGATGGCCGCGAGGACAATGCTGGGCCGGCTGGTCCGGGTGCGTGCCGCCACCTGGCGCACCGCAATCGCCGCGGCCACCGACGACAGCTCCACCGCCAGTGACTCACCGCTTGGCCGGGCGGCCGGCAGAGCGTACAGGCAGCGGGGAATCCGCCGCGACTGCTCCCGCAGGTAGTCCAGTGCCGCCTCGGCCTTGTGCAGCTCGGCCGGGGTTGCCTCCAGCTGGGCCTGGTCCAGCGGCTGGCGGCCGGGCGGCCCGGCCCGCCGTGGAGCGGGATCGCCCAGCAGGCCGGCGAAGTCGCGCTTGAGGACCTCGATCGAGCCGTGGTCCGCCGCCAGGTGCGAGAACCCGGCGGCGCACGCGATGACCCGATCGCCCATGTCGGGAGCGACGGCCACCGCCACGCGCACCGGACCCCAGCCCGGATCGGGTGTCTGGCGCAGCCGCTGGACAAGCGACTCGGCCACCGCGGGGCGGTCCTGCGGTCCCCACTGTCCCTCGCCGAGCGAGCAGACCTCCAGTAGCTGAACGCCGGCGGCCGCGACCCGCTGGCGCGGCTCCTCGCCGGGCACGTAGGTGGTGCGCAGGCTCTCGTGCCGCGCGATCAGCACCGCGACCGCCTGGGCCACGTCGCTGACGGACACCACCGCCGGCACCGGGAGCTCGACGCGCAAGCGCGCGAAGACGTCGTCCGGGTTCTCGCTCACCCATGTGTAGACGTTGAGCTGACCCAGGGTGAGCGGTCCCTCGCCGGCCCGCTCCCCGGTGAACTCGACCGGGACCGGCCGGATCGGGATCAGCCGCACGCGGCGCCGGCGGCGCTGACCGGAGTCGGTTCCGGTGGTCATCGCCGGTGCCTCCTCGGGTCCGAAGAACCGGTACATGCTTCCATGAGCCATCTGCCGCCTGCTTAATCCGAACGTACGTGCCCACAGGCTCAGACGCTTACCCCGAGTTGCGCGAACACCTGAGATGTGCCGCAAAGTGTCTTGACTTAGGCGCAAAGTAGGCGCAATTTGGAGCAAGGACTCCCAGAATTCTACGAATAACGCCGACTTTGGACGTATCCTCCCGTCGTCCACCCTTCAGGCGCGTGCAGTCTGCCACGCGCCGTGTGCCCCCATATCCCCGATCACGGAAGCTGTCACATGTTCTCGATAACCCTCACCCGGCGGTGGATAGGGCTGGCCGTGGCCTTTGTGCTGGCGGCAGCGCTCGCCATCCCCGCGTTCTGCGCCACGCCTGCGCATGCGGCCACGGCCGAGCCTTGCGACATCTACGCTTCAGGCGGTACTCCGTGCGAGGCGGCCTACAGCACCACCCGGGCGTTGTTCGAGGCCTATGACGGGCCGCTCTACCAGGTCCAGCGCGCCTCCGACTCGACGTACCTCAACGTGGGCCTGGAATCGACCGGCGGGGTTGTTAACGTCGCGCCCGAGAACTCGTTCTGTGCCGGCACGACGTGCACCATTACCGAGCTGTACGACCAGTCCTCCAACGCCAACAACATGCCGATCTCGCCGGGCACTTCCTGCTCGGGTTGCAGTGGCGGGAACGCAGGGCCCGGCACCGACGGGGCGGACATCGGCGCCCCCGCCGAGGCGCTGCCGGTGTATGTCGGCGGCCAGCCAGCCTACGGGATTTACTTCGACAAGTTCGGTACTGGCTACCGCGACGACTCCGCCAAGAACCTGCCTACCGGCTCTGAGGCCGACGGACTGTACGAGCTCACCTCCTCCAGCCTCACCAGCGCGCAGTGCTGTTTCGACTTCGGCCAGGGCGAGACCAACGACTCCGACGATGGCAACGCCACGATGAACGCGATCTACTACGGCACCGATTGCTGGACGGGCAACTGCACCGGCCCCGGTCCCTGGGTGGGGGCGGACATTGAAAACGGCATGTACTTCAGCAACACCGGCAACAACCCCTCGGCCTATCCGAGCGAGGATGCCACGTTCCTGTCCGCCTGGGAGGAGAACAACGGCTCGACCAACATGACCTTGCAGTACGGAAACGGCCAGTCAGGCGGGCTGACACAAACTTATTCGGGCGCGTTGCCGAGCAGCTATGACCCGATGAAGATCCAGAGCTCCATCGAGCTGGGCACCGGCGGGGACAACACGAGCCTGGGAGATGGAGAGTTCTTCGAAGCCGCCGACGTTTCCGGTTTCCCGTCCGAGGCCACCCAGAGCGCGGTGCAGGCGAACATCGTGGCGGCCGGCTACAGCCTCACCGCCTCAGGCGAGGCCCCCTACGGTGGTACCGCTCCCCAGGTGCCTGGCACCGTGCAAGCCGCCAATTACGACACTGGCGGACAGGGCGTGGCTTACAACGTCACCTCGGTCAATGGCACGGCCAACAGCTACCGGAGCGACGGGGTCGACCTGGAGACGACCAGCGACACCACCGATACGACCGGCACAGGTGCCGGCTACGACCTCGGCTGGACGAGCGGCGGGCAGTGGTTCCGGTACACGGTCGACGCGGCCGGCGCCGGCACCTACACGGTGAGTTTGCGCCTGGCCTCTCCCAGCGGAGTAACCGACGGCCTGCACATCGCCAGCCTCTCGGGTACCAACCTGTCTGGCGATATCAACGTCCCCGATACCGGGGGCTGGCAGGACTGGACAACAGTGAATGCCACCGTCACCCTGCCCGCGGGCACCCAGACACTGGTCGTGGACCAGGACAACGGTGGGTGGAATCTCCACGACATGAATTTTGCCGCCTCCGGCGTCACCTCGTCGTGGTTCGAGGTCGTCAACGAGGCCTCCGGCCTGTGCGCAACCGCGGCCGGGGGCTCCACCGCCAACGGCACCGCCGTGGAGCTGTCGGCCTGTACGAGTGCGGCCGACCAGCTATGGAAGTTCATGCCGACGTCGGTGAGCGGCTACTACGAGGTGGTCAACGACAACTCCGAGTCCGAAGGCGAAAGCTGGAACATCACCGGCGGCGTAGGAGCCACCGCCCCGGGAGACACGCTCCAGACCTGGAACTACGGAGGAACCGGCAACACCAACGCACTGTTTGCCGCCAACCCCGGGTCCTCCGGCTACTACACCTTCACCCCCGACAACTCGAGCCTGTGCCTGGACGCCCCCTCCACCAGCAGCGGAGTTCAGCTCGAGCAGGAGACCTGCAACAGCAGCACGGCCCAGGCGTTCAGCCTGGTGGCCAACTCGGGCATCAACACCTCGTCCTGGTATGAGGTGGTGAACGAAGGCTCCGGCCTGTGCGCAGGCGCGGCCGGAGGCTCGACCGCCAACGGCACCGCCGTGGAGCTGTCGGCCTGCACTGGGGCCACCAGCCAGCTGTGGCAGTTCGTGTCGACGTCGGTGAGCGGTTACTACGAAGTGCTCAACAACAACGCCCAGTCCGAAGGCGAAAGCTGGAGCATCACCGGCGGAGTGGGAGCTACGGCTCCCGGAGACGCGCTCGAGACAACGAGCTACGGAGGGACCAGCAACACCAACGCGTTGTTCGCCGGGGCCTTGCAGTATTCCGGCTACTACACCTTCACCGCCGACAACTCGGGCCTGTGCGTAGACACCCCTTCGACCAGCAGCGGAGTCCAGCTCGTGCAGGAAGCCTGCAACGGCAGCACGGCCCAGGCGTTCAGCCTGCTGCCCACCACTGCCACCAGCGGTGGCTCGGGCAGTGCGCTGACCGCCTCCCCGTCCAGCGTGGCCTTCGGCAGCCAGACGGTCGGATCGACCAGCAGCGCGCAGACAGTAACCGTGTCCAACCCCAACACCAGCGCCGTATCAGTGTCCCAGCTCGCAGTCAGCGGCCCGTTCGGGCAGACCAACACCTGCGGTGCCACCATCGCGGCCAACGGATCATGCACGGTCAGCATCACCTTCGCCCCGACCGCAGCCGGCGCGGCCACCGGCTCCCTGACGGTGACCAGCACCGCGACCGGCAGCCCTCTGACCGTGGCACTGTCCGGCACCGGCACCACTTCGTCCACCACCAACCTCGCACTCGGCGAGCCGGCTACCGCCAGCAGCGACTACGAGACCTACGTCCCCTCCAACGTAACCGACGGGAACACCAGCACCTACTGGGAGAGCAGCGACGGCGCCGCCTACCCCCAGACGATCACCGTGAACCTGGGCTCTGCCCAGACCATCGGGTCGATCTCCCTTTACCTGCCGCCGCCGACCGACTGGAGCACCCGGACCGAGACCCTCTCGGTCCTCGGCTCCACCAACGGGTCCACGTTCACCCAGATCGTGGCCTCAGCCGGATACACATTCAACCCATCCACCGGCAACACGGTCACGATCAGCCTGCCATCAGGGACCAGCGCCCAGTACGTAGAGCTGAGCTTCACCGCCAACACCGGCTGGAACGCCGCCCAGCTCTCAGAATTCGAGATCTTCCCCTAACACCCAAGGCGGGACCCGCGACCCCCGTGACGCACCTGCGTCACGGGGGTCGCGTTGGCTGCGAAGTCACCCGACAGTGTCCAGCAAAATTACGACTTTCTTGAGAAAAAAGCTACTTCAAACGCTGGCACATCTAGACGCCGTGACCCGATCGCGGTAGAACACGTTCAAATGTGTTGGTCGTGATGTTGCTTATCACATGTCCGCCTCGCCCGCGGAGGACTCATGCCTGCTCGATGCCCGCGCCATCGCCGCCTTCTCGCAACCGCCACCGGATGCTTTCTCGTGATGGCAACCGCCCTCATCACCGCTGCCCTCGGGACCGCTCCCGCTGCGTCTGCCGCCTCTGACACCACCGCGTGGCAGAACGGGGCCTTCTCCGTCAGCACCGCGGGCGTGGTCTCAGAGTCAGATATCTTCCTCGGCCAGCCGAACACCGCGGACTCGCAGTCGCTGCCGCTGGGCAACGGCTCGCTCGGCGTCGCGGCCTGGGCGGCGGACGGGTTCACCGCTCAGCTCAACCGGAGCGACACCATGCCCGATCGGCTGTCCCCGGGGCAGGTGCAGATCCCTGGCCTGGAGGCGATGACGTCGGCGTCGAACTTCACCGGCACGCTCGACCTGTACAACGGGGTGCTGAATGAGTCCGGCGGCGGGATGACCATGCAGGCGTGGGTGCCGGCCGGCAAGGACGAGCTGATCGTGAACGTCACCGGGGCCAACCCGAGTGCCCAGGAGACCGCCGACCTGTACCTGTGGAGCGGGCGTACCCCCACGGCGGCCGCATCCGGCGCGATCGGCAGCCTGGCGCAGACCTGGGTGGACAACTCCCAGACCGGCTACTCAGGGGATACCTTCGGCGCGATGTCCGCGATCACGGCCGGCGGGCAGAACGTCACCGCATCCGTGGTCAACAGCACCGAGGTCCAGGTCTCCTTCACCCCCAACTCCAACGGGTCCTTCCGCGTGATCGTCGCGGCACCCGAATGGACCGGCGGCAACGCCACCTCCACCGCGAGCAGCCTGATCGGCAGCGATACGACCACGGCCACATCGTCGCTGCTGGCCACGCAGTCAACGTGGTGGAACAGTTACTGGGCGAACACCGGCCTGATCCAGGCCACCTCCTCCGACGGCTCGGCTCAGTACATGGAGAACCTGCGCACCATCTACCTTTATGCCGAGGCCGCCTCGATGAAGAGCGGGGCGTACCCGGGCAGCCAGGCCGGGGTGGCGGACATGTTCGCCTATGACGAGGACCAGCAGGACTGGTACCCGGCCGGGTACTGGCTGTGGAACCTGCGCGGCCAGATCGCCGCGAACCTCTCGTCGGGTAACTTCAGCCTCAACCTGCCGATCTTCTCGATGTACCTCAATGACCTGCCGGCCATCGAGTCCTGGACCAGCGCCCAGATGGGCGGGCTGCCGGGCGCGTGCATACCGGAGACCATGCGGTTCAACGGCAACGGCTACTACAACGGCGGCTCGAATTCACAGAACGCCTCCTGCGCCACGGCATCCAGCCCCAGCTACAACGCCGAGGACATCACCTCCGGCGCCGAGCTCGCGCTGTGGATCTGGCAGCAGTACGAGGACACCGGCAGCCTCAGCTTCCTCCAGCAGTACTTCCCGATCATGGAGGAGGCGGCCACATTCCTGCTGGCCTACCAGAGCGTCGGCTCAGACGGCTACCTGCACGCCGTGGCCAACGCCCACGAGACCCAGTGGGCAGTGCAGGACCCGACCACCGACCTGGCCGCCGACCAGGCGCTGTTCCCCGCGGTGGTCAGCGCCACCACCCTGCTCAACACCGACTCGTCACAGGCGTCGCAGCTCAAGACCGCCGAGGGCGAGATCGAGCCGTACCCGCGCGCCAGCCAGTCCAGCCTCACCGAGCTGCTCAACTCGCAGCCGACCTCCGCATCGGCCGTCGCCTCGCTGGACGCTCAGGGCACCGACGTGATCGCGGACTCCTACCAGCCCTCGGCGCCGCTAGAGAACAGCGAGAACATCGGCCTGGAGCCGGTCTGGCCGTGGGGAGTCATCGGCGACAGCACCACGGTAAACGGCGACAACCTGACCGCACTCGCCGACCGGACGTACAACAGCCGGCCTAACGTGAACATAGCGGACTGGAGCTACGACGCGGTTGACGCCGCCCGCCTCGACATGTCCAGCCAGGTCCAGTCTGACCTCGTCGCCAACGTCGAGAGGTACCAGGGCTACATCTCCGGCCTGTCCAGCTTCACCGGCGACAGCCCCGGCGACGAGCCGTACATCGAGCAGTCCTCCAATGTCGCCACCGCCATGGACGAGGCCCTGGCCACCGACTACGACGGGACCCTGCGCATCGCCCCGGCCTGGCCGTCGGGCTGGAACGCCTCCGGCACCGTCTATATCCAGGGCGGATCCAAGGTCGACGTCCAGGTCGAGGGCGGCGTCATCACCACGGCCGCCATCCAGGCCGGCACGACCCAGACCATGACCGTCCGCAACCCCTGGCCAGGCGACCAGGCCGAAGTCGTCAACGGCTCCACCGGTGCCGTGGTCGTGGCGGCGACCACCAGCACCACGTTCAGCGTCCCGGTGACCGCCGGCTCCTCCTACCTAATAGAGCAGCCGTCATCGCTCACCACGTCGCTGCCGTTCGCGCAGGTCACCGGCACCCAGGCAACCGCCGCCAAGCACCTGGGCAATGTCCAGATCGGCCTCGGCCCGGCTGCCGTCTACCCGAGCCTGGCCGCCTCCTTCAACAACATCGGCATCACCGCCGACAACGACACCGCACCCGGCAACTACGACGGCAACGACTCGAGCTTCTCCGAGACCGCGCTGACCAACGCTGGCGCGGCCCCCGGTGCGGCCGTCACCTCACAGGGTCTGTCCTACACGTTCCCCAATGTCGCGGCCGGGACCAACGACAACACCGTGACCGAGGACCAGACCATCACGATGTCCGGCAGCGGCACCCTCGGGTTCCTGGTGTCGGCCAGTTACGGGCCCGTCTCCGGGACCGGCACCATCACCTACACCGACGGCAGCACCCAGAGCTACACGCTCACGTCACCGGACTGGTGGTCGACGACCCCACCCACCGGCGGTGCCTTGGCCATCAGCTCCGCCTATCAGAACCGCCCTGGCAACACCACGTACGCCACCAGCGGCAACATCTTCTCAGAAACGGTCGCGCTCACCGCCGGAAAGACCGTCGCCTCCGTCACCCTGCCACCCGGCGGGGCACTGACCTCCGGTACCCCGGCCCTGCACGTCTTCGCCATTGCCACCAGCGCTGCCGCGGAAGGGCCGTACGGTGGGACGCCCGCGCCGATTCCGGGCACGGTGCAGGCAGCGAACTATGACACCGGCGGGCAGGGGGTGGCCTACAACGTCACCTCGGTCAACGGCACCGCGAACAGCTACCGGTCCGACGGGGTGGACCTGGAGACCTGCACGGACACCGGCTGCGGGTATGACCTGGGCTGGACGGCGGCCGGGCAGTGGTTCAAGTACACCGTCAACGTGGCCACGGCCGGCACCTACACGGTCAGCTTCCGGATGGCTTCCCCGAGCGGGGTGACGGACGCGCTGCATATCGACAACTCGGCGGGGGCCAACCTGTCCGGGTCGGTCAACGCTCCCGATACCGGCGGCTGGCAGGACTGGGCGACAGTGACCGCCAGCGTCACCTTGCCCGCTGGGCAGCAGACGCTGACCGTCGACCAGGACAACGCCGGCTGGAACATCCACTATGTGGCCTTCAGCGCCTCCGGTGGCTCGGGTAGTGCGCTGACGGCCTCCCCGTCCAGCCTGTCCTTCGGCAGCGAGACGGTGGGATCGACCAGCAGCGCGCAGACAGTAACCGTGTCCAACCCGAACACCAGCTCCGTGTCGGTCTCCCAGCTAGCGGTCAGCGGCCCGTTCGGGCAGACCAACACCTGCGGTGCCTCGATCGCGGCCAACGGGTCGTGCACGGTCAGCATCACCTTCGCCCCGACCGCAGCCGGCGCGGGCACCGGCTCCCTGACGGTCGCATCCAGCGCAGCGGACAGCCCGCTGACCGTGGCGCTGTCCGGCACCGGCGTGGGCTCGACAACCAACCTGGCCCTCAACAAGCCCGTCACCGCCAGCAGCGACTACCAGACCTACGTCCCGTCCAACGTGACCGACGGGAACACCAGCACCTACTGGGAGAGCAACGACGGCGCCGCCTACCCCCAGACGATCACCGTGAACCTGGGCTCGGCCCAGACCATCGGGTCGATCACCCTCGACCTGCCGCCAGCCACCGACTGGACCACCCGCACCGAGACCCTCTCGGTACTCGGCTCCACGAACGACACCACGTTCACTCAGATCGTGGCCTCAGCCGGGTACACGTTCAACCCCTCCACCGGCAACACAGTCACCATCAGCCTGCCCACCGGCACCAGCGCCCAGTACGTGCAGCTGAGCTTCACCGCCAACACCGGCTGGTCCGCCGCCCAGCTATCAGAATTCGAGATCTTCCCCTAACACCCCAAGCCGGGCGCTGAGGAACGAAAGGCGTCCTCCGCCTGGCCGTCGGCGCGCAGGCCTGCCTCGACTTCTTCGCAGGCAGCCAAAAGGCCGCGCGGATTGGCGTGATCCAGGGTTGTACGGTGTCGCCGGAGCCGACCAAGCGCCCGGAGCGCGCATAGGGACTGTGGTTACGAGCGTGACTCCTGAGGGGACCGTAGGCGGAAGATCCGTGCTTAACGGAATAAAAAGCGTCAAAAACGACCACTTTTCTTCCGCAGAGCGCGGATCTTCCGCCTAAATCCCGGACGGACGGCTCCACAGGCCGTTCTGAGCTGGAAGCGGTACGGACAGGGCTGTCAGGTTCCCGGTGCCCTATCCGCGCGACCACCAGGGCGTAGACCCTCCTTGGCGGTGCGCTGGCGGAAGCCGAAGCCATCCGAGCGGGTCCTGGTAGCGGTGAATGTGTCGAACTCGATCGGGGTCGGGTACGGGATCGAAGCCGTGGCAGCAGGGGTGTGGTAGTAGGTAAACGTCATCGTCGTCTTGTCGCCGGGGAAACCACCGGGGTCCACGTCGAACACACCGAGGCCCCACGGGTACGTGGTGTTGGGGTCGGTGACCGCGGACCATGGCGCGTCCTCGGTCTGGATCTCGGTCGAGGAAACGTTGATGCCTTCCTCGGGTTCGTTGTCCGCGCTGTCCGTCATGTAAACGTCGTCGTGGCCCTTGGTGCCGCCGGTGCCGATCACCAGGTGGACGAGGCCCAGGTCGGAGTTCACGTTGTCCTTATCGGTGCTGACGACGTGCGGCCGCAGGATGCTACCGGAGTCGGTGCCCTGGACCACGTAGCTGCGCTCGTAGTCGTGGTCGTGGCCGGCCAGCACGAAGTCGACGCCGTACTTGTAGAACAACGGCATCCAGTTCTGGCGGATGCCCAGGTCGGAGCCCTCCGCGTCAGACGTGGACATGGCCGGCTGGTGCATGACGACGACGATCCAGTCGACTGAGTAGTCGAACGACGCCCCGCTCAGCGTGTTCTCCAGCCACCTCTGCTGGGCGCCGCCGGAATAGCCGGTCAAGATCTGGTTGTCGCCGGTGCTGAGGTACGTGCCCGTGTCGACCTGGTAGCAGACGTCGTTGTTATCCAGCATGACGAACAGCACCGAGCCGACCTGGAACTTATACCAGTTGCCCTCGAAGTCCCCCGAGCCGTTCGACGGCAGGGCGAAGCGGGTCTGATAAGACAGGTAACCCTGCGGGCCGTTGCCGGGCTCGTTCTCGTGGTTGCCGATGGCCGGCATCCACGGCCGGTTCGCGGCCGAGAGCTGAGTGTTGTCGAAATACTCCTCCCAGACCTGCGGCTGAGAGAGCTGGTTGGAGTTGGCGTAGGACAGGTCGCCGTTAACCAGGTGCACGACCGGGTCGAACCGCTCGACCGACGCGGCGGTCGCCGCGGCGTTGAGCGACGCCTTCGAGTAGGCGGTATCACCGCACGCGATGTCGCCGACACTGGTGAACCGGAACGGCACGCGGCCCGCGGGCGCGGTGCGGAACGCGCTCGACAGCTGCGTCTCGCCGTCACTGACGATCTGATAGACGTAGTCGGTGCCGGGCCTGAGGCCGTCAACGCGGGCATGCTGGGCGATCGTCACGATGCCGTTGTTGGAGTCGGTGTACGTGCGGGTCTCGGCGGCGATGGCACGGCCGAAACCGTCTGCAGTGGTGCCGACAATAACCTTCGGATTCGACACCGAGGTCGGGGTCACCCACGAGACGACGACCTCGCTGGCGGGATCCTCGCCGAAGGTCAGGTGAACCTGCTCGGCAGTGACCGTCGCGGCCTTGGCAGCCTGCTGCCACAGGACCGGACCACTGGCTATCACCAGACCGCCGACGGTTACGCCGACGCCCCCGATGAACGACCGGCGCGAGACGCCGCTGCGCTCCATGCTCTCCGTCATTACCACTCCTCCATGGGCGATCCGCGACAAACAGATCGATGTTCCCAGGCCGGAGAGACGGAAGGCCTAACTGAAGACGTACAGTCGATGAACGAGCGCTGAGCTGGGCGGGGACGGACGACAGTGCTCGGAGGATGATCTCGGTGACCATGTCCAGGGGGATCGCGGTGGAGTCGATCACCAGGTGGTAATAGCGCGAGTCGGTGGGATCGACGCGATACAGGCGGCGGACGTAAGCGGTGCGAGCCCGGTCGGCTGTCTGCATGTGCCGGCGTGCCTGGTCTTCGCTGATGTCCTCGATCGCAGCGCCCTGAATGACGCGGAGGCCAGGCGGTCCGTCAAGCCGCGCATGGAACCCGAGATCCTTGCCGAGTGCCACGGCGGCGCCACGGCCTAGGATCACGCCCGCGCCGTCGTTCGCCAGGCGGCGGATGCCTTCCTCGCAGTGGCGGCGCAGGGTCTCGTCGTGGTGGCGGGCGGGCGGCGGCGTCTGGGTGGGGCCAGCTGGCATCGCCTGGATGAACGAAGCGAGCAACCGGTGAGCCGGCATGAGGTCCATCTCGTCCCTTGCCAGTCGCTCGGTGCACGGCTCGGGCCCTGCCAGACCGCCCGCGCTGGTCGTCGCCCGGTGCAGGAACGGGACGCCAAGACGCTGCGCGAGCGCGGGAGCGACCACGGCGCCACCGGCGCCATAGGATGCCGACACGGTGACGAGCCGGACCTGAGCGGAACTCACGATTACCTCTCCTTTCGCTTATGCCGCGATGGGGGCGGCGGCCTTGCCGCCATCCGCGGTGAGAACGCCTGGTCGCAGTATCAGCCCGCATATGACCGCAGCGGCAGCGAAGATCGCGGCAGCTACCCAGAACGCGACCGTATAGCTGTGCACCGCCCCGCTGGCTTGGGCCGCGAGGCTGTGCCCGTGGATGACCAGGTAGCTGGTTAGCGCGTCGGCGGCGATGGTGTTCAGCAGCGCGGTGCCTATCGAGCCGCCGATCTGCTGGCAGGTGTTCACCATGGCCGAAGCCACCCCGGCGTCGGCCGGGTCGGTACCGTAGGTCGCGGTGTTTATCGCGGAGCTGAACACCAGGCCCAGTCCGAGGCCCATCACCACGAGAGCCGGCAGGATCACGGCTGGATAGCTTGTGGTCGGGCTTAGCTCCGATGCCAGGATGACCAGGCCCCCAGCGGCGACGATCAACCCGACCGGCACGAGGATGCGCGGACCGAGCCGGGGCATGAGCAGCGTGCTGGACGAGGTCGACGAGGCGATCAGCGCGGCGATCATGGGGAGGAACGCCAAGCCGGTCACGACCGGCGAGTAGCGCAGGATCTCCTCCAGGTAGTAGGTCAGGAAGAGGAAGATCGCGAACATCCCGATGGCGGACAGCCCGACGGACAGGTAAGCCCCGCCGCGGAACCTGTCCAGGACGATCCGCAGCGGGAGCAGCGGATGCGGCACCCGGAGTTCGGCCAGCACGAACCCGGCCAGCAGAATCACCCCGGCCACAAGCAGGCCGATGGTCAGCGTGGAGTCCCAGCCCTTGGTGTCGGCCTCGGACAGCCCGTAAACGACACCGACCAGCCCGGCAACGACGAGCACCGTCCCCAGCGGATCGAGGTGCACGTCGGGGTCACGCTTATCACGGCGCAGCAGCCGCACCGCGGCCGTAACCGCGACTACCGAGAAAACGACGTTCACGTACAGGCACCAGCGCCAGGACAGGTATTCCGTCAGCACTCCGCCCAGCAGCAGTCCGACGGCTCCGCCCGCCCCGGCGATGGCACCGAAGATGCCGAAGGCCTTGCCGCGTTCGGCCGGGCTGGTGAACGTCACGGTCAGGGTGGACAGCGCGGCCGGCGCGAGCATCGCGCCGAAGGCGCCCTGGATCGCGCGGGCGGCCAGCAGCATGGCGAGGTTCTGCGCGGCGCCGCCCAGTGCGGACGCCGCCGCGAAGCCAAGCATGCCGATGATGAGCATCCGCTTGCGGCCAACCAGATCCGCGAGCCGGCCGCCAAGCAGCAGCAGCCCGCCGAAGGCAAGTGAATAGGCGGTCACCACCCATTGCCGGTCTGCGTTGGAGAATGCCAGATCGTGCTGGGCCACCGGCAACGCGATGTTCACCACCGTGGCGTCCAGCACCACCATCAGCTGTCCCAGGCAGACAACACCTAGGATCAGCCACCGACGAGCGGAATCATCGTTCGTGCCGTCCTGCACCGCTGTTTCCGTCGGCGGCGTGACAGCGCGCTCCGCATCCTGGGCCATGTGTTACCTCCTGAGCAGGCAATACCCATATGGCAGGCATTCAGAACGGATCCAGCAGCGCGTCCAGCTCGGCCGCGACCTCGGCGGCTTCAGGGACGCCGATCTGCTGCATGATCTGCGTGGGCCTCGTCCGGGGCGCTGCCGATAGCACGGGACAGCTCCAGTGACTGCTGGTGGCCCTCTGCCGCCCGGACGAGTTCACCGCTGAGCCGGTGTGCTGCCGCCCGTTCGTTCAGCGCTGTGACCTCACCGCCCCGGTCGCCGAGATCGCGGTAGACGCTGAGGGCCTGCCGGTGAGCCTGGACCGCGGCTTTCGTTCCACCAGGTCCCCGAGGCCAAGAGCGTCAAGAACCGGTTCCATCCGGACCTGATAACCAGTGACTACGAGAGCGAGGCCGAGCGCCTGATCGCGCTCGGCGCCACTAAGCTCAACGTGCGCGGCAGCGCCCGATGGACCACGTTCGCCGACGTCGAGGGCAACGAGTTCGACCTTATCGCCAGCTGAACCACCCCCCACCAGGAAACTCAGGAGAAGACCATGGCAACGACGCGGGAACCCAAGATCCCCGGCACCGACCACCCGATCACCGTCGAGCCGACCGGCGTCCGCGTCGTGGCCCGCGTCGGCGCTCAGGTCATCGCCGATACCACCAGGGCCCTGACCCTGCGGGAGGCGAACTACCCGCCGGTCCAGTACATCCCGCTCGAGGACGTCGACCAGACGCTGCTCACCGCCAGCGCCTCACAGACCTACTGTCCCTACAAGGGCGACGCGTCCTACTACAGCCTCACCGGCGGCACCGGGCAGCCCGACGCGGTGTGGTCCTACCGCGAGCCTTACGACGCCGTCGCGGGCATCGCCGGCCACGTCGCCTTCTACACCGACCGCGTGGACGTCATCGTCGGGACCTGACGACCGGGCAGGCCGGCAGCGGAACCAGCATCCGCAGGCTTGCTAAGCGCCGAGTACTCGCTCCAGTTCTGCCGCGATGGCCGTCATGCCGGCCTCATTGGGGTGGAATGAAGCTCCGGTCCGTGCCAGGTCCCGCTGGAAAGACTGCACCCACGGCTCCGGGGATCCGAGTGCGTGACCGGTGCTCAGCGACGATGCGAGGATCAGTTCCGCTCCCGTTCGAGTCGCTGCATCTCTGAAGACCTGACCAACCGCGCTCTGGATGACGAGGAACTGGCCGAGTTCCTCGTCCGAGAACGGGGTCGCGGGGCCCGAAGCACCATCGAGGACGGTCAGGTAGTCGACGAGCAGGACCCGTGCGCCCGGCGCCCTGGCACGTACCTTCTCAATTACACGGACGAGGCCTGTGGCCGCATCATCCACGTCCCGCTCCGTAGGAAGCGGGATTCCGTCGGGGACCATGGCCCCAAGCATCGGGACCACTGGAGAATCAGGTTCGAGACGCAGCCAGGCCGTGTAGAGCATGGCTCCGGCGAACTGGAGATCGTTGCCGCCAGCTGTGATCGTCACGACACCCGCTTCGGCGGGCACTCCGTCCATTTGGGGCGAGTACCGGGCACCCCAGGCAGTCTGCTGGGGCGTATCGAGGATGTTCGCGGTCGTAGCGCCGGAGACCGTAAGGTCCACCAGACGCGCGCCAAGCCGCTCGGCGAGCTGGTGGGCATAATTCCTCTGAGAGCGCATCGCGCCAGCATCTGCAACTGGCTCGATCCCGGGCCCGGCGGCGAACGAACTCCCGAGGGCTGCGATGAGCTGATAGCTGGACACGAAGTGATAGTGCCACAGCCGGGCCGAGGGCGTTCGCACTGGCCCGTGCAGGGATGAATTGCCTGCTCCCAAGCAAGCGATCGAGGGACTTCCGGTCAGCTGCCCGGCGGCTCGCTGGGCCGGCTTTCGCGGCCGTCCGGGCGAGAACGACGAGGGCAGTAAGACCGCAGGCGAGACACGCGATCACAGTGACACTGCGGACGGCGCTTAGATTCGCGGCCTCATGCAGCGTGAGGATCCCGACGGCGAGGCTGGCAAGGGGCGTCACTGATGTGATGACTGGCAGGGTGATCAGCGGGGCGTCGGTCTGGTAGGCGGTCTGGGTCAGAGCGAGCGATGCCAGCCCTGCGACGAGCAGCCCATAAAGGGGCCAGGAGGTGACAACCTCGCTGAGCCCGTGCGCGAAGCTGTGCGCGAACGCCATCGTCAGCACGGCCATGCAGGTGTCGGCCATCCCAGCGGCGACGGCAAGCAGCAGTGGCCGGGCGCGGCGCCCGCCGGAGAGCAGGCCGGCCACGGCGATCGGGACGGTTATCGTGCCGGTGACGAGGACGGCCAGCGCGGCCCGTCCGGACGCGTGGCTGGCACTGTGCTCGTCCGCTCCGAGCAGCGCGACGGTGACGCCGATCGCTGTCACGACGGTGAAGATCGCCAGCCAGCAACGACAGGGCAGCCCCCGCCGGGCGAGCCGAGCGCTCACCCCGACGCTGACCAGGAGCGAGCAGCCGAGTATCAACTGCACCGCGGCCAGCGAACCGGTACCCAGCGCCGCGGTGTGCGCAGCGAAGCCGCCACCTTGCAGCGCCAGGCCGGCCAGCCACAACGGCTGCCGTACGAGCAGGGCCAGGAGCCGTGCTCCACCGGCCTTACCGGCCGGGGTCCGCGCGGCCTGCCGGTGTTCGACCGCTGCCCCGGCTCCGTAGAACACGGCGGACAGCATGGCGAGCAGTAGGGCTGTCATACCACTTGACGCTACGGATCAGCGGGCGTCGCCTCGATGGGGCCATCCGGTGTGTTGATGATGGTGCTGGCACCACTGCCCAGGGCCGGGAGCAGCGTGCACCCGACGGCAGCGGCCGCGCAGCTGGCAGTGAGGTACCACAGGCTGTGGGCGGTGGCGTGGACGAACGTCTCAGGGAGAGGATGATCGCCGAGCGCGCCGAAGAAGATGACGCCGGTCACGGTGACTGCGACGACGCTGCCGAGCTGGGTGATGGTGCTGACCACCCCGGAGGCTGAGCCTGCCAGGCGGGCGGGCACTTGCCCGAGCACGATGTCGGCGAGAGTTCCTGAGACGATGCCGAAGGCGATCCCAGCGCCCGCGAGACTGGGGGCGAGTTGCCAGGCGTGCAGCCCAGTCCCGTATATGCCGATGACCGCGAGAAGGCTCGCGAGGGCAGCGGTTATCGCGGCGGCTCCGGCGGCGATGACGGCGCGCCCGAAGCGCTGGCCAAGGGGGGCGGCTGCGGCCGATCCGAAGATGATGCCGACGGCGAAGGGGAGGAAGGTCACACCGGTGCGCAGCGCGGAGTAGGCCAGTCCGTTCTGCAGATAGAGGGTCAGCACGAAGAAGAAACTGGTGGACCCGAACAGGACCAGGCCTATGATCAGGCCGGAGCTGGCGGCCCGGGAGCGGAACACGCTGAGGTCGACTAGCGGGGCAGCCCGGCCGGGGCGCATCTGGGTGAGGACGAAGACGACGAGCAGCGGGACCGCGGCAGCGAGGACGACGATCGACCAGGCGGGCCAGCCAAGCTGGCGGCCTTCGATGAGCGGGTAGAAAAGCGCGACCAGGGCAGCCACGAGCACGAGTGTCCCGGCCGGGTCCAGGCGCTTGGTGCGATCTGGAAGGGAGCCGGGGATCATCCGGGCTCCCAAGGCGAGGGCCGCGATGCCGACAGGAACGTTGACCAGGAAGATGGCCCGCCAGCCGAGCCCGGCCGGGTCTGCTTCGATCAGGACACCGCCGAGCAGCGGCCCTGCTGCCCCGGCGAGGGCAAGGATCATTCCGTAGAGGGCGAACGCTTTGGGCTTGGCGCCGGGCTCGAACTCCGACTGGATGAACGTAAGGACCTGGGGGAGCATGAGCGCGGCGGCGGCTCCCTGGGCGGCGCGGAATCCGATGAGCATCCCGGTCGACTGGGCAGCAGCCACCGCGGCCGAGCAGATGGTGAAGGCTGCCAGTCCGGCCAGGAAGCTGCGGCGCCGCCCGATGCGCTCGCCGAAGCGAGCGCCGGTAATCATCAGAACGGCGAAGGCCAGGGTGTAGGCGGACACCGTCCATTGCAGGCCCGCGCCATCGACATGCAGGCTGCGCTGAATCGACGGCAGGCCGACCTCGACGATAGTCCCGTCCAGCAGATCCATGAACGCAGCAGCGATCATGACGATGAGGGCCGCCCAGGGAGCGTTCCTGGCGACCCGTGGGAGCGGTGGGTAAGGCGATGGGCTGGTCGCGGGAGCGTCCTTCATATGACTCATATTATAGATAACTTGATAAATGAGCAATCTAGATGTCGAGCTATACTCGAGCCGTGGCAGAGACCGAGTGGGGGGAGCTCCTTGACGCGCTCAGCTGGGAGGGGCGTCGCAGCGCCGCGTACTTCGGGATGCTCAACCGAGCCGTCGCCGGCCGGATGAAGCTGAATGCCACCGACATCGAGGCGCTCGGCGTGCTCGCCGTACTCGGCCCCACCTCTCCCACCCGGCTGGCCTCCCTGCTGGCCATGGGAACCGGCAGCATGACGCTCGTGATCGACCGGCTAGAACGGGCGGGGTTCGTGCGGCGCGTGCGCGATACCAATGACCGCCGCAGCCTCACCATTGAGTTCGTACCGGAACGCCGGCCCGAGGCCGCCGCACTCTACGCGCCGCTTCAGCAGCAAGCAGCCGAGATCGCCAAGCGCTACAGCGAACGCGACCTCACCGTCATTATCGACTACCTCACGCGCTCCAACGACCTGCTGCGCGAGATCGCCACAAGCCTCACAGAAGGACCGGCTGCTCCCAAGCCAGAGGCACCGGACCAGAGCTTAGGGCACGCCACCCGGGCGTCAGGTCACCACCGCGATCACGTCGTAGCGGCCCGTGGTCGGGTCATAGTCGGTGTCGACTTCACGCAATCCCGCGATCTCGAGCCGTTCCCGCAGTTCACCGAGCGTGAAGGGACGGAAGGAGACCTGATACTCATGCGGCTCGATCCGGTCGCCTTCCTCATAGAGGAACACGATGTGAGCGATGTGCTCTTCATCGAACCTGGCCGGCATCTCCCAGACGTACAGGACGGTGCATCTTTTCCCTGCACGCACCCTCACCCGCTCCATGGGCTGCACGATCCGGCGCTCGCGATGGAGCTTCTCCCAGTTACGGGAGTCGATGACCACATGCCCGCCCGGGCGTGCCATCCGTCGCAGCGCGATGAGCGCCTCGACCATCGCGTCGCGGCCGGCGGCGTGCACCAGCGCGTTGCCGGTGCAGAGCACGACGTCGAACCGCTCGCCAATAGTGGCAGGAAGGTTCGCCCACAGGCAGCACTGGACCGGTATCGCCAGCCCTTCACGAGCGAACCGGGCCGCCGCGGCATCGATCATGGCCTGGCTCGCATCGGTCGCCTGGACGCCGAAGCCGCGGCGGGCAAGCGCCGCCGCATCGATCCCCGTCCCGCAGGCCGCGTCGAGCACGGTGCTGGCCGGATCGATCCGCCGGAGCAGGCGAGCCGGTGCGGGCGCGTTGACCGCGTAGCCGCTGGCCACAATCTCGTCGTCGAATATCAGGTCATAGTCGGCGGCGAGGCCGCCGTAGAGATCATCCACGGGCCCTACCCTGCCAGAATCGGCGAGTGCCGGTTCAGCCGACACGGCGCAAGATGCGCGCGCGATCCTCCGCCGGCAGGTCATCACCGGCTTCCAGCAGGCTGGGCAGCAGCTCCGCTTCGGTGGTGAGGGCACGAAAAGACCGGCCGATGGTCACCGTGTGCCGCGGACGCCGGATGACCTCGATGCGGTCTCCGGCCTGAATCTCGCCCGGTACGACCACTCGCAGGTAGGTTCCGATCGCACCGTGGGCAGCGAACCTCTTCACCCACTTCGGTTCTCCCATCCGGTGCGCGAATGTCGCGCACGGGATACGCGGCGAGGTCGCCTGCAGCACCACGGTTCCGCCGATCTGCCAGCGCTCCCCCACCAGCGCGTTCGTCAGGTCAAGGCCCTGGGTTGTGAGGTTCTCGCCGAACCGGCCGGCCGGCAGCTCGTAACCGAGCTCCCGCTCCCACCAGTCCAGGTCCTCACGCGCGTAGGCGTATACCGCCTGGTCCGTGCCACCGTGAACCTCGGTGGTACAAACGATGTCACCCGCGAGACCGCTCGGGCGCGGGTGCCCGAGCCGTTTGGGCCCCGGATCGCGGACCGGCACCGGCCAGGTGACCGGGTGCTTGCCAATGCCGGTCCTGCCGGTGTCGTGCGGTGTGGGCAGGGCCTGGGTCGCGAGGTTGACTGACAGCAGCACGCCGCTGCGGGATACATCCACCAGCCGAGCCTAGATCCGCCGGTCCGTCCTCGGCTAGGAACCGGTGGGTCATATGTTCCTGAACCCAGTCCGGAAGCGGCTCAGCGAGTTCCAGCCACCGCCCGGGCACGCAGGAAATACCAGAACGCGCGGCGACGACCCCGGCGGCGGACCGGACCACGATGGTCATCGTGATCGACTAAGGATCCTCGTGGTCTTGTCGCCATCGGCCGGGCGGCTCACCATGGTGGCGGCGGAACGCGGTGGCGAAGGCGTAGGGGGAGCTGTAGCCGGTGCGGCCGGCTATCTGGGCGAGGCTGAGGTCGCCAGAGCGCAGATGATCTCGGGCGAGGGTCATCCGCCACTCGGTGAGGTAGTGAATCGGCGCCTGGCCGAGGGCCTGCTGGAATGCCCGGGCGAAGGCCGGCCGGGAGAGACCGCTGAGGGCAGCGAGTCCGGTAACGGTCCATGGGTGGCCGGCGTCGGTGTGGATGGCGCGGAGCGCGGGGTTCAGGCGCGGATCTGCCGAGGCTTGATACCAGCGTGGCGTCTGGGGGCTCTGGCGGAACGAGGCGCGTATGGCGTGGACCAGGACGATGTCGAGGAGCCTGTCGAGGACAGTCTGCTGGCCGGGTGCCTGCGTCGCTAGCTCGCGGGAGAGCAGGCCGATGGCATCGTGCAGCGGGTCGTCATCGGTGCGCGGCAGATGGAGCATGGGCGGGAGCGCTTCTACCAGCTGGCTGCCCACGTCGCCGGCGAACTGGTACGCGCCACAGAGGAACACCGTCGCTTCAGGATCGCTGGCATGCTCATCGTCTGAGTGCTTAGCCCGGAAGTCGTCTGCAGCGAGGCAGAGGGCGGCGGGGCTGTGGGCGACGCGGTGGTCGGGACCGCCCCGGACGAGCGCTACGTCACCGGGGGTGAGCCTGACTGCCGCCTGCGGGTCGTCGAGCCACAGCCAGGCATGACCCCGGACGACGGCGTGGACGGCGAGCTGGATGGTGCCGGGCAGCCGCAGCCCCCACGGGGGTCGTGCGACGGAACGAGCGAAGACCGCGCCGGATGCTCGTGCGCGGGTGAGGTGTTCCTGGAGCACGTCCACCTGATGAGAGTATCGCGTAGTAATTAGAGCGCTGGACGCATTGATACGCTCGTTCCTGCAAGAGACGATGGTCCCGTGACAGAGACAGGCAGTATGACCCTCGTGCTCGGCGGCACAGGCAAGACGGGGGCACGCGTCGCCGCCAGGCTGAACGGACTCGGTCTTCCGGTCCGCACCGCCGCCCGCCACGGCGGCGATACGCGGTTCGACTGGGACGACCCGGCGACGCACCGGAACGCCGTCGAAGGCGCGGACCGTGTCTACCTCATCGCTCCGGTCATGCGTACCCGCTTCGCCCCGCAGGTGTCGGCGTTCCTGGATCTCGCAGAGGCCGCGGGAGTGCGGCACGTCACCTACCTCAGCGCCTACGGCATCGAGTTCGCCCCGGCCGAGGTCGCGCTCAGGGCGGTCGAGCTGGATCTCATGGGCCGCTCCACGCTGACCTATTCGATCGTGCGGCCCGCCTGGTTCATGCAGAACTTCAGCGAGACGTTCTTGAGGCCGGTCGACGGTGCCATCGCCGTACCGACCGGGAAGGGCGGGGAAGCCTTCGTCGATGCCGAGGACATCGCGGCTGTGGCGGCGGCGACCCTCGCCGACCCTGAAGGTCATGCGGGTGCCGAGTACGCCCCGACAGGTCCGGAGGTCCTGACAGTGAGCGACGCTGCCGGCATCATCGGCAGCGTGACCGGCCGCCCCGTCCGGCACGTCGACATCGACCGGCGCTCCTGGCTCGACAGCGTGACCTCTTCGGGAGTGCCCGCCGAGTATGGCGAGATGCTCAAGATCCTCACCGAGACCGTCTCCTCCGGTCGCGGTTCACGCCCCAATGGCGATGTCGAGAAAGTGACCGGAGCGCCGCCCAGGAACTTCACCGACTTTGCGAAGAGGACGGCGGCTGCGTGGACCGGAGAGGTACCACTGTGACGGCCATCGACGACATGGACGACTTCGAAGCGCTCGGCCCCTTCTTCCGCATCGTCGAAGAGGGCCTCGGCGGACTCGCCGACGGAGACAGCTTTTTCGATCTCCTCGCCGACGATGTCGTCTTCGAGTACATCATCACGGTCCCCGGCTATCCGCGGCACGTCGAAGGCCGCTCAGCAGTGGCCGAATTGTACCGGCCCTACGGCGACACCTTCGTCCTCCAGCGGTGCTTTGACCTGGCCATCCATCACGACCGGGCATCCGGCGTGGTCGTCCTTGAGTACGCCTCCGAGGGTCGCGTCGTCGCCACCGGAGCTGCCTATGCGAACAGGTACATCTCGGTGCTCACGATCGCCGGCCGCAAAGTCACCCGATGGCGCGACTACCTTGACCCGCTAGCGGTCTTCGACGCGGTCGGGTGGCCGCCTCATCCCACCGGCTGACCTTTAGCCAAGCTCCACGGCTCTGGCAAGAGCCTGGATTAAGGAGCCCCCGTGAAGCCGATCGTCTTCGCGTCGCATTGCGCGACTGCGGGCTCGATGACGGGCAGATCTTCGCCATCACCGCCTTCGTCGCCCTTCGCCTGGCGTTCTCCGCGGTCAACGACGCGCTCGGCTGCCAGCCGGAGGCGCAGCTCGCCCAGTCCCTGCCCTCGCAGGTACGCGACGCCGTCACCTACGGCCGCCCTCCAGCTCAAGCTACCTGACGAAGCTTGCCGCCAGCTGACGGCATTCACAGGCCGCGAGGACGGAGAGCCTCTTGCGGCCAGCCGCATACCACCGCCGAGCCCAGGCACCAGCCGGAGACCGAGCCTGCGCAGATACACGAACTCTGCGCCACACCAAGAACTACTTGAGGTCGGTGACTGGCCGCGCAGATCGGATATCCGAGCGGTTCGCAGGCTCCTGTTCGCCTTCGTACTGGTCCGGTGTGTCACCAACACGGTGATGTGCTTGTCCCGTGTGGAGCGTGCGGGGGTCGGCACGCCAGGTACGACGCGGTCAGGCGGGACGCCATCGACGCGATGATCGAGCATCAACGGGGCCTGCGCTTCAACTACGACCCGCTATTCAACTGCCTGGTCCCCGAGTCCTGGTCCGGGCTGATCGCAGGGGCCGGGTTCCAGCCCGAGGAGACCGGCATCGCGCTCGCCCGGACCGGACTGCGGTGGCGCCCGATGCCGGTCAACGCAACGCCGATCCGGTTCACCCTCCAACCAGATCCAAGGCTGCCTGCAGCTGGACGCCTGGAGCGGCGACACCGGCCTGATGCCGCGGGCCGAGCTGGAGTCGGTGCTGCTGGTCGTTGAGCGCCTGCCGCCGGCTGCTGCGCACGGTGACGTGCCCGGCGGCCAGCTGCCCGCGATCATCGCGCTGGAACCCCTGGCCGGCAGTCCGGACCGGATCCTGGCCGACCCCTGCTGGGTTGAGGCAGCCGACGCCCACACTCAGATCGCCGATTCTGGCGTGGTGGGCATGGCTCGGGTGTCGACGTAGGGCGGGTGCCGTACGTCCGGTTCTGTGTGCGGCGTCAGCGTCCGGTGGGGTCTGTGCGCGGCGGAAGCGGCGGAGCGCGGCTGCCCGGGCCTGTGGCTGTGCTGTGCGCAGCGTGGCCTGGCGGTCCGAGGACCGGACATGGAGGCGCTTGCGGTGGCGGCCGTCGCAGTCGGAGACTATGGCTCGCCGCTGGCGAGTTCGCGTTCGATTTGCTCGATAGTGGGGAGATTGGCCTGGAGAGGTTCGGGCAGGGACTGCGCGAGCTGGTACTCGGCGATACCTAGCGGGCGGGCGTTGTCCCGCAGCGCGTACTCGGCCACGATCGCGTTCCTGGTCTTGCACAGGACCAGGCCGATGGTCGCGGCGTCTTGCTCGTGCTTCACCTGCGCGTCGATGGCGGTCATGTAGAAACCGAGCTGGCCGATGTGCTCGGGCTGGAACTTGCCTGCCTTGATCTCGATCACGACATAGGCGCGGAGCTTAAGATGATAGAAGAGCAGGTCGATGAAGAAGTCATCGCCTCCTACCTCCAGATGCACCTGCCTGCCTACATAGGCGAACCCGGCTCCCAGCTCAATGAGGAAATCGGCGACATGATCGACCAGCGCCTGCTCGATTTCCCGTTCCCGGGCACCCTCCTCCAGCCCGAGGAAGTCGAGCTTGCAGGGGTCCTTGAGCGATTCGCGGGCGAGGTCTGACTGCACGGCCGGCAGGGTGCGGTCGAAGTTGGTGACTGCCTTGCCCTGCCGCTCGACGGCCTTCGCCTCGATCTGCATGGTCAGGACATGGCGCGACCAGCCGTGCTCGACTGTGGCGGCAGCGTATCTCAGCCGGAGTCCGTGGTCTTTCAGCTTGGTCAGGAGCACTGTGTTGTGCCCCCACGGGATTTGTCCAACAGGCTGCTGGACAATTTCCTCCTCAGTCCATGCCTCGGCGAATGCCCGCATGTACATGAGGTTAGCCCGGGAGAAACCGCCCAGGTCAGGGAAAACGATGCGCAGGTCATGAGCCAGCCGCTCTACGACCTTGCCGCCCCACCCGAGCTCAGCCTGGCGGTCGAGGATATCCCGGCCGATCTGCCAGTAGAGCTGGAGCAGTTCGGTGTTGACTGCTAGCGCGGCACGCTGCTGGGCGGCGTGGATACGAGCCTTGAGATCGGCCAGCCAGTCTGCGTAGCCTTCCGGCGCGTGAATGAGTGCGGGCACCTTCTCGGACACAAGGCAAGTCTGCCAGCAATGACTGACAATCCCCGGACCGACTGGCTTATGCACCTGGCCGGCCATCCGGACGCCCGCACCTCGACGGCCCAGATCATGCACCGACCACCCATTCGGCGCGCTGCTGCCCAGGGAAGCCAAGGTTCCCTGAGCCGCACGTAACGGCGGTTACTTGCGCTCCCTAAGTGGGCGAACCCATAAGTTCGTGAGGGGTGTCAGGCGGCCTCCGCGAGGTCGGATTGCCGTGCGCTGTCTTGTTTCTCGTGTTCGCTGATGCGGC
>Ga0209530_1000524_pt1 | contig 26148 bp, 22 predicted proteins | sample BlaSpr_A8_Ref_O1_FD_187987 | JGI IMG/M metagenome (GOLD analysis project Ga0209530, IMG submission 187987) | Forest soil microbial communities from Thunder Bay, Ontario, Canada - Black Spruce, Ontario site 2_A8_Ref_O1 (SPAdes) (version 2) | ecosystem: Environmental > Terrestrial > Soil > Boreal...
CCGCCAGGACGCGATCACCGCAGCCGCTGACGTCCTGCCCGCGCTTGAGCACGGGGTGACGTCCGTGCGCTGCCTGAGCCGGCTCCGCCCCGTCCGCCAGGCCGCCGCGAGCACGCCGGGCGCAGGGGAATTCTGCTCGCGCTTCGACGCGGTCGAGCGGGCGCTGGCCGTCCCGGGCTCCCCGCCCGGCTGCGGCATGCTCGATGCCGCCTCAGGCGTCTGTGCCTGACCGGGCAGGCGCGCCGCCTGTAGCCTGAGCGGGCCGACGGCAGCCCGCAGCTAGCCGACGGCCGTGCCGCCCTTGATGCGGCGGATGAATCCGGCCCAGGCGGGCCGCCCGACGGGCAGGCAGGTGCCGTCAGGTTGCTTCGAGTCGCGTACTAGGCAGCTCTCCGAGGTTTGGGCGACCTCGATGCACTCGTTGCCGCCGGTGCTGCGGCTGGAGGTGCGCCACGGCCCGGTCAGCCTGGCGTCGGGTACGGCAGTCATTCGTTCGTGCTCCTTTTTGCCAGCGCGCGGATTGTCGCGGCGGATTCCGCCGGGTCGAGGGCCTGGGCGGTCAGCAGGCTCCAGGCCAGGTTGAACCGGTCCACCTCCTCGGCTGCCTCGATGTACACGTCGCCCATCAGCCCCTCGACGTAGGCGATGGGCGGGTCCTCGGCGGCGGCCTCGAACGCCAGGATCACGAAGTGGCCGTCCATCCCGGCGTTCGCCCCGGCCGTGTACGGGAGCACCTGCAGCGTGACCTGGGGCCAGGTCGAGGTCTCGGCCAGCGCTTCCAGCTGCTGGGCCATCACCGCGGGGCCGCCGACCTGGCGGTGCAGCACTGCCTCGTCAAGGATCACGTGGATCTCCGGCTGTTCCATCCTGCTGAACAAGGCGTCCTGCCGCGCGGTGCGCGCGGCCACCCGCCGTTCTGCCTCCTCGGGTCCGACCGAGGGGCGGGTGCCGGTGATGACCGCGTGCGCGTAGCCGGGCGTCTGGAACAGACCCGGGATCACGTGGGCATTGACGCGGATGCTGGACGCCTCGGCCTCCATGGCGATGTAGCTGCCGGTGAAGATGTCGGTGTAGGCGGTCCACCAGCCACGGCGGCGGGCGTCGCGCCCGAGCTGGACCAGCGCCTCGCGCCGGGGGGACCGGACCCCGTACAGGTCGAGCATGTCGACCAGGTCATCCGTGCTTATCTTTGACCGGCCGTTCTCCAGCCGGTACAGCTTGCTGACGCTCCAGCCGAGCTGCTTCGCGGCGGCTTCCATCGACAGGCCGCCGCTGTCATGGCGCAGCCGCTCAAGCTCGCGGATGAGGCGCCGCCCGCGGACGGTCGGGCTGTACTCCACGCGGTCTCCTACTTCTGCCAGTCACGATTCCAGGCCAGCGTGCGGCCTGGCGGGCCGCGCTCGCAACATGTCGTCTCAACACTTCGTTACGAGTGACCGGCGGCCGGGCTTGCACATCGTCATCACTGAGCCCTAACCAGGGCCGCAACCGTTCGGGCACGATTTCGTTCACGCGGCCCGCCCGTCGTGCAGCACGCTCCCCGGGCAGCCCGAAGGCCCCATGCCGGCGGCGGCCCCCGCTCCCGGCCCTGGCGGAACGAGGACGGAATGGCACAGCATGCACGGCGGCCAGGCCCGCACACGCCAGGAAAGCCACTGCTGGCGCTGAACAGCTTCAACCCGCTGGCCCGCGCCTACGACGCGCCGTTCGATGAGCCGCGCACGGTCGGCGACGTGATGGACCTGTATACCCGTCGCCAGCTCCGCAAGATCCGCGGCCTCGGCCCCCGCCGCGTCTCGGAGATCGAGGCCGCCCTCGTCCTGGCCGGGCTGAACCTCGCCGGCCACCAGCAGCGACCCCGGGCCGGGCGGACCACCACGCGGGCCGGGGCACTGCCGGCAGCGCACCCCCGGAGGACCCGTGCCCGCAAGAACCGTACCCGTGACAGGCGCACCGCGGTCTTGCCAGGGGCCGCCCGCCCACGCCCCGGCCCGGCCGCGCGCCTTCCTCGACCTGGGCGCGGTCCTCACCGCGCCGGGCTGCGCCCGCGCCTGGACCCGCGAGATCCTGTGGGAATGGGGAGCAGCCGAACTGGCCGACACCGCCGAACTCGTGGCCAGCGAGCTGGTGACAAATTCTGTCACTCACTCCCCAGGCCCGGAGGGGGCCGTCATCCGGCTGGTCCTCACCCTTGACCAGGGCGAGCTGGCCGTCCTCGTCCGCGATGACCACCCCGGCGCCCCGGTGGCCGGGCAACCGGGCGAGGACGACGAAGGCGGGCGCGGCCTGCTGATCGTCGAGGCTCTCAGCGACCGCTGCGGCTGGTACCCGCTCGAAAACGGCAAACCTGCCAAGGTCACGTGGGCGGTGCTCTCGGAGGCTGATCATGCCGTCGGCGGGCGGCCTGGAAGGGTGAACCCGGACGGTCCGCCGGATGGCACCCTGGCTGCCGGGGCGCGGCCGGCCCGGGTGCTGCCCGTCAGGCTACGCCAGGCTCCGCCCCTGACCACCGGGATGAGAGCGCCGAGGCTGGTTGACCTGGAGATCCTGGCCAGGGTCAAGGCGGCGCTCGAACGCCTTTAGCCGCCAGCCGTCCGCGGCAGGAATCGCAGCCAGCGTCTCTCCAGCCCGCCTGGCCTGCAACAGGCACAGCAGCTTACCCGCGTAGATCAGGAAAAGCGCGTCACTCACCATCTAGGCTGCGTCGGCCGCTGCCACGGAAAGGTGCTGCACGGCGGCCATGTGAGTGCTTTTGGCAGGCAAGCGTGACTTTGCAGCGAAGATGGCCGCTACGTTGCAACCAGTTGGCAACACGGGCGCGGAACATCGACCGCTACCTGCGGGAACCGCCTCACAGGTAGACCTACACCTTGCGCTACAACCTGGGGATTTTGCAAGGTAGTTGGCCTTCTGGTCGGGATTTGCACGATTCATGGCTAAGGGTCTCCGTTGTCGGGCCGACGGTCCGTGCTAGCTGTCGCGGCAGGAGCTGGCGACTTCCTCATGCCGTCACGGACGGTGGCGGCAGCGCACGGGAATCTGGTCCTTCGTGGGTGCGGGTAATGGCCGTCCGCACCTTGGCGGAAATTACGATACGATCTTTTTGGTCAACGAGCACGTAACCGACCGGCTCCCTTGGCCGGTCTTTTCGCGGCTTGCGCCAAGTCTGGGATGCCTACGGCTAATCGCCGTTCAATAGACTTTAAATGATTTTCTAATGCGCACGCAACCTATGATTGCGGCCCGGAAGCAACTCCACCAATGGGGAACGAAATTGGACAGCCAGCCACCATTTCAGCGCCTAACGCCGGATGTAGCCGATAATGTCCGGCTGCGGGACCCGCAGCGTGAGGCGTACGGCGTGCTCAGCGAGTACTTCAGCGACCCGGAGAAGCATCGTGAGGCGGGCGTCGTCTTGCCGGTTGGGTGCGGCAAGTCCGGCCTTATCACACTTGCTCCGTTCGCGGTCCGGGCGCGCAAGGTCCTGGTAATCGCCCCCGGTCTGCGGATCGCGGGTCAGTTGCTTGCCGACTTCAATCCCACGAACCAGGCCATGTTCTACCGGAAGTGCTCGCTGCTTCCCGGCCCTGAGTACCCGGAGCCAGCCGAGATCCGCGGTAAGTCCACGAATCGCAGCGACCTGGATGAAGCCGATGTCGTAGTTACCAACATCCAGCAGCTTCAAAGGGGCGGGGCCGACAACAGGTGGCTGGCTGATCTTCCCGAGGACTACTTCGACCTCATCATCTTCGATGAGGGCCACCATAATGTGGCCGAGAGCTGGGATGTCCTTCGCGCGAAGTTCCCCGCCGCTCGCATCATCAGCATGAGCGCTACCCCCACTCGTGCCGATGGCCGGCTCATGGCGGGCGAGATCATCTACACCTATCCGATCTACCGGGCTGTCCAGAAGGGCTTCGTCAAGCACATAAAGGGCCTGGTGCTCAACCCGTCCTCGCTGCGCTACGCCCGGCGCGAGGACAGCCAAGAGGTCGAAGCCGACCTCGATGAGGTTCGACGGCTCGGGGCAGAGGACGCAGGTTTCCGGCGCAGCATCGTCAGCTCCCGGGAGAGTCTCGCCACCATCGTGGACGCTTCCATCACCGAGTTGCGGCGCTTGCGTGAGGCCACCGGAGAACCCCGACTGAAGATCATCGCCTCGGCGATGAACATGGAGCACTCCAAGCAGATTGTCGCGGCTTACCGCGAGCGCGGGATGCGGGCGAGCCACATCCACAGCCTTGAGGACTCCAAGTCCAACGACCAGGTGCTTGCCAAACTCGACCGTCACGAACTCGATGTCATCGTTCAGGTCCGGATGCTCGGCGAGGGCTTTGACCACCCCTACCTGTCCGTGGCGGCAGTCTTCAGCATTTTCGCCACGCTTTCGCCCTTCGTCCAGTTCGTAGGCCGCATCATGCGGGTCATTGAGCACAACGCGCCCGGCCATCCGCTGAACGAGGGATCGGTGGTGTTCCATGCCGGCGCGAACACGATCAAGGCGTGGGACGACTTCAAGGTGTTCGCCGAGGCCGACCAGGAGTGGTTCAAGCTCCTCACCGAGCAGGTTCCGGTTGACGGCAAGCCGCGCGTGGTCGACCCAACCGAGGACATGGAGCGCAGGGAACCGGAGCCCGAGCCCGTTCACATCACCGAGCCGGGCGCCGTCAGCCTTGAAGAGCTGCCGCTCCTGTCCGACGATCGCCTGCGGGAAGCGCTCGCCACCCTGAAGCAAGCCGGCGTTACCCCGGAGGAGTACGGACGGGCTACCGATCAGCTCCAGCCCATTCCGGTAACCAAACAGGCCCGCCGCCAGGCGTCACGTCTGCTTCTGGACGAGACAATCAAGACACGGGCCGGCCGCCTGGTAAAAGATCACGGACTCAAGCATGAAGGCCGTGACCTAGACACCAGGCGCCTCGGCCGGGGCAACTGGCTCGTAGTTAAAGCCGCGATGGACAACCACGCCGCCGACACCGTCGGCCGCAGCACCAGCGAGCGCGACCAGTACAGCCAGGCGGAGATCGACCTGATTCTTGAACGACTCGACAGCATCGTCGCCAGCGTCGAGAGCGAGCTGTTCAATGGCCGCTCCTAAGTCCCTCACCCTGTCAATGTCGGTAGATCGCGCCGCCAAGGGACACAAGTGCCACCACAGCAAGAGGCACGTTATCGCCAAGGGCGATCTGAGGCTAAAGGTGAAAGTCGGACGAGGCCATGAACATTACTGCGTCGAGTGCGCCCAGAAGTTCATCGGAAATGGCGTGGAGAATTTGCAGAAGCTGAGCGCCGAACTAGAGGCGCAGCCGGTCGGTGAGGAGTAAGGAGGAAGATCGTGCTCGGTTGGGATGCCTGGACAGCGATTGGCACCCTCGCCCTGGCCGCCGCCACCATAGCGCTCGCGCGAGTGACGGTCATGACCGGCAAAGCCGACCGCCGCCACGACGACGCCAAGCGGGCTGAGGACCGGGCGCGTGATGACCGGTTGCGGGAAGACCAGCTCCAACAGCTAGAACGGCGCGAGCAAGCTGAGCGCATCGCTCGCGAGGACTACGAAGCCAGGCAGGTGCTCGTAACCGTCGAGGAGAAGCCCCACCCCGTCCCAGGCCACAACTTCAACCGTCGCGTTACTCTGAGCACGCCGCACGCTTACCCTGTTAAACAAGTGGACGGCCGGTTGGCGCACAATGCGAACGGCGGCCTTGGGATACTGCCGTTCGGGCACTCCGGAGATGAGCCGGTCATCGACGAGCAGCGCATCTATTACTCGTTCTGGGCCGAGGTTTCGGCCCAGCTGTTCCAGCCTGCGCCGATCATGCGGTGGGTGGACTGGCACGGCAATCTCTACTATCAATATCGTCACTACACCCGGCGATTCAGCCAGAACACGAGCTATGAACAGGCCGCCCAGGCGCTTGACGAATGGGTCAGGACCGGGCCGAGGCCGGACTGACTGAACACAGGGCTCCTGAGACTGCGGCTACATCACCTGGCAGGGGTCCTGGGGCGCGGGCGGGGTGCTGCTGCCGCTGTTCACGACCGCCGCAGCTGCGTTCCAGGTCGCGGAGTCCCAGGCCCTGGACACTCGCGGCGGAACCTGACGCCGCCGGGTTCCAGCGCGACCTCCTGGCGAGGGCAGCAACCGCGTCCACTGGCAAGACCAAGGCGCCCCGGGTTCTCCACGCGAGCGCCGGGCGTGAAAAGCGGCGGTTAGCAGACCACCGCCGTGCGACGGCCAGGACCGGCGGAAAAACAGCCCCAGGTACATCGCAGGTACAAGAGAAGTATACCGGACTCCTGTAACAACTCTCTAATCTTGCCCCTCTGGCACCTGATTCGGGTCAGGAAGTAAAAAAGGGCCTCCAAAACCGGATTTCTGTAGATGGAGGGAGTTCCGACCCGGCCCGCCCGGGCGCCGCTCCCTCGTGGCCGGCGGCACGGTGGTCGCCGGCACAGTCAGGACCGGCCGTGCGTACAGGAGGCAACCAGGCGTGAAGAACTCGGCGTTCACCGGGGCGGCCCCGTCCAGGCATAGCAGTAACCGCGCAAGGCCCGACCTGGTCGAGGACGGCCCGCCGGGCCGTCCGGGACGAGGCGGACGGCGGGACGGCTCGTGAGCGTGGGCCGCCGCCTGCTCGCGGTCGCGCTGCCGGTCACCGTGCTCGCGGTCATCGCCGGGGCGGGATCGTTCACCCACATCCGCGACACCGCCGCCGAGCACGGCCAAGGCGGGCCCATGTCCTGGGCCGTGGCGATCTGCATCGACTTGACCTGCGTGATGGCCGCCCGCGAGCGCCAGCGCGACAAGCAGGCCGGCATCACTACTAGGCGGCTGGCATGGCCGACAGTGGTGCTCACGGGCGGGATACTGCTGAGCCTTGCGGCCAATCTCGGCCAGGCCCAGCCGACGGCCTGGGGCCGGATCGTGGCCACCGTCCCGCCCGCCGCGTTCCTGGTGGCGGTCTCGATGATCGAACGCCGCGCCGCCCGCCGCCCCCGCCCCGCAGCCGGCCAGGACGGCGGTATCGCCGAGCCGTCCGCGCCGGGACGGCCGTCCCCGCTGCAAGCTGCCGGAGACGAGGCGCAGGACGACGGGGACGAGGCGCTCCTCGCGGCGGCGCGCCGGGCCGCCGCCGAGCACCAGGACCAGCACGGGCAGCCGATCACCCGCGACGCGCTGCGCGCCCACCTCGGCGTGTCCAACCAGGCCGCCTCCGAGCTGCTGCGCCAGCTCCACGCTGGCGAGGGCCTGCCGCTAGGAACCTCGCGCGCCGCCTGACCCCGGCTGCTTCTCGGCATCGGTCGGCGCCCGTGGTCCGCGGAGGGCAGACGGGCTGCCACCGCGGTGTGTGCCCGGGATGGAGTACTGCCCGGCGGGCTGCGTGGCGCGGGCGGCGGCTCGACAGGCACCGCGAAGGCGTGGCAACCTACCGGGATGGGCTCGTCGGCCACGGGTCGGCCGGCTCGCGGCTAGCACTCTGCCCGCCGCGGCTCGCGTCGGGGCTGCCCGATGCCGGCGTGGAGGGCCTCCGGCCCGGTGCCCGGGGCGGTCAGCAGAATTAGCAGACCGTTTATCCGGGTTCGCGAACCTGCCGCCGTTCCATACCGCCAGCTAATACGGGTACCAATACGGGTACCTGCCGACAGCGGAACCCCCTTTCAGTAGCGGACGTGCAGGACGCGGCGGAATTAAATCTTCCTGTGCACTCCCAGACTGATATAAGCGTAAAGCTTATAAAACAATCATCCGCGGCCCGCCGCAGATGCGTGACGTACGTTAATTCCTGGCCTCCTGTCCGTGGCCCTGTATCCGTTCACTGACATGTACTCACCCCCAGGCCCGTGCCCGCAGGCCCGTGCCCGCAGGCCCGTGCCCGCAGGCCCGTGCCCCGCCCCGCCCTGCAAGGCCGTACGGCCAGCTGAGGACAGGCGCGCGAGGAGACCGGCAGCCGGTCGCCAACGGTCACTGGCGGGGCGGCAGTGACCTGGCGGCCGAGCGGAAGAGTTGGGTCATCCGGCCGGTCGTCTGAAGGCGGAGTCGGCCGAGTCACCTGAACTATGTGTTGCACTCGGCCTTGGTCACGGCGGCATCCTATGCCGCAGCTCCGACGTTCCGCGGTCTACGCGATGTGCGACAACGTGCAGTTGGCATCCGTTGTCGCACCGATACGGCAGGCTAGAACCCAACGACTTGCCCGCCCTGCGCCATGCCGCCCTGGAAGATCCTGTCCTCCGGCAGTAGGCGGCGGTGGTCGGGCCTTCCCAAGCGCGCATCGAGGTAGACCAATGGAGTTCAAGCGCCGAACGCTCAACCAGCTTGCCGACATGGTCTGCGGCAACTTCCCGGCTGAGGCAAGCTTCTTCGACTACCGCAGTAGCAAGTACCTGACGGAGTTCTTCGAGGACATCGAGACGGACTACGCCCACGACGGCTCAACCCGGCAGTGGTGGGTGGCCGATGTCCTAAGCAAAATACTGAACGAGCCGCAGCCAGCGGCCAACGTGCCGCCGGACACCTTCGCGCGGGTCATCGCCCGGCTTATGGATCAGGAAGACGCGCGCAACGAGGATCCGCCGCGCGCGGGTGCGCTGGCGATGCTGAACGCTTCGCTGGCGCGGGAGGGGTACGAGGCGTTTTACGGGGAGGACAAGGGCTGTTACCTGCGGCATGTGGCGACCAAGGTGGTCGCGGGGCCCGGGCCCAACCCGCACCGGCCGTTCTCGCCAGCCGAGCAGGAACGCCGCGACAAGCTGGTGGCCTACCTCGACCGCGCGTCCGAGGACGAGCTGATCGAAGAAGTGCTGTTGCCGCTGTTCCGGCAGCTGGGCTATGCGCGCATCACCCCAGCGGGCCACAAGGACAAGGCACTGGAGTACGGCAAGGACATCTGGATGTACCTCACGCTCCCGACGCTGCACCGGCTGTACTTCGGCATCCAGGTGAAGAAGGACAAGCTCGATGCCGCCGGCCGGTCGAAGGGCAGTAACGCCAACGTGGCCGAGGTGCACGCTCAGCTCATGATGATGCTGGGGCACGAGATCTTCGACCCCGAGATCGGCAAGCGCGTGCTGGTCGACCACGCCTACATCGTGACGGGCGGGGAGATCACCAAGGCCGCACGGGCCTGGCTGGGCAACGCCATCGACGCCTCGCAGCGGCGGCAGATCATCTTCATGGACCGTGACGACATCCTGAACCTGTACGTCGTTACCAACCTCCCGGTTCCAGGGGATGCCGTGAGGGCGCTCGGCGGGGCGGCTTCGTGGCCAGATGAACCGCCGTTTTAGTCACGACAATGACACGCGCCCGGCCCCCGGCGCCGCCCATAGCCCCGCCGACACCACGCCGGACGCCCCCCCGTTACGTCGGCGGGCGACAGCCCCGCAGCGGCCGTCCTGGCCGCGCTGACCGCCGAACCCGGCGGCGCGCGACCGTCGCGGTGATCGCCGGGCACGCCCAGATCACCATGCCCGCCGCCCTGACCGCGGAGACCGCGCGGGAACCGGCCGACCAGGGGTCGGCGGGTGCTGAAGTCCGCCGCCAGGGCAGGCGAGCCCCGGCGACCCGCCCTGGCGGGCTCCGCGACCTGGTCGCCGAGCACCTGCGCGAGTTCCCCGGCGCGGCCTTCACCCCGGCACCCGGTCGGCAAGGTGCTGACCCGATCCCTCCGGCTCGCCCTGGACAAGATCGCTAGCCTGGGGACCGCGGAGCTTGCCTGCGACAAGCCGCGCAGCTACCGGCTCGCCCCCGGGCCGGACGCCGCCGGCGACCCCGGCACCAGCGCGGAGAGTACGGCCAGCGCCGCCATAACGCGGTACGCGCCGGCAGTGGCCGGGACGGCAGGGAACGCCGCCCCGGCCGCGCTGCCGTCCCGGCCGGCGGCCTGCGAGCTGAGCTAGTCGGGTGAAAACCGCGGACTCCGGTACTATCTTCCGCATCCCTGCGGGGCGCGGCCGGTGAACGACAGCATCTGAGGATGCGTCAGGACCCCGCCCCTGACGACGTAGCTGAAGCGGTAGGTCTGGATGACGCCCCCGCTTTCCTGTGCGCGGACGCTGACCAGCACGGCAGCTCCGTGAGCCGTGATGCTCGTGACCTGGTCCCGGACGGTGCAGCCGTAGCCACCGGCCCACTGGCTGTAAGCGGCGCTGCCCACCGGGGTCGGCTGGCCGGCCAGTGCCCACGCCTTCGGCCATTCGCGGTCGTTGACGGCCGCGTAGTAGGCGTAGACGACGGACGCGGGGCCTGCTGAGGCGGCTGCCTTCCCGTGCGGGTTCGCGGTCGCGCCGGCTGCCGGCTGGCTGGAAGCCGGTATGAGGGCGCATGCGATGACCCCCGCGAGGAGGATGAGGACGATCGCGGTGGCTGCTCCTGCGCCGTGGCTTGCCGGCTGCGCCGCGGCCGGCGCCGGCGCCGGGGGATGTCCCGCGCCGCCGGGGGACGCCGGCTGGCGCGGGGGCGCTGCCGGGCGCGGGGTGCGCCGCCGGGCCGTCTTGCCCTTCAGCGTGAAGATCCCCAGCGCGGCGCTGCCTCCGCGCGAGAGATTCCACGTGGTGAGCCCGACGAGTGCCACCAGCGCAGCCACTCCCAGCGGGATGGCGTAGATGCGGGTGTGCGCGCTGGTGAGGTACACGCAGACGGTAGCGGTAAGGGTAGCGGCTCCTGCCGTGCTGAAGGCGACGCTGCTGTTCGACTTGGTGGCCATTTTTCCTGTTTCCTGGGTTGGAGCGGACGCGGTGCCCGCCGCCGGAACCAGCCCTGACGCCGGGACCTTGACCTGGGCCGGGAAGAGGAGCATGATCACTATGAGAGTTGGACCTGGTTCCCCGTGGTTCCGGTGACGAAGCAGCACTAGCCCTCTGGCGGGCCGCCAGGGGGCTTTTTGTGTGCCTGCGGCCGATCCTGCCAGGGCCGGAGCGATCTAGGGTGGTTCGACGCGCCGTGCCCGGATAATTACACAGGTGTAATTTGAGTGGCCTGCCGGTTTTCCCGGAAGGCCACCGCCCCGTGGGAAAGGTCGGCGAGGCGGTCATGCCGGACCGGCGTGACCGCCGGGAAGCGCCGCGCTCCCGGTCACGGGCGGTCAGGACTCAGCCGGCTGCCCCGGCCCTGACGCCGCCGCCCCGGGCCTGACCGACATGCGGATCATTTCCAGGGGGGTTACCGGCATCAGCAGGCACAGGCAGGTGCCGGCCCAGTAACCAGGCGAGGACGCGTGCCCCGACGCCAGCTCGATCACGTCGTGCACCAGCAGGTACACGGTGGCCGCGCAAACCGCCGGGCCGGCGACGATGAAGACCTTCCGGTCAAGCTCGCTCGCGGGCAGCGGCTCACCGGGCGGGAGCCGCTTCTTGGCCTGCTCGTGAATCCGGGCCATCACCAGGCCGAGCGCCAGCCAAGGGATGCACGCGACCGCCTTCGCGATTCCGGGCGCGAGCACGGCGATGTACACGAAGCCCACCACGTACACGAAGGACGTCAGGCTGTACCCGACGGTGTAGCGGGCGTCGAGGAACTCGTCCTTCTCCCGCCGCCACGCCCTCGCCGCCCGCCGGCCGGGCGCGGCCCTGCGCCACGCCCGCGCCAGTCGGCCCGCCACGCCCTCGGCGAGCGCCACCTCAAGCTGCTCCGCGACCCATACAGGCCGCTCCAGGCGCGGCACCGCGCGCAGCTCGGCGAGCAGCTCCCTGCGGCGCGGGTCGGACCGCGGGAACGCCAGGACGATGAGCCGCAGCGCAGCGCCGGGCGCGAACCCGAACACGGCGGCTGCCGCCAGGAGGGCCTTCCAGCTCAGCAGCTGGGTCAGCAGGCCACTCATCCCGCCGCCCACCCTGGCCGCGGGCCCCCGGCGAGGCGGGCGGGCTTCCCGTCAGCGCGCGCACGGGCGGCAAGTGCGCCGAGTTCGGAACGGCCCAGGTCGGTCACCTCGTAGTACCGGCGGGGCGGTCGCTTCTCCCTGCCCGCCTCTGCCTGGTCTTCCCAGCCGTCGGCCAGCCAGCCCTCGTCAAGCATCCGCTGCAGCACGGGGTACATGACCCCGGACCTGACCCCGGACCGCCGCGAGAGCTCGTACCCCCAGTGACGGCCGCCCGGGTCGGACATGAGCCCCGCTGCGACGGCGACCAGTGCGTTGGTTCTCCTCACGCTCCTTAACCTACATAGGTCGGCTAAGGCGGGAGGCGAAACACGCCAACGGAGGGCAGGAAATCCGTCCGCCGCGACAGCGGCGCCGCCGACACCATGTCCGCCAAGGCGATGGACGACAGGATCAGCCACCCGCACGAGGCCGCCGGCATGCTCGCCAGCGCCGCCCGCCGCATCCGGCGCAGCACCTCAGGAGCGGTGACAGCCGATACGCCCCGGGCCGGGCGCGCAAGGGGCCGTATCCCCGCAGGCAGTGACATGTCACCTTTCGTGCCCGGCGCGCATGCAGCGCGAGCAGGGTCTTGGGCCGTACAGTAATCCGGCCAGCCGGGCCTGCACGAGGGCCGCAAAGCCCGGACAGCGGCGCGTCGGCATGCGAGACCCGGGTCAGCGCACGCGCTCAGAGCCGTGACTCCCGGGGGAAGCGAGCCGCTGAGGATGGGCAACGGAGACTGGACCGCGGTGGCCACGGTTCTCGGGGCCGTCGTGGCACTGCTGGCCCTGCAGTACACCAGGCAGTCGGCCCTGGCGACGCGGCAGCAGGCGGCCGTCATGGCGCAGCAGGCCGGCGGTGAGGAAGGCGGCCAGCCCTGGCTCGACATCGTTGGCACCAGGTGGCGCAGGGACCGGCTGGAAGTGAGAATCCGCCAGCTCAGCGGACCCCCGCTGGCGGAGATCCACACGTTCACCCGGCTGGCCGGCGACACTGCGGCTGACGACGAGCCCGCCGTCTGGTGCGACAGCGCACTGGGGGCAGCCAACACCCTGGCCATCTTCTCGATCATGCCGCCGCGCCGGGCCTGCAACCTGATCGTCGAGTTCTTCTGCGCCGAGTACGACGGGCCGCGCACCTGGCACATCACCAGGGCCGTGGTCGTGCGCCCGCCGCTGTTCGTGTAGAGCGCCCGCCGGGCCGCGCCTCCGGCCGCCTGGCCTAAGCGGGCATCTCCTACCTGGCCGGCGAGGTCGTTCAGCATGGCCGCCACCACGGCGACATCGCGCCGGGGGAGCGGGCCGAGATCGCTTCTGCCACCGCCCGCCTCGGCGCCGCGTAACGCTCGCGCAGCCGGGCGTCGCGCTGGCCGGCGATCGTCAGCACCGAGGCCCGCCGGCCGCCGGGGTCGCCGGTCCGCTCGATCCAGCCCGAGTCCGCCAGTCGCGCGAGGATGCCGGTCATCGTGACGGGGTGGATGCGCAGGCGCCGGGTTGGGTGCGCGACGGCAGCAAGTGCCCGCGCGGTCATCGCTACCTGGGCTTTGGCAGTGCCGGCCCGGCAGGCTCATAGGGCAACCGCGCACGAAACAGGGCGAGGATAACCAATGCCGATTGTCAGTCCTTAAAGAGAACCGTACGCTGAGAAAGTAATAGAAGGATCACATAAAGTGAGGCCGGCTGCCGGTGCGCGTATCTGAGTACTTTAACCTCGGGCGTTCTCAGCCTTCCCTGGACTTCGTTGACGTTGACACCGAGAAAGACGCCTCGGTCTTCATCGAGCCTGGTGCCATCCGCCAGTTGCCGGACGACTGGGGCGCCCAGTGCGTGGACATGCTCACCAGCTTCTTCGACAGTGTTCTCGACGCGATCAGGGCCGGGGACCACGCGCGGATCGACGACCTGGTGCGCGGGCCGCTGAGCGAGCCCGACGAGACGCACCTGGGCTGGTCGGAGGGGACCTCGCGGGGGCGCGGGGTCGGCGGGAAGCGGGCGGGCCTGATCATCTCCAGCCTGGAGAAGAGCAAGGCCGCGCGCACCGGGCTCTTGCAGGACCTGGAGGACTCCGCGCTGTTCATCGAGCAGATCGGGCCGGACATCATCTCCGACATCACCACCAACGTGTGCAAGGGGATGCTCCTGGCCTACACGCAGAGCGCCGCCGCCAGGCACGGGATCCCGCTGGAGGAGGTCCCGTCCGGACCGGTCTGGGATCCCGCCAGGCGAGAATGGGAGTCCGGGTTCACCCAGCTGCCGATGGCCGATACCGGGAGGCTGCTCCTCGTCCCGAAAATCCTGGTCCGCTACCGCCAGCACCTCGACCGGGACGAGTACTACCGCAGGTACCTCATTCCCAAGCTCGGGGAAGAGGAGGTCATGAAGCCCCGGAGCCAGCTCACGCAGGTCCTCAAGAGCGGCGAGATAAGGCCGTCAGTATCCAAGCTCCAGGCACGCTACCCCAACAGGAAGGAGGTCCTGGCGGAGGAGTCCTCGGAGCGGCCGGAAATATTCCAGCGCTACAAGGAGCACAGGCGGAAAGCCGGGACCGACCCCATGACGCACGTCGAGTTCACCGCCGAGATCGGCACCGAGCGGCCGGACTTCGACGCCATGCTCCGGAAGGTGGAAGAGATTCCCCCGGGGCAGGAGCACGCGTCGCGGTACCATCTCGCCGTGGAGGAGTTGCTCACGGCGCTTTTCTACCCGGCGCTGACCAGTCCCAGGATCGAGTACCCGATCCACGAGGGCCGCAAGCGGATCGACATCACCTACACGAACAACGCCCGCCAGGGATTCTTCTGGTGGCTGGGACTCCACTCGATCCCGTGCCGGTACGTCGCGGTCGAGTGCAAGAACTACCAGGGCGACCCTGCCAACCCGGAAGTAGACCAGCTGTCCTCCCGGTTCAGCCCGCTGCGCGGACAGGTCGGGCTGCTGGTGTGCAGGACGTTCAAGAACCGCGACCTGCTCATGAAGCGGTGCAGGGACACTGCACTCGACCACCGCGGGTACATGCTCCCAGTTGACGATGCCGACCTGCGCAAGATGGTTTTCGAGGCCCGCTCCGAGTTCACGCCAGTCGATGCCCGCCTGCCTGAGTTCTCCTTGCTGAAGGACCGGTTCGACGCCCTGGTGTCATAATCGGCCCGCGTTTCGGGCACGTCAGCCCCGTGCGCGTCAGTCATGCAGGCGGCAGGTGCCCGCCGGGGTAGTGAAGCCGAATCCCTGTGGCATGAAGGCGACCGCCTCGCCGGCGCGCTTGCGGCGCTCCTCGTCGCTGAGCCGGACCGGCCCGGCGGCCGTCACCGTCATAAGCCGCAGGGGGCTGCGGTCGGTGCTGCCCAGGGGCGAGAAGTCGATCATGTCGGTGAGGTCGCGCGGCGGGGCAGCGTGGTCGTCGGGCTGCGAGGAGCCCCTCGTCATGGACACCCAGAGCATCGCGACCCTCAAGGAACTGCTGGCCCACGTCCGCCCCGGGGCCGGAAGGACGACGCAAGGACCAGGCGCCGCCGTCCGCGGCGCGGATCAGGCGGCTGCGGGACCGGATCATTCAGAACGCCCAGGACGCCCTCGACTTCCTGGCCGAGGCACTCCGGATCGCCCGCGCCATCGTCAACGCCGAGAAGCACCCCGACGAAGCCGTCGTCGTACTGGACGACGACCACATAGGCGTCCTGTCGCGGATCATCCGCGACCACGCGCCGCCCGGCCTCACGATCACCGAGAGGAACCTGGCCGAGGAGATCGACCAGGTCGTCACCCGCACCCTCGCCCGGTCATGGGACAACGCCGACGCCCGCAGCCGGGGCGTCCGCCGCGCCACGCCGCCGTCGTCTTCCGCCGGTACATGCTCAAGCCGGTAGGGGAACCGTACGACTCCACCGTCGCCTGCATCGAAGCCCACTATCTCGTCGACTGAGAAGCAGGCGGAGGCCGCAACCTGTGGCGGCTGCCAGGCCTCGTCGCACTGCCCGGCGTCACAGTGAGGGCCTTGCGGATTTCCCATGCCGTGCAACTCGGCCTTATTACTGATCTTTAGGGTGAAACAGCCAATTCCATCTTAATAGGGATTTCGTTCTTTCGTCTTCCCGGCGCAGACGGAATGTCAGTGGCAGCCTTTATGGTGGCATCACTTCCTGCCTCTTCGCTGTGCGAGGGATGTTCACATTGTCGATCATTGATGAGCGGCGTGCTGTCGTGACGACGGCTGCGCTGCGGTCTGCCGTGGCCTGGTCGCGACGCGCTGACGAGCCCCGCGCCTGGCGGGAAATAGCCCGGATGACGGGCGTGATCATGGGCGCCTTCGGCCCGGGTGCCGGCCCCGCGACTCCGTCCCAGCTGGTGGCGTTCCTGCGCCGGCCTCTGGGCGAGCTGCTGCCGGACGCGGGCAGGCCGTCGCCGCTCGACGGCCTGATACTTCTTGACGGCGAGGACAGGCTCACTCACGGGGCGATGGATATCGCGTGCGATTACAACCATGTCCTGTTCCACGGCCGTGACCCGGCGTCCGACTGGCTGCCGGGATGGGCGTGGCAGCGCGGTGAGCAGGTCGAGTGGCTGCTGTTCCAGAGCCTGGTCCAGTCCGGCGGCCAGGATGCGTACGTGGCCTCGCGGCGCTTCGTGATCGAGCGGCCGGCCGGCGTGCAGCGTGCGCTTACGGACGAGCGGACGACGGCCCCGGAGTACGCGGGCGCTCGCCTGGTGACCGATTACAAGCCTGTCCCCGACGAGCGGGTTTACCGGTTCGGGGGCGGCGAGGCTGATGAGTGCTGGTGGCCATGCCCGGTGTGCCGGTGGCCGATGCGCATTCAGGGAGCGGTCGTGAGCTGCGCCTACAGCCCGCACCAGGCGGTGTTCCGCATCACGGGGGCAGGAGGGCCTGCGGGGAGCAGGCCGGTCCTGGCCAAGACGTCGGCTGCCCGCCTGCGGGTCCCGGACGCCCGGCCGGCGGCCGGGAGCACGTGCGTTGACCAGGCGGTGTGGCGCTTCATCACCGTCCCGGGCATCTCCGAGGTGCTGCTGGAGAAGAGGCTGCGGGCCGTCCCCGGGGTCGGGGTGCTGATGTGGCCGGTCAGGGATTCCTATGACCTGCTCGTTACCGCCCCGGACGGGCATCCCTGGCGGGTCGACGTGAAGGACCACGTGTCGCCGGCGGGGATAGCGGCTGATCCTCCGGCTGCCGAGTACGTCGTCGTCCCGGCGTACCGGAAGGGACAGGTGAACCAGCTGCGGCGGATGCTCCCGGACCGGCAGGTGCGGACCGTTGACCAGTTCGTGAGCGAAGTCCGCGACCACGCGGGAACGAAGGGGGCGGAGTGAGCGAGGGCCGGCGCGAGGCGCCTGACTTCGGCGAGGTCATCCCGCTGGTGCGCGGCGCGCTGGCGCTCGCGGCGGTGTTCTTCCCGCGCGCTACCCAGGACGGGAAGGCGTACGTGCGGTCGGCGGACGCGCTGTTCTTCCTGTCGGGGCAGATGGACAAGTGGTCGCTGTGGCCGCAGCTCCCGGAGGCTGACAAGGAGCTGATCGCGGGGCTGCTGCGGTGGCGGCCGGTCGAGGTCGCCAACCGGACCGTCTTCGGGGAGCTGCTGGGTGTCCTGCTGCCGGACCGCATTCCCGACTTCCGGGCACTCGGGGAGGGCACGGTCCTGGTCGAGACCGGCCGCCATCCCCGGGAGGTGGCCCGGGACTGCGCCCAGCAGCTGTGGCTGGAGCAGCAGGTGCGGCCCGAGCGCCCGGTGCCGGTCGCGAACAGCGGGCAGTTCGCGGCCTGGGTGCGCGGCGGCGCGCCTGACGCCCAGAGCGCGCGGGCAAAGTACTCGCTGGACGTGATCCCGAAGACTGCGCCCGAGGCCCCGATCGACCTCGGGCCCGCCGCCCAGGCTGACACGATCGAGGTGCCGGTCGCTGACCTGGCCGCTCTCGCGGCCCGCGCGGACGAGGCGTTCGGCGAGCGGCACCGGTCCGACTCCGTGCACCGGGTCTTCTCCCGCATCCAGGCCGCGGCCGGAGAGCGGCCGGGTCACACGTGGACCCTGCGCGCCGGGCCGACGCGGATGCTCAACGCGCCGACCGGCGTCGGGAAGAACGTCGCAGCGGAACTGCTGGCCTGCTGGGCCGCCGAGCGCGGCATGGTGACGGCGATGCTCGTGCCGAGCAACGCGGGCGTGGTGCGCACCGCGCACTCGATCGAGGCGAGCATGCGCGCGCTCGGCATCGACGCCGACGTGGTGCCGCTGATGTCCCCGGACTCGGTCCAGGTGACGGCCGAGGCGACTGCCATGCGCGCCGGCGGGGGCAGCCCGCTGGGCGAGTGGGCCTACGAGCGGCTCGCGTACGGGTGCGGGCTGCCCGCGGCGGCGCACACCGACCAGGCCGTCGATGCCTGGGCTCCCGGCTCCGAGCCGTGTACCGGCCTGCGCACGGTGAAGGACGACGGGTCAGTCGGCGCCGGCCGGAAGATGTGCCCGTTCAAGCCGTCGTGCGGCAAGTTCCGGCTTTCCCGCCAGGCGTGCCGCGCTGCGGTCATCGTGACCAGCCACGCCAACTTCTACGCTGGCCGGCTCCGCGTCCCGGTCCTGATCAACGGCCGGGTGGAGCAGAACCCTTCGGTCGAGGAAGTGCTTCTGTACCGCAGCCACCTGGTCATTGTCGACGAGACCGACGCGTTCCAGGCCAGCATGATCAGCCACAGCGCGGACCACCTCCTTCTGGCCACGCGGCGGCCCAGCCCGGTGTCCCCGCTGCGCCGCTTCGACACCGAGTTCAACAGCGCGCTCGGGCGGATGGGCGTGGGCATCGAGGGCCGCGTGCACGCGGCCCTCGCCCAGGCCAGGTACCTGGCCGAGCAGTACAACAGGCACCTGGCCGCAGGCCACTTCCGCCGAGGCCGGAACGGCCGGACCCCGGGGCACCCGCTGTTCGGCCGCTGGCTCCTGCCCCGCCGCTGGGACGCCTGGCTGGCGGCCACCCTGTTCAACCTGCCCGACGGCCAGGACCCGGCCGCGAACCACTACGAGGCGCTGCAGGCCCTGTTCCCGATGGAAGAGGACTCAGCGGTGCCCCTGCCGGAATGGCTGGAGCCCGTCGCGGCAGCCCTCAGCGCGCTCATCGCCCCGACCGGCGGGTACGACCCGTTCGACCGGACCTGGGAGCTGGTCTTCACCCTGCTGGCCAAGCACCCCTATGACGGCAGCAGGCTCGACGATGACACGGTCCGCGCCCAGGTGACCGACCGGATGATCCGGCGCGCGTACCTCGAGCCGCTGCGCAGGCTGCTGTTCACCCTGGTGCACGCCGCCCCGGAACTGCACGCCTCCGGCATCGCCGCGGCGACCGAGGTCGCCAGTGCCCTGCGCCAGTTCGGCGCCTGGCGGGCGGCGCCCTACGGGCCGCTGGGCCGCGTCCTGTTCGCCTTCACCGAGCTCCACGACGATGACCACCCCGAAGACACCCAGCTGCGCGTCAGCGGGTTCGGCGGCGACCCGCACACCTACGTCACCGGCCTGGGCGAGCTGACCGCCCTGGCCCACGCCGGGCACCAGCGCGTCGTGATGGGGCTGTCGGCCACCGGCTACTTCCCGGGGGCGCCCCACCACCACGTCGGGGTCCGTCCCGCCTGGTGGGTGCCAGACGACGAGGCCGGTGGCGTCGTCATCCGCCCGGCCCCCGTCTCCGATGAGGAGAAACGGTTCCTGCGTGTCTCCGGGGTTCCCCTAGAGGAACGCGCCAGGAACCTGGTCGACCTGGGCAGGCTGCTGTGGGTCAAGCGGCTGTTCCCGGCACTGCGCGCCCTGGAGGCCGACCCGGCCAATTCGCACCGCGCCCGGCTCCTGCTCGCCCTGACCTCCTACGACGCGGGCCGCGACCTGGCGGAGGGAATCTCCGCCGCCGGAGTGCCGGCCGCCAAGATCGTGCTGGCCGTCCGGCCCGGCACCGCAGCCGGGCAGGGCCGGGACACCCGGTGGACTGAACTGCCCGCTGACCGGCTGGAGGAATTCGGCCGGAGCGCCGGGGCCGCTGCCGGGTCGGTGCTCATTGCCCCGCTGGCCCGGGCCGAGCGCGGCATCAACATCGTCGACGACGCCGGGCGCCCGCTTATCGGCTCGGCGTGGCTGGTGGTCCGCCCTATCCCGATCATGGACGAGCCCGCCCAGCTCCTCGCCCACGTCAATGCCCGCGCGCACGCCGAGGCTACCCCGGCCGAAGACCCGGCCGGGGTACTCGACCTGATGCGGATCGCCGCGGGCAAGCACTACGGCGAGCTGTTCTCCAGCCTTCCCTACTTCACCGCGCTTCCCGGCGAGACCCAGCTCGCCATCGCCCGCGAAACCCTCAACGGGCTGATCCAGCTTGCCGGGCGGGCCAGGCGCGGCGGGGAGTCGGCGGAGATCTGGCTGGTCGACTACGCCTTCCACGACACCAGCGGCAACTCCGACCTGCCCGCGCTGATCCGCCGGATCCGCGACGACTGGGACCGGCGCGGCCAGCTGGACCTGATGCGCTCCCTGTACGGGGAGACCCTCAACGCCATCTTCCGCTTCGCCGACGAAAGAACCCCCGAATGAGTCCAGACCTCAAAGCCGGGCTGCACACCCTGTGCCATCCCGTCGACCCGGCTGCCCTCGGCAGCGCCGTGCTCTACCCGCTCGACGCCGGCTTCGCCGCCGCCTGGAACGTGCTCGCCAGCCACGCCAAGGCGAAGGCCGGCCGCGACACGGCCACCCCCACCTACAGCACGGTCGCCACCGCCCTGACCGCCGCGACCGGCCAGCCCGTGCGGCTCTTCCCCGGCCGCGACCTGGCCAGGGCCGACACCGAGCGCGGCACCTGCGCGCTGCTGGCCACAACCGCCGAGATCGACCCCTGGATCATGGCAACCACGCTCCGCGTGTTCGAGCGGCTGACGCTCGACGACCCCTCCTCGGACCTGCTCGCCCCCTTGATCACCCAGGTCGGGCCGCAGCGCAGGGCACTGGCCGACTTCATCACCGTCAATCCCGCGACGGGCGCCGTCAGCGCGCCCGGGTGGATCTACGACGCCGCGCGGTGGAACCTCGCCGCGCGGATCACCGCCGCGCCGCTCTTGATCGACGGCCACCTGCCAGTCGCGCTGCGGCTGGACACGGACGGCAACCTCATCGCCTGGGACCTTCCCCTGACCCGCGAACCCCGCGGCGACGGCCGTCCCGCGCACGCCACCACCTGGGTATCCGTCAAGGTCATCACGCTGCCCGGCGCAGCCGGCCTGTACCTGCGGCTCGACGCGCACCTCTCCCGCCACCCCGGCACCTGGTCGTTCGTCAAGAACGCCTGGCTCGACCGCGGAGACCCGGCCCTGCCCGTCCTGCGGCTCCCGGTCCTGTCCCCCTACCCAGAGAAAGGACGCGACCTTCCCTCACTGCCGGGCTTCACCGCCGAGGTCACCGAGGCCGTCGGCCAGCACGCCATCACGCTGCCCGCCGTGCTCCCGGACCGGCCCGGCCCCGTCCGCCCCATCGGGAACCCGCGCCGCCACCCGATCGGCAAGGGACCGGGCGTCCGATTCCTCTACCAGCTCGGCACGCACGTCACCCGCCAGCTTCAGTCCGAGCCCCTCCGCTACGCCAAGACCCCCATCTCCGTCGGCGAGAACATCCAGGGCCCGATACCCCCGGAAAAGCTCGACGACGCGATAGCCGCCTCCGGCACCGGGCGCCTGCAGGTCACCTGCCTGTACGGCACAGGCGCCGCCCGCAGGCGCATGATCGACGCCCTGGCCCCCTACGCGTCAGGCGGCCCCGCCACCCTCACCGGCATGCCGGACGACACCCCGGTCACGCTCACGGCACGGTTGACAGTCGTGACGCACCAGGCCGCCGACCTGCTCCGCCACGGAGCACACCACCGCGACGCCGGGGCGGTCCCCTGCCTGACGGGGCCCGAGGGAACCGCGGTAGCCGTCCTGGCCGAGACCGACTACGACCCGGACAGCCCGCCGCGTGATGACGCCAAGCCACTCGTCCGGCAGCTGCTCGGCGGCCACGACGTCGTCTCGCAGTTCCTTAACGTCAACTGGGCGCCGCCCAGGCCGCGCAAGCGCAAGGTCGGCGACATCATCAAGGAAATCGATCCTGCTGACGAGCCGGCCATCGCCGCCGCCCGCGACCTGTTCCGCAACGCCGGGTCATCGACAACCGCCTGGCAGCGGCAGCCGCCGGCCCGGGACGCGCGAGCGCCCTGGACCGGGAAGCCACCCTGATCGGCCTGCACATCCGCCAGCACACCCCCAGGCGCAAGGGCGGCGCCAAGCCCCAGAACCGGCTCGTCATCCGGCTCGTGGCCATCCACGCCGCGCCCGACCCCGAACTGCCGTGGCGCGTCACCTCCTACGACGACAAGCGCGGGCAGTGGGTGCCCTACCGGCAGGCCAACGCCGCCTACCACGCAGGCGACATCGGGTACGCCGCACTCACCCGCGAGAGAAAGAACCAGCAGGAGATCCGCGACCTGGTTGAGGAAGCGCTCACCGCCGGGGCGTTCAGCGCCGCCGTGCCGCTGGTCATCTTCACCGACGGCGAGGCATGCTCCGGCATCTGGCCCGGGCTGACCAACTCCTCCCTCGGGCGCGGACCGCTCCCCGGCTCGTCGCTGAGCCACCCCGACCTGGCCGTCGTCCGCTGCGTCAACGGCGAACGCGTTCCCCAGGCCACGCACCGCGGGCACGGGGCCCTCCCGAAAGACGACCCGTACAAGCCCCCGCTGCCCAGGGCCAGCCTCTACGAGCACAACGAGAACGGCACGCACAGCTGGCTGCTCGCACAGCCGTCACGCACCTACCGCTCAAGCCAGCTCGGGGTCCGCGCGGGCGCCGACTACACCCGCTGGACCCTCCCAGACAACCAGGCAAGCCGCATGGGCAAAGACTGGCACGGCCTGACCGCCACGGAGATCACGATCGCCGCACCAGGGCAATGGGCCCCCCGCCAGCTCGCCGCGCTCACCGCGCGGCTGTGCCAGCAAGCCGCATCCTGGGACGACCGCACCCAGAACCCGGCACCAGTCCACCTTGCCGAAAGACCAGACCTCGACCACCCGCAGCGCGCAGAGCAGCCACCGTCAGATGACGGCGGCGCCTGAAATCAGGATCTCCTCAGCCGCCCGTCGGCAGGGTCACTCAGGCGGCCGGTGCCTGCTGGGGTCAGTGAAGCCAAATCCCTGGCCGGCGGCCGAGCACAGTTCATGCCGTATCTGCGCCCGGCCGGTCACGCTGCCGCAGGGCGCAGGCTTGTCGCGGCGCAGCCTGCTGTCACCGGCACCTGCCCGCCGTTCCCAGTCAGGTAAATCACGGCGCTGACCTGCACTATCTGCGCCAGGTACACGAGAGGTACACCAAAGGACCATCGCAGGGGCTATCCAGCGCCGCCAGGGGCAGCCCTGGGCTGCCCCGGGAGCCGGGAACGCCGTCGGCCGGCCGCGCGGCGGGCGTCCCTTACCGCCAGGCTCGGGCATGACATGAGAGACACCAGACCGCTATAGGGGAGCGGCCAGGAGCGAAGGCGCACGAGAACGGTACGCCGGGCATGGGGTGCTTTGAGAAGTTTTGCCTTGCCCTGCGCACTACGTCGCTCTCTGCCGTTCCTGCGCCCGCCCGCCTGCCGCTCGTCTTGCGCCCGGCTTCCGCTGACATGTCAGGTCCGTCCGGGAAGCTGGTTCATGCCGCAGCTCGGGCACCTTCTCAGGGAGGGCGCGGGCCGCCGGTGAAGCCCACCGGACACCCGATGAAGGAACAGCACGATGGCGAGTAAAACGGGCAGGCCAGATTCCCCGACCACCTGGCCTGCGCTCGTGGCGCGGATCATGGAGATCGGCTCGGAGAGCTGGGTGAAGCTCTTCCGCGTGAGCATCCTCATCATGCTTCTAGGCGGCGTGCTGTGGCTCGTGGCGAGCGTCCGGTGACGCAGGCCGCCAGCCCGGCAGGCCACCAGAGGACACCGGGTTGCTGCGGAAGTACATTCTGGTCTGCCCCTGCCGGCGACTCGCCGAACGTGTCGCTGATGGAAACCGCGGGCTGACCCCGCGGACCTCTCCGCGGACTCCTGCACCCGGTAACAACCGCCTCTCCCTGCCCCGCCAGCACCAATTTCCCAGCCGCGAATGAAAAAAGGCCCTCAAAACCCGATTTCTGTAGTGAGGGGAAAGCAGCGGCACCCGGGATCAGCCTGTCATGACAGATGCTTCAAGCAGCAGAACGGCGGCACCCGCCGACGAGGCCGCCCTCTTCTCCGGGCGGGGCGCGCGCCGGCTCGTGCCGGCGCGCGGCTGCGGGCCAGGTGCCAGGCCCGCATCCGCGCCGGGCGACTTGACGCGGCGGGCAGAGTCGAGGGTGGATGCCTGCGGTCCCGGGCGGCAGGCCAGCCCGCCCCGCCGGCCGGCATCCGGGCCGGCCGCCGCCACCCCCGGCAACGGCGAGGGCGCGCACGAGGTCACCGCCCGGGACCCCGCGCCCGCTCCTGCCGGCCTTCCCCTCCGGCAGGAGCGGGCCGCCCGGCGCCACCCGCCCCGCCGCGCAGGCCGCCCGTGCGGCCCCTCCGTTTCCCTGCCGCAGCCCCGGGCCACCGCCCGCCGCCAGCCCGGCTGGGGCCGGACTTGACACGGCGGGCCGAGCGGAGCGTCCGTCGACCCGGACCCACGGACGGGCCGCCCCCGGGAACGGTGACCGCTCCCGCCCGGCCCCCCGCCACCCCGGCCGCAGGCCCCGGCACCGCGGACGACCCGCTGCTCACGATCGAGGAGGTGACCGCCGAGCTGCGGGTGTCGCGGGCCGCGTTCTACCGCTGGCGCCAGCAGGGAGCCGGCCCGGCGGTCGTGCGGCTGCCGGGCGGCGGGGTGCGGGTCCGGCGCAGCGCGCTCACCGCGTGGCTGCGCCGCCTGGAAGAGGACACGCAAGACGGACAGGAGACATGAGCATGGACAGCTACGACGTCAGGTTCTGGGAGATCAAGAAGATCGGCGACAACGGCAGCGGCGGCCGGTACCGGGTCCGGTGGGCCGTCGATGACCGCGAGCACTGCAAGTCCTTCCGGAACAAGACCCTCGCCGACGGGTTCCTCGACGGCCTCAAGGACGCGGCCCGCAGCCGCCGGCCGTTCAGCCAGCGCACCGGCCTGCCGGCCGCCGAGCCCGCCCAGGGAGAGATGATCACCTGGTACGAGCACGCCCGCCGCTACGCCGAGGCCAAGTGGGCGGGCCTGGCCCCGGTCTCGCGCCGCTCGGTCGCCGAGTCGCTGGTCACCGTGACCGTCGCGCTGACCGCCAAGCAGAAGGGCGCACCCGAGGGCCGGGTGCTGCGGCAGGCGCTGTTCGGCTGGGCGTTCAACCCCGCCACCCGCGAGCAGGAACCGCCGCGCGACATCGCCGCCGCCCTCGGCTGGGTGGCCCGCGCCTCGCCGCCCGTCAGCGCGCTGGACGACCCGGCCAAGGTGCGGCTCGCGCTCGGCGCGTGCGCCAAGACCCTGGACGGCAAGCCGGCCGCCGGGTCGACGCAGCGGCGCAAGCGGTCGGTGTTCTACAACGCCCTCGGCTACGCCGTCGAGCAGGGCCACCTGGCGTCCAACCCGGTCGACCGCATCCAGTGGACCGCCCCCGCCGTCGCCCAGAGCGTCGACCGCCGCGTCGTCAGCCCCGCCCAGGCCAGGAACCTCCTCGCCGCCGTCCGGGGCCTGTCTGACCGGGGCGCGCACCTGGAGGCGTTCTACGCCTGCCTGTACTACGCTGCCATGCGGCCCTCGGAGGCGGTCATGCTCCGCGAGGGCGACCTGTACCTGCCGGGCAACGGGTGGGGGCGGATCGTGCTGGCGGCCTCCGCGTCCCGCGCCGGGACCGCCTGGACCGACCACGGCACCGCCCGCCAGGAACGCGGCCTGAAGCATCGCGCCGTTAACGAGACAAGGACGATCCCGATCCCGCCTGAACTCGTCCGGCTGCTGCGCGCCCACATCAGGCGGTACGGGACGACCCCGGACGGGCGGGTCTTCCAGACGAGCCGGGGCGGGATCATCCAGGACTCGGCCTACGGCGCGGTGTGGGCCGAGGCCCGTAAGGCGGCCCTGACCGAGGCGCAGTTCCGCTCCCCGCTCGGCCGCCGCCCCTACGACCTGCGGCACGCGGCGGTGTCGCTGTGGCTGAACTCCGGGGTGCCCGCCACCGAGGTCGCCCGCCGCGCCGGGCACGGCGTCGCGGTCCTGCTCAAGATCTACGCCCACTGCATCGACGGCCAGGCCACCGCCGCCAATCAGCGCATTGCCGACGCCCTC
>Ga0209530_1000525_pt1 | contig 26115 bp, 23 predicted proteins | sample BlaSpr_A8_Ref_O1_FD_187987 | JGI IMG/M metagenome (GOLD analysis project Ga0209530, IMG submission 187987) | Forest soil microbial communities from Thunder Bay, Ontario, Canada - Black Spruce, Ontario site 2_A8_Ref_O1 (SPAdes) (version 2) | ecosystem: Environmental > Terrestrial > Soil > Boreal...
TGTTGGACGCTGAGTTCTTTCCTCATAGCCAGATCGACCATACGCCCGACGCTAAGATGAAGACTGGTCAATTTTGCTCACTGCATTCAGAGAGAGGCAGTCTGCCGGCTGTGAATCGGACGGCGACCGCCTAAGATCATGAGGCCGTTGTTAGTCTGCCGAGGGGAGAGTGCTCCTTTGCGCTTTCAGCCTGAGCAGGTAGCATTCCGCATGAATAGCCTTCCCGTCTTCATCGGTTCTGGCATTTTCAATTTCAACGGGGTCGGCGCAGTAGGAGCACATTGGGAGCTGGAAATTGGGATGGTTTGGCATGAGATACGTCCTCGGGAGCAGTTCCTGGGATCCTGGGATCCTAGGATCGTCGATGACTGCCCCATGATTAACGCAGGAAGTTAACATGCGTGATATATCGCTGTCTGTTCGTTGTTGACGGTTCGCCCTTCCCCCGTGGCCTCAATCCTTCGCCTGATCCGCTGGTCATGATCCGCTGCCCGTTGAATGTGCTAACCTATCTCAAATATTGAAACTCCTCCTAACGGGGGTCAGCAATGACACGCGTCCTAAACTTCCCTGCAAGATGTTCTGTATGCAAAAAACCAGTTGACCTCAAGACCTGCAAGACCGACAGTGACGGCCGGGCCGTTCACGAACATTGTCATCTGGTCAGTCTGGGTTTCGAGCAAGCGAAGGGCAAAAAGCCTCAAGGATTCGTGTCTGACAAACAGCCCTAAGCGCAATTTTCGGGTGATGGAAAATGGCATTCCAGCACGCCAGCGGTTCGAGTCTGCACAGCGTGCAACAGAGAATTCAAAGTCCCGATGTGGGGTCGAATCGAGATCTTCGCCGGTGATGAGCGCGATCGGGGCACTGGAGGATGCAGCGTTTTCCGTTGGCATTGCTACATCCCCCTCGATTCAAGGTATGTTCCACCTTCCGAACATCAGCCCGGTGCTATTGTTGCCAACCGCCGCCCAACGCCTGATAGAGCTGGACCAGAGCAATGAGTTCGTTCGCTTGGGCCTGCGCCAAACCTAGTTCAGCGGAAAAGGAATTCGTCTCATTGGTCAGCACCTCCAGGTAATCGGTGGTTCCGGCCTTGAAACGCACCTCCGAGAGCCGTGCCGCATCTTGCGCCGATTCGAGCAGGTGTTCCTGCTGAATTCTGAACTCTCGATTCTTGCGATAAGAAACCAGGCCGTTCGAGACGTCCCGAAACGCGCCTTCAATCGTCTGTTCGTAAGTCAAAAGCATCTGCTCGTGTTGTGCCTCGGCTAGACGAACATTCGACTTGAGCCGTCCCCCCTCGAATATGGGCTGCGTCACAGAGGCGGCTAAGTTCCAGATCCCGGCCGGGCCGGTGAATAGATTCGTCAGCGCCGGGCTTTCATAGCCAGCGGTTGCGGTGAGCGAGATCTGGGGGAAGTAAGCTGCGCGCGCTACGCCGATCTGCGCGTTAGCGGCAACGAGGTTTTCCTCGGCTTGGCGGATGTCCGGTCGTCGCTCGAGCAGCGAGGATGGAAGTCCGCCGGGGATCTCGGGCGAGTGCGGCTCCTCTGTAAGCTTGAGTCCGCGGGGAACATTGCCGGGCTTCTTCCCCAAAAGGATGCTGATGGCATTTTCCTGCAACGCGACCTGCCTTTCAAAATCCGGAATCTCCGTGGCAGCGGTGTACACGAGTTGCTCGGACTGGCGTACGTCCAATAGCGAGTCGATGCCGTGTTCCTCGAGGGTCGTGGTCAAATGTAGAGAATCGCTGCGCGAGGCGAAGGTTCGCTTCGAGATCTCCAACTCGAGATCCGATTCGCGGAGTTGAAAATAGGCGGTCGCCAGGTCAGCCACCAAAGTGGACGTCACTTCTTTTTGCGCCCACTCATTGGCGAGCAGTGTTGCTCTGGCCGCTTGCGTGGCACGGCGATACTTTCCCCAAAAGTCGAGGTTATAGGCGGCGGACGCAGTCAGCTGTCCCTGTGTAATCTCGTAAGCGGGGATCGGGCCAATTTGCGGATTTTGCTGGCTCGAGATGTTACCGCCGCCGCTGAGCGAGGGCAGCTGATCGGCGCGAGTGATTCCGAGTTGCGCTTGCGCCTCGAGCACTCGCGTGGCCGCGATACGAACATCGTAATTATTCTTGAGCGCGGTGCGAATCAAGCTCTGCAGTTGAGGATCGCGGAAAACCTCCCACCATTTCTCATCGCCCAACGAGGCAGAAGACTCTTGCCGAGGTTGCGTCTCGGTCGATGGGGCAGGTGCCGCTGTCGGGTCTTGTTCTGCCGTCGATCCTCGATAGGTGCCGGGCACATCGACGGCCGGCCGTCTATAGTTCGGGCCAACGGTGCAACCGGTAAATCCAGCGAGGCCGAGCAGCAGAATGAGAAGCAAGAAGCGACTGTGCGTAAGATTTCTGATCATAGGTTCAGTCTCCAGCGCCTTCCTGCAACGCATAGGCCGGAGTCGTCTGCGGCGATGGTTTGCGTCGCGCCCGGAAGAAAGACACGCGGTCCAGCACCTTCTCCTGAAACTCCTCAAGATAGAGATAGATGGCCGGGGTCACGAATAACGTTATGAACTGCGAGACGACGAGACCGCCGACTACGACCAAGCCGAGCGGGCGGCGCGAAGCACCGTCAGCGCCATACCCCAGCGCAATCGGCATCGCCCCGAGTAGTGCCGCCATCGTCGTCATCATGATCGGGCGGAAGCGCTCCATGCTGGCATCGTGAATCGCCTGCGTATCTGGAATCCCCTGACGCACTCTCTGCTCGGCGAAGTCGACGATCATGATTCCGTTCTTCTTCACGATACCCATCAGCATGAACATTCCAATGTAGGCATATAGCGAAGCTTCCGCCCCGAACAGCCACAGCGTCGCCAAACCGCCCAGCAGCGCTACCGGCAAGGACGAGAGCACGGTGATGGGGTGCAGATAACTCTCGTAAAGAATCGCGAGGATCACGTACATAACGAAGACCGCGACCAGCATCAGCACCGCGAGGTCCGAGACCGTGTTGCGAAAGGTAAGCGCCTCGCCCTGGAGCGCTCCAACGATGCTGGGAGGGAGAATCTGCTTCGCTGTTGCTTCCACAAATTGTGTTGCCGGCCCAATGGCGTATCCCGGTTTCAAATTGAAGAACATGGTCACGCTGGTGAATTGATTAATATGGTTGACCGCCTGCGGCCCGATGACCGGATGCCAACTGGTGACGGCGTTGAGAGGAACCATTCTCTGGCCGTCGTCGCTTTTGATGTAGAGACTGCCTAGATCCTCCGGTGCGGAGCGCTTGTTTTCGGCAACTTCGAGGATCACCTGGTACTGATCGGTTGGCTTCTTAATCAGGTAGCTGTAATTCTGCGAGTAGGCGTCGTGTAGAAGGGTAAGAATCCGGGTCTCCGATACCCCGTAGAGCTTGGCCTGCTCCCGCAGAATGTCGACTTGCAGGTTGGGCGTGTGATTGTAGAGATCGGAATTCACAAACAGGAACCCGGGATATTCGTGCATCTTCGCCATCATTTTGGCTGCGGTGCTGTATACCTCGTCGGGGTTGATTCCGGACATTGCATAGGCGAACTGGCCTTGCGTATTGGCAGTGGCGCCAGTGCTGACTTCAAGGGCCGGATTCGGCTGAAGGAATGCGATCGCACCGGGAACTGAGGTGGCAATTGCGCCCATCAGCTGTCCTGCGACTTGTGCGATGGGAGGACGCTGGGACGGATCTTTTAGAAAAGCGATGAGAAAGGCCTGATTCGATCCCATGAAAGCTCCGTTCCCACTCATCGTGAAAGTGCTGCGCACGGCGGGATTCGCCTTCATGATCTTTTCCGCTTCCGTTTGATAGGCGTGCATCTGATCGGGCGAGGATCCCTCCTGCGCCACTAAAATGCCGCGTATAAACGAACTGTCGCCCACCGGCAAGAACGATTTCGGGACAACATAAAAGAGGTAGACAGTGCCGGCGAGGCAGACGGCCCAGGTCACGGCTGAAATCCAGCGATGGCGAAGGAAAAACCACAGCGAACGGCCGTACACATCCAGCACGCGATGTTCGAAGGCGCCAAAGGCGCGCTCCATCCAGGTCTTCTTCGCGCCCTCACCGCGCTGGCTCAGCAGTCTAGAAGTCATCAAAGGCGTCAGCGTAAGCGAGACAATCCCGCTGGCGAGAATCGAGATCACAATGGTCAGCGAGAATTCGCGGAAAATACGTCCCATGAGCCCGCTCATGAACACCAGCGGGATGAAGACCGCAGCCAGCGAAAGCGTCATGGCCAAGATGGTGAAGCTGATTTCTTTGGCCGAGTTGAGCGAGGCTTCGAATGCATTCTGGCCGCCCTCCATCAACCGCACCGTGTTTTCCAGAAACACGATGGCATCGTCGACCAGGAATCCGATGGCGAGGGTTAGAGCCATCAGCGAAAGATTGTCCAGGCTGTAGCCGAGAACGTCCATCGCTATGAACGTCAAAAGCAACGACAGAGGCAGCGCCACGGCAGGAATGAGCGTATCGGTGGCGCGACCGAGGAAGACGAAAATGACCATCACCACCAATGCGAAGGCGATGTAGAGAGTGGTCTGCACATCTTTGATGCTGCCCACAATCGTTTGCGAGCGATCATAAGCCGTTACCAGCAGAACCGAACTTGGGAGCTGCGACTGAATGGTTGGGAGCAGATCGCTTACCGACTTGGACACTTCGACTGCATTCGCGCCCGCGCGTCGAAACACCGCGACCACAACGGTAGCTCCGGGCTGCGGGTATCCGCGTACCCAAAACCGCATGTCGATGCGCTCGTCCTGAACGCCTTCTCTCGCACTGGCAACATCTTTCAGGTAAACCGGGGCGCCGTTGGTTTGTCCAACGATGAGATCGTTATATTGATCCGCTGTGGTTAACTGCCCTTGGGGCTGGAGCAGGAAGCTGCGATGCGGCCCGTCAAACTGTCCGGCACCGGTGTAGGCGGTTCCGTTCTTGATTGCGCCCGTCAGATCTTCCAAAGTGATGTTGCGGATCGCCATCGCCGATGGGTCGGCCTTGATTCGCACGGCCGATTGCGTGCCGTAAACCGCAACCTGGCTCACGCCCGGCAGGATGCTAAGCCGCTCGCCAACTTGCGTATTGGCATAGTCGTAAAGCTGGCCTTCGGTGACCGTGTCGCTCACCAGTGCGATGTATTGGATCGGCTGGTCGTTCGGATTTGTCTTGGTAAAGGTGGGCGGACTGGGGAGATCAATGGGCAGCTGTCCCTGAGCACGCGTGATCGCGGCCTGCACGTCGGTCGCGGCCCCGTCGAGGCTCTTGGAGAGATCAAACTGCAGGACAAAACTGGAGTGGCCCTGACCGTTGTTGGAGGTCACCAGTTCAAGGCCCGGGATTTGCATGAACTGGCGCTCAAGCGGCGTGGCCACATTGTTGGCCATCGTGTCCGGAGTGGCTCCCGGGTAGCTGACCTGCACCTGGATCACTGGATAGTCGACGGCCGGCAGATCGCTGACCGGCAACCGAAAATATGCCAACATTCCGAACAGGATGACGGAAACGGTCAGCGCGATTGTCATTACCGGACGACGAATGAAGACCTCCGAAAGATTCATGAGCGACCTCCACCTACCGCGGCCGCATGATGGTCCGCGTTCGTCGACGGCCCTGCCGAAGTCGAGGAATCGACGCGTACTTTTCCGCCGGGACGAATCAACATTTGGCCGGCGAGTACGACGCGTTCGTTGGCGGCGACCCCTTCGGTCACAACCACCTCCTCGCCCTGGCGTTGTCCCAGCTTCACTGGCCGCAGTTCAGCCGTGTCGTCGGATTTCAGCACATAGACGAATGGTCCTTGCTGACTGATCTGGGCGGCTTGACCGGGAATCAGCACCGCCCCCTTCTCTGTGTTTAGAACAAGTTTCACATCGACAAATTGGCCGGGCCAGAAGTGACGATCGGCATTACTCATGGTGGCGCGCAAATTGACCGTGCCGCTTCCGTTCTGTACGGAGTTATCAAGGAACTCGACGCGTCCGACTTGCGCTGCAGTCTCTGGGTCTGAGGGAAGCCGGACTGTCGCTCTCAGCAAGCCGCGGGACATTTGGCGTTGAACCTCGGGAAGATCGCTCTCGGTAATCGTGAAATTCGCATAGATCGGATCGAGCCGCTGGATCGAAAGGAGCGACGTGGCATTGGCCTGCACCACGTTCCCCACATCCACCAAGCGTGCGCCCGCCCGGCCGTTGATCGGAGAGTGGATGTAGCAGTACTCGAAATTGAGCTTTGCAGTTTCGAGAGCAGCTTCGGCTGCTTCGACCAGCGCCTGATCGACGTCGACGGCGTTCTTCTTCGTGTCATAGTCCTGTTTCGAGATTGCTCTGGCTCCGATGACCTCCTCGTCGCGGGCGAATTGAATCTTCGCGAGATCGAGCGCGGCCTTTGCCTGCGCGAGGCTCGCTTGCGCCGAATCCAGTTGCGCTTTGTACGGACGCGGGTCGATGACAAACAGCAATTGCCCCTGCTGAAGGTTCTCGCCGTCCTGGAAATGCCGTTCGACAATGCGCCCGCCGACCTGTGGCGTGACCGTAACCGACTCGAACGCCGCATTGCGGCCGATCTCATCCAGATACTTGGGGACATCCTGCGCTGTGGCCTTTACCACCGTCACCAGCGGCGCCGGCATGGCAGGCGCTGCTTGAACATTGCTTCGGCTGCAACCTGCCATCGTCAATATCGACAGCAGAACCGCCGCTGCCAATCCAAGCCGTCCGTATCGAAGATTTAAAGTATTCTTCACCGTCATGTTCATGGCCATCCTTCATTTGCAAGGTGTTTAAGTTACGAGGAAGTCGCCAACCGTGGAGTGACTAACAACTGAAGCGCAGAACTGCTTCGCTCGCGCAATGCCGGATTTTCCTCACTGGCACTTGGCAGTTGCTGGTAATGCATTTCCATCGCGCTTCCAATTTGCTGAAAAGCGCGAGTGCGCGCGGCGACCACGTCCCGCCGCGTGCAGCCCAAAAGAACAGCACACTCTTGATCGGAGTAGCGCTCGCAAACCGTTATTACGTGAACAAAACGCTCGAACGCGCCTAGTTCAAGAACTGCGGCTATCTCCGGCTGTCCGGCTGGCAGCACCCTGGGATGATTGACCAGACCAGGACTCGACCGACCACGGCTATTTCCGTCTCTTGGCCGGGGAGTGATCGCTCGCACAGCGTTCAGGATCACCGCCCGCCGAGCCCAGGAGCGCGCCCATTCCTTGAAAACCGGATTGCCTTTGACCACGTCGTTCAGTCCGGAGACAAAACACTGCTCCGCCCCCTCATGATCCGCGGTTAGCAGAAACGCAAGTTGGTAAAGATGGTTCATGTCTTCGTCAAACACCTGGCGGAAATCGGCGCAGCTTGCGTACGGCATGGGTCTCATGATTTTCTTTGCCTCCGGCATATTCGCCTTGTCCTTCACTTTGTAAGTCGTTTGAGCCTGGTGAAATATTGTTTTCCGGTGTTTTCAGCTGCCTATTTTTTCTCTTCGAGTACCTTCGAAGGCGCGCATCGACATCTTCGCGCGAGTCCTTTCAGTACGTGTCGAGTGAGAATGCCAGCGCAGGAAAACTTTGCGCCCTGCTGCATCAGGTCGAAAATCGCGTCTTCTCCCTCGCGGCTGATGACGGTCAGGCTGCTCAGGTCGATCACGAGTTTGCGTCTATCCAGGTCGCGGCTCGCATCTTTCCAGATCGTGCGTAGCTCGGCCACCCAGGGCTCGCTGAGCTTGCCTTCGACCACCAGCTTGCGTTGAGCTGGGGTGTCGATGATCGAAACCTTGAACATATTGGATCTCAGGAACTATCGAGGTAAGCGCAACGCACTGGCCAAAGCCAGAAGCGCGCAAAGCGCTGAAACTGTTAGGGGGACGAAAGCCGCCGGAGCATTATGTCAACAAATGTCAAAATCAAGATTGACACTTGTGGAGATGGGATCAATGGATCAATGGATCATGGATCAATGACAGGACACTGAGAGGTACACGAAGGGTAACAACTGAGTCAGGTTGAGACGGCAGGGTGATCTAGCGTTCGAGATTGGACCTCGTATGCGCGAGGCGCTCTTTCTGCGCCCTGCGACGCTCGATTGCTGTTATGAGCCTTCGACAATGTCAAACTTCATGACACTTTTCGCGGGTCCACCCCGAGCTTTTTCATGCGAGCAATCAGGGTCGTGCGTTTGAGTCCCATGCGGGTCGCAGCCCCGTTCGGTCCCGCGACTCGTCCGTTGGTGGTTTTCAGAACGCGGACGATCTCCTCACGCTCATTCGCTTCGCGGGTCCCCCCCGGGGGAGCGGTCCGGCCGTTGTTGCCCAGTTCGCTGATCGGAGCTTGTAGCGCCGTGCCGTGCGTGAGAATCACGGAACGCTCAATGAAGTTTTCCAGTTCGCGAATATTTCCCGGCCAGTGCCAACTCGAGAGTTTCTTCATGGCCGCAGTGGGAATCGACTCGATTTTCTTTTCCATGCGGCGCCCATATTTCTGTGTGAAGTACCGGACCAGTAGCGGAATGTCCTCGGGGCGTTCGCGCAACGGCGGAATGCGGATGGGAAACACGTTCAGGCGATAGTACAAGTCACCGCGGAACTCGCGATCCTCGATCATTTTCTCGAGGTCGCGGTTCGTGGCCGCCACCAATCGCACATCTACCTTCTTGGTGTGCGTGCTGCCCAGCCGTTCAAACTCACGTTCCTGTAATGCGCGCAACAGTTTGGGCTGGATCTCGAGAGGGATATCCCCAATCTCGTCCAAAAACAGCGAGCCCTGGTCGGCGAGTTCGAGGCGGCCAATCTTTTGCGCAATCGCACCGGTGAAGGCGCCTCTTTCATGTCCAAACAGTTCGCTCTCGAGCAGCCCGGTCGGAATCGCCGCGCAGTTGAGCTTCACGAACGTTCGATCCTTCCGCCGGCTGCGGTCATGCACCGCTCTTGCAATGAGTTCCTTTCCCGTGCCAGTTTCGCCCAGAAGCAATACAGTCGAATCGCTCGGAGCCACGGTTTCGACGAGATCGAGGACATGGCGGAGTGCGGAACTCTGTCCCACAATGCCTTCAAAGTCGATCTCGCCACGGATTTCTTCTTCCAAATACAGCTTTTCCTGCGCCAGCTTGTCTTTCAGATTGCTGATTTCACCATACGCCAGGGCGTTCTCCAACCCGATCGCAACCTGTTGCGCGACCTGAGACACAAAAGTGACCTCGTCTCCATCGAACGCATTCTCTTCGCTGCTCGCCAGAGCGAGTACGCCCAGCAAGCGACCTCGGCTCACCAGAGGCACATCGCAGAATGAGTTCATACCCTCGCCCGCCGCCTTGGCATACATCTCCGGGGAGACTTGAGAAGGATCGAGTCGATTGACAACCCAGGGTTTCCCGCTCCGGAAGGTTTCGCCGGGCATCGAACCCTCGACGGAAATCAAAATGTCTTCCGTGAAAAATCCCTTGCTGTCCGGGAAATCCAGAGCGTGTATGCGTAAATGCGCGCCATCCGGCTCGGGCAGCATGATCGCTGCGGCATCACAGCACATGACGCGGCGAACACTCGCCGAAATTGCTTGCAGCAGTTCGTGGAAATTCAGGTTCGAGACGACCTGGTTCGTAAGCTCGAGAATCAGCTTCAGCCGATCCTGTGCCTGCCGCGACAGGTAGAAATTCACCGCAGCATCGATTGCGAGCGCAACCTGATCAGCCACCAGAGAGAGAAAGCGCACCTCGTCGTCGGGATAGGCGTGCGGCCGAGCACTGCCAAGGCTCAACACACCGAGCCGGCGTTCGCCTCTGGCGAGCGGGAGAGTACAAGTAGACGCGATACCTAGTTGGTCGAGGAATTCCCTATGCTCTCGAAATCGCGGCTCCGCGCTCCAGTCGGTCGTGACCAGAGCCTGCTGCGATCCGTGGACCCACTCGATCGGCGTGTCGGCGACAACGACATCCGCCAGAGGCAGATTATGCTTAGTTCCGTTGGAGTAGAGCAAGTGCCACGCGACTGCTCGGGTCTCACCCTCAAAGGCGACAACCTGAAGGTAGTCGCAGGGAACAACTTCGAGCAGGGTTTTGAGCACGCTATCTGTAGCGCTGTCGCAATCGGTGCAGGTGCCAATCGCATTGGTTGCACGCAGCAACACTTCATAGCGTTGGGAGTAGGCTTCTGAGATCGTTACAGCCGAAGCACTCATAGACTCGTTCGCTCGTCACATTTTATTTTATTGCTATTACGAACACCCCAGCTGCAGCTGACGCCATAACCGGGGGCGCCGCCAATTCATGGATACGTTTGATCAGATGTAGTGAACCGGCAGAAAGCTTCGACAAAATGTCGTAACCCGTTGCCACCTGTCAAAACGGGCGGCGAAGCGCTTGACAGGCCCTGGGGGCGATGTTGTCCCGGTTAGCGCAACTTGCTCTCACTCAAGCCTTTCAGAACAGCTTGTCACGCGCGCAGTTTTGGCACTTCAGATGCCAGTTCGAGTGCACGCGACATTTAGGAACTGCGACCATCGCGTCGTGAACCTAGGCACACTTTCAAGTCTAGAGGGTCACACGATGCGACGAACTGCGGATATGCTGGCGGGCTTTGTCCCGTGCGGCCGGTCGGCCGGAGGAGCATCACGGTGAGTCTGAACGGTTCAAGCAGCTCTTCGGTTTCGGCGGAAAATGACTGTCTCAGATTGAGGGCTCCGCAATATTCCTGCAGAAGCCAAAGGTTCAGAGGAGGCGCACTATGGCCGCAAGCGAACACAAGAATTGGAGAGAGTTGTGCTATGCCGCGCTGGGGGCGCGAAATCCCGATGAGTTGCAGCAAATCGTTCAGGAACTCAACAAAGCCCTGAAATGCGAAGAACAGGTCCGTCGTGATTTCAGGGAAGCCATGCAAGCGATCAAGTCTCCCGGCGAAATTCAGGTTAGGAGTTTCCTCGAGTAATAACACGACCGAATCGTGTCGAACCGGAGTTGCAAATTCAGGGTACGTACAACGTACACCTCACACAATCCCAGCGGTTCCGGTTTCTGCGCGGCGATCGGTAACGCCAGTCGTCATCAGTAGTATTGCCCGGCGTCTCGCGACAGGTTCGTATCCTCCCGGCCCACCTCGCGGGAGCTTCGTGCAATCGAAAACCCAGTGGTTCTACGACTGACAGACGACGAGCTTCGTTGCGTCTTCGTGCGAGGAAGTTCTCTCTACCTATTCGTCACTGCACGTCTGGCCGGTCTCTTTGCAGCAGGCTTCTTTGCTTGCGCTTCGCCCTTCAACTGGATGGCATGCGCGTTGACGATCGCCCGAATGAGTCCCGGGAAGCGTTGCTCGAGCTCCGTGCAACGCGAGGTGTTGTGGACTTCCACGCCGCGGCGCTCACCACGAATCAGTCCGGCCTCTCTCAGCTCCCTAAAGTGCTGAGAGAGTGTGGACTTCGGGATCGTCTTGTCGCTGACTGTCAGAAACGTCGAGCAGTTCTGCGAGCACTCCTGCGACACGATGTCCGCATAAATGGCCACCCGCACCGGGTCGGACAAGGCGTGGAGAATTCCTTCTACCGTAATCTCCTCAACCGATGGGTGGAACAGAGGCCGCATGACAATAGGAGTAGTCATTCCGGGAAAAGGGTTCAATAGTTCTATTATCCGGAACTAATGAATCGTTTCCGGCCCTATCTCCATCTACTCCCTAGAAGCGAGTGGGGGCGGCGGTCGAGTGGCGTCCGCCCCGAAGTTCTCTAAGTTCCATGCGTAGTGAAAGAGGGGTAAAAATATGAGCAAGCTCACAGGCAAAGTCGCAGTCGTCACCGGCGCGTCCAAAGGCATCGGAGCCGCCATCGCTAAATCGTTAGCCGCCGAAGGCGCTTCCGTCATCGTTAATTACGCCTCCAGCAAGGCCGGCGCTGACGCCGTCGTTCGTGCCATCACCACCGCCGGTGGCAAGGCCGTCGCGGTCCGTGGAGACGTATCGAAGACTACTGACGCGCAGGGCCTCATCGACGCCGCCATCAAGAACTTCGGCCGCCTCGATATTCTCGTCAACAACTCTGGCATCTACGAGTTTTCACCGATCGAGTCGTTCACCGAAGAGCAGTTCCACAAGATATTCAACACTAACGTCCTCGGTCTCCTGCTAACGACGCAGGCCGCTGTTCCCCACCTCGGCGAAGGCGCCAGCATCATCAATATCGGCTCTGTCGTCAGTAGCCTGACGCCGCCAAACAGCGCGGTCTACACCGCGACCAAGGGCGCAGTCGATGCCGTCTCCGGCGTGCTCGCCAAGGAGCTTGGCGTTCGTAAGATTCGCGTGAACTCCATCAACCCCGGCATGGTCGAGACCGAAGGTGTACACTCCGCGGGTTTCATCGGTACCGACTTCGAGAAGGAGACCGTCGCGCAAACTCCGCTCGGCCGTATCGGCCAGGTCGATGACATCGCCAGCGTCGTTACCTTTCTTGCCTCCAACGATGCCAAGTGGATCACCGGCGAGCTAGTTCGCGTGGGCGGTGGCCTCCGCTAATCACGGATCACACCGTCCGCTGCCGATAACGACGCGGCCGGGGGCTCGCGCACTAACCCAGCAGACATAATAATAATGAGGAGAACAGTCATGGGAAAACTCGAAGGAAAGGTAGCTGTCATCACCGCGGCGACGTCCGGCATGGCGCTCGCAACCGCCAAACTCTTCGTCGAAGAGGGTGCGTACGTGTTCATTACGGGACGCCGGAAGGACAAGCTCGATGAGGCCGTGAAGCTTATCGGCAAGAACGTTACCGGTGTGCAGGGCGACGCCAGTAACCTAGCCGACCTCGACCGCCTCTACGCTAGGGTAAAGCGAGAGAAAGGCAAGATCGATATTCTTTTCGCCAGCGCCGGTCAGGGCGAACTCGCCAAGCTCGAAGAAGTAACCGAAGAACACTTCGACAAGACCTTCGACCTGAACGTGCGCGGCACGCTCTTCACCGTGCAGAAGGCGCTACCTCTGTTCAACGACAACGGCTCCATCTTCTTGAACGGATCGATCGCCAGCATCAAGGGATTCCCGGCCTTCGGCGTCTACAGCGCCAGCAAGGCTGCGGTGCGCTCCTTCGCTCGTACTTGGCTGCTAGAGCTCAAGGAACGCAGAATTCGAGTCAACATCCTCAGCCCCGGCACCATCGACACGCCGATCCTAGATCCGCTCGGGGCAGACGCCAAGGAGTTCTTCAAATCTCAGATCCCTCGCGGCGAAATGGGACGCCCCGAAGAGATCGCGACCGTCGCGCTGTTCCTCGCCTCAAGTGATTCGAGTTTCGTCAACGGCATCGAACTCTTCGTCGACGGCGGCACGGCCCAGATCTAAGTCATCGTCACGGGTATGCGGATGCTTTTGGTCGGTGAGACCGCGTGTCAGCCTGTGGGCCAAGGTCGTTGATTCCAAGAATCTCGACGTGTGATCCACCATCCAATCATGATGGCCCTTGTTCGAGCCGAGCGGGATGGGAGCCGGTACGTCAACCCTGTGCCCACCGAGGTGGGTGGGCTCTCGCTCATGTTCAAAATGGGCCCGCGTTTCTTTTTCGGAGCAGCAGCGCGGTCACCCAGGGAGTCGCCGGGACCGTTTCACACCGATTCACGAGCCTATGCAACAAGCCCACAATCCGGCCTGCGCATTACCTGGTTCGGGCACTCCTCTTCCTTAGTCGAAATTGATGGCGTGCGTGTCCTCATCGATCCGGTTTGGGACGAACGCGCCGCTCCTACGCAGTGGGCCGGTCCAAAGCGCTTCTTCGCGCCACCTCTGGCGCTGGACGATTTGCCTGCAATAGACGTCGTGCTCATTTCGCACGATCACTACGATCACCTGGGAGCGGGCACCGTGAAGCGCCTGGCTCGAATGGAAGCGCTGCGGCACGCGCGCTGGGTCACCATGCTGGGTGTAGGAACGATCCTGGAAACCCTCGGCGTCGATTCGAGCCGCTGCACGGAACTCAACTGGACGGAGAAGGTAAAGGTCGGATCGCTGACCGTATGTGCGTTGCCAGCCCGCCACTTCTCCGGGCGCAGCCTCTTCCATCGTTTTGAAACGCTGTGGGCCTCCTTCGCCCTCACCGGCATGAAGCACCGCGTCTATTACGGCGCCGACTCCGGAGAATGGTATGGATTCCGCGATATCGGTGAGAGCTTTGGCCCGTTCGATCTCACCATGCTCGAAATCGGTGCCTCAGATCCCCTCTGGGCCGACATACACATGGGTCCCGAAGGAGCCGTTCGCAGCTTTCGCGCTTTGGGCGGCCACGGATTGCTCATGCCCATCCACTGGGGCCTCTTTGATCTTGCGCTCCACCATTGGAAGCAGCCGATCGAGAACGTGTTCGCGGTCCAAGGTCTCAAGCTCTGGTCCCCCGAACCCGGCGCCCCGTCTGAGGTTGTTCAGGGCGAGGAGATTCGCTCCGAGTGGTGGCGTTGACGCAATGCGACCTGGAACTGACGACTGCGGATTCGTCACGATCGATGCGCTAGCGGCAGTTAATTGATCGCGCTCGCTTGCCTTGCCATGTATGAAATGCGCAATCTTGCGCAATTGACATTCGACCGATTTAAGGCTTCGCGCCAGGACGACGGAAGTACCAATCATCCTGAATTGACAAATCCACGCCGCTACCAGGAGACTGGGATTCGCCAACGAGTGAAACTGCATCATTGCCGACAATGCCGACACGCTCGCACGTGGGGTATTTCGTCTTGTTCGTTGGAAAGCTCGGGATTGAGGGGATCATGCGCAGGATTGAAACTGCAGTTGTCATCGCAATTCTCTCCTTCATTGCGGCATCCGAGGCGCAACAGCATCGAGCCGGGACGACTGGGCCGGAGACACCTCCTCTGCAAGGACAAGGTCGTTGGCTCTATCGGGCTCCGCTGCCTCATGCCCGCAGCGAAATTGCGGTAGCGGAAGCTGGAGGCAAAGTGTACGTGCTTGGCGGGTACGCCGACGGCTTTGTTGACCAGCCGCTGAATGAAGAATATGACCCCACAACCAACACCTGGCGTGAACGTGCGCCAATGCCCCGCGGCTTGAACCATGTGGGTGCGGTGGGGCTCAATGGCAAGATTTACTGCGTCGGCGGATTTCTCGAGCAGAACCGAAACGCCGTCCCCGATGTCTCGGTTTATGATCCGGCGGCAGATCGTTGGCAGAAGCTAGCTCCGTTGCCCTCGCCTCTTGGCTCGGTCGCACTCGCCGTACTCGACGGCAAGATCCACGCCATTGGCGGGCGGGACAAAGTCAGCGTTGGCACTCACCGGGTCTACGATCCAGCGACTGATCGCTGGAGCGAACTGGCTCCTGTGCCAGAGGGGCGCGATCACATGGGACTCGCGTCAGTAGGCGGCAAGCTCTACGCCATCGGCGGCAGGCTCAACACCTTCGAGTACAACACAAATTTGCTCGACATTTTCGACCCGGCAAATAATTCATGGAAATCCGCGAAACCGATGCCCACTGCCCGGAGCGGAATGGCAGTTTCTGTGCTGGATGAAAAGATATTTGTATTCGGCGGAGAACGCTTGGGCGGCACCTTCTCGCAAGTCGAAGCCTACGACCCTGCAATTGACACCTGGGCGGAGTTGATTCCGATGCCTATGTCGGTTCACGGTACAGGGGCTGCGACGATCGGGAGCAATATTTACATTCCTGCCGGCGCGACGCTGAATGGCGGGACCGCACAGACAAACGGCAATCAGGCGTTTACTCTCAGGTAGAAACCGGTCGGGTTGGCACGTTTGGCGTGTAAGCAACAGCACCTTCACACCTCGAGCAGATTCAAGGAAACCGTCCCTCTCAACTCGTTCAGAGCCAGATAGAATACTCGTTTCCGCAAGGCCGGGAGGCGGTCAGATTGATGTCGCAAAGAACCAGTGTGACTCTGTTGCTTATTCTTACTGCTGCCGTGGCCCTGATCTTCCTTTTGCTGCCCCGGATTCCGCAACCAGCGGCCTATCACCTGTTTGCGGATCGGCGGAGTCTACTCGGCGTGCCGAATTTTGGTGATGTCGCTTCGAACTTGCCTTTCGCCGTAATTGGGGGATGGGGCCTGATCTTTCTGCTGCGGCCCGCCTCAAATCAGGGTACCGGGCGTTTTCTTGAACAGGGCGAACGATGGCCATACCTCTTCGTGTTTGTTGGTCTGCTACTGACGGCGTTTGGTTCCTCCTACTATCACCTGTCTCCCAACAATTCACGGCTGGTGTGGGACAGGCTGCCGATGACGATCGCGTTCATGTCGATGGTGGCTGCGATCATCGCGGAACGCATCAGTCTCCGAGTCGGCCCCTGGTTGCTGCCGGTCCTCATCCTTGTTGGGATGAGCAGCGTGCTGCAGTGGTACACAAGCGAGTTGCGAGGCTCGGGTGATTTGCGTTTTTATGCTGCCCTGCAGGTGTATTCGGCACTGGTCCTCTTACTGGCACTGCTCCTGCCGCAACGATACACACGAGGATCCGATTTGGCGATTGTGGTTGGTTTCTACGCCCTCGCGAAGGTCCTGGAAACCTTCGATAGACCAATCTTCGCCGCGGGGCACATCGTAAGTGGTCACACCCTCAAGCACCTGGCCGCCGCCGCTGCCGGTTACTGTATCTTGCGCATGCTGCAAAAGAGGCGGCCCATCGTGCCGCTGCCTGCAACGCCTTCGATGCTGACCCATGCGAACTTAATCTGAGCGCTTCCTTCACTTTACGTACTTGCCGTTGTGGACTTCATATTCAACGCGAAAGGGTTTTTGCGTCTTTCGATCTTGCCAGCCTTCTTGTACGATCACGCGATTGGCTTGGGCAAGGCGCTCGGAGGGCTGAGGGTGCGAGCGGAAGTACCCTTCCAGACTCTGAATCGCCAGGTCCGAAAGCTCTTCTTCCGGGCTCTCGGCATGAATGATGTATTCGTTGTGTAGCCTGGCAAATTCTTCGAATAAGGTGACTGCGCCATATGGCGAGTAGCCACTGAGTACTGCCAGGCGCATGCCTTCTCGGTCGGCTTCCAGTTCCTCGTCCTTGTTATAGCCTGCTTCCCATACCATGAGCGGAATTTGCACGAGGGACCCAATAATATCGAGCCTCAGTTTGCGCAGCCGCGCCTCGACTTGGACACGTTCGACACAGTGATAGTGGTCGATGTGTTCCACCTCGTGGCCGAGAACAGCCGCCAATTGGTCCTCGCTGGTCATTAAGTCCAGCAATCCCTCCCCAACATACACGGGGCCGCCCGGAAGGGAGAAGGCATTGATCACGGCACGATTCGGTACAAGATGAAACGAATAGGGCAGTCGCCGGCGGGCATGCGACGAGACGTTGTTGCCAATGCGGCGCACGTAACTCTCAAGCCCTAGTTCCTCGGGACTTAACTGGGCGGTGGTGCCGGCTGAATATTGATCGGCCAACTGGCTACCGATCGCGATTTCTTCGTCATCAGAAAGACGCGTCAACCGCATCGGTACTCGGCTCAAGTCGCGCTGAGCGTCGGCTGCGATTTCCACGACCGCGTTGGCCGAAACGGGAGTGGAATCATGCCGGCGTTGGCTGAAGTAAAGCGCGGCGACGCCGACTGCAAGAACGGCAACGAAGATCGCCACGCGCTTCATAGAAGCTGCCGTATGGCATCGCGATACTTGCTGTACAAAAACGACACCAGTAAGAGCGCGGCTCCGAGAATGATAAAGGTAATATAGCGATCGCGGGGCGCTAGTCCCCAGGCGTCCCGCACCATGATCTTGCCGACACAAACCAATAGCAGGACCATCCCGGTCAGGCGAAAGCTTCGTTCGTTCACGGCAAGAGCGAGCAGGACAATCAAAACTCCTTCTATACCCCAAGCGACTGTGACCATGCCCGCCCGCATTTTCAGCGTAAGCATGAGCGTGAGTAAGAGTACGGGAGCAAAAAACATAAACTGTTCCGGATGCCGCACCAGCGCTCCGATCCAGCGATTCCTGGGAACTTCCGTTTTGGTGCGATCGCGCAGGCGGAAAGCAAAGGGCAGGCATGCGAGCATGACAGCCACAGCCGAGCCAAGGACGAAATACCTTCCGGTCCAGTCTCCGCCGCTAAAATAGCTTGCGCCGAAGAGGTTGTAAATCACTCCACGGACGCACGTGCCTACCGTCAGAATGATTCCCTGGTGCAGGAACATCGCACGGTTCAGGAGCAGAGACACGCCAAAGAGAACAAAGATGACCACAGACCAAGCGGTAACCAACCAATCGTTTGCGAACTGGAAGTAGAGCAGTGCGACGATGCTGCCGGTGCCAATGTAACCGAGCAGATCGTCGAAACGCAGACGACGATCGTCGCGAATCGTGGCTTCGGGGGCTGCCAGTTGCGCATAGACAAAAAAGAAGATAAGCGCGAGCGGCAGAACCGTGAACGTCCGTGGTCCCCAAAACTCACCTGGAGTGCCGGCTGTCAGGTTGGCAAAGAAGATTCGGCCGAATGCCGCAGCCAAAGCCACATAAGCTTGAAAGCGAAACTGCCTCGTATTTCGCAAGAGACCATATTCGAAGAGAACGAGTCCAAAGACCCCCCAACCGACCGCCACGCTCAAAGGTTGCAACTCATACCACATGAGCAGCGAAACCAGCGCCGACGCTGCCCACGAGTAGATGTGATGGAACTCACGCGTGCGCCACTCTTGCGGTAAGCGCAGGATCTGGGATAGCGCATAGAAGACAACCGCGACTATCGTGAGCGAGAGTAAGCGGACGCTGATCCCATGCCAAGTCTCGGTGACGTACAAGTTCAAAGTGATACTGCGCACCATTGTGAGAGCAGCGAGTGCGTGGGCCTGCCACCCCAAATCTTCGAGTTCAAACTGACGATCTACCAGCGCCAGCACCAAAGCAAACACTGTCCAGACTGCAGCAAGCCATGCACCCGGAGCTTCGTACCATGCCAAGAGGGCTAGGAGTGCCGTCGCGGCAGAGCTGTGCAGGTAGGTGATTCCGCGCGCTGATGAAGAATCGGGGACGGTGGCTTTGCGCGAAAGAAAATAGAGACCCGCGGCGACGATTGAAACGGTAACCAACCGCAGAGAGATGCCCGGCCAAAGTGTATGTTCAAGGGTGAAATTGGTCGTATAGACTTGCCCCAGCGTGCACGCCGCTATAATGTTCGCTTGCCACGCCAATTGCCGGTAGCCGATCCATCGCATCACCAAGGCAAGTGCCACTGCAAAAACGATCCAGGAGACGGCAATCCAGGGCGCGGGCACCGCTTCGTAGAGCACCCATAGCATCATTCCCGAGCCGATCCAGCTATAGGCAATGCGTCCGAAATAGGCTTGGCTCGTGGTTGGAAGGGCGATGCGCCGAGCGATCCAATACGCACCGGCAACAACTGGCAATGCGCCGAGCGCATGGAATGGGATATTGTGCCAGCGCTGTGTTCCGGTCGGATCGGCAGTCACTGCTGCCAGCACGGCCAATCCAGTCAATGCGTGAGCGTGCCACGCGAGCGCTTGATATCGGACCCATTGCCCGACTTCCAAAAGGAGCACCGCAAAGGCAATTGCCGCAAGCGGTTGCCAGAGTTCCGGGACCTCGTAATAAATAAGTGAAGTAACGAGAGCGGTTCCTGCAAAAGCAAAGAATCCGCGGAATAAGCGCTGATTCTGATCATCCCTCAATTGGGACCACTTCGCGGTTGCATAGAACGCGGCAGCGATCACCGGAAGCGTGAAAAGCCGCATCGGAACGTGGGTGTGTTGAGGAATCTCACTATGCAGGTTAACGACAACGACGCGATACAAAGTCAATATTCCAATCAGACTGTACTGCACCTGAAGGTGGAAGGATTTGAGCTTGGCCCCGAACGCGGCCAAAACCAGCATGATGCCAGCGAAGGCAATGGCAGTCCAATCCCCAGAGCACAAAGCCCACGCAGCGGCTATGGCAGCGAATCCGCCTAAATAGGAATGCCCGCAGAGCAGCTGTTCATCGGGTGATTCGCCAAAGAACAATTTCGAGCGCTGTCCCAGCAGAAGCGAGTTCGCATAAAACACGACAGCACACAGTCCGAACATCACCCCAGCGGCTAGCAAAAGAACTTCGCTCGTGCTCCGGACCGACAGGACCTGTCTGAAGTCGGTACCGACCAAGTGCAACCCGACCAGGAATCCGGCAAGCAGACCCAAACGCCTGAAGACCACTTCCTTCACGGCAACGCCCGCAATAAGAAGGACTTCACCGCCGATCAGCCACAGGATGGCAACGTTGTTGCCAGAATAGCGGAACGGGACGGCGGCAATCATGAGCGCGGCGCCGAGTACCGTCAGCATGATGAACGCCTCGCGGCGGCGCTTTGTAATCGGCAATTGCCCGAAGCCGAATTCGACCGCACCGATCAACAACAAGGCGACAAACGCCAACTTCGGCTGCACGGACTGGAATTTCATCACTCCCAACAGCAGCAGCGTATTCAGCAGCGCAGCCGCCGTCGACACATGCTCGGCGACCGGAGATTTGACCGTGCGAATAACGTACGACACTCGGAATATCAACCAGTAGAACAAGAGGATCGCGGTACTGGCGTGGTAATCGGAAAACGCTTGTCCCTGTGCACCCTCTGCGCCCAACAAGCGATAGAGCCAATACAGGTGGTTGAGATAGCTGGAGAGGATGCCAAAGACTTCGAGCTCGAACCATCCCATTTTTATGACGATGCCAACCAGTCCGACCGCGAGGATCACGCCCGAGGCAAGACTGTAAACGTCATCATGGCTGAGCGACACGGTGGTATAGGCGAGGAGAAATGCGAGTCCCGTAACCAGCTGGGAGCGATAGCCCAGGGTGTGCGCCACCATCGCTATCGCCACAGCAAGCATGAGGATGAGGTCGGCGTTCTCTGAGTTGAGCACCCGCATGGCCGGAACATGATTCAGGGCATATGTAGTGAAGAACAGCAGGGCCCATCCGCCACCGATCAGGGTGTGACCGAGAACGCGGTAGCGCTCGCGCCGCTCAAGAAAAACCCCGCCCGCCAGGAGAGCGATCGAAACAATAAAGGAGAGGCCAACCTTGCCGAGCGGGCCCAGCTGGCCGAGCTCATAAATGCCAAAAAGGGCGACTCCCAACACGAGGATGGTGATCCCAAGCTTGTTGAGCCAGTTCGTGCCCAATGTCTCTTCCAAAGCGAACACCGACTTCATGCGCTGCTCAGCGGTTGGCTTTGGCGCTGACGATCGGGCTGACGAGCGGAGCGCGGCAAACTGCGGTGGTGGCACAACGCGAGCGCTCGACGGGGAAGGCGCAACAACGGGCGGAGGAAGAGTATGCGGCGTCTCTCTGTGCGGAGACGCGGGCGGTGTTACTGCTCGCGGGTGAATAGGTGCCTTCGTTGTCGCTGGAGATTGCGGCAATATCTCTGACGGCACGGATGCCGCAGGAAGCGGCAAACTTGTGACGACCTCTGCAGGTTCAGGCTTAGTTTCCCCACGGGCGTCGTCGACAGGGTGGCTTGTGGCCGGGGTAGCAGGCTTCGTGAAAATCACCGCCCGAGCCGCAGCCTCTTCCTCTTGTTCTTGTTGTTCTTGCTTTACGGGAACAGGCGTCGCATCGACCCCGGAAGCATCGACGGGCACGGCGGTCGGCTTGGGACAGTTGTCTACACCTCCCGCATGGACGGTACTGCACCACGCACAGAATGCGGGCCGGGTTCTGTTGGCGGCCAGATCCGGTTTCATGGCAGCCGGAGCCGGACTAGATACTGGCGGGACCGGGGGCTCAGCGGGTGCGGGCGGAGCCGCGGGTTGCGGCGGCTTCGATGCAACGATGGAGTGGGTGGGCTGTGCGGTTTCTTCGCGATGAACTGCAGCGGAGCCGGAAGGCTGCGGAGATGCAGCGACCTGACGCCGGAGTTCCAACAGTTCGCGATGCAAGGCATCGTTCTGTTGCGAGCTCAGGTGAGTAAGGTCTTCAAGTTGTCGGCGAAGCTGGCGCTGTCGCCAGACTGCATAAATGGCTAACGCCGGCGTGGCTAAGACTAACAGGGCTAACAATACGGCAAGAAGCTCCAATGGCTACCCCGTATACAAGTAGTTCTGCAAGCCTAAACACCAGAACGGAGGGAGTACTCATTCTTGCACATTATTGTTCCCTGCAAACTCAAAAGTAACCGCCGTTCCGTGTATCGTGATTGGAAGGTAAACAGTTCCCAACCCACTCTGCCGACAGCGGGAGAGATAGTACCACATACAAAAATCACCAACCGAGACGGCACTCCGATTAGGTTGCCTGCCATGCCGGTCCGACGAGACGTGAGTTTTGCGGCGACGGGTGATAACTGGCCTGCGATTAGATTCCTCTCAGGAATCATCGGGGATCCGAGCGCGCTTCACTGATGACTGTTGCGGTCAGACGATGAACCCAGAACCTCACCTCCACGACTGTACCGAATGGAGTCGAGCTGCGATTCGCTATCGACGAGGCTTCGGTGCGGTGAGTTCTAACCAAGACAGAAGTTGACTAACTTTCTCTCTTCGGTGTCAGCAATTCCTCGATTCTGCGGCAATACTGTTCAGAAAAGCCGAACGATCTCAGCACACGAACGCGTTCCAGAGCGAGTTCGTGATCGCCTTTGGCTGCTTCAAGAATGACACGGGCGTGCTCCTCAGCATTGGGGAATTCTGTCATAGCGTGGGCTTACGTCCAGGAAAAATTGCGAGGGTTTCGGAGCCATCGCAGAGTTGCCTGATCCTTTCGCGATCTCGCGGGGGTTAGGTTGCGGTTCGTTGCGGGCACTGGCCAGAATTCAACTCGCATTTCTCGCGCGGTGCAGCGCCGCAGGTCGGACAACCGGCGGCCAACGATAATTTGATACGGAGCTCCGACTCTTCATAGCGTCGATACGATCCGTTTCAAGGTTGCGAGATAATCGGCGGACAGGCCTCGAATGCGTTTGATCCGCTCCTCTCGAAGGCTCACTTCTTCTTGGCTTTGCGGCGCGAACGTCTCCTCCTTCATGCTGTCAATCTGTTCCCGCATGAGCCGCCCGAGTTCTTCACCGATTTCCGCTGCCCGACGCCACTCATAGCTAATTCACCCATGCACCATTCGCGAGCTTTAGATGCAGAAGGTGACGGCGGGTTGGAAACCTAAATTTAAAGATGGCGCAGAGGGCTGAGACGGAGTCTTTTCGGAGTGTTGCTGGGGTATATCGTTCGCCGATGAGCAGGAACTCTAACCCCAGCATCTTGCGCCGAGGTTAAAGTGCCGGAGTCTTTTTACCAGACCAGAATGCGGACTCACCGATTCAATCGTCCCCAAATGAAATGGCTCGTGTCAGCTTCGTTGCGCTTTCAGCCTGAGAACGGAAGTACCCGAGAAACGAGCCGAAACGCTGAAATGAGCACATCATCCTCCCACATATTCGGCACGAGAGAAAAGACTGCTTCGCACCGCCCTGAACGACCTAGAGCAAGTAGGCGCCGATGACATAAAGGGCGCTGCCGAAAACCAGGAGAATGACTACGAGTGCAAACACAACGGACACGGTCGGGTATTCCACTGTTCTAGGATCATCCGTCAGGTGGGCAGGCTCCGTCATTTGGGCTTTCCTCATTCCTCGCAAAGTAGAAATAGCCGCCCGCATCAGCAGGCAAAAAAGCGAACGGCTATAGGAGGAACTCTGCGAGACTAGCGAAGATTTGTTGCGATGAGATTAAGAGCAAGTGAAAAGATTTCCACTTCTTGTGCATTGCGGTTCACGGCAATTGCATGGCGCATGGCTATCCACGCCAAATCGGATGTTCGGGTTTGGCGGTTGGTGACGAGGCGATAGGCGGCCAGTAGAACTGCTTTCCATTGTCGTGAGTTGGAAGTAAGTTCAATTCAACCTAGCGTCGCTTCCGGGGGATGGCAAGCATCAGCCAGGCTACTCTGAAGCTGTATGTGAATACCGCCAGTAAAGATAGACTTCTGGGCGGTAAGGAAAAAACGATGCGCCCAAAAGGTGCGAAGATTATGTTTTATCGCGGTCGATCGATCAATCGGCAAATGCTTGCAGACTTACTCGGGACTGCGCTTTACTTGCCTGGATTACTGCAGGTCTTTCTTTTTCTTTTTGTCCTTGCTCGCAGACGCTGCGCTTCTGGGCGGGTAATGGGTTTTTTCGTTCTCGTCACTGGAAAAAACACGGAGGCGCTGGGTTTCACTGAGTTTGAATTTGTGCGGCTCAGGCTGGCAAGGACAAAACAATCGTTGCCAATCCGGTTGGCCTGCAAGATTTTCGATGTAGGCTCCGTTACTGTAGGTTAATCCGAACTCTTTCATGAGGTACTGCATGTGGCAGTTGGGACATTCCACATACAGCCGCGTTTTAGGCATATTCTTCCGGCTTCGAGCGACTCCCTTTCCATCTTTCCTGTGTGATTATAAAACACTGCCAAACTCACAACTGTCCCGGAATAACCAAGTGGTCGTACGCTAGCGGACTGTGACGCGAATTACCTTGCAATATCATTCCCGGCGCGTACCGGTCGTGGCTGCCGCTCCGGTCTCCGTAAACTCAATGCGCGATTTGCAAAGGCCTGCCACGATACGCTCACCCCGGACGCGATGCGGAGGATGATGGCAATATCGTCCATTCGGAGTGCTACTTCATCGCATCAGGCGAGCAGCGCAGCCGCGCCTGTAAGATTCTGGAATATCTGGCTACTCAACCGGTTTTGTAGCCAATTTGCTAAGCCACGAGGAAAAGATTTCCTACCGACGGAAAAGATAGATCTGAATCATCAGTCCGTGGCATTATTTTGCCGCGAATGTCGGTCGCAGCTTTCAAGATCCTGGCTTACATCGACAGAGTTCCAACAATGGCCGTTTGCACCAGGTGCGAACAGAAGTTCTTCGCCCCGCGCCTTATCTTCAGGAGTGGCCGTGTCGGTGCGGAGGAATATTCACGCGATAAATTCGTCCAGCATAAATGTCTCAAGGGTGCGGAGGAGGGGTCGTACCGACCGTACATCGCAGAAATATCCCTAATTCAGACAATCAATCGGAGGACATGATGACAACCAGCCAGTCCATCAAGAATGAAGTCCATCAGCTAATTCATTTTCAGATCGAAACTTTTAGACGACCGGTCCCGCTTACATCTTCCGACCTTTTCGATTATCACCGTCGCTCGGAAAAAATTAAAACGCTCTATCAGGAACTGGATCTGCGGGCCGCACGGATGGTTCTGGAACGGCGAATGGCACACGCTTCGACTCCTCATCAAGTCGTTGGGTGTGGACGCTAAAGTTGTGCAGGAACTCCTGCGACACGCATCGCTCCAGACGACAATCGATGGGTACACGCAGGCGCTCGAACAGCGCCGAAAGGCCGAGCGCAAGAATAACTTGCGGATCTGATCCTTCGCACGTGAAGAATTGCTCGCGCATGTTTGTTGTGGAATGTAGCGGGAGGGATTGTCCGGACGCCGCTGAGTTTTAACTGAATTCTGCTCGGAGTCTCCCCGAAGTCTCTACGGCAAAGCTCGATGAGTTCTGAGACACGGAGTCCATGAGCCACAGCCAGACGACGTAAGCTTCGCGGACGCGCTCCAAACCGAAAGAAAAAGGAGTGTAATCGCGCGGGTACCTGATGAAGCCCGCCCGCACCGCATAAATCGCACCAACCAGCATCCAGTCGAATTTCTGCACAAGATAGAATGCTCGACTGAGGTCGGCAGATCGAGCAACGATTTGATGGCGGGAAGCGACTTACTCTTCGTCGTCTGACATTAAGCTTTTTTCAGCAAACGACTGATCCAGACCAAAATAACCGCACCAACAAATGCCACGATGATGGCCCCGATTATTCCGCCACCGGGCCAGATTCCCAGTAGCCCAAAGACCCAGCCGCCTACTACGCCGCCGAGAATTCCAAGGATGATGTCCACGAGCACGCCATAGCCACCGCCCTTCATTACCTGACCAGCGAGCCAGCCCGCAATCAGCCCAACCACAATCCAAATAATCAATCCCATCAGATCCTCCAGTCGAGCGAAATATACGCTCAGATCCTATCTCTCCGCAACGTTCTTTGATTCTGTCAATTCACCCTCGCGAACCTAGCGGCAGTGGAATCACGCCGAGGAAAGTCAGAATTAAACAGACGCCC
>Ga0209530_1000526_pt1 | contig 26101 bp, 17 predicted proteins | sample BlaSpr_A8_Ref_O1_FD_187987 | JGI IMG/M metagenome (GOLD analysis project Ga0209530, IMG submission 187987) | Forest soil microbial communities from Thunder Bay, Ontario, Canada - Black Spruce, Ontario site 2_A8_Ref_O1 (SPAdes) (version 2) | ecosystem: Environmental > Terrestrial > Soil > Boreal...
TGGGACTGGTTTGAGCCATGCCAGTTTTTCGGCAAGTGTTGGAATAGGCATCTGTCTCCTCTTCTTCTCGGCGAACTAGCTTTCCAGGATGCCGAGGCCCCGCTCATCAATCGAAAAACGCATCGCCGGCGGAACGACGAGCGTGGTGTACTCGCTCTCGACGATTGCAGGTCCTTGCACCACGTTTCCGGGACGCAGCAATTCGTAAGTAAAAATTGGCGTTGTACGAAAATCTTTCTCCGGCGGCCAGTACACAGGTCGCTCGGCTTTTCGCGCGGCCGTCGGGCTGTGCCCTTCCAGCGTCATCTTCGGCATTTCGACCTTCTTCGTCGGAACGATAGCTTTCAGGATGAAACTCTCGATAAAGATTCCACCTTCCGGGTTCACCACAAACGGGCTGAAGGCTTCGCTGAATTCCTTGTTAAACGCATCGCAGATGGCGCGAACGTCTTCCCCCGAGTGAATCGCCAGCAGCGGAGAAAGCGCTCTTTTTACGTGAAACTGCCCGCCATAGAGCATGTCCAGCTCGAGAACGAACGACGCATCGTTCAGATTCAAGCCGTCGCCGGTCAAATCCCGCCGTGCCTGCTCGATAAGGTTCTCCACCGTCTCGTTAAAGACGGAGAATTCGTTGGAAAGCTTTTGGGTACCGGGCTCCATGAGCGTGAGCTTCTTAGACACTTCGTAAACGTGCATGATATCCATGGTCGAAGACCCGAACGCGCAGAACACGGGAGAAAACGCGAAGGTCACAGCTTTCGGAATATCGGCCTTGTATCCTTCCGCATGCGTGGGACCCGCGCCGCCTCCAACGAAAAGAATGAATTCCTCGGGGCTGTAGCCGCGGAGATGAACTTCCTTCATGATCGCGGAAGCCATATTGCCGTTGACGATTTTTCGTATGATCACCGCGCCTTCTTCCACGCTGATTCCGAGCGGCTTGGCGATCTTGTCGCGCACCGCCTGAATCGCGCGATTCTTGTCCAATCGCATTTTCCCGCCGAAATAATATTCCGGGTTCAGGTAGCCGAGCACCACGTCCGCATCCGTCACGGTGGGCTCGCTTCCGCCGAGATTGAAACAAGCCGGCCCGGGAATCGATCCGGCGCTCCGAGGACCCACCTGAATGCGATTCTCAAGCAGCTTATTGATTGACGCGATCGAGCCACCACCCGCGCCGATGGAGAGCGTCTTGATCATGGTGATGCCGACCATCCAGCGGTCAATAATGGGTCGGAAATCGTAGCTGCGCACGCTGTCCTTCACCACCAGGCCCACGTCAAAACTGGTGCCGCCCATATCCGTCATCACAACATTTTGATAGCCCAGAGTTTTTGCCACGTGATGCGCGCCCATTAGCCCGGACACTGGTCCGCTGTTGAACGTGCGGCTGGCAGCAGTGCGAAAAACTTCGGCGATTCCGCCGGAGCTTTGAATCATGAGGAGCGGTTTGGAATAGCCTTTCTCGCGCAGCTTGTCCCACATGGCGGAAAGTTCGATCTGCATGGAACGCTGAAGATAGGCATCGAGAATCGCGGCCATGGTTCGCTCGTATTCACCGAGCTTTCCAACCACTTGTCCCGCGAGGACCACTGGCAAATAGCCAATGTGAAATTCTTTGTACTCGTCGCGAATAATTTCCTTCACCCGCCGTTCGTTCACCGGATTCAGAAAACCCCAAAGCAACGAGACCACAAATCCGCGCGCGCCCCGGCTGGTGAGATAGCGAACTTTCTCTCGCAGGTCGTTTTCGTCCAGCGGCCGGATTACTCTGCCGCGCGAGTCCACACGCTCCTTTACGCCGACGATCATGTCCCGCGGTATCAGCGGATCGGGTTTGTTCTGAATGGCAAGATTTCTGCGCTCGGAAACTCGCGTGCCGTCGATCCACTGCGCTCCCCGCCCGAGCAGCACAACGTCTTCGTGGCCTTCGGTGGTGATCAGCCCCAAACGCGGGCCTTTCTTTTCGATCAGGCGGTTTAGCGCAATGGTGGTCGAGTAGCGGATCATTTCGATGCCCGGCAGCAGATCTTCAATCTTCATGCCCAGCGCTGCCGCACCGTCCTCAATCACGCGCGTAAAGCAGACGGAAAGATCGTAGGGAGTGGTCGGAGACTTTTTGATCAGAGACTTCCCATTGTAGTTCAGGACCAGATCGGTGAAGGTCCCGCCGACATCGATATCGATGGAATTCATTCGGCGGCCTCCAGGCGCTGTTCGCGAATCACGAATTCCCCCTTCTGCAGTCTTTCTTTCAACCGGTCAACGTCAATTTCGATATCGTGCGTGATCGGATGCCCGGGCGGCAGGTATTCCGTCTCCACTTGCGTGCCGCATCCGGGACAATAAAATTCGACGATGCGAACCCAAAGCGGGTCGGGAGAAAAATTGAATGGTCCGGAAACAAGCGGCGGATGAATCTCCCGCGGATCGCGATCGTGAACCAGGCAGCCCTTCTTGTAATTTTCCCGGGCGGGGCCGATTACGCGATTGCAACGGTTACACATCCACTGTTCGCTATCGAGATCCAAATCGAGGTACTCGGTGATGCGCAAGCGATTCTTTTGTGGTGTCGCCATTGAGCTTTCCTCTTTCGGAGATGCCGGCTAGACGTTCTTGGAAATCCGGCTGAGCGAGCCGTTTCCGAAACGGTCCATTACCATTTCCCATCCCTCGGGAATAAAATAGGTGCTGTTCACGTCTTCGAGCACTGCGCATCCATTCACTCGGTTGCCGGGCCGCAATGCTTCCCAATTGTAAATTTGCGCCTCGCCTTTGCTGCTGCCCCACAACACCTTGCGCGTCCCTTTGCGCGCGTGCGAAGAATCGGCACCTTGCAACGGGCGTTCGACCAGCCGTGGCTTGGGCATTCCTTTCTTCACCGAAACGCGGATTAGCTCGAGCGAAATCGGGCCGTCTGGCACGCCTCCAGGATTCCCGAGGGCCTTGGCGAGCGCCGCTTGCAGATCCTTCTCGCTCCGCAGAGATGATTCCGAGCAAGGTACCGAGATGGAGCTGTGGCCGTTTCGAGATGCATCCAATTCATAGGCGTAACTGATTCCATCAGGACGAATGCCTTCACCGAGAAGATCTTTCACGCCTTCCGCTTTCATTTCCTCGATCATCTGCCGAATTCGGATGAGGCCGGCATCTGAAATCGCGATCCCTGCTAGCGAGCCTTCGTACAGATGAGAAATGTCGGAGACGGAAGAGCCGAAGGCGCTGAATACGGGTCCCAGAGAAAATAGCTGCACGCGATTGAGCCCCGCTTTTTCCGCTACGCCACAGGCGAACAAGCTGCCGTTACCTCCGTAAGCAAAGAGAATCGATTTCGACAAATCTTGCTTCAACCCTTTTTTTGCGGCGGCGATCAAGTTCGCTACGGATTCAAAGGCCCGGTCGAGAATGATCCGGCAGGCTTCCTCGATGTTTACATTCAGCGGCCGCGCCACTGATTCAGTAATCACGTTGCGAGCCAGCTCCAGATCAATCGTTTTGGCTCCGCCAAGAAAATAATCCGGGTTGATTAGTCCTGCGGCAACGAACGCGTCGGTGAGCGTCGGCTGATCCCCTCCGAGCCCGTAGCAGGCAGGCCCCGGAAACGAACCCATACTTTCCGGCCCCAACTGAACACTTGCCTTGCCTGCGCTCGCAAGAGGTTTCACCACGCTGCCGCCGCCCAATGCGATCGAATGCAAATCAGGAAGCGAGATCGCTACGGGGATGCCGAAAAAATCGGACGGCCGGCGGTAGATCGGCTCGCCATTGAGCAGCACGCTGATCTTCGCGGTGGTTCCTCCGATATCCATCGAGATCACGTCATTGAAACCGTAAGCCTTCGCTAGGTAGGCGCTGGCATGAATTCCCAGAATCGGCCCGGATTCGATCGTGTCAATCGCCTTGGTCTTTGCTATCCCCGCCACGCCGCCATTGATATGACTCACCAGGAAAGTGCCGGTGTACCCGGCAGTTTCGCGGAGGTCATCCTCGGCCTTGAACAGCGTTGCCGCCAGCGCACCATGCGTGTACGTATTGATCAGCGCGGAATACGTGCGCGTCTGGTCCTCCGCGGATTTGGAGATATCGCTCCCGGCCAGCACCGGCACAGAGCCCAGGAAATGATCCGGATACTGCTGGTCGATGATTCGTTTGACGGCAATTTCCCGCCGGGGATCACGATGCGAACCTTCCAGGCTGACGCAGATGCGTCGCACGCCGCTTTCCAGCAGTCTGCGCGCGGCATTCATGATCTCGGGCTCGCCCGCAGAATTATTTACGCCGATTACGTCCTGCTCGGAAATCAGCCGATTCAAAACGCTGCTGCGGGGCTCTTGGCCATAAAGGTCTTTCTCGTGACGTTGGGAGACCAGTAAACCGATGCGGGGGCCTCGCGATTCCGCCAGCACATTGGACGTGATCGTAGTGGACCAGCGAATGAGTTCCACGTTTTCGAGAAATTCGTTTGTGCCTGGGAAATCCAATTTCGCGGCTCCTCGGGACAGGCAGTCAAACAAGCAAACAGTCAAGTCGTGCGGGGTGGTATCCACTTTCACGCAGAAGATTTCCTCGCCGCTAGTGAAGATGCCGTCTGTTAAAGTCCCGCCGACGTCGATGTCCACTGTCCACACGGTATCCTCACCCGGCCTGCAAATTATTTCTTTTTGATCCGCAGAATTTGCGAAGACGTTTCTGCTGCGTAAAGCTGATCGACAGTCGCAGTGCGCCGTTCGAGGACCGCGTGCTGGTTCAGCGAACCCTTGTCGGTGATTTCCCCGGCATCCAGCGAAGGCGGCTCTTGCGCCACGATCGCTCGCGTGACGCGAGTGGAACTCCCTGTGGCATTCACAGCAAAGCTCTCGAGCAACTCTTGAAAACGCCGGTGCACGTTCGGATGTCCGAAAATCTCCGCTGCGGATGAGGAGCGCGCAATCCCGGAACAGAGAGCGCGGCATTCGTCGATATCTCCAAAGATCATCAGCCCAACCTCATCTCGATCGTGGCCGGTTACAACCACGTCGCGGACGAATGGGGCGAAGTGGCTCAGAATCCTGCCGCGAAGAGCACCCACGTTGACCCAGGTCCCGCTCGAAAGCTTGAAATCCTCTGAAAGTCGCCCATCGAACTCAAAGCCTTTGTTCACATCGGACGGATCCACGAAGCGAAGCGCATCTCCGAAGCTGTAGAACCCTTCGTGATCAAATGTCTTTCGCGTGAGTTCCGGTTGGCGCCAGTAACCTGGAGTTACATTTGGTCCGCGAACTCTCACTTCGAGTTTCTTGCCACGCGGCACAAGCTTGGCCTCAACGCCGGGAATAGGAATACCGACGACGCCCGCCCGATCGGTTTCCCAGGTGGTTTGGATGGCCATAGGGGAAGTCTCCGTGGCGCCGAGACCGGAGACCATCACGATTCGTTCGCCACAGGTCTCAAGCGCCAGGGCTCGGTAAGCATCCCAGACCGGTTGCGATAAGCCTGCGCCGGCATAAAACAAGAGACCCAGCCGGCGGAAGAAATTTTCACGAAGCTTTGTTTCTCCGCGCAGGGCCGGCAGCAGATCCTCATAGCCTTTGGGAACGTTGAAGTAAACCGTGGGAGAGATCTCGCGCAGATTGCGAATGGTTTCTTCGATGAATCCCGGACCTGGCTTGCCGTCGTCAATATAAAAACTCCCGCCATTGTAAAGGGCGATGCCCACGTTGTGGTTTCCGCCGAAGGTGTGATTCCAAGGAAGCCAGTCCACCAGCACAGGAGGCTCGTCCTGCAGAAAGCAAAATACCTGCGCGATCATTTGCTGATTGCAACAAATCATCCGGTGCGTGTTGATAACGGCTTTGGGCATTCCGGTCGAACCCGAGGTGAAAAGAAACTTAGCCACGCTATCAGGCTGGATCTGCTGGTGCGCAGCAGCTACGCCGGCTGTCGGCGCTGTAGCCAGGAGGTTGGCAAACAGGGTTGCCTTTCTGCCCTTTGGAGCAGCGCTCGTAACCACGATTTCGGTATCCCTGCTGACAACTGCCTCGATAGCGCTGCCATACCGCTCGCCGTTCGAGGCAAATACCAAACCCGGCGTGAGGATGCCCAGCGTGTGGCGCAGCCGGCCGAAATCCTTGGAAACCAGCGAATAGGCAGGCGAAAGGTGCGCTGTAGGAACTCCAACGTGCTGTCCAGCCAACATGAGCACCAAATGCTCGAGATCGTTCTCGGAGAGAATTGCTACGGGGCGCTCGGCCGAGAGGCCTCGGTCCAGCAGGGCTTGTCCCACGCTTTCCACTGCCGCGAGCACTTGTGCATAGGTAAGTCTTCGCCATTCCCCGCTCACATCCCTCTGAGCGGCGCAAATTCTTTCCGGAAACGCCTTCGCCCAATGGACCAGACGATCCGTAAGAACTTTCGGATACGGACCTAGCGCTTCATCTGGGCGCACCACCAACGTTCCGTCGGGCAGCTTTTCAACGGACGCTCCGGAAGTGCGGAGCCGCACTTGGCGGACACCTGCGCCCCCAATCCCGTGCCGCACGCGCGGGCTGTTCTTGGCGTGAGTCGAGTTCATTGTTTCCATAATATCAGTAGGAATGGTTTTGCAGACCCCCGGTTATGGGCAGGCACAACTGTTATGCGGTACAAGATAAGCAGCACGCAGCAAACCGTCATCGGCCGGGAAAGTCCCGGTCGCAAATCGCAGGCCGGACCCCTCCCCGCCGACAGTCGCTAGAACGCGAACTTAGCCGCGAACTGGAACTGCCGCGGGTTCAGCATGGTCCTGGGGGCGCCGAACAGGCCATTCGGAACCGGCGGGCTTGGCACCGGCGCCAGGTTCGGGCAGGTGAACGTGGCTGGATCCGTGGGGTTGAAAGCCGCTGCTTGGGCCTGAGTCTCCCTGGTGGCCTTATCTCTGTAGTTCGTCGGAACTGCTGTGCCTCCGCATATCACCGCGGCGCCGTACACTGAAGTCACCTCGTCCACGTTCGGCCGATTGAGTAAGTCGAATGCGTCAACCATCAGATCGAGTCTCAGACGTTCCCTAATCTGGAAGTAACGAGAGATGCGCAGATCCCATGAGTAGAGAGGGTCGCCGACGTAGGTGTTCCTGCCCAGGTTTCCAACGCGGTCAGTGACGGGATTCGTATCGCCATTGGCATCGAACCCGACGAACATGGTGAAGGGACGCCCAGTCTGCAACGTGACGATGCTGCTCATCGAGAAGTTGCGCAGGATGCTATGGATGGGCGTAGTTCCCGTAAAATTCGTTACGAACCGCTGACGCACGTCTTGGTTCGAATTCGCCCGTTCCAGCCCGCGATTGTAGAGGTCCTGCGGCGTGCTGACGAAGGTTGTAAACGTGCCATCGTCCAGCGTGTGTGAGAAAGTGTAGTTCGCGTTGAGGCTGAAATACTGTCCGGCCCTCTCGGTCACCTGCAGCGTCAGGCCGTTGTAAACGGAATTTCCTGTATTGTCCGTGGAATACAGAAGACCGGCATTATCGTATGCCGCACCTCCGCCTGCTACGCCTGCGGCACCGAAATAGGCTTTACCAGCGGGCCAGCCGGCAGGAGGCGCCGGAGTTGGCGCGCAATTTGGGATGCCAGGATTAATCGTAGGAACTGTCGTACCGGCCGGGGCGCCGAATGGCGGGCAGACGTTGAGGTTGTCCGCGCGGACAAGATGGTGCGCCGCGACCCAGAGATACCCAGCGCTAACCGTGAGCCCATGTCCGATTTCCCGGTCAATCTCAAGATTGGCCTGTTCGGAATAGGGGATTTTGCTGTTGTGCTGCACCATACCTGCACCCGCCGTGCACGACGGCGGGCATGGCCCGGTAATGAATTGCGCCGGCACCTGGCCCGTGGTGACCAAAGTTGCCGCCGCGTTGGCGGGAAGCAGGAATGTGGGTGGACCGGCCAACGGGCCTGGCGTCAATTGGTTCAGAACCCACGTCGCTGTGTTTGCACCTTGCCGGATTCCCGGCAGCGTCTCCCCAGGAATTATTACAGGCCTTTGCGGCTGAGTGATAAACAAGAAAGACAGGTTGTAGCGATCATCGAATAGACCCGCGCCAGCCCGGACCACTGTCTTGTTATTTGGAGACCAAGCCAAACCGAGGCGAGGTTGGACACCGTTATAGTGAGGATTGATCTGCTTCGACAATCCCGACTCGAAGTCGTACCGAATACCATAATTAACCGTCAAACTGGGCCTGACCCGCCACTGATCCTGAGCGTAGAATCCATAATAAGCGTGATCGAGAGTTTCGGAAAAGTTCCCCGTTTCGGACGGGAGATATGCATTCTTCCAATTTGTCGGAATTGGCGGTGGAGTTGGAAGCTGACCGCTCGGGGGATTGGGCGCGCTTCCGACCGGAGCTCCCCAAAAGACGATCGGAACGCCGTTCAATGGATCGAGCGGATTGGGGCCCGGAACCGTAGGGAAACCTGTCGAAGTTGCACACTGTCCGTCGGCAGGATTCGACGGAATATCCGCGGTCGTATCTACAAAGTTGGCAAAGTCCACTAGGCAATTGAGACCGGGCAACACGATTCTCATCGGGGTGAATCCAGGCCAAATCACAAAATTATTCACGTAATTGTAATCGACACCGAACTTCGCAACGTGGTTACCTTTCACCCACGATATGTTGTCAGCAAGTTGGAAGCGGCTTTCGTAAATGGCGTCGAAAACTCCGAAGTTGTGCCCAAACAATAGTGTGTTAGGAATGTCCAGATTGGGCTGGCCGGTGACGCCTGGAAAATTATAATGGCGTCGCGCATATTGAGCCAGAACGCTATTCACCAGGTTGGGCTTAAGTATCGTGCTCACCGTACCCACCAAAGATTGATCGCGAAGGAAAAGATTGTGGCCGCTGCTGGGGGCGCCAATGCCGCCGCCGTCCAGGGTGCTCCCTACTAATTGATTCAAATCGCGTCCATCTTCGACGTTGTAACGCAGACTCAACCGGTTGTTGGTGTTGATCTGATAATCAGCTTTGATGATGCCGTAATCGTTATCCTTGGTCTTCAGGATATTGGGATTCTCCGGCGCAATTCCGAGGGCCGCTTTTGACTCATTGATCAAATCCAGGTTTTGATAAAACACGCCCGGAAAGGTTGGCGATTCCCCGCGCCTCTGGCCCTCGTAATTCGTAAAGAAGAAGAATTTGTCCTTTTCAATCGGCCCTCCGAGCGACGCGCCGAATTGATTTTGACGCAGCGTATCGTCGTCCGGCGAGGGCTGGAGAAGCGACCGCGCGTCGGTCGCGTTGTTCTGCAAATAATCATATACCGTGCCATGAAATTCATTTCCGCCCGATTTCGTAACAATGTTGACGATGCCGCCCAGCGCGCGGCCGTACTCCGCGCCAAATCCGTTGTTCACCACACGAAATTCCTGTACCGATTCCTGCGGCGGCGTGGACCGTTGCGAACCGGTCACGGTGTTGACGTTGTCCGCACCGTCCACCGTGATTTCATTGCTGAGGTCTCTCATACCGCCAAAAGAAACCCGGGTTGACTCGAATTCCGTAATGGTGGACTGCAGGCTGGTGCGGCCCGTGGCCACGCCGGCGGTCAGCAGCGCAAAATCGGTGAATAGCCGGCCACTGATTGGCAAATCGTTGATCTGCTTCGTGTCAATCACTTGGCTGATTTCTGTTTTTGTCGGCTCAATAGTCGGCGCTTCTGTGCTGACGATCACTTCTTCTCCGTGCGCCTCAACTTTTAAGGTGATATTAACCGTTGCTGTCTGGCCGACGCTCAGTATGGTCCCCGTCTGCGTGTACTTCGAGAAGCCTTTAAACTCGGCCTTGAGTTCATAGCGCCCGGGAGGGAGATTGGGTATGGCGTAATAGCCGGATTGGTCAGAGGTAGCGCTGTACATGGTATTCCTATCCATTTCGCGCAGGCTAATGGTGGCGCCGCTCACGGTACCGCCGCTTTCGTCAAGCACGGTTCCGTTTAGCGACGCTACGCTGGTTTGCGACCACGTTGGATCTGCATAACTAAACAGAATCGCAATCGCTAAAATAGCAAACAGCCCAGTGCGTTTCCTCATCGCTCACCCCTTTTACTTGCTCCGCCTAGCTGGAGCAAACCCCTGCTTCGTGTTGGTATTCCCAGCCAAATTTGAAGCAGGTCTAACGCCTGTGCCGCAGTTTGTCAAGCACTTTAATCGTCCGGTTGTGCGAATATCGGTCGCATCCATAATTCGATTTTATAACCTGAATAAATAAGCCACTGGCAGCCATGGGGAAATCTGGACCGCTAGTAACTCTTCGTTCGCCCTTCTTCCAATCTTCGGCTACCGCCGGTTCAATGCACACTCCTGTCTCGGCTGACCCAAAAGGGCCTGCGGAGCGTCTTTTTATCAGTCTTCCCAGCCGCAGTCTTCGGGATCGCGTCAGTAAATGCCACGGACTTGGGCGCCTTCACGCCCCCGAGTTTCTCTTTGCAGTGCGCGATGACGGCCTCCTCACTTAGCGATTCCCCTGCATGCAGCACCACAATTGCCTTTACCGCCTCGCCCCATTTCTCGTCCGGCACGCCGATGACCGCGCACTCGTGAACTTGCGGAAGCGCCATCACGCCGGCTTCTACTTCCGCGCAGTACACATTGAAGCCTCCGGTAATGATCATGTCTTTCTTTCGGTCCACGATGTAGAAGTAGCCGTCTTCGTCCCGGTAGCCGATGTCGCCGGTGTGATGCCATCCATGGGTGCGAATTTCCGCGGTAGCGTCCGGCAGTTTGTAATAGCCACGCGTCACCAAAGAGCCGCGCGCGACAATTTCGCCGGGTGTGTTAGCAGGCAGAAGACGCCCTTCTTCATCCATTATCGCGAGCGTTACAGCGGACGTCGGCTTGCCGCAACTTCGCAGCCGCTCGATATGGTCTCCGCCGGCGGCCGCGACAACGGTTTTCTGATCTAGCCAGGTCAGCAGCATCGGCGCTTCCGTCTGGCCGTAGCTTTGGCACATGCATGGTCCAAACACCTCGACGGCTTTCTTGAATTTGTCTGGAGAAACCGGCGAAGCCACGATTAAGAAAACGCGCAAGCTCGAACAGTCAAAATCACTCAATTGCGGATGGTTGAGCAGCGCATACAGCGCAGTGGGAGGCAAGAACATGTGCGTGACGCGGTATCGTTCGATGTTCCTCAAAACTTCAAGCGCGTCGAATGCCGGCATGACCACATTGGTAGCGCCCAGCGAGGTCATCACGAAGGCCACCACGCCCGCCGCGTGTGAAAGCGGTGCGCTCGTCAGGCAGACCCGCTCTGTCGTGTCGCCGGCCCAGTATTGGCCGGCCATTTCCGTCATGGTTCCCCACGCGAGATCCGTAACCATCACTCCCTTGGCCGCTCCCGTTGTTCCACCGGTGGGAACCAGGCCCATCAGACGTTCTGGATTTCCGTATGGATCTCCCCAGTCGATCTCCGCTACGTTCGCTTCATCTTGCATAAATTTGTCTAGCGACGGATTCGGGCCATCCTCCGCGTCGATGCAGATCCAATGTCGCAGCGTCGGAACGCGCGCTTTGAGGTCTTCAATTCGATCGCGGTAGCTGCTGTGATAAAAAAGCCAGGAAACTTCTGCGTAAACCATGTATTCGGCATTGGCTTCTGGAGCATTCCGAGAGTTGATCGGAACCCATACCGCGCCTGCGCGCAGAACCCCCAACATACAAAACAAGACACGCGCGTCATTTGGCGAATAAATCGCGGCGCGTTCTTCGCCGCTCAATCCATTCGCTCTCATCGCGCGCGCGATTCGGCGCGTGACCTCCCGCATCTCCTGATATGTATAACGGCTCTCACCGTCGATGATCGCAGTCCGCCCCGGGCACGCGTCTGCGCCTTTATCGAAATAATCTATCGCGCGCATTTTTACTCGTCTTCTCTCGGTGCTCTAGCCGTACACGGCAGGGCTCGTGTTACCTCGAATTCTGCGACAAAATGTTTCGCCGAAACCGCCCTTACGAAAGAAGTCTTGCCTTTACGAATCCGTGGCTTTCGAGCGCCCCGAGAAGCTCGCGATGTCCAAATGCAGACGTGGGCGAAGCGAAACCGACCTTCCGCGGCGCAGCATGGATCAGATGGTGCGCGGCAAACGCTTGCAAGAGCCCAGTCTGCCGATAAGCGCAGGTCCCAAACATCACGCACTTGGCGAAAGATGTCGTTCCGCGCCCGACGACCACATCGATCGTTCGGTGCTCTCGAGTGTTTTCCCGCGGCGGGGTTCCAGCTTGCACAGAGTTAGCCATTTCTGAGAGCTTTCGCTCCTGCTCTTCTTTGGGCAAAGGCCGAATCTCTTTCTCGTAATGTATTTCTGTGGCCAGGACATTTTCCATGAGCTGTCGATCCAGTATCCCGCCCATCGACCGCACGTTCGCTACTTGCGGATGATCCTTGTACCAAACCGGGTGCGGGAAACCTCCCCACGCCAGCGCCAGTTGCGTTTCCACTGAACTCGGCAAAATCGCCTCATGCCCCCGTGCGCGCACCCAAGGCTTATAGCGATGCTGTTCCAGGTAACAAGCCTCCGTTTGTATCACGGCAAAAATCGTTTGCGTGGAACCGAACGTCGGCGCACCCTTGAACATTGACAAAGTCTCGAGTGTGTCGATGCCCCTAGTCTCGAGGCACATTTGAGCCGCAATATCGCTCGTGGCTGACATATATGCCGTCGCTGGAGCGGCCAGCAGCCCCGCGCGCGCGAACTTCTCGCTCCACTTCTCGGAAACTTCTCTTAACCACGCTTGTTCCCCGCTGATGTCAATGTAATGGCATCCCGCACCGAGGCAGGCCTCGATCACGCGAGGCCCATTGTAAAGAAATGGACCGACGGTGTTGCACACCACTTTGGCGCCTGCGAACAATTTCTCCAACTCCGCGGGCGAATTGCCGGCTTCAGCGATCTCGTAATCCGCGGTTTCAATACCGGGCACGTGACTCAGCACTTGCTCGATCTTGCCTCGATTGCGGCCAGCCGCCAGAAACGGAACGTTGTATTCTCGAAGGAATTCCGCGACCAGGCGTCCTGAAAAGCCGCTTGCTCCGTACAGAATTACGGGTTTCTTGTTGGCCATCGTATTCCTCGCTTCGGTGAGCGCTTTTGCAGAAGGTTCCCGGCAGATTTCACCGGCCCTTCCGACCTCGTAAACTCGGCATACTATGCTAAAGTCGCTTTTTGGCTAGTAGGAACCTTCCAGAAACCTGGTATCGGGAGCCCCACCATGCAAGACAAATCCTATTGCGCGGTAGAGATCACAGCTGACATCATCGGCGGAAAATGGAAACCGATGATTCTCTTTTACCTTCAAGATCAGACCCGCAGGTTCGGCGAGATTCACAGGTTGATACCCAGAGTCACGAAGAAGATGCTCACTCAACGGCTCCGCGAACTGGAAACCGGAGGAATCGTTCACCGCAAAGTGTTTGCACAAGTTCCGCCTCGCGTGGAGTACTCACTCACGAGACATGGTCAAAGTTTACGGCCGATTCTGGAATTGATGTCGAAGTGGGGAGACCGGCATCGCTCGCGCTACGGTGGCGCTCAGTAACTGGTTTCTACTGAGCGTGGATCAATGCAAGCAACAATCAGTTCAACAGCATGGAAAGTTCCTGCGCTGCAGCGCGAAGTTGCGGGAGGAATTTAGTCTGCAGCTCCTGGATGGAGAGGCGATGTGCGTGCGCCCCAACGTTCAGTGCCGCCACTACTTTTCCGCTTGGATTCTGGATGGGAACCGCCATGGAACGCAGACCAACTTCAAGTTCCTGATCGACGAGCGAGTAGCCGTTGCGCAGGACGAGGCGCAGCGCCTGCCTCAATTTCTCCACGCTCACAATCGTTCGGTTCGTGTGGCGGGTGAGCCGAACGCGTTCAAAAAAAGACTCCAACTCGGCAGGCGGCAGGTTGGCCAGTAACACGCGGCCCATGGAGGTGCAAAACGCAGGCAATCGGCTGCCCACTCCCAGGTCAATGGACATGATGCGGGTCACGTTTGCGCGCGCTACATAGATGATATCGAGGTCTTCGAGAGTCGCGATAGAACAGGATTCGTGCAACACCCGGCTGATATGTTCCAAAACGGGCTGGGCGGATGCCGCGAGTGGCATCGAGGAAATGTAGGAGTGGCCGAGTGCCAAGATACGAGGCTGAAGAAAAAAGTGATGGCTGTCGTCGGAGCCGGCAAAACCGAGTTTTGTAAGCGTGTAAAGACACCGGCGCACTGCTGCTCGAGAAAAACCCGTTTTGGTGCTCACTTGCGAGATGGTAAGCTGTCGTTTCTGCGTCGAGAAAGCCTGTATCACCGCCAAGCCGCGCGCCAAAGAGGTCATGAAGTTTGGATCCCCCGTGCAGTCATCGAAGGGCGTCGATGGCGTCAACAGTTCGGGAGCTGGTCTTCGAGCAGACGATACACCTCGTGATTGTTTCTCGGCACCTGTGCGAGGATTGGCAGGGGACATGGTTTCTCCGCTCGGGAGTCGGGAAGGATACCCTACTCGGCCGATATGCGCACGGAATTTCGATAATCGGTCTTGACAAAATATCCCTCCCTTGCATTAATTCGTCTTAACTTCTGCGTTTTCGCCTGTGCATTAAAAGCGGTGCGGAGACCACCCTGCTTTTGTAACATCGCAGGATGACTCGGGTTCGGTGACTCGTCAGTTGCAAGGAGGAAGTGGCGTGGCCAAGACTGTTACATACCGGAGGCCAAATCCGGACACGCAGCCCCCTTATCTGCATCCGGCGTATGTCTCCTCTCTCAAGCGCGCGCCCTCAAAATCTCTGGTTTACTTACCTCACACGCTCTCGGAAGTCACCGGGCCAACCTTCGCGAACGAGCCGATGGATGTGAAAGCTTGCGACCTCACCCGCCAGCATTCCGGCGAACCGCTCGGCGAACGTATCATTGTCAGCGGCCGCGTACTGGATGAAGAAGGAAGGCCGCTGCGGCACTCACTCATCGAGGTCTGGCAGGCTAACGCCGCCGGCCGGTATTTGCATAAGCGCGACCAGCACGATGCTCCTCTGGATCCGAACTTCACCGGATGCGGACACACTCTCACAGACGCGGAGGGGCGCTATCGATTCGTGACCATCCGCCCCGGAGCGTATCCCTGGGGAAATCATCACAACGCCTGGCGCCCCGCACATATCCACTTTTCGCTTTTCGGTGCAGCATTCGCATCTCGCTTGGTCACGCAAATGTATTTTCCAGGCGATCCGCTTTTGCCCTTCGATCCCATCTTCAATTGCACCGCGGATGAAAGCGCCCGCAAGCGGCTGATCTCGCTCTTTGACTGGGAGACCACAATTCCATCGCAAGCGCTAGGCTTCAAATTTGACATTGTATTGGCCGGGCGCGACGCCACGCCCATGGAGACTTAAAATGAGCCGGCAAGCTACCACATCGCAAACCGTCGGCCCGTTCTTCTCCATCGGTATGGGCACGGCCATTCACGATAACTTGGTAAGCGCCGGCACATCCGGAGAGCGCGTGACTATTGAAGGCCATCTGCTCGACGGCGACGGAATATCGGTACCCGACGCGATCCTTGAAATCTGGCAGGCGAACTCGCATGGGAAGTACGCGCATCCTGAAGATCAACAGGACAAGCCGGTGGATCCAAGCTTTTCAGGCTACGGGCGCATCCCGACCGATGACCAGGGAAAGTTTCGCTTCACCACGATCAAGCCGGGACCGGTGCCGGATCTGGATGGAAAGTTTCAGGCTCCCCACATTGTCGCCTCGGTGTTCGCGCGTGGATTGTTGCGGCGCTTAGTGACGCGGATTTATTTCCCTGATGAGCCGGCGAACGCGACAGACTTTGTGCTGAATTTGGTGGAAGCATCGCGGCGCGAGACGTTAATTGCCAAAAAGATCGCGGGCGTGAGCGGCAAGCTCGAATGGAATGTCATCCTGCAGGGACCAAACGAGACCGTTTTTTTCGATTGTGGACTTTGACGCTCTCAGAGCGTGCTTTCCATTCTTTTTAGTTCCAAACACGCTTGGCAGTTTCAACCACCAGCCGCAGCTTGGCCCATTGTTCGTCCTCGGTTAACAGATTTCCTTCCATGGTAGAGGCGAACCCGCACTGCGGGCTAAGTGCGAGGTTGTCGATCGGAAAATACCGCCCAGCCTGCTCGATTCTCCGGACCAGATCGTCGCCATTCTCGAGCTGCGGTAGTTTCGAGCTAACCAGCCCAAGCACGACCGTCTTGTCTTTGGGAATGAAACGCAGAGGTTCAAACGTTCCGGAGCGTTCATCATCATATTCCAGGAGGAAGCGATCCGCGGCCATGGTGGTGAACAGCTTTTCAGCGATCGCGTCGTATCCGCCTTCGGCGTACCAGTGGCTGCGATTGTTTCCACGGCAAAGGTGCACCGCCAGCGTAACTCCAGGGCGCCGCGCTGCTTCAAAACAAGCATTGTCGGCGCTGATGGAATCGTCGAGCAGCGCGTCCGGATCAATTTTCATCTCCGCGCGGATCCATTCGCGCCATTTCGGGTCGAGGTAATAGCTGTAGCGCGGTGCGTCGATCTGAATATATTTCACGCCCTCGGCGGCGAGCCTTGCAAGCTCCGTTTTCATGATGCCAACGATATCCCACAACAGCGCGGAATGATTTTCGTACACTTTGTCGGTGACGCCGCGCTTGAAGGAGATAGCTGGGAACTGCGTAGCGCTGGGCAGTGTCATTTTAATCGCACCGGGGCTATTCGCTTTCAGGAACGAGAGTTCATGTCCGGTGAGCGGGCGCACCTGGCGCAGTTTAGAAATCACGATACCGGTTACGCTGCTTTCGCGAGCGCTTTTGGCTTCGCCAACTCTCCAGGAGCGCGCCACAGCATCGCCCATGTCGAAACCTTCGACCGCATCGGTGAAATCACTCATAAAATTTTGACGGCGCAGTTCACCGTCGGTGAATATCTTGAGGCCCAATTCCTTCTGCTTGGCGAGAACGCGGAGGATTTCGCGATCCTCGATCTCACGGAGGCGCTGAGGATTTTCCGCCGCATTTCGCCGAGCCTCCAGAAGCTCTTGCGGACGCAGAAAACTCCCTACCTGATCGGCTCGATATTCTGTGGACATTCGTTGGCCTTCCCCGGAGTTCCGTTTTACGAGTTGATGAGCGTAGCGACTGTGGAGCGCAGTGTCAAATAGGCCGGCGCGGGGGACACAGAAAGCGTCCAGGAGGTGCCGGATTGTCGATGGACTTGCACTTATGGCAAGATGCGCTTGCATCTCGTGGTATGGAACACGAACCACTGCAAGGAGCGCTGCGATGTTTCTGCGAGACGCCTGGTACGCAATCGCCTGGGATCACGAAATCAAGCATGCGCCGTTTGGGCGCACAGTTTGCGGCGAGCCCATCGTGCTCTATCGCCAAACCAATGGAGCGCTCTCTGCTTTTGAAGACTGCTGCCCACACCGCCTGCTCCCGCTCTCCAGGGGATATCTGAAAGGCGACCACCTGGTCTGCAAGTATCACGGCCTGGAATTCGACGAGTGCGGCCAATGTGTTTGGATGCCCGGCCAGCAAGGGATTCACAAGGAAGCCAAGATGCGGATTTATCCCGTAGCAGAACGCCATCGCTTCGTTTGGGTGTGGATCGGCGATCCCGCGCTGGCGGACGAAAAAAAGATTCCCGATCTACGCTGGTGCTCCGATCCCAAATGGATTTTCGAAGGAAGCACCTATCACGTGAAATGCAATTACCAGCTTTTGGTCGACAACTTAATGGACTTGTCGCACGAAACCTACGTTCACCCGTCAAGCATCGGGCAGCACGAGATTGTGGAAGCGCCGATCAAGGTTGAATCGGACGACACTTCTGTGACCGTGACGCGATGGATGTACAACATCGATCCGCCGCCTTTCTGGGCCGCAAATCTGAAATCGCAGGAAAAATGCGACCGCTGGCAGATTTGCCGATTTTCGTTGCCCTCGAATGTGATGATCGACGTAGGCGTTGCGCTGGCTGGAACCGGCGCGGCGCAGGGAGATCGCTCGCACGGCGTGACGGGAATCGTGGTAAATCTGATGACGCCGGAAACGGAAACCTCCACCTGGTATCACTGGGGCATGGCACGCGATTTTCAGACTGGCGATCGCGGCCTTACCATGCGCATCCGCGACGGACAAGCAGCAGTATTCACTGAGGACTTGGAAATTTTGAACTCGCAGCAGGAAAACATCCTTCGCCGAACCGACCGCGATCTGCTCAATCTGAAGATTGACGCCGGCGGCGTAAATGCGCGTCGAATTATCGAGTACGAGCTTTCGCGGCAAGGATGAGGCATTTGATATAAGTAGCGCCGGCGTCTCGCTTGCCCTGAGGGGCGAAGGGCTGGCTCTTTTCTTCCACGCCGCCGAGATTTCTGATTTGCGCGCGTTTCCTCCGAGGGGTCAAGTGCCACTCTTCTAAAGAAGTGAATCGGCGATTTACACCCAGAGTTTTTCGTTTATCTTTAGGCCATGCTCGCGACAATACGAGACGTAATGGTTGATGAACCAGAAAACGTCCAACGTATCGAGCAAATTGTCTTGATCGTCGTAGAACTCAAGAGAAGCGTTTAGGTAAAAGAACGTCTTCATCCCATTCGGATCGTCGGAAACGAGTGTGTGAATCGCTCCGGGATTCTCGCGGACGTAGCTTCCCGGCCTCGCCACCCAATCGTATTCGAGGTAGCGCCAACTGCCTTCCAGCGTGCAAGCGAAAACAGGGCCGCGATGCCGATGGCGCCCGAGCTTCCCTCCTTTTTTTACCCATAGAATGTTGGCAAACGCTCCGTTACGCACATCAAAAGCCAAATGGCGAATGTAAACGTTTTCCATGAACGGTACGTACGGCGATTCTTCCTCGCTCCCGCCGATGTGCACGTCAGGACGGCCAAATTCGAGGGTTATTGCTTCAAGACTGCTGGTTGCATCTATCTTCGGCATGTTGGCCTCCGCTTGATATGCGCCAATGGATTAACGCAGTGCGGCACGAATGTCAATTCAGCAATTGTCGATGGCTTATTTCGCTGCGCTGTGCGAGGTTTCTGTTTTCGTTTCGTTAGCTCGCGCAATCACATAAGCGCGGATAGATTCTGCGTCTCGCCGTGATATTTCCTTCGCGAAAGAGACCATGCCGTTTGGCTGGAGCAAACCATTCAAGACGATCTCGAACCATTGATCGTTCGCGAGCGCGCTCGAATATCGGAGGTCGGGAAGGACCCCGCCACTGACGGCGACATCGCCATGGCAGCCGGAACAAAATCGCTGGTAAAGAAGCTTGCCATTTTCGATAGTCGCCGCATTTGCCGTCGATTTGGGAGGATTTAGAACCGGCATCTCGATTTCTTGCACGGGTGGCAGACTCGCGTTGCCACCTAACTTGAAAGCAAGCATGCGCCCGATGTTTGGCCGTCTCCCAGCCTTCAAAGCGATCTCGCCCGTGGCCAACGCAAAGACTCCGCCCCAACCGGAAAGCACCGCGACATATTGCTCGCCCTTCACTTCGTAGGACACAGGGCCCGCCATTACGCTGGTCTGAACCGCCGTCGACCATACTTTTTCGCCAGTGTCTGCGCGATACGCTTCAAAATGCCCATCCGCAGTTCCCTCGAAAACAAGATTGCCTGCGGTCGAAAGCGCACCGCCATTCCAGGGCACTGGGCGTTGCACACTCCAAACTTGTTTCTGCTGAATTGGGTCCCAGGCGACCAATCGCCCGGTTATGTTTTTGAGAATGGCCGTTTTGACTTTTGGATCCTGAGGCATGCCCGCCGCCGCGAAGTCGATACCGTCATTCGTCGCGAGGGATTTCCATTCGAACCGTGCATCGGACTTGTAAAGAAAACCCGCTTCCTGGATCGGGATGTAAACCAGTCCCGTGAGTGGGCTGTAGGACATAGGCTGCCAGCTGTGCGCGCCCAGCGGTCCCGGAACAACAGGCGTGGGATTCTGTCCCCTGGAATAACGCGCACTCGCGTTTTCCACCGGACGCCCAGTCTTTATGTCAATCGCGCTTGCCCAGTTGACGAATGTGTACGGCTTCGCGGAAATGAGCGCGCCTGTGGACCGATCGAGGACGTAGAAAAATCCGTTCTTCGGAGCGTGGAACAGGACTTTGCGCGCCTGCCCGTTGATCGGAATATCGGCGAGGACTATCTGTTCGTCGGAATCATAATCCCAGTCATCGGCAGGATCTTCTTGGTAATGCCACACGTATTCCCCGGTGTCCGGCTTCAGCGCAACGATTGAGCAAGTCAGCAGGCCGTCTTCGCGCTTCGGATTCCGGTACTTTTCGTTCCACGGCCCACCGTTGCCGGTCCCGATGTAGAGCAGATCGAGTTCTGGGTCATAGACAATGGCGTCCCAAACTGTTCCGCCCCCGCCGTGCTTCCACCAATCTCCGCTCCACGTCTTTGCAGCCTGTTCAAGGATTGGGCTCTCAAAAGGTTTTGAAGGATCGCCCGGCACGGTGTAAAAACGCCAAACCAGATTGCCCGTTTCGGCGTCATACGCGGAGACGTAGCCGCGGACTCCCATCTCCGCCCCGCCGTTACCGATGATCACGTTTCCCTTCACCACTCTCGGCGCGCCAGTGATCGTGTACCGCCATTTAGGGTCGATTGTCAGAGTTTCCCAGATTTTTTTTCCGGTCGCGGCGTCGAGCGCAACCAGCCGGCCGTCGAGTGTGCCGACAAAGATTTTTCCGCGCCACGCCGCCACTCCACGATTGACCACATCGCAGCACGCGTTCACACCCCATTCCGGAGGAACTTTCGGATCGTAGCTCCACAGCAATGAGCCCGTCGCGGCATCGAGCGCAAAGACCTTGCTCCACGCGGAAGTAAAATACATGATTCCGTCAACAACCAGAGGAGTTGCCTCCTGTCCTCGCCGCGTGTCCAGGTCGTAATGCCAGGCGAGTCCCAATTGTGCGACATTGTGGTCGTCGATGTCTTTCAAGGTGCTGAAGCGCTGTTCGTTGTATGTGCGCCCGTAGCTCATCCAGTTCCCCGGCTCTCGATCGGCATCCGTTATTCGCGCGTCGTCGACGTCTGCGGCTTTCGCGCCGTTCGCAGCCGGCGATTCAACTGGCTTGCGAGAGCTGCGACCGCACCCCGAAATCGTTGCCAGCCCGAAACAAATCGTGACAATGGAGGAAATGCGGAAGGTAGTGTAAGTTCGTCCCATGCAATTCATGTCAGTTGTATCGCAATCGCGGGAAACTTCCGTTCCAGAAAAGAACCGGAGAGTGTACACCAACACACGAGATCGGAGTTGGGGACACCTCGGCAACGCTCATGGAAAAAAACGCAGGCGGCCAGAATCATCAGGAATCAAATCCTATTAGACTGGGAACGTAATGAAAACAACCACGGCCCTTAAAATCGAAAACCTCGTCGCCATCGACACTCACGTTCACATCGAGTCAGATGGCGGCCACGAAGTGAACGAAGCTGCACGCAAGTATTTCGGCGCGACCGGCGACGTTCCTAGCGGCCCGGCCATTGCTGAATATTATCGATCCCGAAAGATCGCGTGTGTCGTCTTCTCCGTTGACGAGCGACTGACCGGCAGGAAGCAGATCCCAAATGACGAAGTTGCGGCTTTGGCTGCGGCGAACAGCGACATCATGATCGCGTTTGCCAGCGTGGATCCAACTCGCGGGCCTGAAGCCGTGCACGAAGCGCGCCGTCTGATCGCTGCCGGTGGAATCCGCGGATTCAAACTGCATCCGCCCATCCAGCAATTCCATGCCAACGACCGCATCGCCTATCCGTTTTACGAAGTCCTCGCCGAAGCGCGCTTGCCTGTGATTTTTCACACCGGACACAGCGGTATCGGCACCGGCATGCCCGGCGGCGGAGGTGTGCGTTTGAAGTACGGCAACCCCATGGACATCGATGACGTCGCGGTTGATTTCCCGGACATGCCGATCATCATGGCCCATCCGTCCTTTCCCTGGCAGGATGAAGCCATTTCCATCTGCTTGCATAAACCGCAGGTCTATATCGACCTCTCAGGTTGGTCGCCGAAGTATTTTTCTCCGACGCTCATCCAGTACGCAAACACTCTGCTCAAGCAGAAAGTGCTCTTTGGTTCTGACTTCCCTCTCATCACGCCTGACAGGTGGCTAGCCGATTTCGAAAAAATTGCCATTCGAGACGACGTTCGCCCTCTGATCTTGAAACAAAACGCAATTCGCCTCCTGAGGCTGGATAAAGCGGATTAGAACGGAACGAGCATTACTACGCGGCGAATTCGGTGAGCAGGGCAGAGCGCAGGCTGGTCTGATGGTCGACGGAAAGCTTCGCACCCGAAGTGGTGAGATAGAAGACGTCGATAGCAGTCTCTCCTTCGGTCTCGATGATGGCGATTTCGATGTTGCACCCCTCGCGCGAAAAAACTGAGCTGATTCGATGAAGAAGGCCGGGCTGATCTTGCGCCACGATCTCGACAAGCGTGCTCTGAGCCGAGCAAGTGTCGTCTATTTTGACCCGGGTCTCGACCTTTACTTTTGGTTGCCGGCGTTTTTCTGAGTGCAGCCGGTCGCGCAGCATTCGATTCAGGTCAACTTTTCCCGCCAGCACGTCCTGGATGCTCGATTGGAACCGCTCCCACTCCGGCAAGTTCAGTTCTAGCGTCCGAAAGCGGTCGGTGAAATAAAAAGTATCGACCACAATCCCGGCCTGGTTTGAAAATGCGGCGGCTTTGACGATGTTCATGCCCCAGGCTGCCAGAACACCGGCCATGGTAGCGAAAAGAAACGCGCGGTCGCGAGTGACCAAGGTGAGTTCGTACCAGTGGCGTCCACGGCGCAGACTGATCTGCACAGGGTTTTTGGCCAGACGCGTAGCCATTTCCAAATGCGCCAGGACTTCCGCCGCCGGATGAGTGAGCAGATAGCGCCGCGGAAGTCCTTCGAGAAAAACATCGAGCCGCGGTCCAACGGACACCGCGAAAGTGCCAAGGTGCGCCAGCACTTCGTCATGGGCGTCAACGTGCAGGCGCTGGTCCAGGCTGCGATTGAGGTAATTTGCGGTGGCGATGTAGAGCTGCCAGATGTTTTCCGCCTTCCATGGCGTAAGAGCCTCGGGATTGACGGCTTTGATGTCCGCGTAAGTCAGCAGGCATAGCATTTTCAGGTGTTCGGGCGTTTCCACTTTTTCGGCAAAAGCGCGCACGGTTTCCAGCTCGAAAATGTCGCGGCGCAGCGCGGCGCTCATTTCCAAATGGCGGCCGATTAGAAATAGGACAGTTTCGCGATCCGGCGCATCCAGATCAAGGCGGGTCAGGGCGCTCTCGGCGATGTCAACGCTGGCTCGCACGTGGTCGCCGGATTTCGCGCCTTTCCCCACATCATGGAAAAGCAGCGCAAGGTAGAGCAAGTCGGGCTGCTCGAGTTCCTCCAGGAGTTCGGCATAGCGCTGATCCCATTTCGACTGAGACTGGCGCAGAGCATGGAGATTGTCGATCGCTACGAATGTGTGTTCATCTACCGTGAAGCGATGAGAATAGTCACGCACCACCAACGCGTCGATTCCCGCGAATTCGGGGAACAGGAGCGTGAGCAAGCCGAGCGAATGCATCGAGCGCAAAGCATCCGACGCATGAGGAGCGGTGAGAATTTCTTGAAGTGGGTGCCACAGCTCGGCGCCTTTAGGTGGCGTGACCGCAAACGATGGAAGTGCTCGTTCGATCTGCAATTCCGTGTTGGAACTAAGACTCAACCCGTGGCGCGCCAGAAACCGAAAGGCACGAAGGATAAACTCGGGATCGTTGAGCGCCGCAGGATGGCGCAACGAAAGCATTCCGTCCTCGACGGAAAACTCCGCATTTGAAAGCCGCGATCGCAATTGCTGAAACTGGTGGTGAAGCGAAAGCCGCGCGGCGGGAATTTCCTCCAAAAGCTGAATGCAGACGTGATGGACTGCGCGCGCGTGACCGAAATACAGGCGCATCCAATCGGAAGCAGTAAGTGGCTCATTGCCTCCATCGTTCGACGGTTCAGCCGCAATGCGCGAATTTGCAACGCCGATACGATGAGTGGCGGCAGCGTCCTGAGACTCCCAGGTGAGCGTGTTATCGTCGCGGTTGTGCCGAAAATGCAGAAAGCATCGGATGGACATCAGAGAGTCGAGGGCCGCTTCAAACTGCTGCTGAATCGAGACAGGTAGGATTGCGTTTTCGACAGGCCAGACGTGGTACTTCTCAATCGCCGCTAGAAGTGAAAGCCAGCTGACTACGTTGTAGTCGCGAAGACCGCCGGGGCCATCCTTAATATTTGGTTCAAGATGAAATACGGTACTGCCGAATTTGCCGTGGCGAGTGCGGGTAAGTTCGGCCAGGCGTTTCACAATCTGGTCGGACGCATGCGAGATGAGTTTCGGGATCACGTCATCGTGGAGTCGCGCGAAAAGCTGGCGGTCGCCGGCAAGAAAGCGGCAATCAAGCAGGGAGATTGCAAACTCGGGATTCGCCGTGTCGAACTGGCTGCACTCGGCGAGCGTGCGCGTAGCCGGGCTGAGTTTTAGTCCTAGGTCCCAGAGTCCCTGTGAAAATCTCCGGATCGGATCTTTGAGCTTGGCTTCCGCCCCATTTCCTGCGTGAAGAAATAAGATGTCGATATCGGAATAAGGGAAAAGCCAGCGGCGGCCGAAACCGCCAAGGGCGACGACTGCAAAATCCGCCGGACCATCCGATTCGGAGCAGATGAATTCCTTCCACAGGCGCTCCATCATGCGTTCGATGAGGGCGGTGCGGCCCAGCAACGCAGCGCGTCCCGAGCCTGTCGCAACGAATTGCTCGCGGATGCGCCCTGATTCCTTTTCATAAGAATTGCGCAACTCAGCAGTGAACGATGAATTTGTCGGCATCGAAGTTGGTTTTAGAATTCTTCGGTCGTGAGCCTTGTGAGTTCGCCCCCGCCTAAACTCCCCGCTGCTGTGCCTGCGACCCCGCGGTCAGCATTTCAACAGCGTCCTCGGGATACGCCAACATGCCGAACTGCGGCACATCGAGACCCGCCAGCTCGACTTCCCGTGTCACGCGCATGGAGCGCCATGCATTCACGGCGGAGAAAATAATATAAGTCGCTCCGAATGCATAAATCGCCAAGAGCGTAGCGCCACCGAGTTGCACCAGGAACTGTGACGAGTCACCATGAAGCAAACCGGTGACGCCTTGGCCTGTTTTGCCGAGGTACGCCGCCGTGCCCACGCCATTCCACCCGGCGCCGTATGTCCCATCGGCGAAGATCCCTAAAGAAACCGCGCCCAGCCAACCACAGTAGCCGTGAACGGAAATGGCACCGCACGGGTCGTCGATCTTGAGGATTCGTTCGTTGAAGAGTACGCCTCCACAAACCACCATGCCTGCAATCACGCCGATGATTACCGATGCCGTGGGACTTACGAATGCGCACGGCGCAGTGATAGCTACCAGTCCCGCAAGCATTCCATTGCAAGCCATGGTTATGTCAGGCTTGCCAAAAAGTTTGTACCACAGAAGCATCGCTGCGGCAGAGCCTGCCACTGCCGCGAGATTTGTATTCACCGCTACAACCGAGATGCGAAGGTCCGTTGCACCGAGCGTCGAGCCGGGATTGAAACCCATCCACCCAAAGAGCAGAAGAAACGTGCCGGTTACGACGAACACAATGTTGGAGGCTGGGAATGCCCGCGGTTTTCCATCCGCACCATACTTGCCAAGCCGTGGCCCAAGGATGAGGGCCAGCGCCATCGCGCAAAAACCTCCGATGCTGTGGACTACCGATGAACCGGCAAAATCCACATAACCGTGACCGAGGTGCATGCTGGAACCCAATTGGGAGAGCCAACCGCCTCCCCAAACCCCACAGCCCGAAATAGGGTAAAGGAAGGCGCCAATAAACAGCTCACAAAGAAGGAAGGCCCAGAAGGTGATCCGCTCGCAAATCGCGCCAACGATAATGTAGCCGGCAGTCTCCATAAACACGACTTCGAAAAGCGTCAAGCAGTTGCTGCCGGCATCGTACGCTGGGCCAGTCAAGAAAAACCCCTTGCCTCCCAAAAATCCCCATTGGCCGCTTCCGATCAGGAAATGATTCAAAGTTGGGACGCCGCCAA
>Ga0209530_1000528_pt1 | contig 26067 bp, 20 predicted proteins | sample BlaSpr_A8_Ref_O1_FD_187987 | JGI IMG/M metagenome (GOLD analysis project Ga0209530, IMG submission 187987) | Forest soil microbial communities from Thunder Bay, Ontario, Canada - Black Spruce, Ontario site 2_A8_Ref_O1 (SPAdes) (version 2) | ecosystem: Environmental > Terrestrial > Soil > Boreal...
AGAAGGCTGTGGAACCATCTACAAGCTGGATCCGAGCGGCAAGTTCACCATCCTCCACACCTTCACCGGACCGAAGGACGGCTCGGATCCTCTGGGCCTGATTATCGACTCTGCCGGCAACCTCTATGGCATTGCTGATAGTGGCGGCGATATCGTCAAGAAGACAAATTGGGAGTATGGCTTAGGAACCATTTTCAAAGTGGATACCAGCGGCAAGTATAGCGTGCTCTTCACCTTCAGCCCCTGCACCGATCCTCCGTGCAGGGAAGGCCAGGTGCTGAATCATCTCTACGCCAGCCATCTGGTAAGAGACTCGAAAGGGAACCTGTACGGCCTCCAAATGGTTAACAACTGCGCCTTCGCTGGGGGATGTTTGTTCAGAATCGACACGAAAGGGAAGATAACCGACCTCTACGACTTCACCCAAGACCAAAGCGGAGCCCCGATTATCCCCTCGATGGGCCTGGTCTTAGGTCCGCACGGCGATTTCTATGGCAGCACGCCCGTCGGAGGATCCGCTGAACCCGAATGTGACGACGAAGGCTTTACCCAGGGCTGCGGGTCGGTGTTTCACCTTACGCCTTAGACGAGCCTTTTTTCCGATGCGCGCCATTGTCGGGTTCGCGGAAACCCAGGTCTCGAAAGCGCGAGACCTGGGGCACCCGGCGCTATTTCATCGGCGAAAAATCGGTTGGACTCATGTACGTCACATCGATTGTTTCCACCGTTTTTTTGGCCTGCTCGGCTTTGAGCACCTCTTGAAACTCTGGGTCTGCCCGGAACGCGTCCCAATTCTTTTTCGCTTCCTCGCGGTTGGTATGAGCCAGCATAAAGACGAATGTGTTGTCCCAAGCGGGAGCACCCTCGGGTACCCAGTAGCCCACAACCTTCAGATCGTGTTTGGCGAGGATCTTTGAAGTGGTGTCGCGAAACCGTGACTCCAGCTCCGGCACTTTGCCGGGCAGAGTATGGTAAACGCGAAGCTCAAAGACTCGATTGCTATCAGCTCTGACTTGGTCGATGCGTGCCAGTCGTGCGGTAAAGAGCGATCCCGCGGCAAAGGAAAGCAGAGCAATGCCGCAAACCGTCCATCTTGTAGATTTTCGAAATTTACCTGTCATCGAAGTCTCCTGCAGAGCAGCGGATTTAATGTGAACTCCCTTTGGAGTACGTGCGGGAACCACTTTTGGATTTCCTCAAGAGCGGAAAAAATGTCGTGCCCTGCCGAGCTCCCAACATTCGCGGGCGAGGGCGCCCGCGCCACACTATTTGGTTTTAGCGAGTGTCGATGTCGAAGCCCAGGATTGCGTTTACTTCAACCGGTTGCTCGCCGCGAAATACGGGGCGGAATTTCCAGTTGGTTAGAGCTGCCAGGACTTTCGAGGTCATCGCGGTGCCGCCTCCGTCCAGGACTTGCAGATTTCGCAGCGTTCCCGTGCGGTCGAGGATGCAGGCAATCACGAGTCGCGAGGGTTTCAAGTTGGCGGGCAAATCGGAGCGCATCGGTTGCGGGGCGACCAAATCCTCGGCGTAGGGATGGGTTGCGGAAGATGGATCCGCATACTGCATGACCGCCGTCCCCAGCACGGTGTCGATGTAGATGGTGTAGTTCTTGTCGCCCTTGAGCATGCCGTAATAATTGAATGCTCCACCCGAACGGGCGCTGCCGACTACGGTGATGCCCGGTCCCTGTGCCTCTTTGCCGGCCGAGGAACGAGCGATGACATTCGGTCCAGCTCCATCGGCGCCAAAGCTGGGCAAGGTCACGATGTTGCTGCCGCCATTCACGGAGACTCCGGGCATCGGCGGTTTGCCGGTGGTTCCGTTGCCCGCGCCGCCGGGGCCGGGGTAAGGAGAAATTCCACCGCGCGCCATGGTGTCAGATCCGTGTCCGGCGCCGTCTTTGGTGGCATCGGCTTTGGCAGCGCCCGAGCCTTCTCCGGATAAGCCACTGCCTGTTCCAGAGCCACGGCCGATGCCTGATCCGCCACCTGATCCGCCTAATCCGGGCTTGTCTCCTCCTGACGGAGACATCGCCAGGGAGCCTGCGCCTCCATTGCCCGGCACGCCGATCTTGGATCCGGGCTGGCTTGATACCACAATGCCCGTCCCTTTGCCGCTGCCGCCGTTATTACTCGGAGGCGCAGCGACGGAGCCGGCGTCCATGGCACCGCCCAAGCCTGCCCCGCGATTTCCGCTGCCCAGGCCGGAGAGCGAGCCTCCACCGGAAACGGTTGGAGGCGGTGGAACGACAGCCGTGCCGCCTCCCAAGCCGGTCATCGTGGGACGCGTCAGCGAACCGCCTCCGACTTGCACCGGAGGAGGCACAACATTGGCGGTTCCCAAGCCTGGCACGGCACGAGTTCCGGTCGCGGATCCATTCAACTGAACTGGGGGTGGAACGACATTCGCATTGCCAATGCCGCCGAATGAATGGTGTGACGTGGATGCGTCTGCCATCGCGGCCGGTGGCGGCACGACCTGATTTCGTAACTCGCCTGCGCCAAATCCCGGGCCTCTGGGATTAATGTCGCGCGTAATTTGCGAGGGAGGCGGCGCGATTACCGCTGGCGCTGGCAGCGTAAGCTTCGGATTAAGATTCGTGACCTGCTCGGGAGCGGAGACCGGCGGCGGAATAACAGCCACGGCTTGCGAACCGGGCACGCGGACAGGCGTAATCTCGCGTCGAGGCGCGCTGGGACTGGGCGGAACGATGGCTGCGTTCAATAGCGGAACAGAACGCATCTTTTCGCGTTGGGCCTCAGGTGTAGGCGGGACGATGTTCGCGTTCAGCATCGGGGCGCGCTGCGCCTTCTCATTCTTAACCTCCGGAGCAGGCGCGACCACCGCTTCGGAGAGCGCAAGTGAGCGCTGCGACGATCTCAGACCCTCCGCGGGCGCGGGCCCGGGAACTGGTTTGAACGCCAGGAGATTGGCGACCGCCGAATCAGACTGCGGCAATTTAAGCTTGGGAGCGTCCACTACCTTCTCGCGAAGCGACTCGCCGCGTGCCACGCGAATGGTTTGAGTGCGGTGGTGAGCCTCGTGACCGCCAGCGCGTCCGGAACGGCCGGCTTGCGCTCCTCCGGCATCTTCGGTGCGCGGCAGTTCCTCGCCAGAGAAATAAATGACGTCGTACTTCGGCATGGCTGGCGGCTCATAGGGCCGCAGCTTGTCGATAGCTTGCGACAGCATGATCACCAGAATGAATAACGCGGCTTCCACGATCCAGGAGGCGAACATGCCGCGATAGGGGACGAGTCCGGTTCTGGCTTCTCCGGCCAAAGGTTCGGGAGAGCGTTTCAGAGCGGGGCGGATGGCGGTGAGAAATTCCTGCCACGGCGACGACCACTCGACCAGGAGTTTGAGCTCTCCGTTCACGCTGTGCCAGCCTCTTGCTTCACGCCCATTGCGATCTCGATTTCGTCTCCCACTGTGGTTCCGCTGGACTGCAGCGTGTTTCCTGGCAACTCGAGAACCGAAGCTGTGCGCATACTGACTCGCGCCACTCGCCACGGCTTCAGATTCCGTTCGACGTGAACGACAAATTTGTTCGGGTCCAGATATAGGACATCAATCGGGAACCTCATCGCCAGCGTGTGTACGCCGCGCGACGGAATGATCCAGAGGCCATCGCCCGCAGGAAAGGTGGCCGCATCCTTGCCCATGAGCCCGAGCAGGCGCGACCAGTGCGTTCCTGCCACGGATAAATGGGTGGCCAGGTAGGCTTTGCGCGTCCGGTTGAACGCATATCCTAGGGAAGCCGGTGGCAACATCACAACTCCGAATCTTTGGGTCGTCGAATTCTAGATCTATGAGTCTAGATCGATCACCTTATCAGTGTCCTACCACAGGCGACAGCGTCCGAATAAGCTCGATAATCGCCGGGCCAAGCGTGACAAAGATGATCGAGGGGAGGACAAATAAAACCAGGGGAATTACCATTTTAATGGTTGTTTTGGCAGCCTGCTCTTCCGCCCGTTGCCGCCGCTCGGTGCGCAGCGAATCCGAATGTACTCGCAGAGCCTGGGCGATACTGGTGCCGAAGCGGTCGGTTTGAATTAAAGTTCCCACCAGCGAGCGGAGATCGTCAACGCCGGTTCGCTCTACCAGATTGCGCAGAGCTTCGGCTCGAGGCTTGCCGGCTCGCATTTCCAAATTTACCAGGTGAAACTCGTCGCTCAGTTCGGGATGGGCATGGTGCAGGTCGGTGCCGACACGCATCAGGGCTTGATCGAGGGCTAATCCGGCTTCGACGCAAATCACGGTGAGATCGAGCGCATCCGGCAAACCGAGTTTGATGCGCTGCTGGCGCGCCTTAATCATGCGCTTCAGCATAAAGCGGGGTAGAAAGAACCCTAAGGCGCCCACGCTGACCATCAAGACCGGAGAGTTAAATCCACTGGTGGCGACCACCAGCGCCAACGCGAAGATCCCGGTTGCCAAACGGCTGCCAACATACACCGTTAAGTGGCGAGTATCGCGATACCCTGCCTGGATCAGCCAACGTCGGGTTCGCGAGACGTCGCTTGGCGACAGCGGTATGGCTTTGCTGAAAGGATCGAGAGCTTGTTCGAGTCGCTCCTTGAGAGCAGGCTTCTCTTGAGCTTTAGCCTTTTGCCATCCGAGAGCGCGCAAACGGGAACCGAGCAGGGAAGACGGTGCATAGGCCGCCGCTCCAAACGAAAACACGACCAGGGCGATGGTGAAGAACACAACGATTGTGAGCGCGAGTGCCATGCGTTAACTCAAACCTGAATCTGAATGATCTTCCGTATCACGAAATAGCCTAGCGTTTGCAAAACAATTCCCGCGACCACGAGCGCGTGCCCGATGGGATCCGCGAACAGGGGATGGATAAACGAGGGGCTGGTCAGCAGCATGGTGATCACGATGACCGGAGGCAACCCCATCAGCAACATCATGGTGAGGCGTCCCTGGGCCGTGTAAACCCGCACCTGGCGCATGATTTTGAATCGCTCGCGGATCACATAAGAAAGGTTATCGAGGATTTCGGCCAGATTGCCTCCGGTTTCACGTTGCAGCATTACTGCCGTAACAAAGAATTTCACATCGACCAGCGGCACGCGGTCCGCCAGGTTCATTAAAGCGTCGCGAACCGGCAGTCCGAATTTCTGCTCTTCAAAAAGCTTGCGGAACTCTGATGCCACAGGTTCGGAAAGTTCGTTGGCGATCAACTCTAAGGCCGTGGTAAAAGCGTGTCCCGCGCGCACGGCTCGGGCCAGAGTGTCGATGGCTTCAGGAAACAACTCTTCAAATTTCTGAAAGCGCTTGGTACGGCGATAAGAGGCGTAGGAGTAAGGAAGAAATCCGCCGAGGACTAAACCAACCGCGGCAAACAACAAAGCCTGGTTCGGAGGCAGAGATCCAGCCGCGAGAAATCCCGCCAGGGCCAAAGCCACGGCGCTGACCACGCAGAGCATCAGGATATTGCCCGCGCGTATTTTCAGGTTTGCCTGTTCGAGGAATGGCTGAAGATTGGAAATTCGCGTGGATCGGCGCAGCAAAGTGTCGAGCGCTGGAATCTTGCTCAACATTTCGTCGCGCAGCAAAGCCAGTTCCTCGTTCGGCGCGCGCTCAGCGGCTTCCTGCACCGATGCCAGGCGTTCGCGCAAAAGCCGAGCTTGTGCGCTGCGTTGGTCCATTAAGGAAGCCACCACAAAGACGCCCAAGGCAACTGCGACGAAGACCAGTATGGCGATAATTGCTAGCATGATTTTGGGCTGGCAAACTTCGAGAGACTTCTTTAAACCTCCACCCGTGACTCGAAGAGCGCGGGACGCAAGCGGCAGCCTCCGGTAGCCAGGCGATCGGCGAACTTGGGCCGCAATCCGGTGGCGCGGAAAGTACCCCTTACTTTGCCGCTTTCATCGATCCCGGTTCGATCGAATACAAAAATGTCTTGCAAGGCAATGACGTCTCCATCCATGCCGGTGACTTCAGAAACCGAAATCACTTTACGGGTTCCGTCGGACAAACGCGCAATCTGCACGATGGCGTGAATGGCGGAGGCGATTTGCTGCCGCATGGCGCGCTCGGGAAGATTCAGATTGGCCATCGAGACCATACTTTCCAAGCGAGCCAAAGCGTCGCGATGCGCGTTGGCGTGCACCGTAGTCAGCGAGCCCTCGTGGCCCGTATTCATCGCCTGCAGCATGTCGAACGCTTCTTCGCCACGCACCTCGCCGACCACTATGCGGTCGGGACGCATACGCAAACTGTTGATCACCAATTGTCGTTGACGGACTGCTCCCTTGCCTTCGATGTTGGGCGGCCGGGTTTCGAGACGCACGACGTGCTCCTGCTTCATTTGCAATTCGGCTGCGTCCTCGATGGTCACCACCCGCTCGGAATTCGGAATGTACCCGGACAAAACGTTGAGCAAAGTAGTCTTGCCCGCGCCGGTTCCGCCGGATATCAGAAGGTTGAGCCGTCCTTTGACCATGGCGGAAAGCAACTCCAGCATCGGCTCTGTCAGGGTCTTGTTTTCGATCATGTTGCGAGCCGTGACGGGGTCGCGGCCGAATCGCCGAATGGAAAGACAAGGGCCATCAATGGCAAGCGGGGGGATGATTGCGTTCACGCGGGACCCGTCGGGAAGGCGCGCGTCCACCATCGGCGATGATTCGTCGACCCGCCGCCCGACTCGAGACACAATCCGGTCGATGATCTGCATGAGGTGAGCGTCGTCCTTAAAGCTCAGACCGGTGGGCTCAAGCTTGCCCGCGCGCTCGACGTAGACTCGATCAAAACGGTTTACCAGAATGTCGGAAACTGTCGGATCCTTGAGCAGCGGCTCCAAAGGCCCGAGGCCGAAAATTTCGTCCAGAATCTCGCGGGCTAGACGCTCCCGCTCGGCGAAGCTCAGTGGTACCGCTTCAGTGTTCACTGTGGAACGGATCAGAGCCAGGACTTCGTCGCGAGCGGTATCACTCGTAGTTCTGCCGAGTTTCTCCAGATCAAGCCGATCGAGAATCTTGCGATGGAGGTCGGCCTTGACCTGCTGGTATTCGGTTCTTTCGAAGGTCTGCAAATTTGCCATGAAGTCTGTCCGAACTGTGTTGATGCTTAGATTGCCTTAAATCCTGAACTCTCTTAAACCTAAACCGTTTTAAACAACGACCAAGCTTTGCGTTTTACGTCTAAATCATTTTCCGTCAAGCGGGCTGCCAGCCCGGCGAAGGCGCGACCAATGTCGGTATGGTTTTGAGCCGCCACCGGTACGCCGCGATCAATCGCCGTCGAGACAGCGAAATATTGATTGGGAATCTTCCACAGCAATTTGACTCCCGCAGCAGCCTCGGCATCCGCCTCGCTGAAACCCGCAATTTTGCGGAAACGATTCAAGACAAGCCCCACTTTTTCTCGGCTTCCACTTTCTCCCAGATACTGTTGGACCCGGGCCGCGCTCCACAAAGACGCGACGTCGGCGCTGACCACCAGCAGGACGTTCTGAGACAAATTGCTGACTAGCCGGGTGGTCGGGTCGACTCGCGTGGAAGCGTCAACTACCACGTAGCGGAATTGTCCAATTAACATATCGAACAATCTCGCGAACTCCGCGGTCGAGGGTTCCACCGCAACCGGAATGTTGGGGCCGGCGAGCAGCTGCAAACCTTCGCTGTGGCGGGTCATGAAGCTTTCCAGCAGCGAGCTGTCCAGACGATGCAGATTGCGGATTGCGTCGGTCACGTTGAACAGTGGCTTCAGATTCAGGTGCAACGAAGTATGTCCCAACGGGGCGAGGTCCACCAGTGCGGTGTTGCCGTGGGCAGACTGCAAAGCCAGAGCGAGATTCACGGCGACCGTAGTAGCGCCGCTTCCTCCCTTGGCGTTGACCACGGTAAAAACTTTGCCGTTCGTCCCTTCCCGATTCACTTTTCGCTGCGCCGCCGTGAGACGGACAAAGGCTTCCAGAAGGTCGGTGGTAGTCGTCGGGCGTTCAATAAACTCCCGCGCCCCAGCTCTCATGGCTCCGACGATTACCTGAGGCTGCGAGATACTGCCGATGGCGAACAACGCGGTTGCGGGAAGTTCCTGGTGGAGCAATTCGATTGTCCGCAAGGCTAGAATGGCATTGTCGGCAGGGATGTCCACCAAAACCACGTCAGCCTTTGTGGTTTGGATCCGCCGCACCAAAGGGTCGTTCGCGGCTACCGGAAAACTGACGTGGGTATACACAGCCCGAGCCACGCTGGTACCGTCCACCAACACCTGCATCACGGCACGCTGCTCGTTGTCCGCCGCAACGATAATTACCGAAAGTTCGGGCATAACGACGCTACTTCTCCCACAAATTCTCTATCGCCAACTTCTATGTACGCAAAACCACAGCATTCCGATGTGCAGGCTGTCATTTGCTGCCTCCGGATGGCTTCTTGGAGGAGTCAAACTTATCTTTGTCGAGGAACGGCTGCGGATACTTTGGAGTAGCCGGCGCCTGGGTACTGGGTGCGATGCGATGCACCGTGCACAACACCATCAATTCCGAATTGCTCTTTTGCACATTCTTGCTCTTGAACAGATTGCCAATAATCGGAAGGTCGGCGAGTCCAGGAAATTTGTTGGCAATCTGGGTCACACGGTTGTCCATGAGACCGGCGATCACAAAGCTCTGACCGTCTTGCAATTCAAACTCCGTGTCTGCGCGCCGCGTGCTCAGGGCCGGAATGTTAAATCCGGAGATGGTTAGCCCATCGGCGAAATCCAATTCACTGACCTCGGGCACCACCCGAAGATGAATGTTTCCGTTCGGCATGATCACCGGAGTGAACCTCAACCTGACGCCGAATTCCTTGAACGAGATGCTAACGGCGGTGAAACCTTGTCCCGGCTGGACGATGGGAAAAGGAAACTCTCCGCCTGCCAGAAAGCTGGCTTCCTTGCCGTTCACCGCGATCAAATTCGGTTCCGCCAGAATTTCCAGAAGATTCTTCTGCTGCAGCGCCTGCACCACGACTCCAAAGTCGATATCGCTGCGGAACAAGAAAAGGTTCAACGGGTTGGTAAGGTTAATGGTGGGGGGCGTGGGCGCGGTGGAAGTCGTGGTCGCACTTCCGTTGGTTTGGGTGGTTGTGGAAGAGGTGGAGACGGTGAATCCTCCATATTGCCCGGTAGTGATCGTCCCGGTCGTATTACCGGTACCCGGAGTGAAGAAATTGACTCCGAGTTGCAACGCAGCGGTTCGGTCGACTTCCGCGAACTTCACTTCCAGAAGAACTTCCTGCGCGCCCACAGGACCAAAAGTGAGCACATTCACTACATTCTTGGAATAGGCTGCGGCGATCATTTCGGCGCGCTTGGCGATATCCTCGGTAGTTACGTGACCCGAAAGCACAATCGCGGAGCGCGAAGGCGAAACTGTGATCTGTTCGTCGGGGAAAATTCGCCGTTCTTCTTCGGCCGCCGCACTCACGTCGACGTCCACGCGCAGATCAAAGCTGCGCGAGCGTTCAAGTTCATCCCAGATCAGCAGAGAGACTTCGCCGGCGGAACGTCCGTGCACCAGAATTTGGGTAGGCGTCACCACGATGGCATCGGCCACCCCGGGATCGGTTACCGAGACTCTCTTCAGCCGCTCAGTGGTATTGATCAGAAGCGACTTGTTCACCATCACGCGCAGCGGGGCGGCGCCAGTTGATGCAGTCTCTGGAGCAGTTTGTGCTGTTGCCCCCGGACCTTGAGATGCGGGTTGCGGCGCTTGGTCTGGAGTCGGAGCCTGGGCTGCCGGTTGCGCTGGAGCAGCTTGCGGCGCCTGTTGTTCCTGTGATTTGGGCACCGCGATGGCGCTAAGCAGCAACAGGACGCCCAGCGTTATCCCCGCCAGTCTGCCAACTTGTTTTTTAAGTTTCTCCCGCCTGCGGGAGCGGATCCTCGACATTTTCTGCAACCTCGCCACCCCGGACTTGTACTTGAAACCTGTCCTTAAAACTTGTCTTCTTCCTTCTTATCTCCTTTGTAAACCTCGACCGTGTACGCAGTCGGGATTGAGGGAGGGGCTTGAACTGGAACGTGTTTCGACGCGCTTCGCGGCCGCTCGGCTTGAGCAGGCGCGGAGGCAGCGTTGTAGAGAGAGTTCGATTTCACTGCCGCTACGTCTTCCTGTTTGGTATCAAGCGGATTGCGCAGCGCCAACTGAATATGTCCTTGAGAGGCTGCCAGGGTAAGTCGTTCAGCGTCATCCGGAGATACCAGCAGGGTCACCACGGGAGCGCTCTGCGGTTCGCCTGCGGAGTTACGTTCCAGCCTCTGGCCCGTAGCGATGACGGCGACATTTTCCAGAACAGTGTCGGTTTGCGGCTCGTTGGAGCCCTGAGGATTTCCCGTCAGCAAGACATCGACCCGCGTGCCCGGCAGCACAAAACCCGAAACCGCGGAGGTATCGTTCACTCGGACCGAGACCGCCCGCATGCCCGGCGGGATTAATGAGGGAAGGCCAAAGCCGGCATTTTCGCCCGCCAGCTTATTGGTGAGAATGAATTCGCCTTTCGCAATAGGAAGCACCACCCCGCGGCCCACAACCTTGTTCTTGAAGTGAAAGCGGCCGTCCGGCAAATCCCCGCTGGGAAAATGCACAATTCGGATATCCTTGTCGTCTATCTTTGTCCCAACTTGCAGATCGTCCGCCGCGACGATTACATCTTCCCCCGGTGGATTTTTGGAGCCTGCTCTGGACTGCAAATTACGATAGACGACAAGGCTCACAAACGCCCCCAGCGCTAAGGCGATAAATCCAATTAACAAGAGCCGGTTGCGATTCATTCCTGTTCCTCGCTAATCAAAATCTGGCGCCCGGCCGCCTTGGTGGCAGCCAAAGCACAACCGGACAGCCAAGCTGTCGGTGCGATTCCGTGCGCATCGAGCCCTCCACTGCGCCGGAACACTTGCTTTTTTTGAATCAAAGGTTTAGGGAAGGGAAAAGGGTTGTCCTCAATCCCCCCGACCATCATACCCCGAGGTTCTTCATAGAGCGACAATTTGTTGCACCTTCGAGCGTCCCGCTAGTGACCATAGTTTCTAAGGGAAGGCACAGGGAAAAGTACGTTTGGACCGAGTTTGGCCCTCGAAAGTACGTGTTTTGTGGGCGAAGCGGCGCGAACTGTCCGATTTTCACCGTTGTTGTTCGGGTTTTCCGGGTCGGGGGAGAATCGAAATGAAAACCCCTTCATTGGGTCGTCTTGACAAGAACGATGGCCTGATCATCGGCGTATATTGTTTGCCAATCGGGCAAATCTTTGAGCGCCGTTACCAGCGGAGCGTCGGGCGGGAGAATAACAGTTCGAATTCTCCAGGTCTCAAACGGGATTCGCCATGCATCGGTCTTCAGGTAGTAGGACGCGGCGAGATCATCCATAAAAGTGTCGCCATAGAGATCGGCCCGGCCATCGATGTAAACCCGATATTCGGGATACAGTTTCCAGATGAAATATCCCCCCCAGTTGTAATTGTTCAATATCGGAGCCGGTGGCCGATGCGCTGTGATGAACGAAATCGCGGCAGCGGGAAATTCCTTGGCTTCGGCCTCGGGTTGCCGGCGAATGACAAAACGCACCCGGGCGACGGTGAAAATGAGAAAAGCAGCCAGCAGAATCGCATTGAGCAGCGTTTTGGCCGAAGTCATCGTGGAATTCTTCGACTGGAAGCGCTTGGCAATTCCATTCTCCTCCAGCCATGCCAGCAACATAGCACTCAAAATCGGAATCGCAATCAGCGTGTAAATGGGTATGTGCCTTACGGAACGCAAGGCTGCAAACGTCATCACACATAGCAGCAGAAGTTCTCGCGGTCGCAGGCGCCTGGGCGAAAAAGCTGGCAAGACCACCGTGGCCAGAATCATGGCAAGCGTAGGCAGATATAGATATTGGTGAAAGTCTGGCGAACGCCACTCGCCGATGTAGTTCTGCATGGCTCGCGAGCGCAGCGTTTCCAGCGGATAAGAGTACATCGCGACGCCATACGGGTTCAGTGGGACGACCGCCACGCAAGCCACGATGGCCAGGGCTAGCGCTCGAAAACGCGCAGCCGCAGTAACTCCATCTTTGGAATTACCAATCGCGAAGCCAAAGCTGACATCCAGAAAATCGCCCGCTAGAAACAGCACCATCAGCGCGAGCCCGACCGCGTATCCCGCGTGAAGATTCACCCAAAGCAGTATGAGCGGAGGCGTCCACCACAGCAGCTTTGGACGATCGTAAGAACGCTCGAGGATTAGCAGAAGCACGCTGGCCAAAAGCAACGTGATCATTTGCGGGCGAACGCCCCAACTGGGAGCCGATGCGAAAGCGCCGAGCAAGGTGACAATCCCAGCGACGTAAGGTCGTCCCGGCGAGCGCAGGAAAACCACAACAAACGCAGCCGCGATAACCGCGCCGAATCCCACAATCAATCCAGCCCACCCCGCAAGGCGATACAGGCCAAAAATGAAAACCTGGGATAGCCACTCATGATCAAGCCAAGGCTGCCCAAAGCGAGTGTAGGAGTAAGGGTCGGTGTGAAAGATTTTGTGGTTTTGGACAATCAACTGTCCGGTGCGCAGATGCCACCACAGGTCCGGATCAGTCACGCCACGCGCCGCCATGGTGAAAAGACCGAGCGCCAGAATGATCACGAACAGGCGGCGCGTTTGAAGAAGTTCATTCACCCGGCTAAGGATACACTGCAGTTTTGAAATCCAAAGGCTTGCTTGCACGAACCATGCGCAACAACAGCTGGCTTATAATGCGGGTCTTACTTCTATGCTAAAGGAGTCAACACAAAGGAAACTGACGTTGTATCTCGCTCCGATGTTGTTGTTCCATGTCTTGCTGGCCTGGTATGCGAGGATCGGCGTTCGCATCGGGCTTGCGGATTTCACCATTTTCTACACGGCGAGTGAGATTTTGCACCAGGGACGCGGCGCTGAGTTGTATAACAACGGGGTTCAGGAGACTGTTCAGCGATCGTTTTCACCGATTGGTCTTCGTAGACGGGGTTCAATTCTCCCCTATAACCATCCTCCATTCGAGACTCTTCTCTTTTTTCCATTTGCACGCCTGAAGTACTTAACCGCCTATCTTGTCTGGCTCGCGGTTAATCTCGGGCTCACCGTCGCTCTGATGCTTCTTCTGCGGAAGAATTTTGTAGTCCTGGGAAGCGCGCCGCTGTATCTGTGGCTGCTGGCGGGATTCGGTTTCTTTCCGTTGTTCAAGGCTTTATTGCAGGGGCAGGACTCCATTCTTTTATTGTGGTGTTACTCCATGGCGTTCCTGGCGTTTCGCCGACGGAACGAATGGCGCGCCGGAAGCTGGATTGGGCTGGGTCTTTTCAAGTTTCATCTGGTGCTTCCTTTTGTTTTTCCGCTTGTGCTTTTGCGCCGCCAGAAATTCCTGGCTGGCTTTTTGTCGGTTGGCCTTGTCCTGACCCTACTAGGCCTTGCAGCGGTGGGATGGCGAGGTTGGTTGAGCTACCCGACGTACGTTTGGGCCGGAGAAAACGACCTGAGCTACGTGTGGAACTCGTCGGCGGGCGATACTTCAAACCTCCGGGGCCTCATCGCAACCCTCTGCCCGGCGAGTGAGCCCCGCCTGACCCTTCTTCTGGTTTTGTTATTCTCGGCAATCCTGCTCGCTGGCATCACCTACGCGTGGCGCTGGGCGCTGCTTACGACCGCGGTTTATACCGACTTGATATTCGCGTTGGGCCTGGTTGCGACGGTCCTCTTGAGCTATCACATCTTTGCGCATGATCTGACTTTGTTATTTCTGGCCGCTCTTATCGTGCTTGAAGTTTTGCTTTCGAGTCGGATGATCTCTTCGTGGGCCCGGACTGTGCTCTGCGGTTGCATAGCGATTCTATTTTGTACTCCTATTTACGTGTTGATCACTCTTCGCTACAGGATGATGCAGGTGATGACTGTCGTCATCCTGATTTTCTTTGTAGTCCTGCTCATTGAGTTTGTTCGACTCCAATCGGTTGCGGAAGTGGTGTAGCTTGGTTGAACTACGGTCGCGTAGGGACTCCAAACTCGGCTTAGCCTTGAGCCTGCTGATAGCCGCGAGCATGTGGTTCTACCTGCAACATGTGCTTATCGGGCATCAGTTGGCCGATGCCGCACAACACGGCACGCCACGCGGAAACCTTTCCGACCTCTATCCGCGTTGGCTCGGAGCGCGCGAACTCCTGTTGCATCACCGGGACCCTTACAGTCCGGAGCTGACCCGTGAGATTCAGATTGGATATTACGGCCGCGTACTGGACGCCAATCGTCCGGATGATCCGAAAGATCAGATGGCCTTTGCCTACCCTCTGTACGTTGTGTTTCTGATCGCGCCCACCATCGTCTTTCCTTTTTCGTTGGTTCGGCTTGTAATTCACTGGTTCTTCGTCCTCTTGACCGCTTTGTCGGTTCCGCTCTGGTTGCGGGCGATGAAGTGGCGGGTTTCGCCTGTATTAACCGCAACCTTAGCAATACTTACCTTAGGAACGTTGCCCGTTCTGCAGGGAATCAAGCTTGAACAATTGACCCTCCTGGTTGCCGGGATCATTGCCCTTTGCGCTCTGCTGCTGGTTCGCAACTCTCTGGTGCCGGCAGGAGTGCTGCTCGCTTTCGCCACCATCAAGCCCCAACTCGTCTTATTATTCGTTGGCTGGCTCGTGCTGTGGGCGTGCGGGAATTACCGCGAGCGCCGGCGCTTCCTGTGGAGTTTCAGTCTGACCATGGCAGTCCTGTTTGCCGCGGCCGAGTTCGTCATGCCGGGATGGGTTGGACAGTTTGTGCAGGCCATCACAGCTTACCGTGATTACACTGGCAGGCCGACATCGATATTAGCTGTGTTTACGACTCCGGCGCTGGGTCTATTTTTGTCGGTGCTCGTGCTGATCGCTCTTGCGGTCGTTTGCTGGCGAACTCGTCGTGCGTCTGCCGGCGATCCGGCCTTCGCCCTCGTGTCCTCAGCAGTTCTCGCCGCAACTGTTGTAGTCATCCCCATGACTTCGCTCTACAACCAGATACTGTTGCTCCCGGCTGTCTTACTGTTGGTTCGCCACGCCCGATTCCTGAGTAACAAAGATCCTCTCACTCGGCTGCTGTGCGTAATTTCAGGTTTGCTGGTGGCATGGCCCTGGCTGGCCGCACTGATCCTAGGTCTGAGTTCAATGATTATGCCGGCAGACTTAGTTCAGAAGGCATGGGCTGCCCCGCTGTGGACGAGCATGGCCATTCCGGTGGGTGTGCTGACGCTGCTGGCGCGCCTCGTCGCGCTCACCCTGCCAGATATTTTGACCGCGTCTGCCGCACCGGCCTATCCGACTCCAAAGACAACTACATGAACTTGCATTCCCTCGCTGCCCGCGATAGGCTTCTCGGGCACCGGCGGTGGTTCCCGGAGGATCAAATGAGCCTGAAGATTGAGGCCCGGCAGGCCGATGGAGTCACGATCGTATCGTGTCAAGGCCGCATTGTGTTTGGCGAAGAAGCCACGGAGCTGCGCACGGACCTCAAGCGCGTATTGGCTTCCAGCCGACAGATCGTGTTGAACCTCGCGGGCGTGAGTTATATCGATAGCGGCGGGCTCGGCACTTTGGTGGGCGTTTACTCCTCTGCCCGCGCAGCCGGCGCTGAAATCAAGCTCACCGGCCTGGGCCAGCGCTTGCGCGATGTCTTGCAAATCACCAAATTGGTCACCGTGTTCGAGGTCTACGATACTGAGCAGGAGGCTATCGCCACCTTCCATCGCGGGGCCGCCTAGAACGGTTCGGCTGGTGAAATCTTCTTAGCCTCTTCCCACCGGCCTTCGATGCTGTCATTATTCCAGTAGGACATTTAAGGAGCGTTGCAGGCTGCCACATGGCTTTCCAGACTATTGTCGGGCCGTCATCCGGAACCGGTTCCGGGATTTTCCCCACGCTCGTCTTCGTTCAAGGCAACGAGCAGCGCGTGATAAACCTCGACCACAGTCCTTTCACCGTGGGACGAAAGGTTGATAAAGATTTGGTCATCGCCGACCCACGAGTGTCGCGCGACCACGCCTTGATCGTCTCGGAGAATGGCGCTTTCAGCGTTGTCGACCAGGGCAGCAAACATGGCACATACGTCAATGGAGAGCGCATCGAACGCAAGATTCTGGAGCGCAATGACCGCCTTGAGTTCGGGGTCCGTGAAATTGCGTATGTGATTTTCAACCCGCAACATGGAACCACGAACTCCGCACGTGAGTTCCTCAGTCAGATCTCCGTGATGCACATCTCGGACGAGACCACGGATCTGGAAAAACTGGTTCTCTTCCTCGAAGCTGCCCGCAAGCTGAACACCATCGGCGTGCTCGATGAAATTCTGATGACCCTGCTGGACGTAACTCTGAAGCTCACGCGCGCCGAACGGGCGTACGTCTACATGAAGAACCCCCGCGGGGAACTACGACTGGCGGCCGGACGCAACTCGAAGGGCGAGCCCCTGCTGGACGACAAAACCATCTCTCACTCGATTCTCGACGATGCGTTGAAGTCCAATTCCGAATTTGTTTTGACCGACACCAGCCGGTCCGCGGACCTTACCGGCCGAAAAAGCATCGTGGCTTATGATCTCCGCACCGTGATCTGCGTCCCCCTGCGCAAGCCGCAAGTTCAGGCCACGCGCGACGCCGAGGCTCCTTCCCCTGCGCCTTCGGCAGAGGTTATGGGTGCGTTATACGTGGATTCGCGCTTTGCCTCGCGCGATATTTCCGGCGTGAGCAACGACATTCTTCATGCCATCGCGACCGAAGCCGCTTCGCTGATCGAGAACGCCCGCCTGGTGCAAGCGGAAGAAGCTGGCCGGCGATATCAGCAAGAGCTTTCCATTGCGGCATCCATTCAGCAAAGGCTGATGGCGGTGACGATTCCCGAAGTTCCGTTCGCCAAACTTGCGGGAAGAAACTTGTCCTGCAAAGAGATTGGCGGCGACTTCTTCGACGCGGTGAATACCGACCAGGGGTTGACCATTGTTCTGGCCGACGTCAGCGGCAAGGGAGTTTCCGCGGCGCTGCTAGCATCCACGTTGCAGGGGATGATTTATTCGCAGCTCACCGCAGGCATGCCTCTTACCGAAATCGTGACTGCCGTGAACCGCTTCTTCACCGACAAAAATATTGGAGAGAAGTACGCCACCGTGATCATCGCCCGGGTTCGCGACGACGGGGATTTAGAGTATGTGAATTGCGGACATGTGCAGCCCCTGGTGGTTTCTAACGGAGCAGTCCAGCGGCCCGGGCACGGCAACCTCCCAGTAGGTTTACTGCCTGATGCCAAGTACGAAAGCGATCACTGCCAGCTCAAACCTGGCGATCGGTTGGTGCTGGTGACCGACGGCGTGACCGAAGCCGAGAATGCGCGCGGAGACTTCTTCGAAGATTCGCGTCTCGAACTTGCCGCGAAAACCGGAACGCTGGAAGAAATCTTTGCCGCGATCTCTACCTTCTGCGGCGGCACGCCCCTGAACGACGACTGCACCGTGGTGGAACTGGTTTACACCGGCAGTTGATTGCGCGACGACGCTAGTTTTCTACTGCGACCGAGAAATCTGTGCCCTCCCAACGCTCTTCCTGCGACCAGTAGATTGTGAAAACGATCTCGCTTCCGACAGACAATCGCTCGCTGCCCAGGTCGGCGATATATGTGCCCAGGCCGGTGTCGAGTGTATTGATGTCCTGCGATGTTCGCCAATGATCGAAGCTCCAATGCACCACAGCCGGAGCGGTCAATACAAATCGCAACCTCTTGCCCTCCGGAATGGTTCGGCATCGATTGTTAAAGCGCCAGGCAAAGTATATCGATTTCCTCTTCTCCACTTGGTATCGCTGCACGGTCGCGGCTGGCTGATCGAAAACCTTGCCGTCCCGCAGCGAGCGCCGCAGTTTAATATATTCTGAGTGCGCCCACACCAGCGGACACGCCGACCCCGTAGGTTTTCCCGGGAACAATTCTCGTTCCCGAATGGCGGCGGAATCCCAGACCTGCTCGGGGATCAAACGCCCGCCTTCCGTCGCGAACTCCATCACCCGCAACAACTCTTCCGCGGCTTGAGGACGCCCCGCGGCAATTTCGTAATGTGCGCGCTCGCCCGCAAGCAAAGGCCACGGCCGCCCGACGCCTGTCCCATCGAAAGGTGATCCGTCTTCGTGTTCGCCATAGCCGTCCCCGTTATACCGATACCAGCACGGACCTTGCGGTAATTGGACGCGCAACAGCGCATCGACCACTTTGATGGTGTTCAGAATGCGCGGATCGTCCGGCGCGCGTAGACCGAATCGCACCAGTGCCAGCGCGTCCGGGCTGACTATATGAGCGGGCGGTTCCTCGCTTTGTCCCGGTGGCCGGTTTTTTATGGGCACAAATCCCTCTAGCGGCGACGAAGCGCTGTCCGTCTCCGGCGGCGCAATGCGCACGTAGTATCCTTCCACGCCGATCTGCCGCGCCAAATCGCTGCCACTGACATAAGTCCAGCGTTCAACGTTGTCGTTCCAATTGTCCGCCGTTTCCCGAAGGTATTCCGCGATGGCCTTCTCTCCAATCGCCTCGGCAAGGTCGGCCGCAGCCAGCAGTCCCGAAATTTCTACCGCCAGCGTGAATGGCGAGTAGCCCGCATCTTCTTCCCAACGATCTTGCTGCGTAACCGGACCATTGCGTACCAGAAACCCGGCGGCACGACGAACCAAAGCCCACCAGCGCTTCAGATCGCCCAACACCTCGGGACAATCCCGGCGCATACAGTCGACTAGCAGAATTGGAAATGCGGCTTCGTCCATTTGCAGCCCCATCCAGTAGGGACGGCCATCCAACCACATGTTCTGCGCCCAATGCCCGTCCGCTTCTTGAGTAGATTCCAGATATCGAAGCACGCGCACGGCATCGGTCTGCGCGCCCGCCGCCAGGAATCCGAATGCGGTTTCCACCAGATCACGCGGCCAGACCAGGTGGTACCCGCCAAGATCCTCATCGCCTTTGTTGAAGCCCCATGGAATGGATAGACTCGCGATTACGCCTCCCAGGAAGTCTTTCGACTCATGCGTGCGCAACACTGCAACACTGGCCCGGTAGAGATCGCGTTCGCGCTGAGGTGAGTCTAACTTGAGAAGCTTCTGATGAAAGGCCTCCCACTGCGCTACATAGTGATTCCGCAGGTCTTCATAGGATTCGAGCAAGCTCGATCGCACCTGCTGACCCGCTTCCGACCAGATGCCTCCGAACCCGATCATGACCACGAACTCGCCGCTGCACCCTGCCAGATCGATCTCTCCGGTCAGTGCGATGTTCCCGTTTTCAGCGCGGGTATAGTCCCACGTCATCTGGAAATGCTTCGAAAGATCTTGCCAGCCATCGGAGTATCCGACGAAACCCACGGACATTTTCTTCCAGGACATCGAGCAGGCAAACGCCAGAGCACAGTCGTCGCGCTGCGCAAACATCATGGGTACGCTCTTATAATCGCCAACCCATCCAGTGTTACTGTTGCCCCAATTGGCAAGGTGTGGCGCAAGCAGAGCATAAATACGATAGTCAGAGAGAGTGCCTCGAAACGGGATGAAGCGAATTTTCTGCAGCACCACGTTGCGGTAGGGATCGGTCAATACTTCCTTTTCGATCCGGTACCGAGCTTCGACCTCCGTGTTGATCAGCTCGAACGCAGGAACGCCCGGCGCGACCGGAATATTCTCAAATGTGCAATGACGTTTCTCATCCGAGAAGTAACTGACACCGTCGGTGACAATCAATCCCATGTCGCGGGTGCATGCCTGATCCACGCGCGGGTAATAAACCTCGTTCAAGATACCGTGGCTGGTTGTGAACCACACCTTGCTACGCTGATTTAGAGCCGTACCCACGCCACTCTTCGCGCTCGACGTCCAGCGCGGCGCAATGCCCGGCCATCCCGGAGCGTATCGTTCTTTTTCACTCAATGGTCTATCCTCAAAAGTTCTGAAAGCATGGTACTAGAAATGTAATGAATAGATGATTCGCGAGTCGGTGCGAAGATTCGCTATCCTGAGTCGTCGACCATGACTGCGGAAGCCCAAATCGATGCTTTCACTGCGCAACGCCAGAGCATGGTCCGGTCGCAGCTCCGAGCTCGCGGAATCCGAGACGAGCGCGTGCTCTCCGCCATGTCTCGCGTTCCTCGTCACGAATTTGTGGCAGAAGATTTTCGCGACCAGGTTTACGAAGACCATCCGATCCCAATCGGGGAGGGTCAGACTATCTCTCAACCGTACATCGTCGCCATCATGCTTCAGGCGTTGGCGCTGAATCCCTCAGATGTGATTTTGGAAGTGGGAACTGGTTCCGGCTACGTCACCGCACTGCTCGCCGAACTTACCCAGCAGGTGTACTCGGTGGAGCGGCACGAATCCCTCGCCCGCACTGCGCAGGCCACACTGGCCCGACTCGGTTACGCCAACGTGGAAGTGTTGGTTGGCGACGGCGGCAACGGCCTTCCTGATCGAGCGCCCTTCGACGCTATTGTTGTCTCCGCCGCTGCGCCGCAGATTCCTCAGCCGTTGTTTGAACAATTGCGCGAAGCTGGACGCATGATTGTCCCGGTAGGTCCTGCGCACGCGCAGGAACTAAAGTTAATCCGCAAGCTTGGAGGCCAGCCGATCGTCACCTCTCTGGAAGGATGTCGTTTCGTTCCCCTGATCGGAAGCGAAGGATATCAATCGCGATGATAGGGTTTCCCGAGAAGAAAGAGCACGATAACTGAAAACTATCTTACAATTTATCCGTGCCGGTTCTGCATAGTCTCCGCGTCACGCTCGAAATGATCAAGTGGGAGCACTCCATTTTCATGCTTCCGTTCGCTCTGTGCGGAGCCATGCTGGCCGCAAATGGCCTGCCAAGCGCGCATGCGCTCGCCTGGATTATTGTGGCGATGGTGACGGCTCGATCAGCGGCCATGGCTTTTAATCGTCTGGCCGACGCCTCGATCGACGCCGCCAACCCGCGAACGCAAACGCGGGCTCTTCCCGCCGGCACGCTCACTCCCGGTTTCGTGATCACATTTGTGCTGGTATCAAGCGCACTGTTTGTTTTCGCGGCCTCGCAGCTCAATCGACTTTCGTTCATTCTTTCGCCGATTGCGCTGGCAATAATTCTGCTCTACTCCTACACCAAGCGCTTTACTCGCTGGTCTCATCTGGTTCTGGGCCTTGCCATGGGGATTGCACCTTCGGCTGCATGGATTGCCGTTCGTGGCTCGCTCGATCCAAGAATTCTTTTGCTGACCGCTGCGGTGACGTTTTGGGGCGGAGGCTTCGACGTGCTTTACGCCTGCCAGGATTACGAGTTTGATCGCCAAGCTGGACTGCATTCCATTCCCCGCTATTTTGGAATCAGCAAATCGCTTTGGATCGCGCGGCTTTTTCATTTGATGATGCTGCTCTTGCTGGTGAGTCTGGTTGTGGTCTTCGGATTAGGCAAGTTGGCGATCGCCGGAGTTGTAGTCGTCGCGCTGCTGCTCGCCTACGAGCATTCGCTGGTCTCGCCTCGCGATCTCTCCAAACTCAACGCCGCATTTTTCACCATGAACGGTGTGATCTCGGTTGTGTTTTTCTTGTTTGTCGCGGGAGATTTGTTGTTACGACACTGAAGCGAACTTATTTGATCGACAACGGACTGAGAACCGAGACTGACAACCGTTTTCATGTTCTCGTTTGTCCTGCCCGCAAAAATGGTGAATACGAGATTTGTTGCCGAGTGTACTTATCCGAATCACCACTGTGACTTTGACCACTTTCTTACGGTATGATCGAAGCGATGCTTAGCACGCGTCCCAAGCATGCTTTTGAAACCGATGATGTTCGCCTAAGGCCGATCCACGCCAAGGTTCTCGCTGGCCAGCGGCTTGACGAGAGCGATGCCCTCGCACTCTACCGCTCCCCAGACATCCTCGCCGTCGGCTGGCTGGCTAATTTTGTGCGCGAGCGGATGCACGGCGACAAAACTTATTTCAACGTCAATCGCCACATCAATCCGACCAATGTTTGCGTGGCCGCTTGCCGCCTCTGCGCTTTCGGCCGGAAGAAAGACGCGCCTGGCTCTTATACGATGGCGCTCGAAGAAGCCTTCGAGACGGCCGCGTCGGGCTATAGCGAAGCGGTCACGGAGTTTCATATCGTCGGCGGGCTGCATCCCGATCTGCCATTTCAATATTTTTTGGATTTGATTTCCGGCCTGAAGCAGCGCTTCCCGCAAGTCCACCTTAAGGCTTTCACCATGGTCGAGGTGGCATATTTGGCGAAGCGTGCCAAGCTATCGATTGCCGAGACGCTGCAGCAACTCAAAGCCGCGGGCGTGGACTCGCTCCCCGGCGGCGGTGCCGAGATTTTCTCCGACCGCGTGCGCCACATCATCTGCGATCACAAAATCGATGGCGATCAGTGGCTCGAGACCGCCAAGCTAGCCCACCAGATCGGGCTCAAGTCGAACGCAACCATGCTCTATGGTCACGTAGAAAACGACGAAGATCGCGTCGATCACTTATTGAAATTACGAGCCTTGCAGGACGAAACCGGTGGCTTCCAGACCTACATTCCGCTGGCCTTCCACCCCGATCATACCGCGCTGCAGCATCTCCCCAAGACCACGGGCATGCTGGACATCAAGCAGATTGCGATTGGCCGCCTGGTGCTCGACAATTTTCCTCATATTAAATCGTACTGGCAAATGGTTACGGCGAAGATGGCACAGATTTCGCTGCGCTTTGGCGCGGATGACATCGATGGAACAGTGATCGAAGAAAAGATCTATCACGATGCGGGCGCAACTACCCCGCAAGGCATGCGCCGCGAAGATCTGGTCCGCCTGATCCGCGAAGCCGGACGCGAGCCCATCGAACGCGACACACTGTATCGTCCGGTGACCCGGACGGAAACTTCAGTCACGGTCGCGGTCTAGGTCTTAGCAACCAAATCGAAGAAACTTGTTCATAACTCTACGCTCCCGCAAACGCAGCCTTCACAATCTACTGTGACTAAGTTAGAGCTCTTTAATTTCTGATTCACCTCCCTTGCAGCGGGTGTAGAATCGGCTTGTAAGGAACCGGAAATCTTCGCGGAATCTCTTCCGTGATCCGAGGCCTGAGATGAATGTTCATATCAGCTATAAAGTTCGCAAGACTCCCGACATCGAAAAAGACGTTAACCAGTTGATCGAAAAGCTGCGCAAGCGGCTCCAGGTGTTTCGCCCCGAACTGGTGCACCTCAAAGGCCTGTTTGAGCAGAATTCCCCTCGCGAAGGAACCACAGTATCGCTGAACTTGCGTCTACCCTCGGGTCAGATGGCGGTGAAGAAGTCCGCCTCCAGCGCCGCATCTGCCGTGAAGGCGGCTTTCGACGACCTGCTCCAACAGATCAGCAAGCACAAAGACCTGTTGCGCAACTCGCACAAATGGCAGCGCCGGCGGGTCGCCGATTTCAGTCCCAAATCGCGCGTCGCCTTCGAAGACACGGTTGCGGCCGTGCACGTCCCGACCGCATCCTCCGACGACATTCGGTCTTACGTGAATGCAAGTCTCGGCCGCCTTGAACGTTTCGTCGAGCGCGAACTCTATTTCCGCGAAACTGCGGAGGAGATCACACCCGACTCCGTCACCAAAGATGAAGTCATCGACGAAGCCATTGCGCGCGCGTTGAGTAATGGGGCCAACGGAGGCGACAAGCCGGAAGCTCTGGCGCTCGAGCCATGGCTGTATCGCCTCGCCCTGCGCTCGATCGAGGACCTTTCCGCTCGCAGCCCGGAGAGCCTGCTCTCGTTTCATCTTGAGGATTCCGCCCGGCGCCCCAACGTTCGCGCCAGCGATGAACCTGAACTCCAGTTCCATCAGCCTGACGAAACCCTCACCGGAGAAAATGTGATTGCCGACCGGCGCGTTTCTACGCCCGAAGATATTGCCTCTTCCGACGAGATGGTCGCGCTGGTGCAATTCGCTCTCGAAGGCGCCAGTCGCGCCGATCGCGAAGCTTTTATTCTGCATGCTATCGAAGGATTCTCACTGGACGAAATCGGCGTCATCACCGACCGCAATCCCGACGAGGTACGTTCTTCCATCGAGTTGGCGCGCAAACATTTGCGCCACCTGGCCCCGCTTGCCAGCCGGTTCAAGCCGAAACCGGATAGCTTGATCCGAAGATCCGCGAGAGCCTGAATCGTCGACAGCACTCAGGAGCAATCGTAATGATTACCCGCGAAGACATCCGTGAGCTGGCTCAATTCCACACCAATGGGAACGAAGGTGCGGCCCTCAGCTTTTATTTCGAACCGCGTACCCCGCAGAACAAATCGCATCGCGAAGAAACTATTCTCGCCAAAGATCTGGTTCGCAAAGCCCTGCGTGAGGCCGAAAAGAAAGGAAAAAACGGAAGCACTCGCGCAGACTTGAACCGTATTTTCGAACTGGCGGAAAATCTGCACGGCAATCAAGCCCGCGCCCGCGCGGTGTTTGCCTGCGGCAGCCGCAATTTCTGGCGCGAGTTCGATCTGCCTTTGCAGCTCCCAGGAACGCATCTGTTCGTCAGTAGCCAATTCCACGTGAAGCCGCTGGCTCTGCTTCTGGGCGCGCAGCCACGCCTGTGCATCGCACTAGTCGATCGGCAGAAGGCGCGCTTCTTCGATCTTCGCCTGGAGGAACTCAAAGAGCGCGAAAGCATATCTCGCGCGCCCACGGCTCATCACGGTCGCAGCGATGCATACGCCGGAGGTCACCTCGAACGCCGGATCCACGACGAAGCCATGCATCACTTCAAGAGTGTGGCTGAGCACTTGAGCGCAGCTCTCGAAAAAGATCTCTATGAGAAGTTAGTTATTGGATGCCACGACATCAGTTGGCACGAGCTCGAAAGCCAATTGCACCCTTACGTGAAACAGCGGCTGCTCGGTCATTTTCCGGCGGACCTCGGTCGCATCACCAACGATCAGATTCGAGAACAGGCTGGCGGCATTCTGCGCGAGTCGCTCGATCAACGATGCAAAGAGCTCGCCCGGGAAGCGATCAGTCAGGCCAAGAGCAATGCCCGCGGCGTGACCGGTCTCCGTCGAGTGTTAAAGTCGCTTGAACTGGGCGAGGTGCAAACCCTGCTCATTGGCGATAAGTTTTCGCATTTGGCGGTAGAGTGTACGGACTGCAACCATCTCGACGCGCACATGGTTCGCCAGTGTCCGATGTGTGGCCACGATACAAAGGAGATCGAGGACGTAACCGAGGCCATCATTTCAGCAGCCATCCTGCGCGACGTTGAGTTGTTCTACGTGAAAGACGATCCCGATTTCGACCGCGCCGGAAACATCGCCGCGCTGCTGCGCTTCCGAGCCGATCAAAGCAAAGGCGGAGGCTTGCGCGCGGCCTCCTGAACCAGCCCGTCCGCGAGGGGTGGTCCACCCTTGTCACGGCTCGCCATACAACTGCCGGTAAACATTCGCATTCCGCAAAATCGCCTGCACGTACTCGCGCGTTTCGGTAAACGGAATCGACTCCACAAATTCTTGGGGATCGCGGTAGCGGCCTTGGCCCAACCAGTCCTGAACTCGCTCAGCACCCGCGTTGTAAGCCGCCAGCGCATATTCGAACGATCCGAACTTGTCGACCATGGTGCGGAAGTATCGCGTGCCCAATTGCAGATTCACTCCCGGCACGAACAGTTGAGTGCTGGAAAAGTGTCTGAGCTTCTCTTGTTTGGCAACCGACTTGCCTACTTTGGGCAGGAGTTGCATGAGCCCGACCGCATTCGCCCGAGACACCGCGCCAGGATTAAACTCCGATTCCTGCCGGATCAGCGCAGCCACCATATAAGGATCAAGCGCGTTGTCGGAAGAAAATCTTTTCAGATCAATCCAGTATGGTTTCGGAAACAACGCCTCCCAATAAGATCGCGGCAAGCTGGGTATGTCGACGGCAAAATAACTGGGGACGGCGCGCTTCAAGACTTCGATGGCCAAGTTATAGTGGCCCGCGTCAGCATAGAGACGCGCGGTCTCGGGCGCCAGCCAATTGCCTTTGCCTTCATCCGCCGCCGCCTTTAATTCCTTCACCGCCAAATCGAGCAG
>Ga0209530_1000529_pt1 | contig 25957 bp, 15 predicted proteins | sample BlaSpr_A8_Ref_O1_FD_187987 | JGI IMG/M metagenome (GOLD analysis project Ga0209530, IMG submission 187987) | Forest soil microbial communities from Thunder Bay, Ontario, Canada - Black Spruce, Ontario site 2_A8_Ref_O1 (SPAdes) (version 2) | ecosystem: Environmental > Terrestrial > Soil > Boreal...
AAAAAAGAATAGGTGAATATAGTTTAATGGTAAAACAGCTGTATGTGGCATAGCATTTCTTTGTTCAAATCAAGGTATACACCCTTATGCTTTACATATATTATTACAATAAAATAATAAAAGCTAAAAAGTCAATAATTGATCTAAGTTTTTTTCGTAATATAATAAAAAATTCTGAAGTTTAATTTTATATTAGGCATAGAAGGATGAGTCTAGTTAATAATAACTAATATTAATAATTATAATTGAATCTACAATTAGAAGGAGATGTTACATCAAATATATCTGATTAACTATTCAACTTTTACTAATTTATATCATAAGTTTAACAAAAAATGTTTATATCATGGATATAAAAAGAACATTATTAGTAATAACATTATATATCTTTAATGATTTGGTTTTTTTTCTCAATAAGATTTAATAGTTTGAGGTATTCCTTCTGTATGGAATAATTTGAACTTTGAATATACATCTGTAAAAAAATACAGTACAGTAGTATCTAGTAGTGGAGCTGTAGCTGGCACATTTGATTTGACAATGTGAAAAGAAAGATGATTTTTATCATCAAATGCAAAAGATATAGGTACGTTGTATCTAATGTTTGCTTTATTTTCAGGTTTGATAGGTACTGCTTTTTCTGTGTTAGTACGACTAGAATTATCTGGACCTGGTGTACAATACATAGCAGATAATCAATTATATAATAGTATAATAACAGCTCACGCAATAGTGATGATTTTTTTTATGGTTATGCCCGCTATGATAGGTGGTTTTGGTAATTTTTTGTTACCTTTACTAGTAGGAGGACCTGATATGGCATTTCCTAGATTAAATAACATAAGTTTTTGATTGTTAGTTCCAAGTTTATTACTATTTTTATTTGCAGCTATGATTGAAAATGGAGCAGGAACTGGTTGAACATTATACCCTCCATTGTCTGGTTTACAAAGTCACAGTGGACCTAGTGTTGATTTAGCAATATTTGCTTTACATTTATCTGGTGTAAGTAGTTTATTAGGTGCTATGAACTTTATTACGACTATATTAAATATGAGAAGTCCTGGTATAAGATTACACAAACTAGCCCTATTTGGGTGAGCCGTAGTTGTAACAGCAGTATTATTGTTGTTATCTTTACCTGTGCTAGCGGGTGCCATAACAATGGTTCTTACAGATAGAAATTTTAATACATCCTTTTTTGAATTAGCTGGAGGTGGAGATCCTATATTGTACCAACATCTGTTCTGATTTTTTGGTCACCCGGAAGTTTACATTTTAATTATACCAGGGTTTGGTATAATTAGTACTACAATATCTGCGAGTTCGAATAAAAATGTTTTTGGATATTTAGGTATGGTGTATGCTATGATGTCCATAGGTGTACTAGGTTTTGTAGTATGATCACATCACATGTATACTGTAGGTCTAGATGTAGATACTAGAGCTTATTTTACTGCTGCTACATTAATTATAGCCGTGCCTACAGGTATTAAAATATTTAGTTGATTAGCTACTTCATACGGAGGTTCATTACATTTAACACCCGCAATGTTATTTGCATTAGGATTTGTAGTTATGTTTACTATAGGTGGGTTAAGTGGAGTTGTTTTAGCCAATGCTTCACTTGACACCGCATTCCATGATACTTACTATGTTGTGGCTCATTTCCATTACGTGCTATCTATGGGAGCAGTATTTGCTTTATTTAGTGCATGATATTTCTGAATACCTAAAATTACTGGTTTAAGTTATAATATTATGTTAGGTAAGGTACATTTCATGATATTGTTCATAGGTGTTAATGTAACATTTTTCCCTCAACATTTTTTAGGTTTACAAGGTATGCCTAGACGTATAAGTGACTACCCTGATGCTTTTGCAGGCTGAAATTTAGTAAGTAGTTTTGGTTCTATAATAAGTGTAATAGCTACTGTATTATTTTTACACATACTCTATATACAATTAGTAGAAGGAAACGCTACATCAAAATATCCTTGATTAACACCTCAATTCTTTAGTGATCTATTCCAAACCTTATTCAATAGAAATTACAATTCCTTAGAATGAAGCTTAAATAGTCCACCTAAGCCCCATGCATTTGTAACATTACCTTTACAAAGTGCAGCATAATTTTCTTTTGAACATATGAAATAGTTACTACTTTAAATTTATTCGTTAGTCGTATTTTTTCTTTTATACCCAGCATATTTTTTATGCGCATCACTTAAATCCTTATATTGTTTTTTTTATTTATAAACCTTTGTTTTATAATTTTACCAACTGAAACCAAAGCCCTTTAGATCAATTTACTATTAGAGACCTTTTAAGCATTAAAGGAGACATATTCGGTAACATACAAGTATCGTTAACTAATATAGGGTTATACCTTACTATAACTACTTTTATAGTTTTTATTTATTATTTACTAGCAACAAACTATGACAGAACTACTCCTAATGGTTGATCTATATCACAGGAAACTATATATTCTACAGTATATAGTATAGTAGTAAATCAGATAAACGCTAATAAAGGTCAAATGTTTTTCCCACTTATTTCTGCACTATTTATTTATATATTAATTAATAATTTGGTAGGTATGGTGCCTTATAGCTTTGCACCAACATCACATTTTATTTTAGCTTTTTCCATAAGTTTTACTATAGTAATAGGTGCAACTATCTTAGGTTTTCAAACACATGCCTTAAAATTCTTCTCTCTATTAGTTCCATCTGGATGTCCTTTAGGTTTACTGCCTTTACTAGTTATGATAGAATTTATATCATACTTGGCTAGAAACGTATCATTAGGATTAAGATTAGCAGCTAACATATTAAGTGGACACATGCTATTAAACATCTTGTCTGGTTTTACTTACAACATTATAAGTAAAGGAATAATATTTTTCTTTTTAGGGCTTATACCACTATTGTTTATAATTGCTTTCTCTGGTTTAGAGATAGGAATTGCATTTATCCAAGCACAAGTTTTCGTAGTGTTATCTTCGTCATATATAAAAGATAGTCTAGAATTACACTAAAAAAAAAATATAATCTTTTTTTATTAATGTACATGTATATTAACTATATTAATAGTTAATATAAATTGACAATAAAGACCCTTATATTTTTTATATGATTATGTTACTAGTTGCTACTAATTTAATGTAAGATATAAGTAATAATTGTGGATAGGAAAATCATTACAATGTGGAATGATAGTTATAGATGTTTAGGTAAATATAATCCACAGGTTTTTTTACTACATAACAATACAATTACATATTATATAGTAACAAACTATATTCTATAAAAGATGTTTACATTAACTTTATGCCCCCCCTTATGTGATTAGTTGTATATAATGTTGTTAACCTCAACATAGGAAAGTCAAAAGCTATTTGAGTATATGTCTATAATAAGACAAAGATAGAATTTTTTTTTATTTACAGAAAATAAAAATATGAAAAATAAAATTTATGCTCGGCTTTAATTAGTGATATATTACATTAACAACAACTCGCTTAAATTAATCCAAAAAAAAAAAAAGATTAAAAAAATATATTGAGTTTGATGATGGCTCTGAGTGAACGCTGTCCAAGTGCTTGACACATGCTAATCGAACGTCTAATTTTATGTAAATTTAATTAGAAGTGGTGTACAGGTGAGTAAATTATATTATAGCTACCTCGAAGTAAGGGAATAAATCCCTTATAAATATCCTCTGGATATGCTCCTTTGAAGGTTTCCAGAGAATAGAAAGAAAAATTATATTTCGCTTAGAGATGTTATAATATACTGGATGAGTATTAGTGAATAACTAGCTCATGTTCCGGCAGTCGCGACTGAGAGGTCGATCGACCACATTGGGTCTGAAAAAAGCCCACGGCAGATAGTACAGCAGTGGGGTATATTGGTCAATAGCCTAACGGCTGAACCAGCAACTTGGAAGAATGTATAATGAATAAGTCATATAAAGTTCTAGATAAAAGAATGATAATGACAATTTTTTATCTATAAGTCTTGGCCAAATTACGTGCCAGCAGCCGCGGTAATACGTAGAAGACTAGTGTTATTCATCTTTATTAGGTTTAAAGGGTACCTAGACGGAAAATCAAGCCTTAATGGGGACTAGTTTTCTAGAGTTTAATGGGAGAAAGTCGAATTACTGGAGAAGAGTCAAAATATTGTTATACTGGTAGGACGGATAAGGGCGAAGGCTACTTTCTATCTAAAACTGACGTTGAGGGACGAAGCCTTGGGTAGCAATAAGGATTTGATACCCTAGTAGTCCATGGAGACAATTATGAGTGTCATAGGTTATAATTTTCCATCGTTGGATCTACGTAATAGTATGTAAATTTGAAAGCTTATATAGACAAAAGCTATGTGAGATGGATTATTGCCATCACTATCCTGTTAGTTAGTTATGAAAAAATTATTAATATTAATAATAGGTTCACACAGGTTAACCTATAAATGAAAGTGTAAGCACTCCACCTCATGAGTAAAGCGGCAACGCCGAAATTGAAATCATTAGACCGTTTCTGAAACCAGTAGTGAAGTATGTTATTTAATTCGATAATCCGCGAATAACCTTACCACGCCTTGAATAATATTAATTTATTACAAGCGCTGCACGGCTGTCTTCAGTTAATGTCGTGAGATCCTGGTTAGTTCCTTCAATTAACGAAAACCCTTGTTTTATTTGTTTTTATAAAACAGTTCACCGCTATATTGGAGAAGATAATAGGGACTAAGACAAGTCATCATGGCCTTAATGGCGTGGGCTATAGACGTGCCACATATTCCTGTACAAAAGGATGCTATATTGCAAAATGGAGCTAATCCCCAAAACTGGACATAACTATTCGTGAATTGTAGTCTGTAACTCGACTGCATGAATAAGGAATTACTAGTAATCGTGAATCAGCATGTCACGGTGAATACAATCTCAGATGGGTACTAACTACTCGTCAGGCGCTGAAAGGAATGTGCGCAATAAGTTTGGTTGCATATTTTATTTATTTTACATAAAAAGTTGTATTTTCATCATGTGTAACTTTCGTATGCGTGATTTTAATTGGTGTTAAGTCGAAATACGGTTCGTGTAATGGAAATTGCACGGGAAGCATTATCCTTAAAATTTATTCGTTATTAGTGTAGTACATTGTACTACACTAATAACGACAACCTCTTACAGGCCATAAAAAATTTTGTTTTGGTTCAATTCCAAAAAGAGTGTAAAAATTTAAACTAATGTTTAGACTTTTATCTTTTAAATATACTTGTTATATTAATAAAAGGTAAGACTAAAAAATAAAAGTAATGTTTAACATTTATGCCGTAAATGACATTTATAACGGGTATTCCGTGAACGCTTTAGATATTATAACCGCAATATGTATACTTTCAGGTATATTCATCATAATATCTAAAAATCCTATTGTGTCCGTACTGTTTCTTATTTTATTATTTTCAGGTATATCTTGTTATTTAATAACAATAGGTATTAAATTTATAGGTTTGTCCTATTTATTAGTTTACGTGGGTGCAGTTTCTATTTTATTTTTATTTATTCTGATGTTAATTAATATAAGAGTGTCCGAGCTTATTAGTGATACCAGTAATAACATACCATTAGCTGTATTAGCGGTTTTAGCCTTTTTCATACCTTTTAGCAATATTTTACCTAAAACAGGTTCTGAGATAAATATGCAAGTTAGCGATAATATGAATTTGTCTTGAGACACTGTCCTATTTGTTTCATCCAAAAATTGAGAAGGTAATATTGTAGATGTTTCAGATATAATGAGTATAGGTAACATAATGTACTCAAATTATTCTATGTGATTGATATTAACATCTATAATACTATTATTAGCTATGGTAGGATCTATAGTAATTACAATTAAGCAAAAAAATTAATAATATTAACAACTATATATTTAATTTTATACTTATAAAAAGAGACTTTAGTTTAATAGGTAAAACATGCGGCTTTTAATCGCTATAATGTACGTTCGAGTCTTACAGGTCTTAAGGAAGGGTCCGTTTGTTGGTTCACGGGTTAAGCTGTAAACTTAATAGCATAATGCTATCGGAGGTTCGAATCCTCTTCTTCCTAATTAGTTGTTTAAATAATAGATCTAAAGGATGCTATATTGCAAAACGGAGCTAATCCCCAAAACTAAATATAGCTATTAATTAACGTCTAGCTTAATGGACATTAAGGACATCTGCCCGATAGTTGCGTGATGAATATATACTAAATCTGCATAGATTAATACCTGCAACTATACAAAAAATACCACAAGGTAAGTTTGCAATGAGTCTTTGCCATTATTTGTGCCTAATCAAGTATATAATTCAACTGTTGATGAGCTGATACGTTATGTTATTGCACGTAACGTACCCAGAAATCTATAAAAATACCGTTGGTATCCTGTATTGTGTATTTTTTCTTTATAGCCGATATTTTCGGCTATAAAACTAGGGTAGTTCAATTGGTTAGAACATTAATTTCATGCATTAATAATGAGAATTCGAATTTCTCCCCTGGTACTTCTTATTAGCTCAATGGTAGAGCAAAATACTTCTAATATTTTGACCTAAGTTCGAATCTTGGATAAGAATAGCTATAGCGACTACACAAAATACTAGAAGTATTTTGTGAGGATTGAGACTAAGATATGACACATCCCACTACAAATTAGTGTTTTAAATTTATACATTAATAGCTTAAATAATACTATATCTTTATAATAATTAATGTAATTGCAACTTGGGCCATAAGTCATCTTTGGTGATTTATGGCCCACATGGCTATAAGTTAAAGGTAGACTGTTCGTCTTCCAAACGAAGTGTGTCGATTCGATTTCGACTGGCCATAGAGTTAGTAATCTTAATTGGTAAAGTGTTTCCTTGTCGAGGAAAAGGATGCCGGATCGAAGCCGGCCTAGCTCGCACTAGGAAAAGTTGCTATAGGTAAGGCAAGATATTTGCTAAATATTGTGTATTTACACCTAGATGTTCGAATCATCTCTTTTCCGTTTTAAATATAACAAAAACTAAAATTACACGTATAGTGTAGAGGATGTCTTTACTCCAGACTATATCGTAAAGAGTATAGTTTAACAGGTAAAACAAGAAGCTTCAAACTTCTTGTCCTCAGTTCGAATCTGAGTGCTCTTGAATTATGTTAGGTTCTTTAACTTAATAGGTAAAGTGCGTTCTTGATAAGGATGTTATTCAAGTTCGAGTCTTGGAAGAATCACGCTTAAAAGAGAATTGACCGAGCGGTTTAAGGTGGTAAGCTTGAAACTTATTTGATCGTAAAGATCACATCCGTTCAAATCGGATATTCTCTGCTTTAACGGGTTAGAGCCAGGTTGGTTAGGCGCTTCATTTGGGTTGAAGATTTGTTATGTTCGAATCATAATAGCCCGAATTATTAGTTGTAAAATAGTTTTTTAATAGTTTTGTAAACTTTAGGGGAGTATGTGTGGGTGGTTTCTACCTTTTGATTGCAAATCAATAAGATGAAGTTCGATTCTTCCTTACTCCTATTATTATGCAAAAACAGAATAACATACGATTTTCTAGCAAATTATGTAAGTATGTATTGTATAAGACTCTGACGTGTTTGTTAAACTAAATATCTAAATAAATACGTTGTCTAAACTTAAGAATTCTTTTTTCTCTTAATATCCAAATATTTTAATACTGAAGTAACGATAAAATCGTACTTGTTTATATTACTAACAACTCAAAAACTTTTATAGTTAAATTTACCAACCTTAAATGATAAATGTTAAAATACAATACAAAACAATCGACATCTTGAATATACAAACAATAATATCAATCATAGAAGTACTACTAGTAGTAGTACCTTCTTTATTAACAGTAGCTTTTGTTACTGTTGCAGAGAGAAAAACAATGGCAAGCATGCAACGTAGATTAGGTCCTAATATAGTAGGATACTATGGTTTATTACAGGCATTCGCAGATGCACTTAAACTTTTATTAAAAGAATATGTTGCACCTACACAAGCAAATTTAATATTATTTTTCCTAGGTCCTATCATAACATTAAATTTTGCACTTTTAGGATATGCAGTTATACCATATGGATCTGGTTTAACTATAGCTGACCTAGGTTTAGGTATACTATATATGTTAGCTGTTTCATCTTTATCGACATATGGTATTTTACTAGCAGGTTGATCAGCTAATTCTAAATATGCTTTTCTGGGTTCACTTAGAAGTACTGCCCAGTTAATAAGTTACGAATTAATATTAACTTCGGCTATTTTAATAGTTTTATTACTTACAGGTAACTTGAATTTAACTATTAACGTAGAATCCCAAAAAGCAGTATTTTTTATTTTACCTTTATTACCTATATTTATCATATTTTTTATAGGATGTATAGCTGAAACAAATAGAGCACCTTTTGATCTTGCAGAAGCAGAATCCGAATTAGTATCAGGTTTCATGACAGAACATTCTGCCGTTATATTTGTATTCTTTTTTTTAGCTGAATACGCAAGTATTGTATTAATATGTATATTTACTTCTATATTGTTTATAGGTGGTTATCTAAATGTTATGTCACTGGATATTTTTGATTTAAATATACAATCGCTATCGTATAGCGCAAATGTTAATCTATTAGATACTATATTATCAGGATTAATATCAAGTTTAATGCTCGGTATTAAAACATGTGTATATGTATTTATATTTATATGAGTTAGAGCTTCTTATCCTAGAATTAGATTTGATCAATTAATGTCTTATTGTTGAACTGTATTACTTCCTATAGTAATAGCGTTTATAATAATAATACCTTGTATAGTTCTCGGTTTAGGTTTGGTATCCTCCAACTTTTTTTTACTTTAACAAGAAAAAACAGAAATGGAAAGTAATGCTTTAATATCGTTTAAGTCAAAGCTCTAAAGAAAAAAACTTACTTTTTCGCTTCGCTAAGTATTGTTTTTATACTCTTTTCTACAAACTAGGGAATTAAATTCATATCTAGCAAAAAAATCATTCCACGGGAATACGTGCTGAATTTTATAAAACATGCCCTATGTATGGTCCCGTCATAAAAAATGTGTAACTCATCTACACATTTTAATCAAATTTTGCAAACAGATATGTTGTGCTTTATATACTAGCAGTTAATCTTTAATATTATTTTTATGTTATTATCTTCCTTAATATTTACCCCTTTAGTGGGTATATTTATTATATCTTGTATGCTCACGTATGACACAGCAAATAAATCAAATATACTAAAATCAGTAGCATTATTTGTAACTGTAGTAAACCTTGCCATATCTCTTATAATATTTACTTTGTTTGACTTTAGCAGTAAGCAATATCAATTTGTTCAAGAACAATATGAGATAGGTCACTATGATATATATTTAGGAATAGATGGTATATCAATTTACTTTATCCTATTAACAACTATAATTATACCTATTTCTATAATTTCAAATTGAAAATCAATAAAAGATAAAATAGGTATATTTTTAATTATAATGCTATTATTAGAAATCTCATTAATTACAGTTTTTTTAGTATTAGACATATTAATGTTTTATATTTTTTTCGAAAGTATTTTAGCGCCATTATTTATACTAATAGGTGTATTTGGTTCAAACGAAAAAGTGAGAGCTAGTTTTTATTTTTTCTTATATACTCTGTTAGGTTCTTTATTTATGTTGCTCTCTATAATAACTATTCTATCCCTAATAGGTTCAACAGATTTCAATTTAGTTTTTAAGAGTAATTTTGTACATATAACACAATTATTTATGTTTATTGGTATATTTATAGCATTTGCGGTTAAAACCCCAACTATATACTTAAATAGTTGGTTATTAAAAGCCCACGTAGAATCTCCTTTATCTGGTAGTATAATATTAGCAGGTATAGTTTTAAAATTGAGTTTGTATGGTATATTTAGACTTATATTAACTATATTACCCAAAGCATTTTTATATTTTACATATATAATTTTTCTTATAGGTGTTATAACTATATGGTACGCCAGTTTAAGTACTTTAAGAACCATAGATATAAAAGAGTTAATAGCATACTCATCTGTTTCTCATGCAGCAGTTTATTTATTAGGTGTCTTTAGTAATGTATTACACGGCCTGCAGGGAGGAATTAGTTTGGGATTAGCCCACGGTTTTGTGTCTTCCGGTCTTTTTATTTGTGCGGGAGGTGTTTTATATGACAGGTCGTCTACAAGATTAATAACATATTACAGAGGTATAGCACAAATTATGCCAATATTTTGTGTTTTATTTTTTATATTGTGTCTTGGTAACTGTGGAGTACCATTAACATTAAATTTCCTAGGTGAATTTTTATCTTTATATGGTGTATTCGAAAGAATGCCTATTGCAGGTGTATTGGCTTCATCATCTATAGTTTTCTCTGCAGGGTATACCATATTTATGTATAACAGAATAGCATTTGCTGGTTCTTATTTTTTAAATTATTGATCAAATTATATACCAGATGTTAACAGAAGAGAATATATGATTCTACTTACTTTAGTTATATTTACTATTTTTTTAGGTATATATCCTGCCGTTGTATTGGATGGTTTAAATTATTACTTATATTCTGTAATATACACTGTAGATTATGTTTAATGGCTATAATTTAATACATTATATACTATATTTAAGTTTTTTTTTAATTATGTTAATAATTATTTCATTAGTATACCCACAGATGAAACTAAAGCAAATTTATGATATTAACTTTCCTTTTTATGCTTTTATTTTCAAATGGTCTTACAATAAGACCTGATACATCTATACTTTATTCTCGAATAGGTATTTTGACAGTATTGTATGGTTTTATTGCAACATTAAACAGTTTTCATATTACTTATTTAGATAAAGGTATATCCTTGTACGGAGGTCTGTTTAATGTAACATCTATTACTCACACTTTTCAAATGTTTATATTATTAATATGTGGATTAATATTGCTATTGACTGGATTTTATCCCAGAAAAAAGTATTTAGGTGACACTACAACAATGACTGAAACTTTATTTAAGAAAGTAAAGCAATATGCGAATATTATAAACAAGGTATCAGAACAATTTACTATAATAGAATATGCGTTAATAATTATTTTTGTTGTAACGGGAGCAACACTATTGTTAGCCTCTGCGGACTTGGGCTCTATATATTTGTGTATAGAATTACAAAGTTTTAGTTTATATATAATATCGTCTATGCATAGAAACTCTGAATCTTCTACAGGTTCTGCTTTAACATATTTTTTACTAGGTGGTTTATCTTCTTGTTTTATATTACTAGGAATTGCATTAATGTACGCTAATTCTGGTTTAACTAACTTAGATGGTGTTTATGCTTTAATAACAGACTCTGAAAAATATGTTACATTTTCTACATGATATATTCATACATATATATTCTATAGCTTGTTGTTGATTTCAGTAGGATTTTTATTTAAAATAGCAGCTGCACCTTTTCATTGATGATCACCAGATGTCTACGATGGTGTGCCCACGGTTGTAACAACATTTATATCTATTATGGGAAAAATAAGTGTCTTAATTTTACTATTAACTTTAGTTCATTACACTAGCAACCTATTGTATTCTACAATACAGATTTATTCTTGAACAACTAGCTTAAGCATAAGTTGTTTTTTTTCATTAATAATTGGTACTCTTTTAGGTTTAACGCAATTAAGAATAAAAAGATTATTGGCTTATAGTACTATAAGTCATGTAGGTTTTATGCTTTTAGCATTAATTACATATACAATTGAATCTGAAAAAGCATTCATGTTTTATATTATGCAATATATAATAACAAGTCTTAATTCTTTTATGGTTATAATAGCTATAGGGTTCAGCTTATACTTATATTTCTCTAACGTATTAGATAATAATACATTATCCGAAAAAAATAATTCTCCTATCCAATTAATAAGTCAATTAAAGGGTTATTTTTCTATAAATCCTGTTTTAACTCTATGTTTGGCAGTAAGTATGTTTTCTTTTGTAGGTTTACCACCTTTAGTAGGTTTCTTTGGAAAACAGATGGTTCTTACTACTGCATTAGAAAACCATAAGGTTGTACTAGTAATAATCGCTATATTAACCAGTGTAATAGGTGCTGTTTATTATTTGAATGTTATAAAAAATATATACTTTGACACAACTGAGTATGAAAAATCTTACATATTTGTAAACACATCTATTTCTAATACATTTAGTATTACCCTTTCTTTAATATTTTTACTTCTATCATTATTCATATTAACACCGAATGAAGTACTAGATATGACTGATTTATTAGCTTTACATAATTATACCTTAAGTGGAATTTAAAATAAATACACGTAAATACATATATATAGCTTAATTATATTAATAATTAAAACATTAGAATATCCATAGATAATTTAAACCAAATAATTTAATGAAAACTATAGCACCTTTAACATTAAATTTTTTTTTTCTGCCGAAAAGCAGTATCAATATTTCTAATGGTATTAATTTTGATGCCCCTGAACCTTGAGGATTGTTCTTTCAAGATAGTGCTTCTCCCCAAATGGAAGGACTAGAAGAATTACACAATAACATTATGTTTTACTTGGCAGCGATATTATTTGCAGTAAGTTGAATGATAATATCTATAATGTTAAATTATAACAAAGCAAAAATATCTAATAAATATTTAAATCATGGTACATTAGTAGAATTGATATGAACTATTACACCAGCACTTGTATTAATATTAATAGCATTTCCATCCTTTAAACTATTATATCTAATGGATGAAGTTATTGATCCATCCTTAGTAATTAATGGGGAAGGTCACCAATGATATTGAAGTTATCAATATCCAGATTTTGTTAATAAAGACGAAGAATGTGTGGAATTTGATTCATATATTATACCAGAATCTGATTTAAAAATAGGTAACTTAAGAATGCTAGAAGTTGATAATAGAGTTATGATGCCAGAATTAACACACACTAGATTTGTTGTGCAAGGTGCGGATGTTATACATTCTTACGCTTGCCCAGCACTAGGAATTAAATGTGATGCGTATCCAGGAAGACTAAACCAATCTTCGGTATACCTAAATAGAGAAGGTACATTTTTTGGACAATGTTCAGAAATATGTGGTATATTACACAGTTCAATGCCAATCTCGATCCAATCTCTAAGTCTAGTAAAATTTTTATACTGACTATACGATAACATAGGATAAGAACCAATTCTTGATTTTTACATCAAGAGTATTACGAATAGACAAAATTATACATTATTTTACAATTAACGTTACATTTGTATAATATATTGTTTATTTAAGTATTTACTATTTTTAATATTGGTCCCACATTAAAAATATCATTTAGTATTATTACAAGTTACTTTCAATTTAAAAATATACGCTAATTTAGCTATTATTTTAATACAGACAAGTTAATTTAATGGTTTAGAATATTGTGTTTCGGCCACAATTATATGGGTTCAAATCCCATACTTGTTTTGCCACTACCCCTTTAAGAAGATTTATCTTAAATCACATTTTTCTTAATGCCAAATATAAACAACTCAAAAGGAGTATAAAAATACTTCAAAGATAGTATTAAGATTTATTATAAAATGCCACAATTAGTTCCTTTTTTTTTCGTCAACCAAGTAACCTTTAATTTTTTACTTCTGACAGTTATAATATACATGTTTACTAAATATATATTACCTAGAACTGTATCCTTATTTAAAACTCGAATAAGTATACAAATGAACTAATATATAAGGGCTATTTCCTAAAAAAACATAGATTATAGTATGTAATTAGCACTAAAACTAAAAATAAAACTTATGACTAATCTTGTTTTACATAGTGCCTCACTTTTTTATATATCTATTATAGTATATAAACAAACGTATTAACAAGTTAATTTAATGGTTTAGAATATTGTGTTTCGGCCACAATTATATGGGTTCAAGTCCCATACTTGTTTTGCTACTACCCTTTTAAGAAGATTTATCTTAAATCACATTTTTCTTAAAATGCCACAATTAGTCCCTTTTTTGTAAATAGAGTAGTAATGTTTATTTATTTATTTCTAGCACTTATACACAATTATTAAGTACTTATTACTTAGAACTGTATTCTTAAAGTTATATTAGGTATATAAATTAATTAATCTGAGACTATTTTTTTTTATAGAAAATGTAGGCCATATTACAATAAATGTTAAACAAGTAAAAAACTAAAATTATGAATAACCTTACCAGAAGTAACTTCCAAGCCCACCCTTTTCATCTTGTTTCTCCCAGCCCTTGGCCATTTAACACAAGTTTTTCTTTGCTTGCTTTGCCATTGAGCGCAGTATTAAGTTTTCAAGGATTCGGTCTTGCGTTATATTTGCTTTTATCTAGTTTATTAAGCTTAATTTTTAGCATGTCACTATGATTTAGAGATGTAATATCTGAAGGTACTTATATAGGAAACCACACGCTAGCTGTGCAGCGTGGTATAAATATGGGAGTTGGTTTATTTATAGTATCAGAAGCACTATTTTTTCTAGCTATATTTTGGGCCTTTTTTCATAGTGCATTGTCTCCTACTATAGAACTGGGTGCAAAATGACCACCTATGGGTATAGAAGCAATAAATCCTTTTGAATTGCCTCTGTTAAACACGGTTATACTTCTGTCATCCGGTGTGACGGTAACATATGCACATCACTCTTTAATACAAGGTAATAGAAGTGGAGCTTTATACGGATTAGTTTACACTGTAATACTAGCAATTATATTCACGGCCCTTCAAGGAATAGAATATACGGTTTCATCCTTTACTATAACAGATGGTACATATACATCCTGTTTTTATTTTGGAACAGGCTTCCATGGGTTACATGTAATTATAGGTACAGCTTTTTTAGCTGTAGGCCTATGACGATTATTAGCCTATCACTTAACCGAAAACCATCATTTAGGTTTGGAATCCGGTATATTATATTGACATTTTGTTGATGTAGTGTGGTTATTTTTATATATATCTGTGTATTATTGAGGTTCATAATAACCGCAGATGCTATTTTTATTTTTAAGTTTTAGTAGAATTTAGCATATTGCCTTCCTTATTTAAATGTTACAATACAAACACTAGAAACTGACATTAGAATTTTAGGTACACATAGACCTGAGTCTAAAAATGCATACGCAAACGCTAGATAATTTATTTATATTTTAATGTAATATTTTATAGGACATTAAATTAACTAGCTTAAAAAAATTATTTTTTTACATAATTTAGTCTATACAATATATTATGAGATTTTCCTTAGTGTTGTTTTTAATAGGGATTTTAGGTTTTGTTTTAAACAGAAAAAATATTATCTTAATGCTTATAGCTATAGAAATAATGTTACTTTCAATAACATTCTTAATATTAGTAAGTTCACTGAGCTTTGATGATATATTAGGTCAAACTTTTTCTGTATACATAATAGCTATAGCTGGAGCAGAATCTGCTATAGGTTTAGGTATACTAGTAGCATTTTACAGACTTAGAGGAAGTATAGCTATAGAATATAATTAATGTATTTAGCTTTAATAGTGTTACCAATATTAGGATCAATAATATCAGGTTTTTTTGGTAGAAAAATAGGTGTTAGTGGATCACAATTAATAACATGTAGTTGTGTAATTATTACAACATTGTTAGCAATAATGGCATTTTTTGAAGTAGGTATGAACAACATACCAGTAACCATACATTTATTTAGATGAATAGATATAGAAAGTTTAAACATAAGTTGAGCTTTCAATTTTGACTCTTTAACGGTTTCAATGTTAATACCTGTATTAATAGTGTCTTCCGTAGTACACGTATATTCTATAGGATACATGAGTCATGACCCACACAATCAAAGATTTTTTAGTTATTTAAGTTTATTTACTTTCATGATGATTATATTAGTAACGGCAAATAATTTCCTGTTAATGTTTGTCGGATGAGAAGGTGTTGGTATATGTTCATACCTATTAGTAAGTTTCTGATTTACCAGAATAGCTGCAAATCAAAGTTCTATGTCTGCTTTTTTAACAAATAGAGTAGGAGATTGCCTTTTAACTATCGGTATGTTTGCTATGCTATGATCATTTGGTAATCTAGATTTTTATACAGTATTTTCTATTGCACCGTATTATAACGATAATATAATCACTATAGTGGGTATTTGCTTATTGATAGGTGCTATGGCTAAGAGTTCTCAGGTAGGATTGCACGTTTGACTTCCAATGGCCATGGAAGGTCCAACACCTGTTTCTGCTCTAATACATGCTGCAACTATGGTTACCGCTGGTGTATATCTTTTAATGAGATCATCCCCTCTGATAGAGTATAGCTCTACAGTTTTAATTTTATGTTTATGAGTTGGTGCTATAACAACTGTATTTAGTTCTCTCATAGGTTTATTTCAACAAGATATAAAAAAAGTTATTGCGTATTCCACAATGAGTCAATTGGGGATGATGGTTATAGCAGTAGGGCTATCATCATATAATATAGCTTTGTTTCATCTAGTTAATCATGCTTTTTATAAAGGTTTACTGTTTTTAGGTGCAGGAGCAGTAATACACGCTGTAGCGGATAATCAGGATTTTAGAAAATATGGAGGATTAATACATTATTTACCTTTAACATATTCAGTAATGCTTATAGCTTCATTAAGTTTAGTAGCAATACCCTTTATGACAGGTTTTTATTCTAAAGATTTTATTCTAGAGTCCGCTTACGGACAATACCAATTATCTAGTATAGTGGTTTACTTTATAGCTACAATAGGTGCAATGTTTACTACACTATACTCCGTTAAGGTTTTATACCTTACTTTTATGACCAATCCTAATGGGCCTTTAGTTAATTACAAAAAGTTACATGCTGCCCATGATGGTGATATATTTATGAGTTTCCCTTTAATAATTTTGGCTATTTTTTCTATATTTTTTGGTTATATAACCAAAGATATATTTATAGGTTTGGGATCAAACTTTTTTTCGGATAATGGTTTGTTTATACACCCCTTACATGAAATAATGTTAGATACTGAATTTGCTGTACCTACTTTATTTAAACTGCTTCCTTTAATATTTACTATATCTTTGAGTATAATATCTATAGTATTTACAGAATTTTATCCTAAGTTACTAATTAAGTTTAAGTTATCTTCATTAGGTTACAATATTTTTGGTTTTTTTAATCAACGCTTTTTAGTAGAGCTATATTATAACAAATATATTTCTGGGATAGTTCTTAAACTTGGTGGTCAAACAACTAAAGTAATGGATAAAGGTTCAGTAGAGATATTTGGGCCTTATGGTCTAGAAAAAAAATTAACTGAAATAAGTAAATCTATAAATTCCTTGAGTACAGGTATTGTTACTGCCTATGCTTTGTATATTTTAATAGGTTTAATTTTTTTTGTTTCTACCTTGTACTATCTTAGTGCACATGATTATGAATTATTGCTTATTATTATATACGCGTGCGTTAACTTGCATTCTGCATATACTAAACCAACATACTTAGCCTAATATTAATAATACGTTTAAAAGAATATATTACTCTTTTAAACAAAACTGTAATTATATATTATATTGCTTATATATATTAATAATTAAAATACTATAATACCCATAAATAATTTAAATAAAATTATTTAATAAGTACATAAAAAAGTCACCTTTCATATAAAAGACCTTTTTTTATTATTGGTCATTTCAGTATTGTTTGTACTATTGATTATAATAATATTAATTTCGCAAACATATTTTCCAACAAAAAGAATAAAAAAAAAGCATAATTAAGTTAAAATAAAAAATGAGAATATTAAAAAGTCACCCTTTACTAAAAATGGTTAATTCGTACGTTATTGATTCACCTCAGCCTTCAAATATAAGTTATTTATGAAATTTTGGTTCATTATTAGCTTTATGTTTGATAATACAAATAATAACAGGTGTAACCTTAGGTATGCACTATACCCCTAATGTACTAGAAGCATTTGATTCTGTAGAACATATAATGAGAGACGTAAATAATGGTTGACTAATACGTTACTTACATTCAAATACAGCATCTGCATTTTTTTTCATAGTTTATTTACATATAGGTAGAGGTTTATATTATGGATCTTACAAAGCGCCTAGAACATTAGTTTGAACTATTGGTACAATTATATTTATATTAATGATGGCTACTGCATTTTTGGGTTATGTTTTACCTTATGGTCAAATGTCTCTATGAGGTGCTACAGTTATTACTAATTTAATGAGTGCTATACCGTGAGTAGGTCAAGACATAGTGGAATTCATATGAGGAGGTTTCTCTGTTAATAATGCTACTTTAAACAGATTTTTTGCCTTACATTTTGTATTGCCATTTGTTTTAGCAGCTTTAGCGTTAATGCACTTAATAGCACTACACGACTCCTCAGGTTCTGGTAACCCTTTAGGTATATCAGGTAACTATGATAGATTACCATTTGCACCCTATTTTTTATTTAAAGATTTAATAACTATTTTTATATTTTTTATAGTATTATCTATATTTGTATTTTTTATGCCTAATGTGTTAGGTGATAGTGAAAACTATGTTATGGCTAATCCTATGCAAACTCCACCTGCTATAGTGCCTGAATGATATTTATTACCTTTTTATGCTATATTAAGATCTATACCTAATAAATTATTAGGTGTTATTGCTATGTTTTCAGCTATACTTGCATTATTAACAATGCCATATACTGATTTATCTAAATTAAGAGGTATACAATTCAGACCTTTAAGTAAAATAGCCTTCTATATATTTGTGGCTAATTTCCTTATATTAATGCAATTAGGAGCCAAACATGTAGAATCACCTTTTATTGAATTTGGACAAATATCTACTGTACTTTATTTTTCACATTTTTTATTAATAGTGCCTTTCATTACATTGTTAGAAAACAGTTTAATAGATTTGGCTACTAATAAAAACTAAGTAGTTATAGTTATAACATTCTGTACTATAACTATATTACAATTCGGCAATTTATAAAAAAATTATGACAAGCTTAACTTTTTTCTTTATCTTTATTCCCTTATTATCTATAATACTTTTGACTATAAATATATTACTTTCTCCACACAGCCCTTACCAAGAAAAGAATAGTGCATTCGAATGTGGTTTTCATTCATTTTTAGGGCAAAATAGAACTCAATTCAGTATTTCCTTTTTTATTTTTGCACTCCTATTCTTATTATTTGATCTAGAGATATTATTAGTATACCCTTACGTAGTAAGTGCATACACCAATGGTATTTATGGATTAATAGTTATGTTAATATTTTTCTTTGTGTTGACATTAGGTTTTGTATTTGAACTAGGAAAAAATGCTCTTAAAATAGATAGCAGACAAATGAATAGTTTCCAGCTAAAAAACTGGAAACAAATAGTATATATAGGCAATTAAATACAATATTTATTTACTTATTTAAATTGCTTATATTGTACGTTTTTATCTTAGTAAGCGTTAAATAAAAATATAATAAATAACGCAGTATAAATGTATATTATATGAAGGGGAGGGGCATTAACTTTATGCCCCCCCCATAAAGAATATATTAATTTTTAATAAATTTAGTTTATTAAAATAAGTATAAAAAGAAATTATTATGAATAAATAGCTAATACAAGGAAAGATACCTGTTTCCCAACAAACTCAAAAGATGAGGGCTCTGACAGAACAGGTATTGCTCCGTATCCAAAGTAACAACTAAGAAAAATCCTTGAATAAACAAAGTGAACTGAAATATCTAAGTAACTTTTAGGAAAAAAAATCAAACGAGATTCTATGAGTATTGAGAATTAAAGTAGAAAAATGAGCTTTCAAGTAAAACGGTTAATCTGTTTGAATATAGGGGAACCTTCCTCTAAAGCTAGATATGGTGTATTACGCAATAGTGAAAAGTCCCGTGAGGAAAATTGTTTAATAGTAGTTTTATAAGCAGCTCAAATAAAATTTAAATAAATAATAAGAGCGTACCTTTTGCATAATGGGTCAGCAAGTTAATATTAGATGCGAGCAAATATATTAGTCCTTACTACTGTGTAATGAGGACTATTTGCCCAGAAAAATCGATTTTGAAAAAATGAGTTAGTATCTAAAATTAGACCCGAAGAATAGTGATCTTACCCTTGTCAGGATTATAAAAGTCCGAACGGGTTGTTGTTGCAAAAACATCCGAAGAACAAAGGTAAGTTAGTGAAAGACAAAACTGACTATTTTAGCTGGTTTTCCGCGAAACCTATATAAGTAGGTAATTTATTTAACATCTTAGCAGGTACAGAACTGTGATCTCGATCAAAGTCTATATATAGATTTTGTATACATCGGGGGATCGTGAAGATTTTATCGGAGAGTATTTGCACTCGGAAGGGTTAAGATGAATAATGAATAATCGGACATAGAACGATAAGGTTGTATGTCTAAAGGGAAACAGCCCAGAACAAGAGTTAATAAGGTTCCAAAATTATAGTTAAGTGAAATAAAGGATGTGTCCTTGAACACAATCAGGAAATAGGCTTAGAAGCGGCCATTTTTTAAAGATCTCGTAACAGAGCACTGATTTAATTATAGAGGATCTCACCGAAAATTTAACGGATCTAAATTATATACCGAAACCTTGTCCGCATATAAATTAGCGACCATATAATTTATATGCGGGGTAGCGGAACGTTGGATAAATCTAAGACTTATTCTTTATAAGATTCAAGGATATCAGAGATAATCAATCGTAAAAAAGAGATTATCTCTAAGATAATAAATAACAGAAAGATAATCCAAGTGAGAATGCTGATATGAGTAACGAAAAAGAAAAAATTGCTCGCCTAAAGCTTATGGTATTCGTTTAAATTTACGGTCTCTAAGTTTAAATTTAACGATGAGTATATTATTTTACTTTCTTGGTTATAAATTTACTGAAAAAACTTTTTTTAACTAAATTAGTTCAGGAAAACCTCGTACCTTTATAACTAAGTATTAGGAAATAAACTGAAATAGGTGATTCTATAAATAAAGTAAATAAAAACCGTACCTAGATAACTACCGCAAGTAAGCTAGTAGAGTATACGAAGGCGTTTGAGTAATCAATCATTAAGGAACTCGGCAAATTGACTCACGTAACTTCGGGATAAGGTGGGCCATTCTAATAAGGTTAAATAATCTAAAGAAGAGGAAGCATGGAATAGTGTTGTACGACTGTTTAATTAAAACAAAGCACTCTGCGAAGATATTAATCGAAATATTGAGTGTGATGTCTGCCCGGTGTCGGCTGGGTAACGGATTTGCTTAATTAAAAGTTAGGCTTTGAAGGAAACCCCGACAAACGGCGGCCTTACCGATGAGGGTCCTAAGGTAGCGGAATACCCTGGCCGTTAAATGCGGTCTTGCATGAATGATGTAACGATACAACAGCTGTCTCGATGATTGGCTCAGTGAAATTGGAATAACAGTGCAGATACTGTTTACCTCTAGATAGACGAGAAGACCCTATGCAGCTTTACTGTTACTAATTTGATTATAATAAAGAAATACAAGCGTATAAGGTAGCGACTACCTATCTACTTACGCTACTCGATAGGACCAAAGTCAGCGCAAATGAGACACCTTTATTTACTATATTATGGTCTTTTTATTGGAAGACAGTTTATGCGGGGCACAGATCCCATAAAAAGTACCTGGGTATATCCAAAATTCTATTTGTTAAATTGCATGCATAGTATGCAACGTATAATAGTTAGTATTATTATAATATATACTATTTTTTTAATTTGATATATATATAGTAATATATTCATTCAGTTATTGTTGTTTTGAATACAATTATATTTTTATTTAGGTAAGATTTTAACTATAAGGTGAATAGTTGTATATAAAACAACAAAACTATTTAAATAGTTTTGTTGTTTTAATTTATAGTTATAGGTGTCAATGCCTTTAAAATAACTATGACAATTAATAATACTATAAAAGTTTAATGGCTTAATCTTGCTTTACTGTCAGACCTACAGGTCCATCAGTCGCGTAAGCGGGGCATATGATCACAAGACACGGAAAGGAAAGGTCTTGGGTTTTTGAAAAAGTTACGCTAGGGATAGTTTGTAAGTCCCCCTATATTATAGAATATAGGTTTAATCTGGGTAAATTTCAAAAAATACTATAAAACATATAGTTAATTTGAAGCGAAACTTACTATTAATAGTAAGAACGTTCAACGACTAAAAATTGAATATAATAATTATAATCCAGCATTTATTGTTAAATACAAAAAATAAAAGCTAATATTAAACAATATTAACGAAATAGACCCACTAAGTGATAGGTTATATAAGATGTGTAATTTAATGTTTCACAGAAAAAAAAAATACATGCTAAATTTGTTTAAGTTAAACTTAAAAAATAATTATAAAACTAAAGTAGAAGAGAAAAAATCGTCAAAACATTTTCCGTCCCCTGTGCGGGAATGAAATAATAGTATATACGTATTTAATAAAAAAGCTTTGAATTTAATACCATCTACTACTTTATCTGCTATTAAGTTAGTTAAAAGCTTTTTTAGTTTATACAATTTGAAAGTTCAACGAAAAATGAGAACTAAAAGATTACTACTAAGACTAAGAAGACTTTCACTAAACAAAATATTTGTAAGCAATGGTGAATTTAAACATACAAACAATAAAGTCATAATAACACTATACATATTTAATAGACAAAAACGTAGTTACTTGAATAAAATGAAAAAGTTTAGTTTTTTTAATTATTACAATGCTGAAATAAAGAAAAACATTGCAAAACTAATAATAAGAAAAACTAAATTAAAAATATTATACTACTTGAAAAACACAGAGACGAGCAAAACTACATTAATGGATATTATAAAACAAAACAAATTAAAAAGTATACCAAATAACAATATAAATTTGTATAAATATATAAATATTTTTTATAGAAAATATGCAAAAAGAAGCTATAGATATATAAAAACTTTTTTATACTATAAACAACTTATATACATAAATAGAACAAAATATAACTATACTTACTTAAAATACCTGAAGACTTGTTTAGAAAAATTATATAACAAAAATGTAGAATTTAATCTAGTCAACATAAAACGTTTTTATGTCAATAGTGATATATTATCTGAAACTATAACTTTGAAGTTAACGAGAAATAGAAAAAAAATACTAAGGTATTTAAAAAACATGAGAAAAAAAATCAAAGTAAATAAAAAAAAATATCTTTTTATTGAACCTAAGCAAGACAAAATTTTCAAAGAAAACCTTTTAGCAAAAAAAAAAGATATTTTGGCCGATAGCTTAACTAAAAAGAAAATTATTTTTTATGGTTTAAAGTATAAAGATATAACTGGTTTTAGATTAGAAGCTAAGGGTAGACTAACTAGACGTTACACTGCCTCAAGATCTGTTAATAAATTTAGATATAAAGGTAATCTATTAAATATAGATTCATCTTACAGAGGATTATCTACTGTACTACTTAAAGGTAACCTAAGGTCCAATTTACAATACACTAAACTAAAATCTAAAACACGTATAGGGTCTTTTGGTATAAAAGGCTGAGTGAGTGGAAATTAGAAGTGTAATAAGCAACAAATAACATATATAACAAAAAATGATGAAATAGTCTGAACCCTATTGAAAAATAGGGAGATAAGTAATATACTTATATTAACAAAATTTGAACAGGCTAATGTGCGCAAGAGAGTACAAATTGAGTGCGCGGTTTGGCACCTCGATGTCGGCTTAGCTCATCCACATGAACGCAGGAATCATGAAGGGTTCGACTGTTCGTCGATTAAAGAGCTACACGAGCTGGGTTTAATACGTCGTGAGACAGTATGGTTTCTATCTTCTAGAGGAATTTTGAATAAAATAAAGACAGCCCCCTTGTACGAAAGGAACTGGGTATGTTGACCTATAGTTTACTTGTTGTTTCTATAGAGGGAAATTGTTTCTTAGTTAAGATTCAAAAGTAACTTAGTGCAATAAACTAATAAAGATGAAGCACTAGCGTAGAATAAACTAAAAAGATGACAACGCGGAAAAGAAGCATGGCAAGAAAGCCACGTCAATTAAAGGTAAGTGCTGAAGGCATATAAGCGCGAAACTCACTTTAAGATATTCAGATTCACGTAATAAAACATTACGATCTTAGGTTTTAGTTGCAATATTTTTGATAATATTAGGCATAAAACACTAATTATAAAGATTACTAATTAATACTTTTATTCTAAAAATTTAAACTGCAAATATTAGTCCCAATTCGAATTACTACATTAGTCTATATACTCAACCAAAGACTATATTTGACCAGCCCGGTTAGCATAAAAGTAATGCGATCGTTTTGTAATCGATTAAAGTAAGTGCGATACTTGCACTGGGCTAAGACCCAGTGGTCAAGTTAGGTTAAGACATAACATTTTCACTGTTGAATCGAGGGTTCAAATCCCTCTTGGGTTGGAGAAATTAGCTCAGTGGTAGAGCAGTCGTTTTACACACGAAGGGTCAGGTGTTCAACTCACCTATTTTTCAAATGCGGACTAATGTAATTAGTAACATATTTGGCTCATGACCAAAATATCAGGGTGCAAGTCCTTGGTCCGCACTGTAATACAAATTTTTTATATACTAAAAGTATAAGTTTATAAAAAAGGCCATAGCTTAATTGGTAAAGCCAGCTGCTCATGACAGCTAAGTTGAGTGTTCGAATCGCTCTAGCCTTAATATCCGAGTGCTGGAATTGGTAGACAGGACAATTTTAAGCTTTGTTGATGTAAGTCATGAACGTTCGAGTCGTTCTTCGGGTAATATATGTTATACAGGGGGATATAGTTTAAAAGGCAAAACTACGATTTTGCGTATCGTTAAACTAGGTTCGATTCCTAGTATCTCCACTTTTTATACAACTTTCATATGCGTATACGATATATAAACCTATACTTTATAGTTCGAGAAGCTCAATTTGGTAGAGCGGAACACTGAAGATGTTTAGGTTATAAGTTCAAGTCTTATCTCGAGCAAATAGGTGTGCTGAAATTTGGTAACCAGGTTCCGCTTAGGACGGAGTAGTATTAAACTTTACAAGTTCAAGTCTTGTCACCTATAGGTTTTAATTTGTTTTATTCTATATATGTTGTCGACTAATGGGTAAGTCATAAATTTTTGGTGTTTACTATTGAGTGTTCGAATCGCTCCAACATAAGTTATTTGTTATTTTTATCGTTTATTATAATAACAAATAACGATTATATACACATTTAATTAATAAGTTTCTTTTTAATTGTTTAAATTTTTTTATGATTCAAGCAGCCAAAATAATTGGTACAGGTTTAGCCACTACTGGTCTTATAGGTGCCGGTGTAGGAATAGGTGTAGTTTTTGGTGCACTTATAATAGGAGTATCTAGAAATCCATCATTAAGAGGACAACTATTTTCTTACGCTATATTAGGATTTGCATTTGCGGAAGCTACAGGATTATTCGCACTAATGATGGCATTCTTACTTCTATACGTTGCATAGTTTAGATGGCCCTTATAGCTCAAAGGTAGAGCGAAATACTGTTAATATTTTTGTTAGATGTTCGAGTCATCTTAAGGGCTATAGGACTAAACTAGAAAATCAACTATTTATCTATTTAGTTTTCAATAATATATTTATTCTCTTTTTTAAATAAATAGTCAATAAAAAAGAATAGGTGAATATAGTTTAATGGTAAAACAGCTGTATGTGGCATAGCATTTCTTTGTTCAAATCAAGGTATACACCCTTATGCTTTACATAT
>Ga0209530_1000531_pt1 | contig 25809 bp, 53 predicted proteins | sample BlaSpr_A8_Ref_O1_FD_187987 | JGI IMG/M metagenome (GOLD analysis project Ga0209530, IMG submission 187987) | Forest soil microbial communities from Thunder Bay, Ontario, Canada - Black Spruce, Ontario site 2_A8_Ref_O1 (SPAdes) (version 2) | ecosystem: Environmental > Terrestrial > Soil > Boreal...
TTTCCGTCAACTGCAAATGGTTTCCAGTTCAATCCGAATCACTGCCAGGGAACCAGCACGACTCAGTGCCCTGCGATGGTCTTCTACAACAACACCAATGGAGTCTCCTTCTCCATGTTTGGCAATCTCGCGAACACGGCTAACGGTGCTCCCGCTGCGGCTGCCAGTTCTTTCAGTCAGATGTTTACGGCGGCGGCGACAGGGTTTTCCTCTGGATTCACCTTCTGCACAAACGCCACAACTTATCCGTCCACGTCCATCGCCAACACCACATGCGGGATCGATATTCGAGCCAACAATCTCAATATCTGGCCGCTGATTGCCGCGACCTCTGGATCCAGCCGACCTTCCCAGGCGATCAACTTCATCGGGTCCGGTTGGAATACCGGCGGAACTGCGGCGGCCAGCAATAACTACGCAATTACCAACACGCCTACGTCGAACGGTTCTGCCAGCAACTTCTTTCTCCAGATAAAGCAGACGGCCAACTCCGGAACGGGGCAGAACGGCATTTCCATTCAGAATTCTTCCGGTTTTGGCGCTCAGTACCGGACTGACCTTGCAACCGCTTTGACGAGTGGATTCCCTGGATTCGGCCTTCCCGTTCCTGCCGTGGCGCCGACGTATTCGGCTGCGACGGGATGCTCAGCGCCCACGGCGGTAGGGACCAACACCAACACCAGAGGCTCCCTTTCCATCGTCTGCACGACCGCTACGACGGGTGTCATCGGCACGGTGACATTCTCGGCCACGGAAACGATCACACCGCACTGTACCCCCATAGAAACCGCGTTTACGACGCCCCACGGACTTTCCGTGACCAGCGCCAGTGCGACGGCCTTCAGCATCAGCGCGGCGGTGACTGTCGCCTCCACCACCGTTACCTTGGACTACGTTTGCCTGCCATAGGAGAGAGATGAAACGACTCGCTGTTTTCGCTTTGATTCTGCTCACCGGCTGCGTCACTGTCCACAAGACGCAGACCGGGACAGCGCCGATTGCCGAGGCTGTGAAACCGGCGCATCCGGCTTGCCCTGATGGGCTGATCTTCGCCGACTGGTACCCGCGCCGGGTGAATGCGGATGGGTCTTTGGGCCAGGTGGAGGAGTTGCATGGCGGAAGCGCAGCCGGGTTTGTGTTCGTGAAACACGCCAATGGGGCGCTGGTGTGCAAAAAAACGCCCGCCACGGTGAGGTGACGGGCAAATTGCCTTGCACCACGGAAATCTGAGATTGAATTCTCAAAGATCGTAGTCATCGCCGCCTGGGCGGCGACAGACAGAGTTTAGCACTTTTGAGCAGCGCGGATCTGATTTGAGGACTACAAAGGGGCAATGGGCATGGTGCAAAAGGTCGTTAACTGGCTGGACCTGAAACCGGCATGGATCGCTATCCTGCTCACTGTGGTTTCGGGTTGCGGGGGAATTCTCTGGCAGGCGGCCCAGTTCGAGACCCACGCAAACGACCGTTTCGACCGGCTAGAAGAGAAACTGGAGATTCAGGAGAAGCAGATTATCGAATTCCAGCAGTACCTTCGGACGCACTCGGAAAAAATGGGGTACACTCCCTCGAAACAGGATTATGATGGTAGCCAGAATGCGGTAAGCGAACCGAGGTACTGACATGGGAAGCACTTGGCCGAACAAACCGAAGCCAGCGCCGCCTGGCCAACCGCCTCCCCCGCAGCCGGTGCCTACCGACGAGCCGGAGGACGTGAAAAAGCCCGGACCGCCGGAGAACGCGGACAAGATACTGCAGCAGCTCCGCGAAGGCCAATACATCGGGAAGGCCAGTGAGTGAGTGGACCGTAGACACGCTGAAAGCGCACTACGATGCGATATTCGATGCTCGCAGTGAGGCGATACGGCAAGCCCTGGACGCGAACGAAAAAAGGTTGAATGCGCTGAATGAGATTCGCAGCATACTCTCAGATCAGCAATCGAAGTTCATCACCAAGACGGAAGCGGTTGCGCTGGTGACTGTGGTGTCGGTAGTGGTCGGAGCCGTGGTTGCCATTGCCAATTTCGCGATCCAGCATTTAAAGTGAGGTAACATGAAGCGCCTCTACATCACGCTCGCCATCATCGCCGGGCTGTCGATTATCTCCCTGATTTGGAGTGCCGAGCCATGACTCTTCCTAAAGATTGGAAATCAACCGCGGCGGGTTTGCTCTCTGGCTACCTTGCCATTGTCGGCCCAGTGACGGCATATCTGGCCACCACTCCCAATCCGACCGGAACCAAAATAGCCGGGGCAATGACTCTCGCAGGCGTGATCGCAAGGGCATGGCTAGGCGTAATTCAGAAGGATGCTGGATCGACCCCTGCTATTGTTCCCGGATCGCCGGTGGTCCAGCAAGTACCATCACACGAAACCCCGGATCAGCCGGGCGCAATTCCAGTCACGAAGGAGTAACAAGATGTGCCATAACCCCGTGCAAACCGCCGGCGCCCTGCTCGCCGCAGTCGAACCTGATCTGGTCAGCTTCCTTACCCTCGAAGGCATCGCCACCACACCTGAAGGCACCGCAGCAATCAATGCTTTTGCCGCTGCCACGAAGGCAGTCGAGAGTTGGGTTCCTGGAACCGAATCCGCGGAAGTAATCGAAGCCATCAACGATTTCACGACCGTGTTCAACACCCTTCCGATTCCTGCCGATGCCAAGACCATCGCAGACGTGATTCTGGCGGGCGTGGCGGGCGCGATTGGCATCATCGAGGCCAACTCCCCTGCGCCAGCCGAGGCGCTCGCTGCGGCCACTCCCGACACAGTGGCGAACGTGCAGGCGCTCCATGCTCACACTGTTGCCGCGAACACGGAAACCAAGGTTGCAACCCTGACGGGCGGGTACAAGCCGAGCTTCATCACAAAAACGAAGGTGATGCTGGGCGACCATGGCGCGATTGCCGACCAGTGGGATTCGCAGTGGAAGAAGGCGGTCAACGCGGCCGGCCCGAAGTATCAAGGTCTTGCCGCCTAACCAAGTGTGGGGGTTCGATTCCCCCTCGTCTGCTGAGGCTTGGAGACTACAGGGACAGTCAGGACTCGCCCCGAAAGCGAGGCACCGACCCTGAGAGCAGCATGACAGCCGAGAAAGGGCGGCATACAACAAAGCGGTCACTCTCTAGGGGTGGCCGCTTTTGCTTGGGCGTTAGACGGGCTGAGGAATTCCAAATCGAGCGCGGCTCTTGTCGGTCATGCCGAACCTGATTAGGTTCTCTTCCGAATCGGCGGTTGCGCTGTCGTTTCCAGCTTGGCAATCCCATCCAGTGTAATCACACCAGCCAGCAGCCCAGAACCAACGCCCATCTTTGAGCTTTCCCCAGCACTCCCAAGATTCCCCATCGTTTTCGCCTTCCTCCTGCCCTCTGAGAAACTCCACGTCCTCGCGCGTGAACGTAGTATCCGTGGTAGGACCGCCGTTGACCATCTTAATGGGTTGAAGCGCAGTGCAATTACCCCCGCCCCCTTCGCCGAAAACTTCCGCCCAGCTGTAGTCATCCAACTCTTTCAGCATCGTCATTCCTCACGCACCTGCGGGTGCCAGTTGTGCTGCGCTAGAAGGTCAAGCCAACGGTTCGTCGCCGGGACGGCACATTAAGCGCCCATCGAGAACGGTTTGTCTCGTTTTCTTGGATGAGATTATCTGAAAGCCATTTGACTGAAGGGCAGAAAGAACTGCGTCTGCCAAATCTGAGGCGAACACTGGTTTAGGATGACTCCGCATAATATCTCCAGATGGCATGATGGTGCCGATGTTCTGGCCATCATCTATCATCTTTTCCAGCCCAGCAATCGTTGGCTTGGGGAGAATCTCGTCCACGATCTCTTCCTTGAGGCGAGAAGTTATCGCCTGAGCAAGTAACACTTTTAAGTGGTTTCTGTCCACGGCCTCTGACATTCAAATTCTCCTTTCGGTTGTGCTGCGCTATGGGGTGCTAGGGCGGCTCATCGGCTGCTCTCTGTGATTCGCTCGGCGTAGTCGGCTACGCAGGATGATAATTCGGGCGGGATGGTGGCGGCTTTTGCCGTAGCCTCTTTCCTAGCTTCGCTACTCGACCAGGAACTGCAATATCCCCCCGGTGCTCCATCCATTGCCTCACGCTCCCGGGCCTTTTGATATTTTTGGCGTTCAGTCTTTAGATCCAATCCCGCCGCTAAAACTTTGACGCGAATATTAACCGGCATGGCGCGGAAAGCCTTTACTTTCGAGATGCCTTGATTGAGCAACACCGGGACGCCCGTACCCCACAGATAGAACGGTCCACAGTGATGCACTGCGTTCCCGACAAACGCCTGCGCTGCCCTCACGTTCTCCATCACATATGGAACGCCAGCCGCCTCGCACAGCATCCGCGTGTGATTGAATAGCTTGATTCCTATTTCGGGGTATGGCGGGTTGGGGTGGAAGTGCTTCATGCCGTGAACTGAGAACTGCTCGCAGGGACTCGATGCGCAGATGAAGTCGAAGCCCTGCTCTCGCACCCATTCCGGCGTGATCGTCAGCACATCCACCAGGCGGTAGTCCACGCGCTCTGGGATGGGTACGCTGGGCAAAGTCAGGTCGATGGCCACAACGTCCCACCCGCGCTCAAGGAACGTCTTGGACCAGCCTAGACGCCCCGCAAAAAGGTCCAGCAATTTCATCGGCCGCTCTCCGCTTTTGTGCTGCTCAGACGGTTATCGAAAATGGTTCTGCTCTCCAGTATTCTGCTTTCTGGAACTGCACCCCAGCGGATTCTGCGCACAGCCTATCCTCTTCCCGATCTCCAACCATGAGAGCCAAGTGCGGGGGGTACATCTCATCGGGATACATGAAAGATAAGTCTTGCTGGGCCAGGACAAGCATCCCCATCTTCGGTTTTCGACAGAAGCAATTGCGCATCTCTGGATCATGCGCCGAGGGGTGATGCTGACACATATAAATCTTGTCGAAGGCATTGCCAGAAAGATGCTGCGTTTTGGCGATAGCTAGAACAACGTTTTCAAATGAGACTTGACCAGTTGCGATGCCTCCCTGATTGGTCACGCCGACGATCCGGTATCCTCGTTGCTTCCACGACAAAAGACGCTCTGCCATGCGAGGGAACAATTCCACATCGTCTTCGGTGTTCACGAATCGACCAAGTTCATCGAATCCCTTGCGCACGGTTCCATCCAAATCGAGAAAAAGAATCGGTACGCGCTTCATGTCTTTAACGGCTTCCTGAGAGTTCATCTATACCTTTCCGGCGAAGTATCGCGTTGCTTCAAAATCTAGGGCGGCTCATCGGCTGCTCTCCGCTTTTGTGCTGCGCCACGCGAACGCGGGGGCATTCGGAAGCAGAAATAGGTGCCGCATGTTGGCCACGTTCACGACTTCGTTAATAGGCGGGAAGATTTCCACGGCCCAGCAATCAAAGTACCCGCATTCATTCTTGACCCGCATCAGATCATCCCAGTTCATGCCTTGCAACCAATTACCCTCGTCGTCAATCATGGTCCTCTGGACCGAAATTCGCCGTGCCCCGTTGAGTTCATCGAACACTTGCGCCAGAAATTTGCAGGAGCGGTACACTAATAATGGTTGGGCTTTCAGGTTGCCCAACGATGGGGGCCGCGCGACGAGTGGAACTGGAATCATGGCCGCGGGCCAAAGTCTATTGTGCTGGCGTAGATAGGCTTGTTTTTGGCGAATCTCCCGACCCATATCTCCCTTTCATGTTGCTGCTCAGAGCACGGCTAGAACGTCGTCCAGGCTGCGCACGGTGATGCAGGTATGGCCCAAGGCTTCCACGCGGTCCCGGAACGCTCCCTGCGCCGCCTGCTGCTCTTTGTGGTGGTCTTTCTTGACGGCCTTCGTCTCCATCCAGATCGGGAGGCGATTCGGCAGGCATAAAAGCAAATCGGCGGTGCCCGGGGGACAGAGTTGCATGAATCCTCCACGCACTCTGACCTTGCCCGAATTCAGCCGCAGGACGAAGTATCCCGCCTTCTCCAGTGCTTGCCGGATCGGGCCAGTGAGGTCACTTGTCTCGCTCAATCTGCCTCCTCTTCCGCATGGGTATGCTCCATCATCTCAGCCGTGCAGCATTCGCTTTCAAGATGTATTCCTGGCATGATGCACTTGCCGGGAAAAACACAACCAATCGGGTCATCCTCGCAGTCTTCGCGCTCCTCATCGAAACCCACGCCATGCCCGCACACATCCGGATCACAATCGCTATCATCCTCGTCATCTATGTAATAAAGAGTCATTCTTCTCCCTCGCTATGGGTATGCCGGAACGTTTCAAACCAAAATACGATTGGCTCTGCATTCACGGTAATCCGGCCAAATCGCTCGGCGTGGCGGAAATTTGGGATGTGCTTTCGCATGGACTCAATCATCCGATCCTGCAACCAACTGCGCCAGTCTTCGATGGACTCGACTCCCTTGTCAATGTTGCATGGAACGCAGGCCGGAAACAGATTGTCCTCGCGCTGGTTGTCCGGTCGATGGCAATAACCTGCGGAAACCACCTTTCCGTATCCGGTCTTCTTGTCGGTAACGTACTTAGATGCTCTCCATACGGCCTCAACGTGATCCACATGCCACTTGTCCGTCAACTCGGACCCGCAGTATGCGCATCGACCGCCAAACATGCCGTGGATCGTTGCGCGTTGCTCTCTGCTCAACTTCATTCTTCGCCCTCGTCATGGGTATGCCGCTCACAGCGACAGGGATGTTGGTTGCACTGCGGGCACGGTTGCTCGCCGGGGATGGGTTCAGGGTACTTTTCCACGGCTCGCTCATAAGCCCGTTTTTGGTCTGATTGGCACATGGTGAAATCGCTCTTGACCCATTCCCACCACTTAGCGCACTCGACGAACGCCATCCGCAAATCCTCTGGTGTGCTGCTGCCGTCAATCATGAGTGGCCCTCCATGCGAATTTTGGCGGTTCTGGAAGCACCCAGATTTGTAGTCTGGTTCGCTCATTCACTCCTACTTTCTCGGCCCCGAGGCCGGTGCTAAATCAATGACTCTTTCCGGTGCAGTCGATGACATGGCCAGACGGGCATTTCACCGTCCGCGTCTGGGCCGTAACGAAGATGTGCACCTGCTCTAATGGTCCTCCCGGTTTTGGCTCGCAGTATGGGCAATAAACGACCAGAGAAGCCTTCCTCCCCCTATTCCCGCCGCGCTCGCTGTACATGCTGTCGGGATGTTTTGCTTTCCAAGCTTTGTTTGCAATGGCCTGACGGCCTCCGTTATCCATTTTTAGCCTCTTTTCGGTCTGACTTGTTTGTCGATTACTATCAGCCGCTCGCACAGTATGCTCAGAGATGGCATCGAAGAAACAAAAGCTCGGGGACCCCACCGCCGCTCCGCTTCCGCCAGTGCTTCTTTGCGGGTCATTCGCTCTTCTCCTGCATCTAATTAAAGCCTCCGTGCTTCGCCTCGATCAAAGTAATAGCTGCTGCGAAAAATGCCGCGTCGTCTAGCCATCCCTGCCGGTCAAGACCCCTCCTCTGTTCAGCTAACCGCAGGCAATTTCCGTGACGTTCGCGCAGCCAAACGACGACAGCATTTTTATTGATTTCCATCATTGCTCCTTCTCCTGCATCTGGCGCAGCGCAAGCCGCACGATTGCCACAGCCGACAGCTTGCCATGTTTTTCCTTGAGTCGCGTCCGCAACGACCGAATGACGCGCACGTCGTCCGGCGTGAAGGACAGGCTAGTTCGTTTCAGCTTCGTTTCGACCATGAACAAATCCTAGCGCAATTCATTCTTGCTGTCAATCGCATTTTGCTGTTTTTTTATGTTTGACGCAACGCGCGCCACGGAATACATTGGAGAAACGGAGGAAATATGTCAACAGATTTAGCCGTACAGGAGCAGGTCGCGCTAACGCCCCTGAGCTTGATTCAAAGCGCACTTTCATCAGGCACGCCGGTCGATGTGATCCGCGAGCTGGTGGCGCTTCAGCAGTCGATGGTTGAATTCGAGTGGAAGCGGGAAGAACGACAGGCCGAACAAGATTTTGGCGATGCTCTCAATGACTGCCAGAGTCAAATAGGGCGCATCGCGCCCAACCAAAAGCGCAACGACACAAATTCCTGGTGGGCTGATTACGCACAGCTCGACCGCACCATTCGTCCTATCTACACCGCCGCCGGGTTTTCGATTGCGTTCTCGGAAGTCGAACCGCTGTCGCCTGGAAAGGTGAGAATCAAGGCGGCTCTAAGGCGCGGACGTATCGAGCGCGAATACTTCGCCCAGATCACGCCCACCACTACGGGTCCGAAGGGTGGCGCGATGGCGACGGCTACCGACGCTGATGCAATCGCTCAGTCACGGGCCAAGCGATACCTGATGCTGGACATTTTCAACATCGCCATCGGCATCGACGCGGACGAAAAGAAGCCGTTTGCCGAAGCTACTCCTGCTCTCAGCGATGTTCGTTTCGGTGATCTGATGGCGGAAATCGAGGGCGCGGTGAACCCGGAGGAACGCCGGAAAGCCTTTGCGAAGGCGTGGAACGAGGCTGGGGCCATCCGGGATTTCAAATCGCGCACCCAGTTCAAGGAAGTCTACGACAAGCTGAAAGAGAATAACTGATGCACCATCTTGTGAAGCAACTCTCCCCTGAATGGCTGTCGCTCCGCACTGGTAAGGTGACGGCCTCGCGCTGCCCTGACTTGATGAAAATCCTCAAGCGCAACAGCAAGACCGGCGAGAAGGGTCAACCGACCGCCGCCCGGAGAAACTACGCTCTCGAAGTGGCCGGCGAGATTATCAGCGGTGCCGCCGCGGAACATTTCGTCACGCAATGGATGGACGCCGGCCGGGAGAAGGAACCGCGAGCGCGGGAAGAGTACGAGGTCCGGGAGGACTGCAGAGTTCTGCCTGTTGGGTTCTTCACGCATGACACCATCCCCCGCTATGGAGCTTCGCCCGATGGCCAGCGCGGAGAAGACAGGGGGCTGGAGTTCAAATGCCCCAAGTACGAGACGCATCTGGAATACCTGCTCAATCCCGATTTGCTGGTCGAGGCGTACAAATGGCAGTGCGTAGCTGAAATGTCCTGCACCGGCTGGAAATCCGTGGATCTGGTTTCGTTCTTCGATGAGGACTGCGACAATCTTGGCAACGTGTGCCATACGCTTCCGCCAGACTTGCAAATGCTCATCGTGCCGATTCACCGGGTCGAGGCGGAAATCAAAGACCTTGAGGACAACATGCTTTCGTTTCTTGAGGAAGTGCAGGTTATCCTCGAAACGCTGCAATCGAAGTACGGCGGATTCGAGCCTAAGCCCAAGCGCGCGGACCCGCTGGAAGACGCGCGGACAACCGAGGAGTGGCTGGAAGACTTCGCCGGCTCCGGATTCGTACCGTAACGCAATCGGTGGCACAATGGTAACGTGAATTGCCACTACTGCCATACCGAAGGATTGACGCGGGTGAGAACCGAGACAGGCTGGCGCTTGTTCTTTGGCACTCACCTGCATCTTTGTTTGGGCTGGCGAAGGAAGCTGGCGCGGCTGGCGAATCGTGCAATTTTAACCGTTGCCCGAGGGTAAACCGTGGCAGTATAATTTAAGAAAGCCTGCGCCCAGCTTGCTTTCACGGATCGGCTCGCTACCGCTCCCAGTTTCGGGGGAGTCCTCAAGCTCCCCCGGAGCGACCAACTTGAGGGGGAAACTTGGCCACTAAGGTCGATATATGGATGCCGCTATCCATCGGTGATTACCTCGCGGACACATCGCACTTGAGCACGCTGGAACATGGCGCCTATCTTCTTATGCTCATGCACTACTGGCGCAAGGGTCCGCTGCCAAACGATTCCGTCAAATTAGCCAACATATGTAAGATGTCTCCGGATGCTTGGAGCATGGTCCAAGCAGTGCTCATGGAGTTCTTGAGCATAGGCGAGGATGGCTTGCTACACCAGACTCGCGCCGACAGGGAACGGGCGAAATGGATGGAAAAGAAGGATTCCGCGCAAGAAAAGGCCAAAAAGGCTGCAAAAGCACGGTGGGATAATGCTCCAAGCAATGCTCCAAGCATTCCTCAAGCAATGCTTGACTCATGCCCGTCATCGTTACCGTTACCTATTGAAGAACAAAAGCAAATACCTTCTCCGAAGCCGCGCAAGCGCGTTTCGGAGGGGCGTAAGAAAAAGGAACTTGTCGCCAGACCCACGAAGACCGATTTCGACAAGGAACGCCACCGGCAGTTCAAGACAGCCATCTTCTCCTACTGGCGAAGCAAGAACCAGATCGACTGCCCTTGGGGTCAGCCGGAGGGGAGGCAATTGGAAATCTGGCTCCGCGCCAACCCCGCAATCCTCGTCGACGAGTTCACCGCCATACTTCGCAATCGCTTCAAGTCTGAAGTGAATCACTCCGAGCGGCCATCGAAGTGGATTCGCAATGTCACGGATTACGCTACCGGACCTTTGGATCGCTTCGGCAAGCCCATCCACGTTGCCAACGGCAAGCCTCCAGAGCCGCTCCCCAAATCCGATTACGAACTTGCCCGCGAACAGGCCATGAGAGAAAGAGCAGGATTGCGCCATGCCGACTGAGAACATCACCCCCAATTGCGTGGAAAGCGAGAGAATCATCCTCGGATCTGTCCTGCTGAATCAGGATTATCTTTTGGAGGCCGAGGACAAGATTTCGCCGGATGATTTTTTCCTCGACTCTCACCGCCTGATTTTCCGCAGGATGTGCGACATCAACCGCCAGGACCGGGGGATAGATTTCGAGACGCTTGCTCAGGAATTGGATTCGCACAAGGAATTGAGTTCGGTGGGCGGAAGGTCGTACATCATCGACTTGACCAGCGGGCTACCCCGCCGGCCGGTAATCGAAGATCACATTCGGCTGATGAAGGACTTCTCGGTTTTGCGGAGTTTGCTTTCGATAGCCGGTTCGACTCAGGCAAGAGCCTACGACCACGGCGAGTCTGCGATGGAAATAGCCGCCTGGACGGATTCGGCCATACAAACCCTTATCGAGACGGGACGGGCGCCTACAGACGCCTCTAGCGGGGCGGCAGAGGCCAGTATAGAGTTCCTCGACGAGTTCGAGCGCAGGGCAAACTTGCAAGAGGACGACACAATCTCCTATGGCCTGATGCCAGAGTTCGATGGATTGACTGGGGGGATGTTCCCCGGCGAGGTTACAGTGATCGGCGGCGAATCGGGCGTGGGAAAATCCTCTGCGATGATTCAGGCGCTGGTTTTTTCCGGGAAGCGGGGGATTCCCTCAGTCTGCTATTCGCTGGAAATGACCCGCGCTCAGGTTCTCGGCAGAATTTGTTCGGTAATTTCGAGGGTGCCGTATCGTTTCATCCGCTTCCCCCAAACTGCGAATTTGGAGCAGAGGCGAGATATTCGCGCTGCAGCATACCGGATAGGCGAGTGGCCCATGCAGACCTTCGACCAGTCCGGCATGACCATAGGCGAGATTGTGGCATCGGCGCGCATACAAATCAAGCGCAAGGGGGCCCGGCTGATTTGCGTGGATTACTTGCAGGAGATTGAGGTTCCAGGGATCAAAGAGGAGCGGCTGAAAGTATCGGAGGCCGCGAAAAGGCTGGCGCGGGTCGTGAAGGGAACCCCGGCGCACATGCTCATGCTCTCACAGCTCGCGCGGCGGGAAGACAACGGAATACCGCAGATGAAGCAGCTCAGGGAGTCGGGCAAGATTGAGAACGTGGCTCACTGCATTGCTTTGCTCTGGCGGGAGTTCGACCGCGAACGCGGCCACCATTTGACGACGGGCAAGGTCGTTGTGCCGAAGAACCGCTTCGGATACACCGGCAATGTAGACACGATTTTCAACAGCGATTACGCGATTTTCCAATAGGAGGCTTGATATGTGCGCAACAGCGGAAGAAATCACCAACGCCGAAACCTACGCCCGCAACCTTCGCGGGGCGGAATGCAACAAGGAATCATTCGACCTTCAACTGATGTACGGGCAGTGGGCTCTTGATTCGCAGCGGGTTTTGATGCAGCACCAGGCGCGCTGCGAGGAATGCAGGAAGGCGGAAGCGGCATGAAGCGCGGCCGTATAAACCCGGTCCGTAAAACTCTCAGGCGGGGCGAACCGAGTCCCGCCGAAAAGTCGGACCTGCGCACTTCCGTCTACGCGCGAGCCAAAGGTATTTGCCAACTGCAGCTGGTGCAGGAGTGCTTAGGCTATGCCCCGCTGAATGGCGATGGCACCCACCAGGGCCATCTGGTCCACATCAAAGCCAAGCGAGTTCATGGGTGGGGTTTGGACAACCTGCTTTGGGGGTGCTGGGTGTGCCATGCGTTTCAGCACGCAGGTGGCAAGCCAGTGCCAAGCAAGCTATAATCTACCAGCGGCCCTCCCCCAGAACAGCAAATCGCCCGCGTCTCCCTCTGAGGCCGCGGTCGAAGTTGTGTGGGCTGCAAAGTTTTCAGGTCAGTCGTCCTCGGCCAGCGCCTTCATGTCGGCCAGCGCCTCGGCGTTTGAATCGTAGAATCTTTCAGGGTTGATTTTGTAGCCAGGCGCGGACGCATCGTAAATCTTCATCGCGGCCAGTTCCCAATTGAAAAACTCCTCAAGTTTGTGGCCAGCCTCGCCAGCCAACGTAATCACCCAACCGGCTCGGCAATGAGTGTTATCGCAAGTGTGGACGTTTTGCATCGCCAAAGATCCCGGATGGCTGGAAGCCTCGTAGACCGCTTTGTGAATGTCTGGAATGATCGGAACCGGCGGCGGTCCTGCGTTCTCGCCTTTCTTTTCCTCTTTGTCGTCAGTCCACTGCAAGCGGGAGCAGTCGGAGCAGCCGGAGCATTCGGAGCAGCGGGAGCAGCGGGAGCAGCCGGAGCAGCCGGAGCAGCGGGAGCAGCCGGAGCAGCCGGAGCAGCGGGAGCAGCCGGAGCATTCGGAGCAGCCGTAGCAGTTCGTACAATTTCCGCATTCTTCGAGGCTGTCAAGTGCCTTCTGCGCTGCCTTATTGGTGCCAAAGTATTCGACGGAGCACTTGTTACCATTTGCGTCTTTCAACCAAGTCATCGCGATTTCCTCTTTTCCAGATACGTCTGGCCGGTTAGTCTTTCGGGTAGTGTCTCCTGGAATCCGCCACAGAGCGCGGTGTATCGCCGTACAGTCGTTCAGCTACGGCTGAACAAGCGGCAGCGTGGCCCTTTGAGCCGTTTTCTTCATTGACAAACGCTTCGCAAATGTAGCATCGGCAATCCAGAGCATGTTGCTCGATTGCGTCCCTGACAATCTGGTAAATCTCGGCGTTCATGCGCTTCCTTTCGGGTAATGTCTTCGGCTGTCTTCGACGGAGCGGACAATGGTAGTCGCCTCCAGTCCATAGCGGTGCATAATCAGGGCGGCATGGAGCTTGCAACCGGCATCCACGGCGACGAAGCCTTCGGGTAGGGGGTGAGCGTCGATCTTGCAGGCGCAGACGCGGGGCGGGGGCGTGTAGGGCAAATCTCCGGCGTTGTGCTCGTGCTCGTAGCCTTTAGACGGCATCGGTGGCCTCCCTCCGCTTGGCGTGTACTGGGAGTTCGCAAACCTTTTCCCATATCCGGTCTCCGACGTAAGAAAGCTCCGAAAATCCAGACCGAGAATAGCCGATCAACTGGGCGAACTGCGATCGATCATCGTCACTGAAATCTTGAATAGCAAGGTGATTCATATCGAAAGGACCTCGATCCAGAAGATACTGAACTATCTTGTTTGGCTTAAATCGAATAGTCCCGCTCGGATCGGTTACGAGCGGCTGCATCGGATTTGTAGCTTTCCTACGTATTGTCGGCATCTTCATCCCTCTCTTTCCTGCGATCTAAAACGCTGAAAGCTGCTTGCCATGCGTCGGGCTTGGTCACGGTCGCCCATGCGCCGTCAACCTGGCCTTCGTCCTCCCACATGACAATCCAGCCATTGCCTTCGGTGTGGAGTTCTACGCGGGCGGTGGGGTTGATCGTCTTGCAGCAGAATTCAAACAGCCCCTGGCCGGCGAAGTCCTCGACTCGTCTCTCTGTGTGGGCGCTCACCAGTACCTCGCAATCCACTCCCCAAAGGGCAGGGCTTGGTTTCCATAGTCGTTGCGGTGCTCCACATAAGCACGCCAGCGGGCCTTCCTGCTCATCGTTCTCAGTGTGAGGCGTGCGGGTGGGTAAGTAGGCTCGTCGCCCGTATACCCGCCCACGCCGCCCAGGCGGTGAATCTCTGCGAGTCGGCAGTATGCGGCTTCACTCAGCATGGGACACCGCCTTCCGCAAAGCTCCCTTGGCCATCGCTTCGGTCACCGGATCGAGCCAATCGCGCTTACTAGGCAATTCAGCGACGATGCGGATCAGCGCGGTGTACATCTCCGGCGCGGAGGCCATCAGGTGGGCGTTGGCTTGCGCCTCTTTGAACCGATCGCCATTTTCGGGCCACAATCCGTCATAAAGAGGGATATAGTGGACCGGGTCGTAGCAACCAGGATCGACAAGGTAGGTGCCCATGACGATGCTAAATGCCCCGTCGTCTTCGTTGTACTCAACTTCCCACGGCCCCGGCGTAAACGGTGTGCTCATCACTGGCCTCCTTCAGCGGATAGAGCCGCATCCTCTTCCTCAGAGAGCAAGGGGGTGCAGTCGTAGACGGCTGGTTTGGCCGGCTCAATGACACGGCAAGCAACGTCTCGCGGGGCAGAGACATTCCAGTGGATCGGGCCAGAGAAATCCTTCGAGCCGATCTTGATCTTGGGGTACTTGTCGCCCTCGTCGTAGTATTTCTTGGTGAACGGTCTCGGCATAAGGCGCGCGGTGTTCAGGAAGATTTGCCGGTCTGAGCAGACGTAGGAAATCCAGCATTGCTGCACTTCGGTTTCCGGTTCCTTGTCGAGTGCATCGGCCATTTTGCGGAGTTCGATTGCAATGTCTTTGGCGAGGGGCATGTCATCCTTCTTTCTTTGTGTAGTGATCCGGTTGGAGTTGAAATCCGAGCGCGGCGGCCAGCTTTGGCGACAGGCGTTGCTTTCCGTGCCGGACGTTGGATAGGAAAGCGATCCCGAAGCCGAGAGCCTTGGCAGTTCTTCGCAAAGAAGACTCCGATATTCTCGCCTCCAGTTCCGCGATCACGTCTTGGGTGGTGTAAATCATGTGATTACCTTACGCCGAACAGCGAACATTGTCAAGCAAAAAATCAGGGCATCCACCCCAATTTGATGAACAGCCACAGAGCGGCGCCGACCGCCACGATGCACCAGCAAACCTTCTCTCCTACGTCCATGCGGCTCATCGGCACAGCCTCCAGAGCAGCAGGCCCAAGCCGATGAGCGCGGCATCCCAAGCGAGCATCCAGAGGGCCAGCCTAATCGGATGAGTAAACGAAATGACGGGCTTCTCGTCCAGGTCGGGGTGGGCGTGTCGGTAGGGGTAGGTCATCGCGATTCCTTTCTTGCACTCAGGATGTCGCACAGCAGCGCCACGAGTCCGCTCACAAAAGCATCGGCTATCAGGGCAAGGAGGGTCATTTCATGCCTCGCTTTAGCTCCGCCAGTTCGCGCTGCAGGCGGCCGAGAATCCTCTGTTGCACGCAGTCGGGCATCATCTTGGCCCACTCATCCGCGCTTACACTCATGATTTCCCTCCTTGCGGGTATTGTCGCCGGGCTAGAGCGTCGTAAGCCAGCTTTTTTACCAGCATCCGTCCTTCGGCATCTCTGATTCTTGTTAATGCCGCTACTAGAGCGGCAATCTGGTTGTTAAGTTCCGTGATGAGATTGCCCTGCCGGGTAAACATCAGGATCTGCTCCGCATAAGCTGCTCGGACTTCAGCCTCGGTCATTTCGGGGATTTTGGACATGCGTCCTCCTTTGTGGCTTCGAGTGCTCGCATAGCTGTAGCTTCCACGTCAGCCCAATTGAGCGGGTACAGCCCGCATGGGTGATTTTGCTTACTTTTAGCAGACCGCCAGCATACGCTCGATCAACTCTGGAACGGTTGCTTGGAGCTTCTCAACCGTTGGCTTTAGAGCGGCCCCCGCGGCGTCCCACGCGACGTCCCACGCGTCGGACCACGCGGCGGCCCTGGCGGCGTCCCACGCGGCGGCCATCGCGGCGGCCCACGCGGCGTCCCTCGCGGCGTCAGCATCGCGCGTGGCAGCTTCTAATTCCGGTATGATCGATGGCACAGCCGCAAGCGATGTGATCTCTGGAAGACTTTCGAGAGCTTCGGCGTTTGCGGTCAAGCCTGCAAGCCTTAACCATGCCGGAGTGTGGACGCGAACGAGCCAATCCGCAGCCACAAGAGAGCGCCGCTCTTCAATCTCGACCGATCCTTTAGTGCCGATCAGGCGCGGAATAAATTGCTTGAGAGTTTGGCGCACTTCATCTGAAACTGAATCGTTGTAACTGCGCATGAATGTTGCGATTACCGGCGAGGCGCATTGCGGATGATCGCTCCACGGCTCATTGGCGATGTAGGCTACAGCTTCCATCACGCACATCTCTTGCGAGGATGGTTCGTGGGCACCTTGCTTGAGGTTGAGTGCTTCAAGATCGAGCGTTCTTACGGTCATTTTCGTATCCTCCTGATTCTTTGAGTGTTGGGGCATTGCTGCCCCGGATGGTTAGAGGATGATGAGCATCTGAGCCATGACGCCCAGCGCATCCCACCGCTTGCAGCTGCTGGCCTTGCTTGCACCGGAGAAGCGTTCGCGGCGTTGGGCCGGAGTGAGGCTGTTCCAAACTTGCTTGACTTCGTTGATTTGCTCGGCGGCGGTCATTGTCTTGTCCTCCTAGATTTCTGCTACTCCTCAACAGTAACGAATTATTCGTTTCAAGTCAAGGGTTATTTTGAGGAAACTGTGGAAATCTTTCGTTTCGCTCTCCAATCCTTCAATCGTTGCTTTGCGCACTCCCGGCATTCGCGTTGACCGTTAGATCGAATGCGCCCGGTATCGCTGAGGATGTGATCGTTCTTGCATCGTGTTGATTTCAGTGCACCCATAATTTTTATTGTAACGTATTATTCGTCCCGATGCAAATCCAACCCGCTTGCGGTAGACTGTGCTCATGGAAAATGACAAGCCAATCGATGAATCTACTGTCGACGCTTTAGAGTTGGAGAAATTCCTGGCCGATATTCCCTCCAGCTATGGCTTCCTAGCGATCGAACCTGACGAGGAGGGCTGCTTTGTACGGTTGGTCCAAGAGCAAAAAGTAAGGTGGGTTTTTGGCCGGTGAGCATGATAAATTAATCCCATGCCAGCAGGTAGACCATCCTTCAATTGGACACCAGAGATTGAGTCCGAAATCATCGACCGGATTCTCTCTGGCGAAGCTATTGAGGACATTGTTGATTCTGTTGGGGTTAGCGCAAGAACGTTTTATCGTCGCAAGGCGGATGACGCAGAATTCGGCGCAAGTATCGCGCGCGCGCAAAGCGAGGCTCAGGATGCGTGGGTTGATCGCACGGAAAGGCTAATGCTTTCAGCGACTTCCGAGAACTGGCAGCTCGTGCAGTTCCAGTGTCGGCACATTGCTTGGATCGCGGGAAAGCGCAAGCCGAAGGTCTACGGCGACAAGATTCAGCAGGAGATTACCGGCTCACTCGACCTTGCCGGCCGTCTCTCCGCAGCTCGTGAGCGCAAGAAGTAATTGTTTACATTGGCAACGCATCTGTTTACAATAGATACATGGAGTTGATGGTTCCCGCTTGGAAGTGTGCCCAATGTCAACATGTGTGGTTGAAGGGCGATTCCGTGCCTACTCATTGCTCTAAATGCAAATCGCGGAGATGGAATAATGAAACTGGTACTTCAGATAAGCGAACAATCAACGCCCCGCAAGTGCAGCGTCTGCCTTCAGCCCGCAAATCTGTGGAAGTTCAAGCCGAACAACCGGAGAACAAAACGCCCAGCGAGCGGCTTAGACCTGAGCAGCCGTCGTCCGGTGTGCGCTCTTCATGCCCAGATTGCGGCGGCCTAAACGGAATGCACCAGAGAGGATGTAAGCGATGATCTTTGGACTGTGGCTCTCGGCAATCTCCATCGTTTGGGGCGTGTACATCATGGCCAAGATTCACCAGGCGCGTCTCCGCATCCAAAACCCTGAGCAAGAGATGCCTGACTGGCGATGACGGCAGCCGAGCAAATCCTCGACGAGATTGCGTCTTACGCTGCCGATCCGCTTGGGTTCGCTCAGTTTGCGTTTCCTTGGGGAGAACCAGGTCCGCTCGAAAACGAGTCTATCCGCGAGTGGCAGGCCGACGTATTCAATACGATTGGCAAGCATCTGCAGAGTCCATTCCGGTTCCAGCCGCTCAAGATCGCTATCGCATCGGGTCATGGTATTGGCAAGACGGCTGAGATTGCGATGATCTGCTCGTGGGCGATGAGCACCTGCGATGATTGCCGGGTGCTGGTGACGGCGAATACAGAGGATCAGCTCACGACCAAGACTTGGCCGGAGATGGTCAAGTGGTTTGGCCTGTCGATTAATCGGGACTGGTGGAACATCTCTGCGACTCGCATCACATCGCGTCAGGCTGGGCATGAGAGCACTTGGAGATTGGACCGCGAAACGTGGTCCGAGAACAACACCGAGGCGTTCCAGGGGCTACACAACCGGCGGAAGCGCATTGTTCTGATCTTCGATGAGGGCTCGGCAATCCCCAAGACTGTCTGGGATGTGGCTGAAGGCGCTTTGACGGATGAAGATACCGAAATCATCTTTCTTGTGTTCGGCAATCCGACGCAGAACGATACTCCATTCGCCGAGTGCTTTGGAGCGCAGAAGCATCGCTGGGTGACGCGGCACATTGACTCGCGAACTGTGCCGGGGACGAACAAAGAGCAGATCGACCGATGGATTGCCGACTTTGGCGAGGATTCGGACTTCGTTCGGGTCAGGGTCAGAGGCGAGTTCCCGCGCGCAGGCGGGTTGCAGTTCATTCCGCAGGACTTGGTAGCGGCGGCTCGGAAGCGTCAGTGCCAGCCGAGCGGCTACAAGATTATGAGCGTTGACGTTGCCCGGTCGGGGTTCAATCAGACGGTTGTGGGCTGGCGCTGGGGGCAAGTGGCGCACATCACAGACAAATGGCGTGGCCTGTCGATCCCAGATCAATCAGGGAGAATTGCCCTGCGGATCATGGAAGAGGATGCGCGATGCGTCATCATCGACGGCGATGGAATCGGAGGAGCTGTTTCCGATCACCTGCGCATGATGCTGCCCAAGCCTAACCAGCCCGTCAAGGAATGGCCGGATACTGCTCTGACGCGCTGGTTCAAGACGCATCCATGGTTTACAGTTCAGGAGTTTCATGGAGGTCTGCCGGCGGCCGACAAGTTCATGTATTTCAATAAGCGTGCCGAGGTCTGGGGTAAGGTCAAGACGTGGCTGGAACATGCGGACATTGACGACGATCCCGAGTTGGAGCGGGACTTGACAGGGCCGAGGTTCGACACTGACAACCCAAAGTCGGTGATCCAGCTGGAGCGCAAAGAGGATATGCGAGACCGGGGCGTAGACTCGCCCGATTGCTTCGTGGCGGGAACCATGATTCGCACGCCTAGCGGCGAGCGGCCAATTGAATCGCTCAAGGTGGGCGACCAGGTATTGACTCCGTTCGGACCATCGCGCATCTGCGTCAGGCACGTGAGCATGTCGGACAGGCTGACAACAGTTCGATTTTCTAGCGGGTCAATCCTCACAGGCAAAGGGAAACACAAGGTTTTTACGTGGACCGGCGCGAAACGCCTTGATATACTGTCCATGACAGACGAGGTGGAATCATGGTCGTGGATGAGGTATCTGGAGTGGCGCTGCGTGAGTTTGTTCTTTACCGAGGCGAGAATTTTTGGCTTCAAACAAGCGGTCGATACTTTCAATCCGGGCGCAAGGGTTCGTCTGAGAGACTTTTGCATCGCCGGGTTTGGATTGACAACTTTGGGTCGATTCCTGAAGGCTTTGAGGTCCACCATAAAGACGATGATTGGCGCAATAGCGACCCTGACAACCTCGAACTCATGGCCGGTGCCGATCACCGAAGACTTCACGCTCTTCAGCGCAATGCCACTCAGGCTGGATATGCGTCATCGCTGCGAGGCTTGGCGGCTGGAAGAGACAAGGCAGCGGAGTGGCATCGGTCCGAACAGGGCCGGGCGTGGCATAGTCAAACCGCGATTAACAACGTGTGGCGACCAGACAGAGCCATGCTTCCGCGCACCTGTATCAGATGCAATTCCCAGTTCGAGGCTTTCTTTGCTAGAGCGATGTATTGCTCCAATAGCTGCATTCAGAAAGCAGCCTACGCGCGTCGTGGACGTGCAGACCGAAAGCGCAAGAGAGTTGACGTATAACCTAACCCTGCGTGAGAACAACGCTTATTGGGCCAACGGAATACTCGTCTTCAATTGCGGTGATCAGCTGTGCATGACGTTCGCGGCGAACCCGATGGCAGAGACGCGGGAAGAGAAGACCAAGCGGGAGCAGGCGGCAATCAAAGACCCGATGGAGCTGCATTTTGCGCGGTTGCGTGAGACGCAGCGACGGGAGAAGCTGAAGCAGGGAGGCAACTATTGGGATACGTAGAGTGGGCAGTCGAGGCCTTGGAATTGGAAAAGTTTACCGCTTTTATTCCGAGTCTAGTCACGCATTTTGACAAGATAGCATCTCATTGGAACAACTTGGGTACAGGTAGCCGAATGTGTAGTCTTTCTGATTGACATTGCAGGCGAAAGGTGTATTGATATGTCTATGCGTGCTCTCCTCCGAAGGCTGATTGGCTGGGATGAACTGGGTGACCGGTTTTTCTCGGCCGACTCGGCTAGGAAGATGGAGACCGTTCTCTGCGATGAGATCGAGCGGTTGCGCAATGAAATCCAGTTCCTGAAGTCCAGGCAGCGGGCCAATCCGCCCTCCCCCAAGATTCCCGATACGTGGGAAGAAGTCATGTCGTCGTTTATGTCCGATACGGAGCATTTCAAGGAGCAATCTTGAGCACAGCAGGTTATGGGATGAAGTTCAGCAAGGGCTATCTTGGCCCCGGTTCTGGCGGCGGCAAGAGTGAGCCGGAAGCCAAAGGCAAGCCGATGGGCGAAGAGCACCAGGACGGCGCGAATGATGGCGCGAATGATGGCGAGGATCATCAGGGAGCGATTCACGAGCACCTAAAGGCGATGCACGCCGCCACCGGGCACGGTCACTCGCACATCGAACACGCGCCGGAAGGCCACATGGCGCATCACATCGACCATGAAGGCCAGATTTCCGGGCCGGAACCGACCGAGGATTGCCCCGGTGGAATGTGCGGAGGTGGAATGTGATTATCGAAAATCAGTTCGGCGGTGTCGATCTTCTGGCCACGGCGAAGGCGATGCTGGTGCGCATCGAGAATCTGGAGAAGGAAGTCTTTGCTCCGGTGAAGAAATCGAGCGGCGTTGACGGCGATGCAGGGGATTGGACGAAGACGGGAGATGGCACGACTTACCCGGCAGTCCCAACTCAGGCCGAGGCCGATGCTGTGGCAGCCGAGGCGAAGGCGGAAGAGTTCAACGAGACCGTCTACTACGAGGATGGCAGTTCGGCGTATGGCCCGAAGCCGATACCTCGCGTCAATGAGCATGGTTCGCCTGCGAAGGTGTAACGATGGCCGAAAAGAAGGTCAATCTTGGGTCGAAGGGGAGCTTCCACATCAAGGAAGGCTCCCTGCATGCCATGCTGCACGTTCCGCAGGGCCAGAAGATAGGTCAGGCGAAGATGAAGGCGGCCTCGCATTCCAGCAATCCTACCTTACGTAAGAAGGCGATCAGCGGGTTAGGTCTTTCCGCGATGCATCATGGCTGATTTTCCCGAACGCACCGGAGTAGTCGAGAACGAAGCAGACTCCGGGCAACCGGAAGACGAAGGTCCGCGCCTCACTCCAATCAACTTCGACGATTACGACTACACTCCAGGCGAACGAGCGCCATGGCGATGCTCTCCAAAGCCCTGCTACGGGCCGGATGAGCTTGGATTCCTTCGTGGGGCTATCGACGAGCTAATCAAGGGCACAGAGCAGGCAGACGCGGCGGCGCGCATCTGGGAGGTACTGCAGGCGTGGGAACAGAGGCTGTTTCGCAGGAACTACCACTTCCTGAATGCGGGCTGGAAAGGCTGGGGGATGTTCGGCGGGAGCTCGGGTACGACGGGTGCCTCTATTCTCCAGACACAGAATTCCATGAAGTTGTTCTCCTGCAACGTGTTCGGAGCGCGTCACAAGAAGATCGTGGCGCTTTTAAGCCGCGAAGTTCCGCCGACTGAGGTTGTGCCGGCCGGCGAGAACACGATGGATCAGGAGACGGCGCAGGAGGCGATTCCGTACCTCAAGGCATTCCGCGAGCAGGCGAAGATGCGCAAGCGGATGCAGGAGGTCGGATCGTATCTCTACACCGATGGATCGGCGGTAATGCTGACGTATACGGTGGCGGACCGCAAGTATGGGATTGAGATCGATGACGAGGGCAATCCGGGACCGGCGCGGCGCGAAGAGGTTGAAGTATTCGGCAAGCTGGAGCGCAAAATCCCGCTTCAGGCGGACGATCTTGAATCGGCGGGGTGGATCAGGCTTTCCAAGGAAAAGAGCCGCTCGATCCTGAAAGCGCGGTATCCATGGATTCGCGACAGGATAGGTGGCGGCGCCAACAAGGACGCGATGGGTCAGATCGACCGTATGGCGCGGGCGAATGTGCGACTGGCCGTGCAGGCATCAAGCACCAGTGGGGAAGCCTACTCGGAGGACACGACAGAATCGGCATATTTCTTCCGTCCCAGCCAGTACGAATCGATTGCCGACGAGAATATGAGGGACATGCTCTATGAGGAGTTTGCTTCGGGGCTGGAGGTTTGGACCGCCGGGGGTGAGATTGGGCTGGTTAGGGAAAGTTCACTGGATGGGCCTGACGGTCACGTTGCGCTGTGCCACGCAACCCCCGGCGACGGCCAGAACCGAGAATCCATCGGTACGAATTACCTTCCGATTCAAAAAGTCCTAAACGCCACCATTTCGCTGTACGACCGTTACTTTCGGGCCAACGTCCCGAAGCGCATGGCCGGTGAGCCGTTCATCGACGTAGAGGCTGCAAATCAGCAGGCCAACGATCCGGCGAAGTTCATCCCCGTCGACATGATGAGCCTGATTCAGAATGGGTTGAAAATTCAGGACATTACCGGCATCGAGAACGTCTCGCAGCCCAATGTGGCGATTCTGACCTACATTCAATACCTGATTCAGCAGTTGCCGGCAGAGTTGGATGGCGGACAGCCTGCGGTGTTTGGCGGAGATGGCGATGCGGATGGTCAAGGCACGTTCGGCGAAGCCCGGTTGGATCGCGACCAGGCGCTGCAGGTCTATTCCCTGCCGTGGGGCGATATGTCAAGCGCGGTAGCGTGTCTGGAGGCGCAGGCGATCAAGTCGGCGTCGGAGAATCGGAAGTCGGATTTTTCGCTGGGACTGCCGGGTGAGCGCATCAGCGTTTCCGTAGGCAAGCTGGGTGGGAATGTCTTGGTGTGGCCGTCGAGCACCGAGATACCGCCGTCGATGGCCGAACAGCAGGCCGAAATCGGCGCGATGATCCAGGCGGCGCCGACGACTCCGTTCTATGCGGGGATTCTGGCCGATCCGAGAAACCTACAATCGTTCCGGCGTTTGCCGTCCCTGTCTGGATTGAAACTCCCTGGGCTCGACGACGTGACTGCGCAGGTCGAGGACAACATCAAACTGCTTTCGAGCGAGCCTTTGCCGAACCCGGTTATACCGCAGATGGAGCAGCAGATTCAGCAGATCGACCAGCAAGCGGCGATGGCGGCGCAGCAGACACTCGACCCGATGCAGCGCCAGCAAATCGTTCAGCAAGCCCAGCAGCAGGCCGCGCAGCTTCAACAGCAGCTCACTCAGTTGCCGCCGCTGGTAACGAGCGTGCCGGTCGCGCAGGATGCCAGCGAGGACCACCAGATTCGCGCGGCAATTGCGCTGGCAGAGATGAAATCGCCGCGAGGTAGAGCGGCAAAGGTAGGTAATGAGCAACAGCAGAAAGGCTTCCTGAATCTGTCGTTGAACTGGCAGGCGCATGCGCAGATCGCGGCGCAACTTGCTCCGCCCCCGACGATGGAGAGCAGGGCATCGTTCACGGTTGACCCGACAAAGCTCCCGCCCGATGCGCAGACGATTGCTTTTGAGAAAATGGGGCTCAAGATTCCGCCGATTGCCTTGCAGGTTCAGCCGCAAGAGCATGAAGTGACAGAGGAATCGGAAGGACTCGACCCGCAGAGTGGCGTGCCGGTCAAGCGCAAGGTTTCAGTGGTTGGAAAGCCACTGAATTAGGAGACAAAGTGCTAATTGAATTTCAAAGTGCCTGCATCAAACACGACACAACCGCGCTTCAATTCCGAGAGGAGCTTCTTCGTTTTGGAGACGTGTCCATCCCGGAATGGGCAGTGCCATTGATAAACCTCCCCGATCAGGAGATCGTGATGCACCACCTGATCAATTGCGGAGGGCGCATTGCAGCCTTTAGGCAGGATAAAGACGGTAACTTGACTCCAATTCCCGAAAGTGAACAAGAATTTTGGATAGCGGGCAGATTGGTAACGCCGAGAAATCTTCAGGAGACATCCAATGGATGAAGCAGTTCTTGATGTAGAACTAGGCACTGGCGGAGAATCCGGCCTGGAGACAACGCAACCCGACCCACAGGCGCAACGTCAGTCTGATAAAGAATATTCGCAGTGGATAAAGAGCCTGCGCGAGGACGGCGATGCAGGCAAGCACTACCGGCGCATCAAGGATGACTTTGGCCGGCTGGAAGCGATCCGCAAGCTCGACCCCAAGGGCATCGATGGGATACGTTCGACCTACGACGGTATCAAGGGGCTGGCGTATGGCGACAAGACGGGCCTTGAAGCCGCGAACACGATGCGCAGCGCCCTCGCCGAAACGCAGAGCGCCATGGACTCAATTCGGGCGGGGGAATATGAATCTCTGCCCGAAGACGTGCGAGACGGGATTATCCGAACCTTGCCAGCCCAGTTGGAAACGCTGGCGCAGACGAATCCTGACGCGTACACTGCGGCACTTTTGCCTCACTTCGTGGACTCGTTGCGCGAAAGCGGACTGGTACAGCACTTTAATCAGTTGGTGGATGTGCTCTCGCAGAAGCCCCCGGCATGGCTCAAGCCCGAGCAGATGACGGAATGGACAAATGAACGCTTGCGGCAAGTTCTGGGCAGTGCAACTGGCATGAGTCAGTGGTTCCGCGAGCAGGAAGCGCGCGCGAAAGAGGTCGGGGCAAAGCCGGGCGGTCAGCCGATGAAGACGGGCGGAGAGCCGACCGCAAGGGCAGCGGAGACCGGCGGCACAGCCAATCCCCAGTATTGGCAGGAGAAGATTTATCCCGAGGCCAACAAGCACGCCGAAGACACCTTCAATCGAGAATTGAGGCCGTGGGAAGAGAAGCTGGCGGCCAAAGGATTCCGGTTGTCCAAGTTGGAGAAAGAAGCTCTGGCGCAGAAGTTCGTGTCTGGTGTGACGGCTTTGGCGCAGGCGAACAAGGATTACACTTCGCAGATGAGCCGCTATGACAAGATGAAGAATCCCGATGCGGCCTCGATTGTGAGCGTGTTCCGTGGGGAGTTCAACCGCCATGCGAACAACGTCATGAAGCAGTTGGTGGAAGAGAACTACGCCGACAAGCTCAAGGGCGGCAAGCCAGGGCCTAAGGTTGTCCCTCACCGCAGCGCCGCGGCATCGGCTCCCGAGAGGGGTGTGCAGTACGGTTCCGTGAAGCCGCGCCGGGAGGATATTGATCTGGTAAAGACGCC
>Ga0209530_1000532_pt1 | contig 25766 bp, 18 predicted proteins | sample BlaSpr_A8_Ref_O1_FD_187987 | JGI IMG/M metagenome (GOLD analysis project Ga0209530, IMG submission 187987) | Forest soil microbial communities from Thunder Bay, Ontario, Canada - Black Spruce, Ontario site 2_A8_Ref_O1 (SPAdes) (version 2) | ecosystem: Environmental > Terrestrial > Soil > Boreal...
TCTATCCGCCAGCCCTGGTCATCGGTGAGATGCAGGTGCAGCCGGTTCAGCTTGTGCGCGGCGAGAATGTCGATGAACCGCAGCACCACCGGCTTGGGGAAGAAATGCCGGGACACGTCGAGGTGCCCGCCGCGCCAGGCCAGTGCGGGAGCGTCCTCGATCTCCGCGCAAGGAACCGGCCACGAGCCGGCCCCCTGGGCAACGGGCGCCGCGCGCCAGGCGTCGGCCGGCAGCAGCTGGCGGATCGTCTGCGCGGCATAGAACGCGCCGGCAGGCCCGCCCGCCGTGATGCGCACGTGCGCGGGCCCGATGAGCAGCCGGTATCCCTCTGCCGGCAGCGCCTCGTCAAGCTCCGCCATGATGTCCCCGGCGCCGCCAGCGGGCAGCGGAAGTTCCGCGAGCACCCGGCGCACCGCGTCGGCCGCGGCCGCCTCCCCCGTCACCACGGTCTGCGCACCCAGCGCGAATTGCCCTGGCTGTGCGCGGTACACCCGCGGATACGGCAGCACGTTCTCCATCTCAGACCTCTCCTGGCGATATGCCTGTACCGGGTGGCCTGCTGACCACCACGGCAAGGATCGCACGGAAGTTTCGCGCTCGACGGAGATAAAGGAGTCAAAAACGGCCAGTAAGTTTCCGTTGGGCACGGATGTTCCGTCGTAACGCGGCCCAGCCAGCGTGGCTACGGGCACGCCAGCATCGCGGTTAGCTCTCGCCGCTGTCGCTTTCCCTGGGGATGGAGAAGAACTCTGACTTCTGGATGTACCGAGCAGACAGCAGCAGGAGAATGCCGACTCCACCGGTGATCACCAGCGCCCAGTTCTGTGCCGCCGGCGCGCCCTGGGTCGCGCGCACCACGATATAGGTCAGGAAGGCGCCCGCGGCCAGCGGCAGCAGGCCGAGGCTCAGCGCGTTCGCTACTCCCTTGAACACCTGGCGCCGGTAGTAAACGATGGTGGCCAGCCCGGACAGCACATAAAAGGCGATGTACAAGATGCCCGAGTCGTTGAGCAGGTCGTTGAAGGCACCCTTCACAGAGGTGGCGAGCAGGTAGATCGCACCGATGACGATCAGCAGCACTCCGGTGACGACGCTGGCGGTGGCCGGGGTGGAGAAGCGCCTGGACACGTTGCCGAGGGCGGCCGGCAGCGTACGGTAGCTCGCCATGCCGTAGAGGATCCGGGCGATGACGACGATGCTGGTACCAGTGGTGCCGATGACGGACAGGGCGAGGCCCACCGCCATGACCTTGGCCAGGCCACTGCCGTCGATGGCCTGCGCGAGGACGGGCAGTACCGATGTGTAGTTCGCCTGGAGCTTGCTCGGGGATACCACTCCCTGCAGGCCCACGATCGAGATCGTGTAGATGACCGCGAGGCAGGCAACTGCGATCATGGCGGCACGGCCCGGATTCTTCCGCCGGTGCTTGACCTCTTCGTTGACATAGACGGTCGCGTCCCAGCCGGTGAAGGCGAACACCGCGAACAGGAAGCCACCCATCACCCCGCCCTTGCCGCCGATCCCGCCGAACTTGTACCAGGCGCTGGTGATGGGGACCGTGCCCTTGTGATGCCCGAGCACGAAGACGAGGCCAGCGATCGCGATCCCGACCAGGATCACGTACTCGACTGCCGCCATGCCCACCTGCGTACGCGCGGTGAGCCGGATGCCGAGTACCGCGATCAGCAGCATGACGAGGACGACGATGGTGGAGATGATGACGTTCGGCCAGGCCGCCGTCGCATTGTCGCCGAACACGGCGAGCACCGACGGCCCCAGCACGATCACCCCGCTGACCGTTCCGATGACGTTGCCCGCGATCATCAGCCAGCCGGTGAAGAAGCCGAGAGAAGGGCTGATAGATCGGCCCACCCACTCGAATGAGGCTCCGCAATTCGCGTTCCACAGGTTTAGTTTGCGATAGGCATTAGCGATGATAAGCATCGGGATAGCAGTGATGAGGATGATCAGTCCGCTGCTGTAGGCGGTTGCCATCGCAAGCCCGGCAAGGATCAGGCCGACCGACACGGCCGGGGCCGAGGTAGCCATCCCGATCACGACATCCTGGGCAACGCCGATCGCGTCGGGCTCAAGCCGCGCCGGCAGCGGCTGCTTCCCGACGATCAGCGGAGCCGTCTTGTCAGTCATCTGCTTTCCCATCCTGCGGAGTTACCACTAGTCACGAAGCAATCGCTAGTTACGGTAGTTATAGCGACAACCCCGACCGGCGGGGGCGAAAAAAGCGCAAAAATGCCATTTTGTAATCGTCGACGCGCGGCGTGACCAAAGTGCTCGACCACACAGGTGACCATCAATACGGCCAGGCAACGTATCTGATCAGCTCTCACTAATGTCAACTGCTGACCCATGGCTTCTCCAGGCTCGACCGGAAAGCCACGGCCGCGTCGTCATCCTTCGTGTTCTCGGGAACACGAAAGGTAATTCCCCCTCAAGGTTGGTAAGTGACTGGTGTACCGCGACGGTGAGCGGATCGGTGACCAGAAGGACCCGTTCGCAGCGCCCGCCAACCTCGTGCAGCACGTTCGCCGCATCGCTCACCCGGCCGACCGCGTAGTACAGGTGCGCCAGGTTCAGTTGCCGTGTCAGGGTATCGCGATGATCGGCACCGAGTACCCGGACCGAGTCCGAACAGGCCAGCTCGGCCGCCTGCAGCGCGCCCGGCATCCGGCCTGCCGCCTGGCTGGCGGTCGCGAAACTCACCCTGGCCTCGATGGTGTCGGGGTGTGCCTTGCCGAGCACGATCTCGCGGTCCGCGAGGACGCGCTTGGACTGCGCCAGGGCATCCTTGACCTCGCCCTCGGCCAGCAATGCCGCAGCCAGCCTGGCCCGGGTGTCCGTGGTCGCCACGTCGCGCGGGCCGCCAGCCCGCTCGCGGTCGGCGAGGTTACGCCGGAGCAGCCCGGTAGCGTCCGCCACCCTGCCCATGTCGAGGTACGCGGCGGCGATATCGTCCACGACGGTGAGGGTGTCGGCATGCGTCGGCCCCCGGGACCGCTCGTACTCCCCGGCCGCCTCACTCAGTACCTGAAGGGCGTCCTCCACCTGCCCGGCTTGCAGCAAGGCACGGCCCAGGCTGGCCCGGGCGTCGGTAACGGCCGAGTTGCCAGGCATGAGCACGCGAAGGCGCTCGGCGATGACCCGCCGGTACCAGGCGGCGGCCTCCGCGCCCATGCCCGCCGTTAGGTACGCAGCTGCCAGGCGGTTGGCGATCGCGGCGGCGTCCGGGTGGCCAGGAACCTGGTCCGCGGCGGCGGCGAGCTGGCTCCACTGGTGCACGGCCGGTCCGGTCAGGCCAGCGTCATCGAGGCTGATCCCGACGTTCATGAGCAGGGGATGACAGCCGCCGCCCACCAGCACCTGGCCTGCCGCCGCTTGCAGCGCGGCCGCATTGGCTCGTAGGTCACTGACGATCCCGGCTCGCGGTTCCGCGGCCGGCCACACCTGGAGCAACGCGTCCGCCGCCATCAGGGCGGCCCGGTCGCGCCACGATGCGGGCGCGGCGGCGAGCACGGCCCGCTGCACGGCGAGGCTCATCCGGACCAGCGGCGGGTCGTAGTGCCGGTCGACGCTGATCAGTCCCGCCCGCTCGAGCGCGGCCAGCACCTCCCAGGCCCGCCTGACGTCACTGCCCAGGTAGCCGGCCACCGCCGGGGTACCGAAGACCGCACCAGGGATCCCGTGCCCGTCCAGCAGCGCGATGAGCACCAGTGCGAGCCGGACCGCGTCGCCGGGCTGCAGCATCTCCGCGTGATCCAGGGACAGCGTCCAGGTGGCGGCCGCCGCCGATGGCACCTCACCCGCCACGACACCGATCTGCTGCCGCCTGCGCACCAGATACTCCCGGTAATCCCGGCAGGTCATCCCGGAACTTTCCATGACCGCGCAAGCCTGGGCGATTGCCAGCGGCTCCCGGCTGGCCGCCTCGATCAGGTCTATCGAGCCCTGGCGCTGTGCGGGGCTGATACTGAGCCGTTCGGACAGGCATGCCATCGCCTCGTGCACGCCGTACAGACCGACGGGAAGGACCCGCGCGGTCCGGCCGAACGCCGACGGCACCCGGGATGTGGTGACCAGCGTCCGTCCGGCCGGCCCGGACGGCCACAGTCCGTCCAGGTCGGCCACATCCGGCAGGTCGTCAAGCACGACGAGCCACGACCGGTCCGTTTCGCTGAGCCAGCTGAGGAAGCGGGCGGCGACCGACTCCGCCGAACCAACCCGGCCGGCGCCGCCGGCAGGTCCGCCCGAGCCAGCCCGGCTCCCGCGGCCAGCCTGACCGACCGATTCAGCGTCCAGGACGAGGGCGGATGCCTCCAGGTAGCCAGACAGCAGCGACGCCCGGTCCGCGGCGGTGATCCACACCAGCAGGTCGACCGCCCCGGACTGCCACATCGACTCGGCGACGTACGCGGCAAGCTGGGTCTTGCCGCTGGCACCCAGCCAGTTCCGTGGGCCTTCCGCAATCGCCGAACCGGGCGCGAGCACAACCGATGAGCCGAAGGCGAGCGTATCCGCTATGCCTTTTGCCATATCCAGCCGTCCGGAAAACCCTGGGGCAACCGGGGGAATCGCGCCGAATCGCGCTCTTTGCGGCGAATCACCATTACTGGAGCCCTTGTTACCGGTGTGTTTTGCTCCGGAACGCGAACCCCCGGAACGCGAACCCCCGGAACGCCCGGCCCGGGACTGACCCGACGGCCCACCCGACGGCGCAACACCCAACGGCGCACTCGACGCAGCAGCAGCAGATGGCGCCGCCCCGGACTGAGCCGCTCCCGCCGATGCCGCCCCTGGCAGCACCGCCCCAGGCTGCGCAGCCTCAGGCCGCACCACCCCAGGCTGCGCCACTGGCAGCACCACCTCAGGCTGTGCCACCTCAGGCTGCACCCTTCCAGGCCGCACCGCCCCGGATCGCGCCGCTCCTGACCGCGGTGCGTCGGACTGCTTCGGCATCGAATGCGCCACTGCGGTTAACCTGCCCCCTAGCATCTGCGGCCAGCTCCCATAAGGTTCGGAATTCACATGGATAACACGCCCCGGCCCTTCTGGGCGGACATTGTTTCCATATCGGGATAATTCAGTGAGCGGAAAGCCCGGCGGAAAGCCCAGTTCAGCACGGATAGCATCCGTGTGCTGACCAAGCGCCGGAATCGCGCCCATCACCGGCGCCCGGCCGCCAAACGCGAGCGGCGGCAGCATGGCCGGGACGGGGCCGACCGGCGAGTCCACCGACCGCCACCGATCCCGCGCCGTGAGCTGCGGGTGCGCAGCGAACTGCGCAGGCGTGCGCAGCTGGGCGCAGGCGATGCCCGCCTTGTCCAGCGCCGCTACCAGGTCCGCGGCCGGCATGGTGGACGTCACCGCGTTGATGATCGAGCCGAGCAGCTCGTCATGCAGAAGGCGGGCCTGGTTCGTGGCGAAGCGAGGGTCCGTGATCAGGTCAGGCCGCTGCAGGATCTGGGTACAGAGCAACGGGAACTCACGGGCGTTCTGGATTCCTAGGAAGACCTGGCCATCGGCGGCGGAGTAGGGCCCGTACGGCGAGATGGAGGCGTGCCTGGCGCCGCTGCGCGGCAGCGGCGAGCCGCCGAGCAGGTCATAGTAGACGGGCTGGCTCATCCACTCACCGAGCGCGTCGAGCAGGGACACCTCGAAGGCGCAGCCCGCGCCGGTGCGCTCGCGGCCGTACAGGCAGGCGAGGATGCCGGAGAACGCGTACATGCCGGCCGCGATGTCGGCGACCGAGATGCCCGCCTTGGCCGGCTCGGCCTCGGTCCCGGTGACGGCTAGGACGCCTGTCTCGCACTGGATCAGCAGGTCGTAGGCCTTCTTCGTCCGGTAGGGGCCCGCGGAACCATAACCGGTGATCGAGCAGGAAATCGGCGGGGGGTCGAGGCCGAGGCGGGCGAAGGCGCCGGGCGCGAGGTTCTGTACGAGCACGTCGGCGCGACCGAGCAGGACGGTGAGCACCTCAACATCAGGAGCAGACTTCAGGTCAAGGACGATGCTTTCCTTGCCCCGGTTCAGCCAGGCGAAGTGGCTGGACATGCCGCGCATCCGGGAGTCGAACCCGCGAGCGAAGTCGCCATCGGGGCGCTCGACCTTGATCACGCGAGCGCCTAGATCCGCGAGCTGGCGGGTGGCGAACGGCGCCGCCACGGCCTGCTCGACCGCCACCACGATCACTCCGTCCAGCATGAACGGCCCTCCAAGATCGTTATCACTACCATAAGAGGCAAACGATCTTGAAACCACCCTTATCCGGCCTCGAAGGCCAGCAATCCGCCGGCCTCGAAGGCCAGCCCGAGCGCCGGAAGTCAGTCGGCCACCGACGCAAGCAATGCCGCGCGTGCCTTGGCCAGGGCGGCCTGCATGGCGCCGCGGAGCACCGGCTCGTCGGGTACCGCGGTGGGCACCACCCTGGGCCTGGCCAGGCAGATGCGGGCCACTTCGTCGGCGACACGCGCCGCGAGGGCGGAACCACCTGCCTGGCCGACCGAGCCGCCGAGTACGACCAGGCCAGGGTCCAGCACGACGCACACGGAGGCGACGCCTATCGCCACCCGATGCGCCAGCTCATCGAGGAAGCCCGAGGAGCCATCGGCCACCGCGAGCCGCACCGCCGCCTCGGCCGAAGGCGCCACGTACCCGTGCGAGGCCGCCAGCGCGCGGACCGCCATGCCGCCCGCCAGGCTCTGATAGCCGGCCGCGCCCGGGTGCCGCAGGTTGGTGGGCAGCGGGGCGCCGTGCACCGGCAGCCAGCCGAGCTCACCGGCCGCGCCCGCGACGCCGCGGCGTACCTGGCCGCCGATGACGGTGGCCAGGCCGAGGCCGGTGCCCAGCCAGACCAGCGCGAAGTCATCCAGCCCGGTAGCGGCGCCGGACGAGCGCTCGGCCATCGCGGCCAGGTTCACGTCGTTCTCGATCAGCACGGGCTTGTGCAGCACGCCGCGCAGTCCCTCGAGCAGGCCCTCGTGCCAGGACGGCAGGTTGACCACCAGCCGGGGGTCGCCGGTGCGGGGGTCCAGGACACCCGGGCTGCCGATGACCACCGAGGACAGCTCCGACAGCGAGATGCCCGCATCGAGGCACAGCCGCTCGACGGCGCTGCGGATCAGCACGACCGGATCGTCGCCGTTCGGGTCCACGCTCAGTTCCGCGACCCGGCGGCCAGTGACATCCGCCACGGCAGCGCTTACCGTGTCCTTATCGACGTACAGCCCGGCAATATAAGCGCTGGAGGGGACGACCGAGTACAGCGCGGCGTTGGGCCCGCGGCCGCCAGCCTGGGCGGCGCCGGCGCCCGTTACGAGGCCGCGCTCCTCCAGCCGGGTCAGCACCTGCGACACGGTTACCTTGGACACGCCGGTACGCTCGCTGATCTGCGCGCGGGTGAGCGGCTCACCGCCCAGCAGCAGCTCGAGGGCGGCTCGGTCGTTGAGCTGGCGCAGCAGGCGCGGCGTGCCCGGGCGAATCTGGGTTACCTGAGCAGGGTCGGGCAGTGCGTCCATCACGGTCCCTTCTGGGGGGCCCCACCCGAGCCGATAGTCACGACGCGGAAGCAGCTTTCATCTCGATACAGCAACAAGGACTATCTTATAGGAAAGTTTCCGGTTAGTTTCTAGAGCACGGCTCCTCATAAATTAGTTCGTCGAGGTCATCACCTGGAAGGAGTGCCTTCAGTGGGACTCAGGAAAATACCAGCCGCGGTGGTCACGCTGGGCGCTGCGGCGGCGCTCACGATCACGGGTTGCTCCAGCAGTTCTAGTACCCCAAGCAGCGCCGGCTCATCCCCCGCGTCATCATCAAGCAGCGCCCCCGCCGAGCTGACCGTATGGCGCCTCGGCGCGTCGGTGCCGAGCGAGGTCACCTGGATGACCGGCATCATCAGCCAGTTCCACAAGGACTACCCAGCGTACGCAAAGACCAAGATCAATGTGGTGTGGATCCCGTGGACGGACGTCACGTCCGACTGGACCACCGCTGAGGCCGGCGGGAAGAACGCGCCGGACATCACCGAGCTCGGTAACACCGAGACCCCAGGCGAGGCCACCGCAGGCGCGCTGATGAACATCACCACCGAGGTCAACTCCTGGTCCAACAAGCCCGGCCTGATCGCCGGCGAGCTCGCCAACGACCAGCAGAACGGCAGCTACTACGCCGTCCCGTTCTTCGGCGGCGTGCGCGGCGTGTGGTACCGGACCGACCAGTTCAAGGCGGCCGGCATCACCAGCCCGCCCACCACCTGGGCACAGCTCACCGCTGACGCCCAGGCCCTGATGAAGAAGTACCCGGGCACCTACGGGCTCGGCGCGCCCAGCAACGACACGGACGCGGTCGCGAGCTTCATCTGGGGCGCGGGCGGCCAGATCGCCACCGAGAGCGGCAGCACCTGGACCGCGGACCTGACCTCGGCCGCATCCGAGGCCGGCATCAAGTACTACGTCGACCTCTACACCCAAGCCCACGTCTCGCCTGCCAAGTACGTCGGCGAGACCGAGCTCGGCAACATCGGAGCCACCGCGGGCGGCGCGAACGAGGACTTCGCCCTCGGCAAGCTCGACATGTACATCGACGGCCCGTGGGCCTCGGGCAACATGCCGGCCAACGCGGTCGACAAGGGGGCCTGGGCCTCCTTCCCGATCCCCAGCGAGAACGGGCCGACCCCGGCCCCGGTCTTCGCCGGCGGCTCGGACCTGGGCATCTGGTCCACCAGCAAGTACCCGACGGCTGACTGGGACCTGATCCAGGTCATGGACAGCCCGACGAACTCCACCACCTTCGCCAGCGGGCTGGGCTTCTTCCCGCCGTACACTGCCCAGCTCAGCGCCCAGGTCTACAGCAGCCAGCTGATGACCGGCTTCGCTAAGGCGGCCGCCAACACCCAGATCTCCCCGCTGAACGCGAAGAACTGGGCAACCGCGGACTCGACCGACTACGTGATCCCGACCATGATCAAGGCGCTGATGCAGGGCGCTCCCTTCCAGGCCACCGTGGCAAAGTACAACACCGAACTGCAGAACGTCCTGAACACCGGCAGTGAGAGCTAGCCGGGCTAGTCTCCATGGCGAAAACCGTTAGCTTCCGGCCGGGGAAGTCAGCTTCCCCGGCCGGAAGGCCCCCAGCCCTGTCCGCGCGACGACGAGCCACGATGCTCCGGCAGCGAGCCGCGATGTTCGCCCGGCGCCATCACCTGGCGCCGTACGTGCTGGTCATCCCCTCGCTGCTGGCGATCGGCATCCTCGTCATATGGCCGACGATCCAGATCTTCGAGTTCTCATTCCAGAACTACGGCCTGGCCCAGCTAGTCGGCACGGTGCCTAAGCAGTGGATCGGGCTGAGCAACTACTCACAGATCCTGCATGACCCGGAGTTCTGGCTGTCGCTGCGGCTCAGCCTGATCTTCGCCGCGGTCGCCGTGCCGCTGACACTGATCACCGGCACCCTGGTCGGCCTGCTGCTGAACCGGCTGGGGCGCAGGATGTCCACGTTCGTGGCCGGCACAGCCATGCTGGCCTGGGCGACGCCGGCCGTGACGGCCTCGGTGGTGTTCGTCTGGCTGGCCAACCCGGACGGCGGCGTCGTCGACTGGACGCTCAGCAAGCTGCCGCACTGGCTGGACGGCGGCGCGCACTGGAATGGCTACAGCTGGACGAATGCCCCGCTGCCCGCGTACACCCTGATCGTCCTGCTCGTGCTGTGGCAGAGCTTCCCGTTCGTCGCGGTCACCGTGCTCGCCGGGCTCAAGACCGTGCCGTCCGAGCTGCACGAGTCGGCCAGGGTTGACGGCGCCGGACCGTGGCGGATCTTCTGGCGGGTCACCTACCCGCTGCTCAAGCCGATCTTCCTGGTGCTGCTGCTGCTGTCAATCATCTGGGACTTCGGCGTCTTCACCCAGGTGTACATCGTGATCGGAGCAGGCAACCTGGACGAGTACAACCTCGGCATGTACGAGTACCAGAAGGCGGTCTCGCCACCGCCGGAGTACGGCGTAGCGTCCGCCCTCGCCTTCGTTCTCACCGCCATCCTGCTCATCATCACCGTCGGCTACGTCCGTTCCTCCGTCCGGCAGGGGGCCGTCAAGTGACTCGTGTCAGCAAGCGCACCAGAAAGATCGGGCTCAATACCCTGGCCCTGCTGGTCGGCCTCGTCACCCTGTTCCCGATCTTCTACATGGTGTCGACCGCGTTCAAGCCAGCCACCGAGGTCTACTCGCTGACCCCGCACCTGCTGCCAGCCCACCCGACGCTGTCGAACTTCCGCACCGTGCTGAACGGCAGCGCGCTGAGCCCGGCCATCACGTACTGGACGTTCCTGAAGAACAGCCTGTACGTCACGCTGTCCGCGGTGGTGCTGTCGGCCGGCATCGCGCTGCTCGCCTCGATCGCGATCGCCAGGTTCCGGTTCCGGTTCCGCACCACGTACCTGATCATGCTGCTGATCGTGCAGATGCTGCCGCAGCAGGCGCTGGTCATCGCGCTGTTCATTGACTACCGGTCCTGGACCCCGCTGGGTACGTCGAACATGCTGGACAGCCTGTCCGCCCTGATCCTGGTGTACACGGCGTTCGCGCTGCCGGTGACGATCTGGATGCTGCGCAACTTCGTCGCCGCGGTCCCGCGCGAGCTCGAGGAGGCCGCCGCCCTCGACGGGGCCGGCCCATACAAGATCTACTGGAAGATCCTGCTGCCGCTCGTGGCGCCTGGGCTGGTGGCGACCAGCGTGTTCGCGTTCATCTTCGCGTACAACGAGTTTGTTTTCGCACTGACGTTCCTGTCCGTCGACACGCGGAAGTTCACGCTGCCACTGTACGTCGACTACTTCTATGGGCGCAGCGGCGCCAACTGGGGGGCAATCATGGCCGCGTCCACCTTGTTCACCATCCCGCCAATGCTCTTCTTCCTGATCGCCCGCCGCCGGATGGCGAGCGGCCTGGTCGCCGGGGCGGTGAAGGGGTGACCGTACTCCGGCTAGCGGACGCGATCCTCATCCCGCCGTTCCCCGGTCTGACAGCCCCGCGGTGGATCCTCGAAGCTCTCGAGCGCGGGCTGGGCGGCGTAACGATCTACGGCCAGAACGTCCTGGGTGATACGTCCGCGCTAACCGAATCGCTCCGGGCTGCTTCGCCGTCCCTGCCCCCCGTCATCGCCATCGACGAGGAAGGCGGCGACGTCACCCGCCTCGCCTATGAGCACGGCAGCCCGTATCCGGGCAACACCGCGCTCGGGGCCGTGGACGACGTGGGGCTGACGGAGGCGGTGCATCACGCGATCGGGCGGGACCTGGCGGCGCTCGGGGTCAACCTGAACCTGGCGCCGTGCGCGGACGTGCTCGGCGGCGCGGACAGCCCGGCCATCGGCACCCGGTCGTTCGGCTCGTCGACTGCCCTGGTGGCGCGGCATACGGCCGCGGCGGTTCGCGGTCTGCAGACCGCCGGGGTCGCGGCGTGTGCCAAGCACTTCCCAGGCCACGGCAGCACGGGCACGGACTCGCACCGGGAGCTCGCCACCGTGTCCGGGTCCATGGCGGTCATAAGGGAACGTGACCTTCCCCCCTTCACGGCGGCGATCCAGGTGGGGGCCGCCGCCGTGCTGCCCGGGCACCTGCGGGTGCCCGAGCTGACCGGTGACCTCCCGGCGACGCTATCCGCCGCCGCGCTCACCGGCCTGCTCCGCGGCGAGCTCGGTTTCACCGGCGTGATCATCTCCGACGCGCTGGAGATGCAGGCGATCAAGGACACCTACGGCATCCCCGGCGGTGCGGTGCTCGCCGTCGCGGCCGGCGTGGACCTGCTGTGTTTCGGCCAGGACACCGACGAGGCGACGTACCTGGCGGTTCGCCAGGCCCTGGCCGACGCGGTGGCCGACGGCACCCTGCCGCTGTCCCGCCTGGAGGACGCCGCGGACCGGGTGTCGGCCTTGCGTGCCACCCTGCCCGCCAAGCCGCCTTCCGGCAGCTCAGCCTCCCCCGTCTCCCTCGGCGGCACCGCCTCCCTCGCCGGTGCGAACGGGGTGCCGGCCGGGATCGGGCTGGTCGCGGCGCGGCGGGCGATACGGCTGAGCGGTCCCCGCCCCGCGCTGACCGACCCGCTGATCATCGAGGTCGAGCCGCGGGAGAACATGGCCGCCGGCCAGTTCGGCTGGGGCCTGAGCCCGTGGGCTCCCCCTGGCAATGTCCGCCGGGTTGACGCGGCGGACGTGATCGACGTGGCCGGCATCGTCGCGGCCGCGGCCGGCCGGTCGCTGGTGGTCGCCGTCCGCGACGCCCACGTCGATGAGCGGACCCTGGCACTGATCACTGCCCTGCTCGACGCGCGCCCCGACACGGTGCTGGTCGAGATGGGCCTGCCGCACTGGCCGCCACCAGAAGGCACCACCTACCTGGCCACCTTCGGCGCCTCCCGCGCCTGTGCTCAGGCCGCCGCCGAGCTGCTAGGCCTCACCGCCTAGCCCGGCGCCCACAAGCAGGGGGCGGCCCCACCCTCACTCCGGGGCCGTCCTCTCCTGCTTGCCGCTTATGCTTGCCGCGGCTAGTCGGGGGCGGGGGGACCTAGCTGGGTCAGCAGGTTCTTGTTCCAGGTCATGATGAGGTACAGCTTGAAGTGGTACTCGTGGGCTGGGGGGCCGAAGGCGGCTATGGCCTGGGCGGCGCTCATCCAGTCGAGGGCAGCAGGGGTACTGAGGAGCACGACGAAGTTCGCGTCGTACTTGCTCGGGTCGTACCAGGTGGTGTTGTATTCGTGCGGTCCAGGATCGAGCCGGGTCGGCTCGGTGACCACCGGCCGGATCCTGACCGTGTTCCCGCTGGCCAGCGTCGTGGAGCTGGCCAGGCCATACTCGGCTAGGCCGTAGGTCAGGTTGCGTGCGCGGAGCCAGGCCTGGAGCGCCTGGCCGACTCCGGGCACGGGTGGCCTGGTGGCCGCCCAGCCAAGGGCGGCGAGGTAGCACGCGAGTACCACCGCGAGGGCGGCGGTCAGCGTGCTGCGCAGCCCGCCCTGGAACGGGGAACGGAACCGCTCCGCGGGACGGCTGCCCGCCAGCAGGGGGCCGAGCATCCTGCCCGCGAGAACCACGCCGGCCGGCAGGATCCAGGCCATCTCGCGGACGCTCCAGTAGGCGGTCGGCTTCCCGCTGAACAGGTACGCCACGATGTTGAGGACGATGCCGACGGCGAGCACCGCAGAGATCAGGTCGTCGTCGCGGAAGAACCGGCGCAACGCCAGCCACAGCGCCCAGATCGCCAGGGCGACGCCGATCAGGTGCAGGATCGCGAAGAAGAGGCCGACTCCGGTCGGCGGACCCTGGAAGTTGGCGCCGTACAGGCCGAGCACACCGTCGGTGGCCAGCCGGATGTGCAGCGGGATGGCGCTGGGGGACGCCAGCTGGGTGGCCACCGGGAGGATCGTGTACCCGCCGAGAGCATGGATCGCCTTGACGAAGGCACTGGCAAGCGGGACGGACAGCACCGCCGCCACCGCCAGCGAGGCCTCGTACCATACGGCTCGCAGGCCAGCTGGCCGCCAGGCCTGGCGCGGCATGGCGCGCCACGACATGCTGCCGTGCCAGGTCCGCAGGGCGCGGACACCGCAGACCAGGACCAGCGGCACCACGCCCGTGATGATCACGACCTGGTCGGCGATCCCGACCCAGGTGAGCATGAGGCCGATAGCCACCGGGGCGTACCAGCGACGCGGTGCCCGCTCCAGGACCAGCCAGGTCAGCAGCAGCGGCACCCCGGTGCCGATGTGGTCGGGCTGGAACAAGACGATGAAGACGCCGGCGCCCGGCTCCGGCGCCAGCATGATCCCGGCCGCGATCAGCATCCGGAACAGCGCCTCGCGGCCGGTGGCGCGGCCCTTGGCCAGGATCGCCGCCAGCGGGACCAGAAGGGCGTAGGACAGCGCGGCGGCTGCGTGCAGCACGTCGGCGTTCAGCCCGCGGATCGCCTCGACGAGCATGTACTCGGGCAGCTCGGTGGTGTAGAACGAGACGTCGGTGACCGTCCAGCCGCGCAGCAGCAGGTTGCCGTGCAGCATGTCCCAGGCCTGCAGGGCGTTGGAGGCCCCATCCGACTCGACCCGCTGCGTTCTGGAGACATGGAGGTAAAGGAACCACAGCACGATGACGGTCAGGCAGAACAGGGCCGTACCCCAGGCCCAGGCCAGCCGCCTGCCCTGCTCGGCAGCCCCGCTTGAGGTAGCCGTGTCCCCGTCGACGGGCACGCTGGCCACCGCTCCCTGGCCTGCTTCTGGCATCTATACGCTCCCCGGGGTCCGTTTCCCCGATGAGAGGCTAATACACGCTGCGCGATCGGGTAGCCGCAGCCCGGACTTTGCCCCGACCGGGCCTCACTCCGGGGCGGGCGGGCCCAGCTCTGCGAGCAGGTTCTTGTTCCAGACCATGATGGTGTACTGCCCCAGGTGAATGACACGCGCCGGCGTGCCGAACGCGGACTGGACCGTTCCCTCCGCCAGCGAGGTGTCCTCCGTGCTGAGCACGACGAAGTTCATGTCCTCGGTCCGCGGGTCGTACCAGGCGGTCTTGTACTCGTGGTCACCCGGTGACAGCCCGCCGCCCGCCGCCACCATCGGCCGCAGGCCCGCCACTCCGCCCGCGGACTGGGTGGTGATGTTGCTCTCCTGGTAGGTGCTGAGCCCGAAGCTGGTCAGGCCGTCGGTGGCATGGTGCGCGAGCAGCCAGTCGGCGAGATTCTGGGTGGCCGAAGGCACCGACGGCAGCGTCACCGCATAAGCCAGCGCGGCAACGTAACCGGCCAGGACCAGGCCAAGCACGGGCAGCGCGGACGCGGCCGCCAGCGTACGCACACGCCCGGCCAAGGACGCCTGCTCAGTGCTGGCCGGTTCAGTGCTGGCCGGTTCAGCCGCGGAGGCCCGCCTGGCGAGCAGCGGGCCCGCGAGCACCCGGCCGGCCAGGACCGCCCCCATCGGCAAGATGGCGGCGAACTCTCGCGTGCTCCAGTACCCGGCCGGCTTGGCGCTGACCAGGTAGGCGGCGAGGTTGACCACGATGCCCGCGGCCAGCAGCTGGGCGATCAGGTCATCGCAGCCGAAGAAACGCCGGGCCACCCTCCACAGCGCCCAGGCCGCCAGCACGATGCCGACGACGTGCAGGGCCGCGAAGACGGCGACGATCCCGGTCGGGTGCCCCTGGAAGCTGGCTCCGTACATCCCGAGTACTCCGTCGGTGGCCAGCCGCACATGGGGCAGCACTCCGCTCAGCGTTGTCATCTGAGTGCTCAGCGGCAGCATGGTGTAGCCGCCGAGCGTGCTGATCAGGCGGACGATGATGTCCGAGGCAGGCACCGAGATCACGGCCGCGGCGGCGAGCGACAGCTCAAGCCAGGCCGAGCGCACCGGCTCATGCCGGCGCGCGATGCGCTGGAACGCGCGGAACCCGCACACCAGCGCAAGCGGCGCGGCCCCGGTGAACAAGATCACTCCGTCGGCCACCCCGATCCAGGTGAGCAGTACGCCCATCACGACCGGGAGATACCAGCGGCGCGGCATGCGGTCCAGCACCAGCCACGTCACCAGCAGCGGCACCCCGGTCCCGATGTGGTCAGGCTGGAACAGCACGATGAACACGCCAGGGCCGGGTTCCGGCGCGAGCAGGATCCCGGCCGCGATCACCATCCGCAGCAGGCCCTCGCGGCCGGTGGCACGGCCCTTGGCCAGCAGCGCCGCGAACAGCACCAGCAGCGCGTACGACAGCGCCGCCGCGACATGCACCACGTCTGCGTTGAGGCCCCTGACCGCCTCCACCAGCATGTACTCGGGCAGCTCGGTGGTGTAGAACGACACATCCGCGCCGGTCCAGCCGTGCAGCAGCAGGTTCCCGTGCAGCATGTCCCACGCCTGCAGCGAGATCGACGCGCCGTCAGCCTCACCCCGCTGCGTCCGCGACACCTGCAGATAGCACAGGAACAGCGCCACGGTCGCGACAGCGAGCGTCACGGGCAGCGCGGCGCTTGAGAGCCATGGCTTTCCCTGCCACCAGCGCGTTCTCCCGGCTGCCGACGTCACGCTGACATCAGATACCGCTTCCACATCGTTGGTCATACCCGACCTCGGCTTGACTTTGGCACTCAGCCAGCGTAGAGCACGCGCTGATCCAATTCGCTGCAGTTGGACACATGACATGTTCGTGGCAGGTAACATCCCGGTGTGATAGAGGAGTCGTCGGTAACCGGCCAGATCAACTACGAGCGCCTTTACCACTACCGCTTCCAGGGCGTTGACCAGGAAAAACGCCAGGCGGTGTGGTCAGAAATCGCTGCGTACGTCTACCAGCGGATGGGCGCTCCCGCGAGAGTGCTCGACCCCGCCGCGGGCCGTTGCGAGTTCATCAATGCCATACCCGCCGATGAGCGATGGGTTGTGGATACGGTCGATTATGGTGAGTTTCGCGACAATGGCGTTAAGGCAATTTTTGGCGACGTCCTCGATGTCGATCTCCCGGCGGCCCACTTCGATGGCGTTTTCGTCTCCAACTTCCTCGAGCACCTGCCCAGCCAGGACACCATCGCCGTGGTGCTCGGGAAGCTGTGTGCATCGATGCAGGCAGGAGGCACCATCGCCGTCGTCGGCCCGAATTTCCGGTACTGCGCCTCCGAGTACTTCGACTGCGCCGACCACACCGTGGCACTGACCCACATATCGGTAGCCGAGCACCTGCACGCCGCCGGCTTCGAGCTCACCGCCATCGTCCCGCGGTTCCTGCCCTACTCATTCCGCAGCGTCCTCCCCGCATCAAGGCTGCTGACCAGGACCTACCTTCGCTTCCCGGTCCTGTGGCGGGTACTCGGCAAGCAGTTCCTGGTCCTGGGCATCAAGCCCTGATCGCTTAAGGCCTTCCGCTGCCCCACCGGCCATGTAGCAGCCCTCAATGCGAGAAAACCGGTGGGGAACCTGCATAATGGCCATCATGCGACTGTCAGCCCGCGCCGACTACGCGCTGCGCGCCGCGATTGAGCTTGCCGCAGCCAGCGACGGCCATGTCACGGCGGATCAGCTAGCCCGCGCCCAGCAGATACCGGGAAAGTTCCTGGAGACGATCCTGACCCAGCTCCGGCGGGCAGGCCTGGTCCGGAGCCAGCGTGGACCGGAAGGGGGCTTCTGGCTGGCCCGGCCGGCCGACGAGATAGCACTCGCCGACATCATCCGGGCCATCGACGGCCAGTTGCTCGGCGTCCGGGGCGAGCGCCCGGAGAACGTGACATATCCCGGCGTGGCGGAGCCATTGCAGCAAGTGTGGATTGCCCTGCGCGCCAATGAGCGGGCCGTCCTAGAGCAGGTCACGCTCGCAAATATCGTTTCTGGTGACCTTCCCGATACAATTCGTCACCTTACGGAGAATCCCAAGGCCTGGGTCTGACCCCAGCCGGCACCATTGCCGCCCCCGCCCGGTCGAGCCGGGTATCCGGCTAGACCGGCACCATGTCGGTGAGATCCTGCGGGGTACGCGGAGTTGTCTCCGCTAGCTCGCGCAGCGCGGGCTCCCTCGGCATCTCAAGTACCGGCTCATTCTGCAGCTCAGCGAGGGCAAAATTATCAGAAACCTCGCGGAAGACCTGTGAAAGCGGCGTTCCCAGCGCAGTGCAGATAGCCAGTAGCAACTCGGACGAAGCCTCCTTCTGCCCGCGTTCTACCTCGGATAGGTATCCGAGGGAAACCCGAGCTGACGCTGACACTTCGCGCAGGGTGCGGCCCTGCCGAATGCGCAGCCGCCGTAGCACGTCACCCAGCAACTGACGGAGCAGAACCATCGTCGCACTCCCTTCCCAAGGCAGGACTTCCCGTCGCAGTACCGCCCACACTCCCACCGTACCTGCCCTCACCATAACTACGCGAGACCATGGCAGCGCGTGTTCGCTCCTGACGTAACGCTGTAATCAGTAACTCTCTTCCCCAAGCCGGCCCAAGAGCAATCCCAGGGCATGCTCTACGGTCAGTCTACGTATCTCTGCCCGGTTTCCGGACAGGGCTATCGTCCGGACCACGGTATCGTCGCCGGCGCTCACCGCGATATGGACCGTACCCACCGGCTGCCCGTCCTGAGGCTCGGGACCGGCCACCCCGGTGGTCGCCAGGCCGAAGCTGGCGCCGAGCCTGGATCGGACCCCCTCGGCCATGGAGGCGGCCACTTGCGCGTGTATGGCACCGTGCCGGGCCAGCAGGCCGGCGTCCACGCCAAGCAGCCTGGCCTTCAGTTCGGTCGCGTACGACACCACTCCGCCCCGGAATGAGGAAGAAGCGCCCGGGATGTCGGTGAGCGCCGCGGCCACCAGCCCTCCGGTCAGCGATTCCGCCACGGCGACGGTCCGCCCGCCGGCCTGCAGCAGCGCGTGGATCCGCACGGCCAGCTCCCGCGCAGCCTCACCAGCAGACCCGGCCTCGCTCGCCTTCACCTGGCCAGCTCCTTTCCCCGGTGCAGCCGGACCGCGCGGAGCAGGTAATCCACCCCGGTCACCAGCGTGGCCGCCACCGCCGCTCCCATCACGACGGCGCGCAATATGCCGTTGCCCCACGGCAGGATGTACAGGCAGATCGCGATGATCTGCAGCAGCGTCTTGACCTTGCCGCCACGGCTCGCCGCGATCACGCCGCGGCGGATCACCCAGAATCGCAGCCCGGTCACGCCCAGCTCCCGCACCATGATCAGCACGGTGACCCACCACCACAGCTCCCCCAGCGCCGAAAGGCAGATCAGGGCCGCGCCGGTCAGCGCCTTGTCCGCGACCGGATCGGCGATCTTGCCGAAGTCGGTCACCAGGCCGCGGCTGCGCGCCACCTTTCCGTCCAGCAGGTCGGTAACCGAGGCGAGGCCGAACGCAGCCAGCGCCACCAGCCGCCACCCGGTCCCCCCGGCCAGCAGGCCGGCCACCACGATCGGCACTAGGGCGATCCTGGCCACCGTGAGCCAGTTGGCGATGTTGTTCAGACTGGGCGGCGCATTGCTGAGACTGGCCGGCTCAGCCGTCCCGGGCTCAGCCACCGCTGCCGGGCGCATCCGCCGTCAGGTCCACTCCCTCGGAACCCGTCACGACCGCCCGCACTAGGTCCCCTACGGCCAGCGGTCCCTCCGACGTGACGGTAACCATCCCGTCCACTTCGGGCGCCTGGTGGGCAGCACGGCCCTCGTAACGGCCATCGGAGAGATCTTCCTCGATTAGCACGTCGAGTGCCTCCCCCACCCGGTCGGCGGCACGCTGGGCCATCAGCTCCTCGGCCAGGTCGGCGAACTCCTCGACCCGGCGCGCGATCTCGTCCTCGTCAAGCTTGCCGCGCAGCGACTCCGCCTCGGTGCCGTCCTCGTCGGAATAGCCGAAGATCCCGATCGCATCGAGCCTGGCACTGTTCAGGAACTGCTCGAGCTCATGCAGGTCCTCCGCCGTCTCCCCTGGGAATCCGACGATGAAGTTGGACCGGACACCGGCCTGCGGGGCCAGCTCCCTGATCTGGTCGAGCAGGGCGAGGAACCGCTGCCGGTCGCCGAACCGGCGCATCGAGCGCAGCACAGGCCCGCTGGCGTGCTGGAACGACAAGTCGAAGTAGGGTGCCACACCCGGGGTCGACGTCATGACCTCGACTAGCCCCGGCCGTACCTCGGCGGGCTGCAGGTAGCTCACCCGCACCCGGGACACGATGGCCGCGAGCTCGGGCAGGACCTGCTCAAGCAGCCGCAGGTTGCCCAGATCCTTGCCATAGGAGGTCGAGTTCTCGCTGACCAGCAGCAGCTCCTTGACCCCATCCGCCGCCAGCCATTGCGCCTCGGCCAGCAGATCGGCGGGCTGCCGCGACACGAACGCTCCGCGGAACGAAGGAATCGCGCAGAACGAGCACCGCCGGTCACACCCCGACGCGATCTTCAGCGGCGCCACCACACCCCTGCTCAGCCGCTTCCTGAATGCTCCCCCGGCCAGGCCATGGCCAGGTACCCAGGGCTTGTCGCTGGCCGGCGCCCCCACGGGGACCGGCTCGACCTTCCGCGCGGCGGGACTGACCGGCAGCAGCTTGCGCCGGTCGCGCGCCACATGCGCAGGGCGCATCCGGCCGGCCAGCACATCGTCCAGCCGCGCACCTATCTCGTTATAGTCATCGAAGCTGAGCACCTGCGTCTCCGGCAGCTCATCTGCCAATTCGGTGCCGTATCGCTCCGCCATGCAGCCGACGGCGACCACCTTCGCGCCGGAGTCGGTCGCGCTGAGCAGCTCGTCGATAGATTCCTGCTTGGCCGCCTGGATGAAGCCGCAGGTATTGACCAGCACGACGCTGGCCTCCTCGCCCTCGCCATGCAGTTCCCAGCCGTCCGCGGCCAGCCGAGCCGCCAGTTCCTCGGAATCGACCTCATTGCGCGCGCAGCCAAGAGTGACCAGGCTGACTGTCCTCGGTGTGCTACCCACACCCAGAGCCTATGTGACCGCGAGATCAGCTTGTGGACGGGCCGATATTCAGGATGGCCCCATTCCGGAGACTCCCGGTAGATATCCGCTTCCCGTTCACGGTCAGCACTACTCCCGCTGGGTTACCTAGATCGAGGTGCACCTCGCGCTTCTCCGTCCAGCTGGTCGGAGAGCCCGGGTAGACATCACCCTCGAAGATCGTCGCCCCGGTAGCGGCGTTGCTGAGCTCTACCCAGCATTCTTCCTTCACGCTGAGCGAGATCACGGCGTCGGTGGGCGTGGGCGACGGCGTGGGCGACGGCGTGGGCGTGGCCGCCGTCCGCACCACGCTGGCATGCGGCGTGGGGTTCAGTGTCGACGCGGCGGCGACCGGGGTCTTGCCGCCGTGCGAGGTCAGGTGATACACGCTGTACCCGATGATGGCGAGCAGGACGACGACCACGATCAGGCCGAGGCTTGGCGAGCGCCGCTCCCGCAGCTTGATCGGCGTGGACGGCTCGAAGACGTCGGCGGCCGAGATGCCGCCCGGCGGTCCGTTCTGCGCGTCGTAATCCATGATCAGCGGCACCGGGTCGATGCCAACCGCCGAGGCGATGCTGCGGATGTGGCCGCGGGCGTAGAAGCCGCCACCGCAGGCGGAGAAGTCGCCCTGCTCAATGCCGCGGATGATCGATTCCCTGATCCGGGTCCGCTGACTGACCTGGGTAATGGTGAGACCGGCCTGACGGCGAGCTTCCGCCAGGGTGTCACCGATGCTCACGCTGTGCCTCCTGCTGCGGTTGATTGCAATGAGTCATCCCTCGTACGGGAGCCATCACCAAGTGTAGACAGCCAGTGGTGCCATATCGGTGAAGCGGAGGTTGCGAATTCTGTCTACCCGCCCTGCAGCATCAGCAGCGTGGCTTCCAGGTCATCCGGTCGTACCAGCACCTCCCGCGCCTTCGATCCCTCGCTGGGGCCGACGATGGACCGGGACTCGAGCAGGTCCATCAGGCGGCCCGCCTTGGCGAAGCCGACCCGCAGCTTCCGCTGCAGCATCGACGTCGAGCCGAACTGGGTGGAGATCACTAGCTCTGCCGCCTGGATCAGCAGCTCGAGATCGTCGCCGATGTCCTCGTCGACCTCGCGCTTGCTCGCGGGCGCCGCCGCGACATCCTCACGATAGGTCGGCTCGGCCTGCTTCTTGCAGTGCGCGACGATGTCGCGGATCTCCTTCTCCGAGACGTACGCGTTCTGCAGCCGGACCGGCTTGGACGACCCCATCGGCAGGAACAGCGCGTCACCCTGTCCGACCAGCTTCTCCGCGCCCCCCTGGTCGAGGATGACCCGCGAGTCCGTGAGCGAGGACACCGCGAACGCCAGCCGTGACGGCACATTCGCCTTGATCAGGCCGGTCACCACGTCCACCGACGGGCGCTGCGTCGCGATCACTAGGTGAATGCCCGCCGCGCGGGCCAGCTGGGTAATCCGCACGACCGAATCCTCGACGTCGCGCGGCGCCACCATCATCAGGTCGGCGAGCTCGTCGATGATCACCAGCAGGTACGGATACGGCTGGTACACACGCTCGCTGCCCGGCGGCGCCGCAAGCTTCCCGGCGCGCACCGCCTTGTTGAAGTCATCGACATGCCGGAACCCGGACGCCGCCAGGTCGTCATAACGGCGCTCCATCTCCCCGACTACCCACTCCAGCGCCTCCGCCGCCTTCTTCGGGCTGGTGATGATCGGGGTAATAAGGTGCGGGATCCCGTCGTAGATCGTCAGCTCGACCCGCTTGGGGTCGATCAGGATCATCCGCACCTCATCCGGGGTCGCCCGGGTCAGGATGGAGGTAATCAGGCCGTTCAGGCACACCGACTTGCCCGCACCGGTGGCACCCGCGATCAGCACATGCGGCATCTTCGCCAGGTTCGCCACCTTGACGACGCCCTCGACATCCTTGCCCAGGCCGACCACCATCGGGTGAGAATCGCTGATCGCGACCTCGGACTTGAGCACGTCGCCGAGGCTGACGATCTCCTTGTCCGCGTTCGGGATCTCCACGCCGATCGCGGACCTGCCGGGGATCGGGGAGATGATGCGCACGTCCGCGCTCTTCACCGCGTACGAGATGTTCTTCGACAGCGCGGTGACCCGCTCCACCTTCACCGCCGGGCCGAGCTCGATCTCGTACCTGGTCACCGTCGGGCCACGGCTGAACCCGGTCACCTGCGCGTCCACGTTGAACTGCTCGAGGACCTCGGACAGCGCCGCGACGACGACATCGTTCGCGCGCGTACGGGACTTGGGCGCGGAGCCGGGGCGCAGCAGCGCGGTCGGCGGCAGTGTGTAGCCGTCGACAGCGGCGCCGGTCAGGGTCAGCTGCTCCGGGTTACGCAGCGGCTCGTGCGGCGCCGGCAGCCTCACCTGCGGCGGCGGGGCCGGCTTCTCTTCCTCTTCCGCCTCGTCGAAGCCGAGCTTGTCCAGCAGGCTCAGATCGGGTTCCTTCAGCGGCCTGGGCTGCCTGACGGGCTTGGCGGGCTCCACCAGCGGGGTGTCGTACGGCTTGGTGTGCTCGCCGGGCTCAATCGCTGGCCGCAGGCGCACCTGCCTGGCGATCTGGGCCCGCACTCCGCGAGTACCACTGCCGGTCGTCGCCTCGTACTCCTCATCGATTTCCAGATCGGAACCGTAGCGTCGTTCTGAGTGTCCGAGGACCTCGCGCAGGTCGGCGAGTCGTTCTGGAATACGGTGCAGCGGAGTCCCGGTGATGACCAGCACGCCGAACGCGGCCAGCAGCGCCAGCAGCGCGACGGTCACGTACGGGGTGACCGCGGCCGACAGCGGCGCCGAGGCGACGTAGCCGATGAGACCGCCCGCGGCGCGCATCGCGCCCGAGCCGTCCGACGGGCGCGGGGTACCGCGGGCGATGTGCAGTATGCCCAGGGCTCCGATAAGAAGAGCGGTCCAGCCGATCGCGGCCCTGGCCGTCTCGGAATTGCGGTCCGGGTGACGCAGGAAGCGCCATGCGAGCAGCGCGATCAGGAGCGGAAGCACGCTGGCCAGGGAACCGAGCGCGCCGGCGAACAGAGCGACCAGGATCCGGCCGATCGGGTTGTCCATCCGCCACCAGATGCTCGCCGCGAGCACGATCGCCGCGCCCAGCGTGAGCAGGCCGAGGCCATCGCGGCGGTGATGCGGATCCAGGTCACGCGCGCCACGGCCGATCCACCGCGCGGCGTAGCCGACGCCGCCTGCCAGGATCAGCCAGGCGCCGACGATAGCGCGGCCGAGCCAGCTGGCAAGGATCACGAACGGGTCGTGCGAGCCCTTCTTCTTCGGCGGCGGGGCCGGAGCCCGTCGTTTGCTGGCTGGCGGCCGTCGAGCGGTGCCCTTCTTCGCCGGCGGGCGGCCACCTGAGCGGCTCGCGGCGGGCTTGGCGGACGTGGATCGCGCTTTGCTAGTGCCCTGACGGCTGGTCTTGGGTCGTGAGCCGGCTCGATCATTGCGGTCGTCGAAACCGAGCGCTTCGAGAGCAGCGTCGTCGAACCCGTCGCGCGAACGAGCGGGTTTCCTGGGCGCACGGGTCGCCATACTGGCAAACCTAGCGAGGAACCCGCCCCCACCCAAGTACCTTTACCGGCGTGTCGCGATCATGGTGGGATGTCTACGGCGATTGCGGACCTGATGACGATAGAGACGGCTGCCTCACTTCACTGGCGGGCCGCTGGCCCGTGCCGTGGGAGAGGTCGTCTCCCGGTACCGGGCCGGCCTGTCCTTGCTGCTCGGCGCCGTGGCAGGCATTCGGGAGCGTCCGCTCTGACGCCGGCGACGTGCGCGCGGTCGGCCGGGTGTCCATCGCCGGCGGATGGGACGCGATCACCGCTCTCGAGGTCGCCCCGGCGTGGCGGCGGCGCGGGCTGGGCGTGGCTCTGCTCTGACCACTGCGCTGTGCGGGGCCCTATGGGCGCATGACGATGGTGCCGAACGTGTTCTCCTGCAGGTCGCGATCGACAACGCCCCGGCTATCGCACTGTATGAGCGCCTCGGCTTCCGGATCTCGCATCGCTACCACTGCCGGGTCGCCCCCTCCACCGGGTGACGTGACCCGGACTCGCGGGTACATCCGGCAAGGTGACGCGAAGTAATCTCCCAGACGCGCTAAGTCGGATGAATATCGGGACAGCCGCACGCTGGCAGGCGGCGGGACTGACTGAGCGCCAGATACGTACCCTCGTCGCCCAGGGCCAGCTGATCCAGATACGCCACCGCGTCTACGCGACCGCGCAGCTCGTCACCAGAGGCAGGGCCGACCCCCGCAAAGAGCAGGCACTGTTCGCGTTCGCCGCGATCCTCGCGACATCAAGTTCAGGAGTCGCAGTGGCCAGCCACGAGACCGCAGCTGCCATCCACGGTCTCGCGCTGCTGAATGAGCGGCAACCCGATTTCATCACGCTGACCCGGCCACCGGGCAGCTTCCGTGGCTATGGCCGCAAGATCAGGTTCCACTCCGCGGAGCTCATACCTGCGCACGTCACTAAGGTTCTCGGCGTTCCGGTGACGACTGTAGCCAGGACCGTGGTCGACATCGCCCGGTCTACCGTCTTCCGGGGAGGCGTCGTCATCGCGGATGCCTCATTGCGACTGCGGAAGACGACCAAGGGCGACCTGAACACGGTCCTCGATGAGTGCACTCACTGGCCAGGCGTGGACCAGGCTCGCCGAGTCATCTCGTTCAGTGACGGGCTATCCGAGTCACCGCTCGAGTCTTGTGCCCGGGTCACCTTCGAAGAGCGAGGGCTGGAGCCCCCAGAACTGCAAGTGGTGCTTGAGACCAGTGGGGGCGACTTCCGGGTGGACTTCTACTGGCGGAAGTACCGGACCATAGCCGAGGCCGACGGGCTGATGAAGTACCGCGATCGCGATGACGGCCCTCGACGGGCGGTCGCCCAACTCCAGCGCGACCAGCTCCTGCGCGAAACCAGCCGCGACGTAGTCCACTTCACCTGGCAGCAGCTCTTCTACGAAGAAGAGCGCGTAATAACCTGGCTAACCCGTTCCTTCACCCGCCCCAAAGGGTGATCGTCCTTGTATGCGAATCGGTCTTTGTATGGCAAGTCGTCGCTTTGTTGCCCGTTATGGCCGAATTGGGCGACGGCCTCGCATACAAAGACGGATTCGCATACAAGGACGGCCCGGCCAGGGCAGGACGGCCTGGCGGAAGGCCGCTGGAGGCTGGGGCGGGCACGCGGACGAGTCGCGGCGTACGCGCGGGCACGCGGACGAGTCGCGACAGACGTGCGGGCCGGGGCGGGCACGCGGGACGGGGGGCGGGCGGGACGGGCGGG
>Ga0209530_1000534_pt1 | contig 25575 bp, 25 predicted proteins | sample BlaSpr_A8_Ref_O1_FD_187987 | JGI IMG/M metagenome (GOLD analysis project Ga0209530, IMG submission 187987) | Forest soil microbial communities from Thunder Bay, Ontario, Canada - Black Spruce, Ontario site 2_A8_Ref_O1 (SPAdes) (version 2) | ecosystem: Environmental > Terrestrial > Soil > Boreal...
AGTATCAACTGGCGGCTTCAAGTTAATCTCGGCGATTAAAGTGCTCTAATGCTGCGGGGCTCCGTAGGATTTGCTCCACTCAGTGTTTTTTGTAACTGGGGAACAACAGCTCTTCGCGAAATTGAAGCTTGAGCGCCGGGAGGAAAGGTGCGTAACCGTTATAAGCAGTCTTATATCTGTATCGCTTTCGTGCTGGCGTCGACGCTCTTGTCGATGGCGAAATCCGATCACACGGACCGCCAACAGAGGGAAAACCTTCAGCTGAATGAGAGCGATCCTGGTCAATCTTCTCTTATGATTGCGGCCGTCGGTGAAGGTCCGGTGCTTAGCGCAGCCAGTGAATCCGAGCTGCCGGATGCTCCCAGCGCTTCTAAGTCCGACGCGTCAACCGCGGACCCAACGCCATCTCCCGTTGTTAAGAGAAATAGTCAAGGCGCGGCGCCGGCGGCAATGGGTGGCCCACTCTCACCCGATCGCACTGTCGCGGATCGGAACTACCTGCTGCTTACCGGAGGCATGATCGGTGCGAGTGTCTTTAATGCGGAAGTGACCTTGCACTGCTTGAATGAACATCCGGATTGCAACGATGTGCCGTCGTCGTTACGAAGCCGGGCTGCTCTCTACGGAATCGGAATCCCCGCGGATTTAGGAATCGCCTATCTGACCTACTTTATGAAGAAGAGGCACAGCAGCATGTGGTACGTCCCGGCGGCAGTTGTAAGCGGCGCCAACTTATTCTTTGGCGTGCGTGCTTATCGCTGGGCGCAGGACCCGCCGAAGGGCCTTGGCGTAACCCCTTAGAATGAAGGCGAAGCTTCGACTGCCTCGTCGCAATCGCGGGCAGTCAGCGCGCCGCGATTACGTCGTAGGGACGCATCATTTCATTGTCCTCGTGCTCGAGGATGTGGCAATGCCAGACGTAACGCCCGACAAAACCCTCAAAACGGACGATAATTCGGGTCACCATTCCAGGATCAGCGCGAACAGTATCTTTCCATCCAGCCTCGTTCGGGTCTGGAGGCACCGCATTCCCTGTGTACTTTAATATGCCCCGGACTTTAAAAGTGAAGGGTTCGAAGCGGCGCCGGTCGAGGATCTGAAATCGAACCAGATGAAGATGGATGGGGTGAGAATCGTCTGTCAGATTAATCAGGTTCCAAATTTCCACCGAGTTCAAGACCGGATCTTCCGTGACCGGCATATTCCAATGAGCATTGTTGAGCAGCATGTTGACGGGCTTCATCACCCGGTCGTCTATTTCGACGAGAGGTAGCATGCGCGTTTTGATGGCTTCGGATTCCAATATCCTGGTCACGGGTCGCAACGTCGAAGGCAGTGAACTTGTGTCCTTGGCTTTATTCTTCGCAACGCGAAATTGCATGACGGTGAAAGCATCGTTCTTTAGAACAATCTGTTCGCCCGCATGATCAGCGAAATCCACGATCAAATCCGCACGCTCGCTGGGCGCGACCAACAATTGATCGAGTGAAACCGGAGTAGGCAGCAAGCCTTGATCCGTGCCAATCTGGTGAAAACTCTGTCCGTTCGAAAGCGATAGGTGAAAAAACCTGCCGTTGGCGCCATTGAGAACGCGAAAACGATACTTGCGCGGCTCGACTTCAAGATATGGAAACAATTTCCCGTTCACCAAAATAGCGTCGCCAAAGAATTCGGGGATCCATGGAGCCTTGGGGTCAGGTGAAACCGGATAGTAGAGTTGGCCCTGCGCGTCGAACATGCGATCGTAAATCACAAGCGGAATCTCATATTTTCCACTGGGCAGGTTTAAAGAATCCTCAACCGAGTCGCGAATAACGAACGCGCCGAACAAGCCAGCGACCACGTTGAGGCGGTTAATTCCGAGAGCGTGGTCGTGATACCAGAGCATGGCTGCGTCCTGATTGTTGGGATAGTGATAGAGCGCGGATTTCCCCGGAACATACCAATTCTCCGGATAGCCATCGCTCTCGGGGGCAGCCTTCGCGCCGTGCAAGTGAACTACTGCACGAACATCAGGTTTGTCAGCCTCAGCGCCGTGGATGTTATGGTCAATGGGCAGAAAGTGCGCCGTTGGCAGCTCATTTGCCCATTCCACCAAAAGACCTTGACCGCTGCGCGTTTCGATGGTCGGGCCGGGAGAACTCGATCCAAATCCCCACAGCCGCGTAGGCTTCACGTCGCGATGAACTTTACTTTCGATCTGACGCATGGCGAGGCGATAATATGCGAGCTTGGCATTCGGCTCCGTGGGGCCTGGACGAAATCCGCTCGCCCGCGCGACTTCGGGAATAGGAAGCGGATCAACAAATTGTGTCAACGAGTTTGGATCCAGAAGCGGCCGCACTGGCGGCATCTGGCGGTTGCGCATGGCTTGCGGAAGGATCAGACTCGCTCCCATCATTCCGCTCTGCTGCAGAAAAGTTCTTCTTGTAATTGACACTCCAGGGTTCTCCCTAGCAAATATCTGATCTGTGGCGGCAACTCGGCAAAATAAGAACAGGCATGCGAAGAACAAGTCTCGCATGCCCGTTTCTATTTTAGTTAATTCAAAATGGCACCAACCACGAATGGGTAATGCCATTTCCGATTTATCGAACTGGTTCGCCAGTGTTCGGGTCCAGGAGCAGGCGACCGTGATCCTGTCTCTGCCGGGTGAAGTCGAACAGTTGGCTGATAGAGCTGGCGATTCCATCAAAAGAACCGGCGGGAAGCCGCTTTCCGCCGAGCCAGTTATCCTCGATGAACCGGATGACGGAGGTCTGATCGGTTACGGTGTGATCGACATAGTTTTGTCTGGCCCACGGAGAGATGACGAGCAAGGGTTGCCGCGGACCATAGCCGCAGCGTCCGAGTGCGTGGGGATTTCCCGAAGCAATGCCGGGTAGCGAGTTAGTGGCAGTGCCACAGGCATCCGGACCCGTGAGAGCGTCCGCCGGCCCGGTAGATTGATTCACGATTGGGCTCATCTGATGGTCGTACCAGCCATCGGAATCATCGTACAGAATGACTACCGCCGTGCTGTCCCAGCTGTCTTGTCCTTGCAGGAAGTTAAGGACTTTCACCACGAAGTTCTGTTCATCGAGCGGGTCAGAGTAACCAGCGTGCGCATCCTGATAGCCCTGCGCCTTCAGAAAACTGACGGCCGGGAAGTTTCCATGGCTGACGGCATCAAAAAAGTCATTGAGATCGTATTGGTGGTTGGCAGGCCCCGCATTTCCGATCTCAGAAATTGATTTCGGCCGCGTGTGCTTCGGGTTTGCCGTTGACGCCCAATACTGAAAGAACGCATGGTGCGGGATGTAATCGTTCTCCTCTACCGCCGTGATCTTCGAGGTTGTGCTGCGGTTGCAACCGGTGGTGCCATTGGGATTCTTAACGTTCAGATTGAATCCCCCCATGAATCCGCCCCAAGAGACGCCAGCTGCGGTCAACAGGTCGCCGATGTTTTTTGAACCCAGCTGTACTTGGTTATTCGTCGAGCCGGAGCAAACATCATTCAGCGGATCGGGGTCACCGATCACCGTGAGCGAACCGTCCCCACCGTCAACTTCGTCGCCAGTTCCGTTCAGCGTCTTGACCGCTCCGTTGGTTTGGCCAGATACGAGGTTGATGACGCCCGGCGTAGAGGGCCCGAACGTGCTGCTGAACGAGTTATCGTTCATGGCGAAATATTGAGCGTAATTCCACAACGCGGTGACCGTATTGCCGTCGAAGTAGCCCATCGTCAAACCCGTTGTGTCGACGATGCCGCCCCCAGAGGGTGGCGGCCCAGCTGTTCCCACGGAATACGGGAACAAATCCATTGCGCCCATGTCGAAGGATATTTGCTCAGGCGTGTAGTCATGGTCCTGGTCGTTGGTGAACGCCTGCGAGCGGTCGAGGCGGAAAGGATTTGTTGCGCCAGTGCCGTTTGCCGTATTCAGGTTCGGATTGTCGTTCAACAGCGCGTTGGTAAGTCCGTTCACTGTAGGCGTTCCAGGCAGTGCGTGGAACTGCGGCTCTCCCTTGGGATTTAGTGCGACGGGGTAGGTCCCGAAATAGTGGTCAAAGGAAATGTTCTCGTCGAAAATCACCACGATGTGCTGGATAGGGGTGTTTTTCGGGGGCTGTTGAGAAGCTGCAAATGCGGGCGAAACACTCGGTCCCAAGGCTGTGGTCAATGCCGTAGCTAACGCCAGCAGCTTCCTGGGGGTGGCTGATGCTCTCATTCGGTTGAACATATTCCTCCTCATTGTTCCTTCGGCCAACTGTCAGCTCCAGATTAAATGGGCGGTTGCCGAGGAATAGAAAGCCTAGACGGTCCTTATTTCGAGCATGTTACGCCATTGTTAAAGATGTATGAATTTGAGACAACAACCTCGCGGGGGCTTTTAGTCCCGAGCCTCACGCGACCGGCCAACAGGCGTAGTTCGCAGGTGCTATTCGTCAGCACACCCGATGCGGGCGAATGCCGCCCACCCGACGGCGCTCTGTTCCGTTTTCGTAACAACCGCACCCGCAAGCATCCGAGCAACCCCCCGTGTGTTAACAAGGGATTGCGGAAACGGGCCATCGCAGTACGTCCCAGTCAAAGCCGTCCCCGCCGACAGTATACAAATGTGCTGAAGATACGCGAAAGGGGGCACGACGTGGGCACGCTCGCAGCCGGTTCTACCGCAAGAGTAATATCCGCTTTCTCTAGAGGGCCCAGGGTGATTGGCGAAAGAATATTGATCATTGAAGAGGAAAAAGAAACCCGTGGAGCATTGCGGGATTATCTCGAAGGCAAAGGTTACGAGATCACTACAGCCGAGACCTGCGTCCTTGCAGAACAAATCTGGCGAACTGGGCGACCGGATATCGCCATCCTCGATTACAGTCTGTCCGACGGCAATGCGCTCGGGCTTATCCCCCGGCTGAAAGCGATTGATGCGTCGATCCCCATTATCATTTTGACCGGATATGGTTCGATTGACTTGGCGGTGGAAGCCCTCAAGTTGGGCGCGGATCTTTTTTTGCCGAAGCCGGCGGAGTTATCGACGCTCTATCTGCTGATCCAACGCAGCCTCGAAAATCGGCAGAGCCATCGTCAGCATTTGGCGGAGCGAATCAAGAGCAGCCGCGGAATCATGGATCCCTTTCTGGGCATTAGCGACAGCGTGCGAAGACTTGCGGATGCCGCCCACAAACTTGCATTGAGCGATGCCCCCGTTCTAATTCGTGGCGAAGCCGGAACCGGCAAGAAAGCCTTGGCGAAGTGGCTTCATCACAACGGTCGTCGGTCCGGTGAGCTTTTCGTCGATCTGAACTGCAGTGAATTTCCGGGTAACCTGTTGGAGGTCGAGCTGTTCGGAGACGTGCATGGCGCTCTCGGGGGTGCCTCGCAAGCACAAGCAGGTTCGCTCGAGATCGCGCACCGGGGGACGATTTTCTTTGACGAGATCGAAAACATGGACCCGCAGATCCAACCGAAACTGCTCAAGGTCATGGATGAAAAGCAGTTTCGTAAGCTTGGCGAAATCTTTGATCGGAGAGTGGACACTCGTTTCATTGCAGCCACCCGGCATGTTCTGTCGCTGTCGATGCTGCGCAGACAGTTTCGGGATGAGTTGCACCATCGCATCGGTTGGACTTCTCTTTCCATCCCACCTCTGCGAGAACGAATCGGAGACCTACCCTTGCTGAGTACCCACATTCTCGCTGGGTTGGCCGCCGACTTGGGAACTGGCAACCTGGAACTTGGCGGGGTTGCCCTGCGGGCTTTGCAGAGGTATTCGTGGCCGGGAAATATTCGGGAACTCAGAAATGTTTTGGAGCGGGTGGTGCTGGCCACCGGAGAAGAAATCTTGGCGGGTCAGGACTACTGTTTAAATGCGCAAGTCGAACAGTATTTGTCTGGCATCGGTGGCTACGGAACTCTCGAAGAAATGGAGCGCGATTATATTCAGCAGGTTCTTCGCAAAGAGCGGGGGCGCGTCCAGTCCGCCGCCAGAAAGCTTGGCATTCCGCGCAGCTCTCTTTACCACAAACTGAAACAGTACAAGACAGAGCAGTCCGGCCTGCAATCGGCTTCATGACACGGCATCGTCCCCCACTACGGGAGCGCGCTTCGAACTCAAAAAACGGGGTCGTTGTGGACCAGCCTCACGCTCCGAAGCAATAGCCGGCGACCCAGCTCATGTGGTCACTGCCCGATCGAGCTCGCCACCGAAGAGAAAACGTTATTTGAACTTCCGCCGATCAATCGTATCGTTCCGACTACCAGAACGAGAATCACGGCAAGCATCACGGCGTATTCCGCTATATCCTGGCCCTGTTCTTCAGACCATAGCCTGCTCATCAACTTCTTCATTAATTCCCTCCATTGTGCGTGGCGCGCGGGTTAATAATGCCCGGACCGCATGCGCTTGTCAATTCAAAGTTGCATTCACTACGGCGATTCTTATGCCTCGGTCGGCGTTCATCGAGCAAGCCATTTAGAATAAACCACGATGCGTTTCGTGCTCGAGTTCGACAATGTCACGAAAGAATATCGTAACTTTGCCAGCAAGCGTCGTCTTCGCGCTCTCGACTCCTTCAGCCTCGCAGTGGAGGCTGGAGAAATTTTTGGTTTTCTCGGACCAAACGGCGCAGGTAAGAGCACCGCCATTCACCTGGCCATGGGTTTCATGCAGCCAACCAGCGGCAACGGTCGTCTGCTCGGCGAACGCTTTGGACATCCCGGCGCTCGCCGCCGCGTGGGCTTTCTCGCCGAGAGCGTTGCTTTATACCATCGCCGCGCCGAACGGCTGGTCCGCTTTTATGGGGCGCTCAATGGCATGGGCGGAGCCAAACTAGACAAACGCGCACGCGAGGTTCTCGAAATTGTGGGGCTGCAGGATCACGCCAACCGCAACGCAGGAAAGTTTTCGCGTGGCATGTTGCAGCGCGTAGGATTGGCCCAGGCTATGGTCAACGATCCAGAACTTCTGATTCTCGATGAACCCACGTCGGCGCTGGATCCGTTGGCTCGCGTCATGGTTCGCGAGCTGCTGCTGGGCGCGCGCAATGACGGCAAAACCATCTTCCTGAGTTCCCATTTACTTTCTGAAGTCGAGTTGGTATGTGATCGCGTTGCCATGCTGCATCGGGGCAAACTGGCGCGCCTGGGGAGGACTGCCGATCTTCTTCAAGCGGGTGAGCAAACTCAAATCGTAGCTCGGGCCATCACCCCATCGCAGTTTGAAGGCGCAGCAGCGCGAGATGGGGTTGTCAGCTTCTCTGTGCCCACTGACACTCAACGCGCCGCTCTGGAAAAAGTCTGGAACCTCGGAGGCGAAGTGATCAGCGTGAATCCGGTGCGGCGTACCCTGGAAGAGATTTTTTTGGAAGTGACCTCCGAGTCACAGCCTCCTTTGTCGAAAGGCGTTCAGTGAAACCAGTCCTGCTGATCGCAGTCAACTTCGCCCGCGAGCAACGTTGGCCTATTCTCACGCTGTTGCTCTGGGTCCTCCTTCTGGCATTCCTTGGGCTGATTACTGACATTCACCGCGATCGCGAGGATCTGCTCTTCGTCTTCAAACAGGACGCAGTGTACGTACTCGCATTCAGCGTATTTTTCGGAGGCTCCGCCATCTACAATGAACGCCGCTCTCGTCGGATTCTCGGCGTGCTTTCAAAAGCAGTAGGACGCCAGCAATATCTTTCGGGGCTCGTGCTCGGCGTAACCATTGCATGCGCGGTCTATTGCTTTGCCCTCGGCATGACCGGCAGCTGGACGCTCGGAGGGGCAGGTTTCTCCATCGCACACGTCTGGTTTCTTATGATTTCCCTGCTCGCCGCCTGTGCATTAGCCGGCACTGTAGCTCTAATGTTTTCCACCTTTCTCAATCCTTTCTTCGCAGCGGGCGCTACCGCAATTGTATTGGGATTTCCGGCGCTAGCCGGTCATATTCTCGGGCGGCAATGGGGCTATGTCATACCGGTGTGGGAACTCGGAGCTACGGTAATCAATTCTTCTTTTGATTCTCCGCGAGCAGGTTCCTGGTTTCTCGTCGTCCTGGCAGGAGCGGAGACCCTGATATTCTGGCTACTGTCCGCACGTATTTTCGCCTACGTGGATATCGCCGTCGCGGTGGAGTGATCGCTCGCGGGTATCCAGGACTGCTCTGGATCGATCAACCTGCAGGAGGGCGTCGCTTTAGTAACGAGTGAAAGGATCTAGCGTGCCCACTCAGCCGCCGTGCGCGCAGCATAGTCGAGCAGTCGTCCAGGAAGGATGCCAAGATAAATGGTCGCTACCAAACTGATCGCCAATGCCGCGCCAAGTCCCACCGGAATGGGCGATACTGGCACTTCCTCTCGCGCTTCGCGCATATACATTACGACGATGAGCCGCAGATAGTAGTAAGAAGCGACGGCGCTGTTGAGTACTCCGATAATTACCAGCCCAACCAGATTGGCCTGTAGCGCCGCACTGAAAACATAGAACTTGGCAAAGAAACCGCCTGTAATCGGAATGCCGATTAAAGATAAAAGAAAAATTGTCAGGATCGCCGCCAGCAAAGGGCTGCGCCTTCCCAATCCCTCGTAATCTTCCAGCGTCACATAACGCTCACCCTCACCGGCGATGTGGCTGATCACGGCAAAGGCCCCGACGTTCATGGCGGCGTAGGCGGCCGTGTAGAACATCGCAGAAGGAATGCCGTTGTTCGGCAACGCGGCGAAGGCGAGCAGTATATATCCGGCTTGGGCAATGGAAGAATACGCCAGCAACCGCTTGACGTTGTCCTGTACCAGAGCGCTGATGTTTCCCAAGGTCATCGAAAGCGCGGCGACGACCCAAATCAACCAAAGGCGTCCCGGAGCATTAGCTTGAAACATGATCCGCAGCAGCACCGCAAACACTGCGGCTTTAGGACCGGTGGACATGAATCCGACAACGGGCGCAGGCGCTCCTTCGTACACATCGGGAGTCCATACGTGGAACGGAGCCGCCGCCACTTTAAATCCTAAGCCGACGAACATCAACGCTACCCCAACGTAGGCCAGGACCGGGATATCCCGCGAGTGGAGGGCGTCGGCAATCACCGTGATGCTGGTCGAGCCTGTCGCTCCGAACATCAGCGCGACTCCATACAGAAAAAATGCAGTGGCAAACGAACCGAGCAGGAAGTACTTGAGCGAAGACTCGCTGCTGATTGCGGCGCGCTGGCGAAATCCCGCCAGAATGTAGGTGGAGATCGAAGAGATTTCCAGCGCAATAAAGATAAGAACCAATTCTACCGCCGAGGACATCAGGCTCATGCCGAGCGCGCCAAATAAAACCAACGCGTAGTACTCACCAGCGCGAAGCCTCTGCACCTTCATGTACTCGAAGGAAGTCAGGATTACGACCGCGGTGATTGCGGCGATCAGAAAATGAAAGAACACGCTGAAGCTGTCCACCTGCACCATGTTCCAAAAGCCCAAGCCGGGATATTGCGACTGGAACAAGGTCGCTACGAGAGCCGTCAGGGAGCCAACCAGCGCAATGATTCCCAGCGCTTTTTGATTGTGACGATCTTCGATGAAGGGATCAAGCACCATCACGATCATGCCAAAAATCGCCAGCACGATCTCCGGCAGGACACGAATGTAGTCAACCGCATGGGGAATCACTTGCGTTATTTCATTGGTGCTGTTCACCGTCCCACGACCTTGCCGGCAAGTTGCGTGAAGGGCGCCAACGCAGTTTGTACGGCGGGATCGATCGCGTTCAGCCACAGTAACGGCGCTACACCCATAACCAGAGCGACGACCGCTGCGGGCCAGAGCGCCGCGCGTTCACGTCCACTAAGATCGGGCAACGTCAGATTGACCGGATGCGTAACTTTGCCGTAAAAAACTCGCTGATACATCCAAAGCAAATAACAGGCGCTCCAGATTACGCCGGTTGCGCCTATGACTCCGTAGACGGCGCGATCGCGGAACGCGCCGCTCAGGACTAGAAATTCACCGATGAAACCATTGAGCAAGGGCAATCCCACGGACGCGAGCACGATGAATAGAAAAAAAGTGGCGTAGACGGGCATGGGAGTGGCAAGGCCGCCAAACTCGGCGATTTCGTAAGTATGGCGACGCTCGTAAAGAATCCCGGCCAGCATGAATAGACCGCCCGTGGAAACGCCGTGCGCCAGCATAACGAAGGTCGCACCATCTAATCCGGCCTGAGTAAAGCTGAAAATGCCCAACACGACGAAACCAAGATGGCTGATCGAAGAGTACGCGATCAGCTTCTTCATGTTCGGCTGCACCAGTGCGACCAGCGCACCGTAGACGATGCCGATCAGCGCCAGCACCATGATCCATGAAGCGTTGCTTCGCGACTGTTCGGGAAACAGGCCGAGATTGAATCGGAACATGCCATAGGTGCCCATCTTGAGGAGAACACCGGCCAGCAGAACCGAGCCGGCTGTCGGCGCTTCCACGTGCGCGTCAGGCAGCCAGGTATGAAATGGGAAGACTGGAACCTTCACCGCGAAGGCGATGAAGAATCCGAGAAAAAGCCAGGTCGCCGCACCGGAAAAGTTTTCGACTTGACCGTTGTGAATTGCGGTCTGGATGCTGACGAAATCAAACGTACCCGTCTTGGCATAAAGCCACAGAATCGCGGCGAACATGAACATCGATGCGACCATGGTGTACAAGAAGAATTTCACTGCGGCATAAATGCGGCGTCCGTGGCCATAAATGCCGATCAGCAAAGCCATCGGGATCAGCGTGGCTTCCCAGAAAAAGTAAAAAAGAAATAAATCAAGCGCAACGAAAACTCCAATCAACGCGCTTTGCAGAACTAACAGCAGGATGAAGAACTCTTTTACCCTTTCGTTGATCGATTTCCACGAGATCAGCACGCACAATGGCGTTAGAAAGGTAGTCAACACCACCAGCCACATGGAAACGCCGTCCACGCCCATGTGGTAATGGATATTGGGATTCGAGATCCACAAATTGTTGACTTCGTATTGGAACGCGGTTTGCCCTCGCTGAAAATGCACTGGCAAGTGCAGGGAGAGAACAAAATCAAGCAGGGAGACGACGAGAGCAAACAGACGAATATCCCGATCGCGCCGTGGAAAAAACAGAAGCAGAAGCGCGCCCGCCAGCGGAATGAACGTGACCAGCGTGAGCATCGAGTTATCCAGCGTAGTGCTCATCGCGTTCCCGTCCAAACCATGTAAGCGATCACCACTGCCGCTCCCGCTGCAATCCAGCCCGCATAGGAGCGAAGATTTCCCGACTGCATGTGGCGCATGGCATCGGAAACCTCGCGCGCGCCCTCGGCGCTGTTATCCAGCGTCGCATCGATGACGTCTCGATCGAAACCCTGCCACAGAATCCGCGTCGAGCCGTCGATGAGAGGTTTGACGAAGACCGCTGCATAAATTTCATCGACGTAATATTTGTGGACAACTGTTTCGTAGAAGCTGCCCAATGCGTGAGCGATCTCCTGCGGCAACTGTGGCCGCCGCTGATACAAGAGCCACGCCAGAAACAATCCCGAAGCGGCAGCAAGAACCGAAATGCCCGTAAGAAGAGTTTCGGATCCGCTCTGCTCTTGCGGTTCCGGCGCGGGAGTTGCGGCGGCTTCTTCCTGCGCATTCGCGGTGACACTGGCATGAAGCACCGGCGAAAGAAACTTGTCGAAGCGCTCAGAGCCGACCCAACCACCGCAAACCGAGAGCAAGGCCAGAATCACGAGAGGTATAAGCATGATCGTTGGACTCTCGTGAATGCCGCCATGCCCGTGCCCGTGTGGCGCAGGCGTCCCCGCCCCTGAAGGGTTCGCCAGGTGAAGCTGCGCAGCGCCGTGATCGGTCGTGGCTTCACCGCGATACTCCCCGAAAAACGTCAGGAACCAAAGCCGGAACATATAAAAGGAAGTCAAGAAAGCCGTGAACACGCCGATCGCCCAATAAACCCAGCTTCCGTATGGGCTTGAGAATGCCTTCCACAGAATCGCATCTTTGCTGAAGAAACCTGCGAACGGAGGAAATCCGGAGATGGCAAAAGTCGCCGCTGTCATTGTCCAAAATGTCCACGGAATGTAGTGCCGCAGGCCGCCCATCTTGCGCATGTCCTGTTCGCCACCGACAGAGTGAATCACAGAACCCGCCGCGAGAAACAGAAGGCCTTTGAAAAACGCGTGTGTCATCAGGTGAAAGATCCCGGCTGAATACGCAGCCACGCCGCAAGCCATGAACATGTAACCAAGCTGCGAAATTGTGGAGTAGGCGAGAACTTTCTTGATATCAGTCTGGCAAACACCAATTGTTGCTGCGAACAACGCAGTTAATGTTCCGATAATTGCTACGACCATCAAAGCCTGCGGCGCGCGGTCGAAAACCACGTGCGAACGCGCCACCATGTACACCCCAGCGGTTACCATGGTTGCTGCGTGGATGAGAGCGGAAACCGGCGTCGGGCCCTCCATCGCATCCGGCAACCAAACATAAAGCGGAATTTGCGCAGATTTTCCGGCTGCTCCGACCATGAGCAACAGACCGATCGCGGTCAACAAGCCGGCGCCAGCGGTTTCTCCGGGCATGCTGCCCACGATTCGAAACACCTGAGCAAAGTTCACAGAGCCGAAATGCTTGATCATCAGAAATAGCGCGATCAAGAATCCGAAGTCGCCAATCCGATTTACGATGAATGCCTTCTTGCCGGCCGACGCGGCTGAATCCTTGGTGAACCAGAATCCAACCAATAGGTAAGATGCCAACCCCACACCTTCCCAGCCAACAAACATCAGCAGGTAATTGCTGGCGAGCACCAGCGTCAGCATGAAAAACATGAACAGGTTGAGGTAGCAGAAGAATCGGTAGAACCCGCCCTCTTCCCATATGTAGCCTACTGAATAAATGTGAATCAGGAATCCGACGCCCGTGACCACGAGCAGCATGATCAATGAAAGTTGATCGAGGTAAAACGCAAAATCCACTTGAAAATCACCTGCCCGTATCCATTGCGCCAGTTTCTCCACATGAGGCAAAGCCAGAGAAGAAAACTGCGCGGCAATCCACAGGGCCATGACAAAAGCCGCCCCGCAAAATCCAAGCGCGATGGCGGATACGGTTTGCCGGGAAAAACGCTTTCCGAACAGACCGTTGATGGTTGCTCCCACCAGCGGTAGGACCGGGATCAGCCAGAGATAAAGGTTGGGCATCATAGTTTGAGCAGATTCACCCGATCCACGTTGAGAGTCTCTCTCGTGCGGTATACCGCAATGATGATACCCAACCCCACTGCCGCTTCCGCCGCTGCTACGACCATGACGAAGAACACAAAAACCTGCCCGCTGAGCGCATGCCACTGGGCTGCGAATGCGACGAACGACAAATTCACTCCGTTGAGCATCAACTCAATCGACATAAAAACTGTGATGATATTGCGTTTGATTAGAAACCCGGTGACGCCGCAGGCAAACAGAATGCCGCTGAGGACCAGGTAATACGAAAGCGGGACCATCAGCCCTCCCTCTTGCCGGGTTGCTTCGTCCCCGGATGGCTGGCTAAAACGACGGCGCCCATAATCGCGATCAACACCAGCACCGAAGTTACTTCGAAGGGAAGCAGAAAGTCATGGAAGAGCAACCATCCGATCACAGCGGGGGGACCCGGAAGCGCACCAACTGCGACGCTGCCCGTACCCGAGCGGGCAAGCAAGACCCAGGCCACAAGCACGCTACCGATCAGCATGCCAGGAACTCCGAATAGCATCGCCACCCGGCTACCTTTGCTGCGCTCTTCTACGCCCGCATTCAACAGCATGATGACGAAAACGAACAAAACCATGATCGCTCCGGCATACACGATCACCTGCACGGCCGCGACGAACTCCGCGCCCAGGAGCAAATACTCCACCGCCAGCGAACCCATTACCACTACCAGCGACAACGCGCTGTTGATTGGATGCCGCTGTACCAGCAGATTCACCGCGCCGGCAACGCAGATTAATCCAAATACCGAAAATACGAGCAGATGAAGCATTTTGATTTTGCCGTTATGCCCTCAATGCCACAATCAAAGCCGTAATAACCAGGTTCGCGATGGCTAATGGCAGCAGGAATTTCCAGCCGAAGGCCATCAACTGGTCATAGCGAAACCGCGGCAACGTACCGCGAACCCATATATAAAGGAACAAGAAGGCGAATATTTTCACCGCAAACCAGAACACCGGCAGTATCGCCTGTAAAATGGGCGGACCGAAGCGATGCGGTCCGTGCCATCCGCCCAGGAACAGTAACGTCGCCAGGCACGCCACTGTGATCATGTTGGCGTACTCGGCCATGAAGAACATGGCGAACTTCATGGCGCTGTACTCAGTGTGATATCCAGCGACCAACTCCGTTTCCGCCTCCGGTAAATCGAACGGAATACGATTGGTTTCCGCATACGCCGCCATCAGGTAAATAAAAAACGCAACGATCTGTCCCTGGAAAATATTCCAGCGCGGAATGAATCCCCAAAAAGTCCCGCCTTGCGCATCCACAATTTCCCGCAGATTGAAACTTCCCGCCATAATCAGCACGCCCACGAGCGACAGCCCGAGTGAGATTTCGTAACTTATCATCTGGGCGCTGGCGCGCAGTCCGCCGAGCAGAGAGTACTTGTTGTTGGACGACCACCCCGCCAGAGCAACGCCATATACGCCGAGCGAAGTGATGCCCAACACAATGAGCAATCCTATATTGACGTCTGTGATTTCAAGCGGGGTGTGGATTCCAAAGACCGTAATCCAGTTGCCGATGGGAATGACGGAGATCGAGGTCAGCGCGAAAATCAGCGCGATCATCGGCGCCGCTATGTAGAGCGGTTTGTACACGTGTGGTGGTAAGAGATCCTCTTTAAAAATAAACTTCACTCCGTCCGCCAATGGTTGTAGCAAGCCAAACGGGCCAACCCGCGTGGGTCCCCAGCGATTCTGAATATGGCCCACTACTTTGCGCTCGAGCCAGACCGTATATGCGACCGCCGTAAGCAAAATGCCCATTGCGATCGCAATCTTAATGACGGAAACGAGAATGAATACGCTTAGGGTCAACGATGTCTTTCTTGAGAAACTTTAGCTTGTTAAATCCGCTTGGTCCTGGCCATGTAAGATCCTGCGTAGGATACAGCTTGTTAATCGGTACTCCTCGCGAGATCCTTCGCGGCTAAAGCCACTCAGGATGTTGGCCCTCGAGGAGCGTAGCGGTTTTAATCGGCGGCGACTTCAGCGTTCGCCGGCTGCTTGTGGCGATTCTCAATTACCGAATTCAAAGTGCGGGAATAACGACCCAGCGTGCCCGAACTGAAAAGATTGTCTTGCGCGGGAGCGATCAACTTCGGATCCTGCAAAGCGCCCGGCCCGCTCGAAAACAAAGTCGTATGTTGATCGTTGCCGGCCAAGATGTTCATTCGGGAAACATCGTAGCCGGGTACCAGACGTTGGATCTCATCCAGAATAGCCATCGGATCGAACGGGCTCATTTTTGGCTCAAGTCCATTGGCTTCGAGCCAGACCGCGTGGCGGTCGGCCTCGCCGGATTGCGCGCCGCGCGACTGCCCCATGTCCGTGCCGACTCCGCGGCCAAAGGGGACTAACTTCCGAACATCGAAACCCATCGCTCCTGCAATACGAACGATCATCTCGAAATCTGATTTTGTGCCGGTCACCTCGCCTGCCTTTTTCACCAACTGCAGGTCACCGCACGTGTTGGTAAACGTTCCAGACTTTTCATACGCATTCGCGGCTGGTAAGACTACATCCGCGATCACGGCCGTCTCGGTCAGGAACATGTCTTGCACCACCACAAAACTGTTTGAAAACGCGAACGGATCGATAGCAAGCTGCTCGATGGGATTCGCGCCGACGACATAGAACGCTTTCAAGCTACCGGCCTTTGCGCTTTCCACCATCTCAGGCATGGTGAGACCGGGCGTTCGCGAAACAGTGGCCCACTCTTCGTGAAACTTGCTCGTATCCGCAACTCGATGATACCCCGGAAGCAGATCGGGATAGAGTCCCATATCGGCCGCGCCCCGCGAGTTGGCATAATCGCTCAGGCAAACAAGTTTTGCGCCCTGAATGGCCGCAGTGAACTTCGCAACCGAAGCGATGACAGCGCCTCGAATCTCCGATCCAAAAATGATCACGAGGTTCGCTTCGCCTCGCAGTTTGTCTCGCAAAGCGATCCAGGCATCGCGGTTAATTTCTTCGCTGGCGATCGCATCGACGGCAGCGGTGTCTCCCGCGAGGAAAGCCGCGAGTTGTCCTTCCGATCCCGCCGGAATCTGGAGGAAGTTGGTCGCTTGGCGGCGCAGCTTAATGGGCTGCGAATTGATGACGTATAACCGTGCCCGATGCAAGCGGACATTGTTCCGAATCTGCCACGCCAGCAACGGATGCTGCTCTGTGGGATCGTTGCCGATCAGCAAAATCGCAGGCGCGTTGAATACGTCCCGCATACTGGCGGTTAATTCCGGCTTTCCCGTGAGGGCCGCTGCCAAGGCAGGGAAGTCGGCGGTGCGATGGTGGTCGATGTTGTTCGTTCCAAGCACGACGCGGGCAAACTTCTGCAGCAAGTAGTTTTCCTCATTCGTCGTACGGTTCGAACCGAAAACTCCAACCGCCTGTCCACCCGCCTCGTCACTAATTTCCCGGAAACGTTTGCCGATCAGTTCAAACGCTTCTTCCCACGTCGACGGCGTCAGCCTTCCATCCTTGCGAATCAACGGTTGCGTCAGCCGGTCTTCGTGATGTGCGAAATCAAAAGCGTAGCGTCCTTTGATGCAAAGGAAATCGCCGTTGATGCCGCTCTTATCGCGGTTATCTCCGCGCACAATTTCCATGCCGGTATCGGATCGGCGCACGCCCAGCGTCGTCTTGCAGCCATCGGCACAGTGCGTACAAGTTGTGCCCACGTGCTTCATTTCCCAGGGACGCGTCTTGTAGCGATACGCGCCGGAAGTCAGCGCGCCCACAGGGCATATGTCGATGCACATGCCGCACTCTTCGCATTCGAGATGATCTTCTTGATTGGGCGCAATGATCGAGCTGACCCCGCGGTTTTGCACGCCCAGAGCCCACACATCCATGCCCTCGCCGCAGACCCGCACGCAGCGGAAGCACAAGATACATCGCGGCCGGTCGAAGAAAACTACCGGCGACCACTGCTGTTCTTCCTTATGATTCTTTGCGTCGATGTATTTCGATTCGGCCGCGCCGTAGGAAAAAGTCATGTCCTGCAGTTCGCATTCGCCGCCGGCATCGCAAACCGGACAGTCCAGCGGATGGTTGCCCAGCAGCATCTCCACCATGCTCTTGCGCGCCTGATGAATTTCCGGCGTATCGGTCGAAACAATCATGCCCTCGCCGATCACCGTCGTGCACGCAGTCTGCAGCTTAGGCGCTTTCTCGATCTTGACCAGGCACATGCGGCATGCGCCCTGCGGCGACAGGTCTGGGTAGTAACAGAATGCAGGCACCTCGATGCCTACGCTCTTGCACGCTTCGATTAGCAGTGTCCCAGCCGGAGCCGTGACTTTCTTGCCGTCTACTGTGATGTTTACGTCAGCCATAAACAATTTGGGAATTTAGTAATTGGGTAATTTCGTAATTGAACACCGCGCGTTTCAAATTACTCAATTACTCAATTGCCAAATTACTCAATCAAATTCACGCTAATGCCGGTTCTCGCTCGCCCACGTCAGCTTTTTCAAACGGGCACGGCTTGCCTTCCAAATGATCTTCGAACTCTTTTCGGAATTTCTTCACGATGGAAATCGTCGGCATCGCCGCAGCGTCGCCCAGCGGACAGAAGGTGCGTCCCAGCATATTTTCCGAAAGGTACTGGATGTTATCGATATCTTTTTTTACTCCGCCGCCGTGGTGAAACCGAGTGAGCGTCTTCTTTAACCAGTCCGTGCCTTCTCGGCAAGGGATGCACCACCCACAGCTTTCGTGCTGATAAAACTTCATAATCCGCAAAGCAAATTTCACCATGCAGGTTGCGTCGTCCACGACCACCACGCCGCCCGATCCCAGCATGGAGCCCGCTTTCATCATCGAATCAAAGTCCATGGAGACGTCGATCTCATCCGCAGTCAAAAGCGGACAACTCGAACCTCCCGGAACAACGGCTTTCAACTTACGGCCATTAGAAATGCCGCCGCCCACCTCGTAAATCATTTTCTTGAGGTTGTAACCCATGGGCAGTTCATACACGCCCGGGCGATTTACGTGCCCAGCCAAGCAAAACAGTCTCGTTCCGCCGTTCTTCGGCGGCCCCAGCTTGGCAAACCACTCCGCACCACCGAGCAGGATGTGCGGCACGCTGGCCAAAGTTTCGGCATTGTTAATGACCGTCGGGCCACCCCACAGCCCGACCACAGCGGGGAACGGCGGCCGGATTCGCGGAATCCCACGCTTGCCCTCGAGCGACTCCATGAGCGCCGACTCTTCGCCAACTTCATACGCGCCCGCGCCGCCATGCCAGTAGACTTCAAAGTCGTAGCCGCTGCCGAAAATGTTCTTGCCGAGAAATCCGCGCGCATAGGCATCCTTGATTGCCTTCTGCATGATGTCCAGCAAATAGCGATATTCGCCGCGAATGTAGACGTATCCGGCATGCGCGCCCGTGGCGATTCCCGCGATCACGACACCCTCTATGACCGAGTGGGGATCGTGCTCGAAAATCAAACGGTCTTTGCAAGTGCCGGGCTCGCTCTCATCGCCATTGCACAGAATGTATTTTGGCTTCGCAGATTGTTTGGGAACGAACGACCATTTCATCCCTGTGTTAAATCCAGCTCCGCCGCGCCCGCGCAGACCAGAATCCTTCACCAGATTGACGATGGCATCCGGCTGCATCCCCAATGCTTTCTGGACGGCTTTGTAGCCGTCGAGTTCCAGATAGCGATCGAGATTAGTCGCACCCTTGCCAAAGCGTTTGGAGACGACCTTTACTTCGTCGGGATGGGAAACCAGATCAGCCATTTTGCAATTGGGTAACGAATTACAAATGAATCAATGACTCAATGACTCAATCTTTTAATTCTTCCTGTATTCGTCGAGTACCTTGTCCAACTTTTCCGCGGTTAAATTCTCATGGAAGTCGTAATTCACCTGCACTGCCGGAGCCCAACTGCACGCCCCGATGCATTCGACTTCCTCCAGCGTGAACATGCCGTCCGCCGTCGTGCCTTTGTTTCCGATGCCCAACTTCCTCTCACAGTGTTCGAGAAGCTCTTCGCCGCCGCGCAACAGGCACGCGATGTTGGTGCAAACCTGGACATTGAATTTACCGCGCGGCTTGGTCGTGAGCATGGAGTAGTAGCTGATCACGTTGTGTACTTCAAGCTCGGTCAAATCCAGCCGTTGGGCAAGCTCGCGAATGACGTCATCGCTTAAATACCCGACTTCATCCTGCGCGTAAAGCAGAGTCGGGACCAGCACAGACCGCTTGGTCGGATAGTGAGTCAGCATATCCGCGAAGCGCGCTTCGAATTGATCCGAAAACCTCATGTTGCCATTGATTAATTTAGTAATTTGGTAATTGTGTAATTTAACGCTAAGCCGCGTTTCGAGCCGTTTGTTGCGATGCCGTGAAGATCGCAGTGAGTTCCCGAGCTTCCACCAGTAACCCCTTGGTTTTCTCCCGCGACACGATTCCAGATTCTCCTAACAACTCCAGCCACAATACAGCCTCGTCCGCTTCTTCCACAACGATTCCCATTCTCGCCACAAACTCCGCCTTTGATCGGGAACGACAAACCGAACGATAATTCGCCGCCACGGAAGTCCCACAACGTAGCAGTTGCTTCCCCAACACTTGAGCGTCCGGCTTAAACGGAAGCGACCGAAAAAGCCGGATCACACGTAATGCAAACGCCTTAGTCCGTTCCCGCAACTGCTCGGGCTGACTTTTCACTGCAAACCTCAGAATTCAACCGTCAGTTACTCAATTCCCCAGTTCCTAAATTAGTCAATTCCCAAATTGCTCAATTACTCAATCTTTACCGGTCAATTTCTCCCAGCACAATATCGATGGATCCGATCGCCGCGACCACATCCGCCAGTAAGTTTCCCTCGCACATCTTCGGCAGTAACTGCAGATTCGCCAGGCAGGCCGCGCGCATATGCACGCGATACGGCTTAGCCGTTCCGTCGCTGACGATGTAATATCCCATTTCGCCGCGCGGCGATTCTACGGCCTGATAAACCTCGCCCGCCGGTACCGCGAAGCCCTCGGTAATGATTTTGAAATGATAGATGAGCGCTTCCATCTGCGTCTTCATCTTTTCACGGTCGGGCAACACAACTTTCGGCGCATCCGCTTTGATCGGCCCCTCCGGCATGCCATCGAGCGCCTGCTGCACGATGGCGATCGATTCGCGCAGCTCCTGCACTCGACAAACGTATCGAGCGAATACGTCGCCTTCCTGCGCGACCGGCACTTTGAACTTGAAGTTTTCGTAACCCGAATACGGCATGTCCCGACGCAGGTCAAAGTCCACGCCACTGCCTCGCAGAGTCGGCCCGCTTGCGCCCAACGCAATCGCGTCTTCCGCCGTAATTCTCGCTACGCCCTTGGTCCGCATAGTCCAGATCGGATTTCCCGTCAGCAGGTTTTCATATTCATCGACCTTGGAAGGGAAACGGTTGGCGAAATCGCGCACGCGGTCGAAGAATCCTAACGGCGGCTCCAGCGCCACTCCGCCGATGCGGAAATACGATGTCATCATGCGCTGACCACTAATTGCTTCGAACAAACGCAAAACATCCTCGCGCTCGCGGAAGCAATAAAGAAAAACCGTCAGCGCGCCAATATCCATGGCGTGCGTTCCCAGCCAGACCAGATGCGAGTTGATGCGGGTCAACTCATTCATCATCACCCGCAGCCATTGCGCCTTCGGAGGGATCTCCAACCCGAGCAGCTTCTCGACCGCCAACGCATAACAAAGATTGTTGGTCATTGGGCAGAGATAGTCGATGCGGTCGGTAAGCGGAACTACTTGCTGATAGAACTTCGCTTCGCAGGTTTTCTCGATTCCAGTATGCAGATACCCAATGTCGGGCATGAGCCGCACAACTGTCTCGCCATCGATTTCGAGAATCAAGCGCAGCACGCCGTGCGTGGACGGATGCTGCGGGCCCATATTCAGGATCATGGTCCGATCCTGACCGGGTTCAAGCACGGGCGTGGAGGTCATGTGAGCCATTTAGCGGTAGCCCTCCACGGGATAATCCTTGCGCAACGGATGGCCTTCCCAATCTTCGGGCATCTGAATTCGCCTCAAGTAAGGATGACCGGTAAAGCGGATTCCGAACAGGTCGAAAACTTCGCGCTCGAAATAATTCGCCGAGGGCCAAACAGAAGTCACCGACTCAACGGCCGGACTGTCGTTGTCCAAGCGCACTTTAAGTCGCACCCGCTCCTTATTGGGAATCGACAGCAACGAGTACACCACTTCGAACCGCGGCTGCGAAGGATACCAATCCACGCAAGTCACATCCGAAAGATAATTGAACGGGCACTCCGGATCGTCGCGCAAAATTACGCAAGCATCGCGGATACAAGAGCGCTCGATATAAATCGTCATCTCCTCGCGATCGAATTTCGCTCCCTCGACCGCGGTCGAATTCCAGGAGCGAAGCCGGGCAATTGCCGGGTGGTCCTTCAGTTCATTGAGATCGGTAATGGCGGGGGCGAGCGGCATTTAAACTTCGCCTCTTCTCGCCGATGGAGTGCCCCAGTCGAGCGCTCCCTTTTTCCAGATGTAAACGAAGCCCACCAGAACGATGCCGATATAAACCAGCATCTCCCAGAAACCAAACATCTTAAGCTTGCGGAGGATCACGGCCCATGGATACAGGAAGACGGCTTCCACGTCGAACAGAATAAAGAGCATTGCCACCAGGTAAAATTTTACCGAGAAGCGCTCGCGCGCATCGCCCACCGGGGTCATGCCGCATTCATAGGGAGACATTTTGGCGCGGGTCGGCCGCCGGTAGCCAACAAACCAGGACAGCAGAACGATGGCGGAAGCCAGAGCACCTGCTACGATGAGATGAATCAGTAATGGCAGGTAGCGCGCGAAGTAATTGTCGGGCATAGAAGAGCTATATATAATTCGCAGCCAAGTATTAACTAAACATTCTAGACTAGATTTCGCGGCTGGGAGTGTCAAGCGACGGCGTGATTTTGTGATGATTTTTTAACCTGGTTGCAGATTCTTGCCGATGGTTGAGTAGGATTGGCGGAAGATGATTTTTGGCTTCAACACCGACGTGAAGCACGAGGACACGGTTTACCACGTGCAGAGCGAAGCGCGCGAGAGTGAACTGCTCCTGCAGACCCAGGTTTTCGTTCGCGGACGCTGCATCGGCAAACGTGCCACTTCTTATTCCGATCAGGCCGCCGAGTCCGGATTCACCGACCAGCAGAAAGAACAGGTGTTGCGCGAACAGCATCGTCTGGTGCTCGATTCCATCCGCGACGGCCGCGTAGAGACTGTTCTCGACAAAAGTGTCACGCCCGAAGCGCTGGCCGCGATCAAAGAGCTTGATGTGTTGTGGCTCAATGCCGGCTCGGTGCACTCGGATCGTAATCTCACGCTGCGGCTGCGCGTTACCGAGGGCGGCTCGGCGGTTGAGGGTGCGCGATTGACGGTTCGCTTTGCCCGGCCCAACGCGGCGCCCTTCTACACACAGGTGGTCACGGGTTCGGGCGGCGATGCCGAGATGAAGATCGATGTCGACGAATCTTCACTGCCGGATTCTGCTGTGCTGGTGCAAGCCAATTATTCCGGCCGCACCGCAACTCGCAAGTTTCACCTTCGCAGAGTCGAAGCCTAGCTCGACCTCTCTTGCCGCCGTCGGGTTCTTGCTGCGAAAATCCAGACACGATGAAATTGCAAATTAATGGTGAGGCTAGGGATTTCAGTCCGCCGCTCACGCTGGCAGGCCTGGTTGACCAAATGGGAATGAAATCGGACCGCGTGGCCATCGAACTAAACCGGAACATCGTTACTCGCGATCAGTGGGCGAAAACCAACCTGGCCGAAGGCGACCGCCTGGAGATCGTTCACTTTGTCGGCGGCGGATCTGAGAACTGAGAACCGGCAACTGCTAACTGATCGTCCCCTTCGAGAATTGCACTTGTGCTAAGGGAACTTGTCTAGTTACCCCCTTCTGAAAGAAATCCACAGTTGACATGGGCCGGTTCGTGCCTAGAATGTTTCAAACATTTACCTGCTGAATTGTTTGAAACATTTTCAGTCTGAACATGCAGCAACCGTTCACATCTCGCGATGTGGTTTCGCTCACCGGCATCACTCCCCGGCAGCTGCAGTGGTGGGATGAGCGCCACATCGTGGTTCCGGCACGCGAAGGCCGTCGCCGGTTGTATTCCATGGAAGACCTGGCGGAGGTCGCCGTGATCTGCGAGTTGCGCCGCCGCGGATTCTCCCTGCAGCGCGTACGCAAAGTCATGCGCTTCCTGCAGCGGGAGTTCGGTAAGCGCCTGGCTGAGACGGTCAGCGGAACGTCCGAATACCACTTGCTCACCGACGGCAAGACCTTGTATCTCGAAACCTCGCCGCGGCAGATTGTCGACATCCTGAAAAACGCGCGCCAACCCATGCTGACGATTTGTCTCAGTGACACGGTTCGGCAGGTGCGCGCCGAAATCCGCGCTAAAAAAAATAGTGGCACGAGTCGATCGAGTTCATTGCGCAAGCTAAGACACGCTTCATAAGCAGGGAAGTTTGGTTCCACAAAATGGCCCCACGTTGCTTGGCCGAACGCGGTTTGAACGAACGAAGTTTGACCAACAAGGAGGCAAAATGGTTGGAGAACTCGACGTCCTAAGCCAATGGATTCCTGAACAGATGCTTCCCGGCACGATCTTTGTGCTGGAGAATGCCGGCCGCGTCGGAGAGAAGGACGATCCATATTGGGCCGTACTGTCTTGTCCCGAATGCGGCACGCTGGGCCTGATTACGCGCAAACAACTCGCCGGGCTTCTACCGGTAATCTGCGGATCGAGCGTGTGCCCGGCGCAGTTTTTCATCAACGACAGCCAGGTTGTGAGCCGAAAACCGTTCTGACGCTGCCTATATAGAGGATTGCCGTCGGCTACTTAATTGCGCCGACTGCACCTTTTACGGTGCAGTATTTCCTCGAAAAAAAACACTCGATTCCGCCCATAATCTAGAAAACAAAGGACCGGGAAAAATTCTGCCTCGTAGATCTATGGTTCTTAAGGTAGTTACAGGCAAAATCTTGGAAACATTGGAGTTATGGTGGTTTATTGGCATTCCCGATGCGTTTCGGTGCAGGGCTTGGAAACTGGCACAGTAGACTAAGGTCGTTTCCTTTCAGTCTGTTGCCGGGTTCGTGCTCCCTGCAGCCGCTCCAGCGGGCTACGCCCTTCGTCAAATAAAACACTCTCGATTCCGCTCAAAATCTAGAAAACAAAGGACCGGTAAAAACTCTACCTCGTAGATCTATGGTTCTAAAGGTAGTTACAGGCAAAATATTCTAAACATTGGGGTTAGCACGGCTGTCGGCTACCTCCGCTCTCGGCAAGGCGCTGGACGAAGCTTTTCGCCTTCGTCTCGTTGGTCAGGCTCAGCCAGTTGGCAATGGCCCAGAGCTGCGACCTTGTCAGGTTGTCAAAGAACGCGATTATCTTATAGATAACCTATGTCGCTCTATAATATCGCGATAAGGGAGTGGGATCAAGGGGAAAGTGGATGGACCTTGAAGGCGGTTCCCAAACTGGGAAACGCAAAGTGCGCGAACTGTGGAACCGGCACCAGGCAAATCCGAAGGTGCAGGACCGTCTCGCGAGTGCAAACCCTTGCACCATTGACACGTCGTTCGCCCCGGAGGACAATTCCGTGCTGCTGTTGGTCGGGCCCCTCGTAAATTCCGAAACCGGGTTGTAAGGATTCTCCGAAGCGAGGTTCTTCCATGCGACAAAAAGTCTTCTGGATCGCTGCCAGTTGCATTCTAGCGGTCGTCGGTTTGCTCCCGCTCGCCTCCTCCGGCGCAACCCCAGCCAGCAAGGAGAAAGTCATCTATTCATTTGCCGGAGGCACCGACGGGGCAAACCCGTTTTCCAATCTGGTTGCCGACGCTACCGGAAATCTCTATGGGACGACGTATTTCGGCGGAAGCCCAAACTGCGTCGGTGGCTGTGGCACGGTGTTTGAATTGATTCACACCAAAGGTGGCTGGCAGCATCAGGTGCTCTACAGTTTTGCCGGGGGCACCGACGGTGCGAACCCCTCGGCGGGTATGGTTTTCGACAAAGGTAGCATCTATGGGACAACCAGCCAAGGCGGTGACACGAGTTGCAGCCACGGTTGCGGCACAGTATTTGAATTGACGCAGACTAAAGTTGGCTGGAAAGAGCAGGTGATCTACATATTTACTGGCGGCAGCGACGGGACGGATCCACGTGGAAGTGTCGTCTTCGACGACATGGGCAACCTGCACGGCACAGCGCTATACGGGGGATTCTACGGGGGAAAGGGTCGTTGCAGTTCAGGCTGTGGAACCGTATTCGAGCTGACACATCAG